>Ga0164313_10002797_pt1 | contig 15587 bp, 12 predicted proteins | sample GuaBasSedimGuay4_FD_113735 | JGI IMG/M metagenome (GOLD analysis project Ga0164313, IMG submission 113735) | Subseafloor sediment microbial communities from Guaymas Basin, Gulf of California, Mexico - Guay4, Core 4569-4, 0-3 cm | ecosystem: Environmental > Aquatic > Marine > Hydrothermal vents... | reverse complement strand
TATTATAGAAAGGTATTAATTCCCACCAACCTTTCCCAAAATCCTGGCACAAACCTGGCACCAAAGAAAAAACCACCTACAAAATAAATTGTAAGTGGTTCATTCACAGTGTGGGCCCAGCTGGGCTTGAACCAGCGACCCCCTGATTATGAGTCTTATTTTTTCGAAATACTAACCGATCCGAAATTGACGGGATATTTAAGTTATCTTCAACACTAACAGGGATTTATGTTTATCCCTGATTAGAATTAACTATTCATTTATTGTAAAATTTTACATTGTTTTACATGGATTTACAGAAATACTGGCGAAAAAACTGGCACCTTTTCAATATCTTATTGTTTTGATGGACACTTGTTTGATCCGTAGGAGCAAAATACACAACAATCTCCCGGCTTTGGTCTTAAAACTGTCAAACAGTTGGTACACTCATAGAAGAACTGACAGGAATCTATTGGCATTTCTTCTTCCTGTTTATGCCCACATTGAGGACAGGTTATTTCGGTATTTGTTGTTATCATATTACATATTTTAATCAGAGATGTTGCGTCTGGATTAAGCAACATCTCTGATCTAATCGAACTACTGTTACTATTTTTTAGCCTCTTCATTCATCCTTTCATACTTGCAGCATCCAGGAAGATTATCATATACCTCGTCACTTGCTTTATGCATTTTAGTATCATGTCCGGCTTTGGCAATGGCCATATGGACCTTATGGACTTGAACCTTATCAGAATTGAATTTTACATCTATCATCTTGGTTTCTTTATCCCAATCGGCTGAGACGACACCGTCCACTGATTTTGCTGCCTTTTCGATACGAGTTTCACACATGCCACAATTCCCTGCAACTTTGAATGTTTCTTTTTTCTCTGTTTGAGCCGTTAGAGTAGTCATTGTGATGAATACCAAGACCAATAAACTTAACATTTTAGTTTTCATAATTTATTGATTTTAATTGATTATTAATTATTGCTTCACTCCATGGAATTTCAGGTAATAGGGAGAGGTCTCATCCATCATTTTAAATGTATAGGTAAAGGTCATCTTGTGCATATCAAATCCTCCAAAATGTTCATCCCCGACCTCATGTTCGTCATTCATATGATGCATCCATTGTGTTTCGCTGTTACTAATATCACTCATCATGCCACCCATATGGCCTTCACCCAACATGTGACCATACATGTGTTCGAAATCGCCCTCCGTAAGGCAAACCATAACACTATCATTATGCTCATAGTAATCCAGCAAAAAAGTTGTGTCAATTTCCTCACCGAAGCAATGAACTTCAATTTGATTGTCACCCATCATATTTATCTCAGCTAATCCGTGATCACCCTCTCCGCCGTCAAGAGAAGCCGCCTTTAAAGAACTTGATACTGAAAAAGTACCCTCATAAACTCCTTCAATATCCTTAACATTCAGATCATCTGATTTCTCACAAGATTCTAAACCAAATAATGTAATAGCCATTATGGCTGCTGTTACTACCATTCCTTTTTTCATCATATTCATTTTTTGTTAAACATTGATATTTATATTAAAACTCTATTGCCTCTTTAGTTTCCCCACATTTCAGCATCTCATCTCCGAAATATGGATTTTCAATTTCTTCCTTATTACTAATCCAGTAAGCCCCTTTATCACCATTTGCCATCGGGCAATATTGATAGTAAATCATACCATGGTGAAGACCGAATGTTTTAACGCTGGCGTATAAGGCATCATTCAACTCAGCAAATGAAAGCCTCTGAGTAGAAATATTGTTGCTGGTGGAAATTGTTGTAATTTCAGATTCCAGTACTTCCAGAAAATTCATCCAGGTCATGTGCGCATCACCTTTCAATATATTCATGTCAACCTTCTGAAGACTGGAATTCATTTTTTCCGCACTTATTTTAACCTGTTCAACATCAGAAGTAACGAATGCCTCCACCAATAAAGAATAGGAATCATACACTCCTTGTAAATGTTTTTTAAATTCCATGTCGACCTCGATAATATCCGCCTCCATATCAGAAGTTTCATGTTTAGAGCGGTCTCCAACCTCTGAGGAGGTCTCAGAACCATGATCGTGACCAAGCGACACCTTTCCTCCACCTGGGTTCATCATGCTTGGTTTGCCTTCTAGTTGAGCAGCAGCATCAATCTTAAAGACCCCGTTTACGGCAATTACTTCTCCTTCCATTAATCCCTCAGAAACAACATAAAAGTTACCAGCCTCAGGTCCCAAAGTGATTTCCCTATATAGAAATGAGGGTGAATCTCTATCTGGCATACTGATATATACGACTGCTCTTTTTCCTGTCCATAAGATGGAAGATTTTGGTATGAGAAGATGTTCTGAGGATTCAGCAATTTTTGAATGAAGCAGTCCTTTTGCAAACATTTCAGGTTTCAGCTTTAATCCCTTATTGGGTAGTTCAATACGAACCTTTGCTACCCTGGTTGTGGAATTTATAATTGGGTCTATGAAAGTTACTTTTCCCTCATAGGATTTACCAGGAAGCGATTGTAGAGTCATTTCAATATGATCTCCGGTCTTGATCCATGGAAGATCACTTTCATATGCATCAAACATTACCCAGACCATTGAGAGATCAGTAACCTGGAATAATGCCGTACCTTCCTTTACATAATCACCCAGTGCAACATGTCTCATCATTACAGTTCCTGAAATAGGAGATAGGATATCAAAGTATAGTTTGGGTTCTCCCTTTACTTCGATTTCATTAATTTGACCCTCTGTAAGATCCCACAATTTAAGTTTCGCTCTGGCTGCTGTATAGAAGGATGGTCTACTCTCCTTATAAGAGATAGCCTCCAGTAATTCCCGTTGAGCAGTCACCAGATCAGGAGAGTAAATTGTTACTAATTTTTCTCCCTTTTGAACATTTTGTCCGGTGAAATTCACAAATAACTTCTCAATTCTTCCTCCAAACCTGGCAGTTAATTCCGCAATATTTCTTTCATCAGCCTGGACTTTCCCCTGCAGATAAAGTGACTTCTGTGCCGTTCCCATAGAAACAACCATGGTTTGGATATCGGCTAATTTCGCAGCTGATTTAGTTAAAACTATTTCATCTGGATCAAAAAACTCACCACTTGTTTGAGCTGTTACCAAAGGAATCAGGTCCATAGCGCAAATAGGGCACTGACCGGGCTTGTCTTGCTTAATTTGAGGATGCATTGAGCAAGTCCATGTTGTTGGGTCCTCAGAAGAATGATCATGGCCTTCGTGACTCTCGATCTTCTCTGTTGATACTCTATCAGCCCTGGAGGGATGAAAAAACAGCCATCCAAGCAATAATCCAACAATCAGCACAGCTAGTACCAATCTGTAATTCTCTTTTATATTATTAATTATATTTTTCATGATTACATTCCCATTAAATAATTGATAAATGAAATAGCGGCTTGCTTATCAGACCTGGCCTTTTCGAGTTCAAGTCCATAGTTGAGTAGTTTTCGTTCCATTCTTAGAATTTCTTCAAAATTCTTATTGCCTGTTGCATACTCTGTTTCTAAAAGTTTTAAAGATTGTTCAGCGAGATTTTGCTGAGTTATATACAGGTTAATCCTTCGGTCTGAGTCCAAATAATTTTTCCAGGAAAGCTCCAGTATGGATTCAAGCAAGTTGATCTTGTCAGACTTCTCAAATTCCTTAGCCTCCTGGAGATATACCACCTCGTTTACCATTGCTCTATACTTATTTCTATACAAAGGAATAGTGATCCCGACTTTTGGAAACACAAAGGCATCGGTCCCGGTAAGCTTATTAACTCCTTGTCCCACTATGGTATAATCAATTCCGATTGAAAAATCAGGTTTCCCGGCTTTTTCAGCTAATTCCTTTCTGAAAGTCAGGCCCTCATTCTGGAGGCTTAAAGCTAATAGCTGATGGTTATTACTATTAATTGTATCCCACACCTGCTCTTTAGTTAATCCTATATTATGGGTCCATAGTCTCTCAGGAACTAAAATTTTAAAACCTCTTTCAACATTTAAGAGATTTATAAACAATACTTCTAATACATGCTGATTATCCTTCAGCAATGCCAGGTGGTTTTCCAAATCACCAATTTCCATTTCAATCCTGTATTCATCTACAGCAGAAACTTTACCAGACTCCACCTTGATGTTTGCAAGTTTTTTAAATGAACCGAGGATCTCAAGATTTTCCCTTGTAATATCGTTGGCTCTCTGGTTGAAATAGATATTGTAGTAATTCGATCTTACTTCGTTAAAAAGTCTGGATTTTGACTCAAGGAAAGCCTCATACCTTGCTTTTGCATCCTGGTTCGCAATATTCGCTTTTGCCTGTAAGGAGCCAAACCATGGAAACATTTGAGAACCCGAGAACCTGAACTGTTGTGGACCTACTCTTGTCTCGACGGGACTAATGAAATAGGCAAATGCCACCTGGGGATCAGGCAATGCTTTTACCTGAGGGGCTACTTCTAAAGCAGCCATATATTCCATAAATTTAACTTTAAGACCAGGATTATTCTCAGCTGCAATCACCAGATACTTATCTAAATCATTCTGAGCAGAAGCAACAAATGGAATTAGCAGCAACAATCCTAGTATATATATGTACTTCTTCATGACTCTATACATTTTGAATTTTTAATTGCCTTTTTATCCGGCCCTCCTGCCACATGCTGTAAAGGACAGGAACCATAAACATGGTCATCACTTCAATCGCCATTCCACCAAACAGAGGGATGGCCATGGGCACCATAATATCGGATCCCTTACCCGTTGAAGTCAGGATAGGAAGAAGTGCTATAATTGTGGTTGCCGTTGTCATTATTGCGGGACGTACCCGTTTTGATCCAGCCTCCAAAATAACACTACGGAGCTCCTTTACCGATTTTGGTTTATTTTTTTCCATCAACTGTTTAATGTAGGTGCTAATTAGTACCCCATCATCTGTTGCAACACCAAACAGAGCAATAAAACCAACCCAAACGGCAACACTCAGGTTAATAGTATGTACCTGGAAAAGATCCCGGAGGTTAATACCTGCCAAATTCCCATCAAGAAACCACAGCTGTCCATATAACCATAGCATAATAAACCCGCCTGAAATGGCCACTATTATTCCTGTAAAAATCAAAGAGGTTGAAGTAACTGACTTGAACTGAAAATAGAGAATCAGAAAGATCAAGAGGAGTGAAATTGGAACAACAATTAGTAGCCTTTTGGTGGCTCGGGTTTGGTTCTCATAGTTTCCGGTGAAGACATAACTCACCCCTGCTGGCAACTTAAAATCACCTGATTCCAACAATTCGTTAAAATAGTGCTGGGCATTTTCAACTACATCCACTTCTGCAAATCCATCCTTCTTATCAAAGATGACATACCCAACCAGAAATGTATTTTCACTCTTGATTAATTGAGGACCACGCAAATAATTAATGGAGACAAGCTCTCCCAGGGGTATTTGAGCTCCGGTAGGAGTTGGTACCAGCACTTTCTTTAAATCCTCAGGATTATCTCTGAATTCTCGTGCATACCTCATTCTTACAGGAAAGCGCTCCCGGCCCTCCACCGTGCTTGTAAGTGTCATGCCTCCAACGGCACTGCTCAAGACCTTTTGAAGCTCCATGACGCTCAATCCGTACCTGGCAATTGCATCTCTGTCGATCTCCAATTCAAGGTATGGCTTACCAACAACTCTGTCAGCAAAGACTGACATAGGTGATACTCCCTCTACTTGCTTTAGATGATTTTCAATTTCAAGGCCTACTTTTTCGATGGTTTCCAGGTCAGGTCCATACACCTTAATACCCATCGGGGCTCGCATACCAGTTTGAAGCATTACAAGTCTTGTTGCAATAGGTTGTAGTTTTGGAGCTGAAGTTAATCCGGGTATCGAGGCTTGTTTAATGATCTCCTTCCAAATGTCATTTGGTGAGTTTATTTCTGCTCTCCACTGACGGAAGTATTCTCCTTTCTTACTTTCAATTAAGTCCTGTTTTTCTATGATTCTAAATTCTTCTTTCTGAGGATTGAAAGTACTCCCATCTTTCAGCTCAAAGGCACCTTCCTTATTAACTTTAAAACGGATACGATGCCCTTTTTCGTTAAGAATGTACTCAGATCTATAATTAATAAGATTCTCGTACATTGATGTTGGAGCAGGATCAAGGGCAGAATTTACACGGCCCCACTTCCCAACTACACTTTCCACTTCAGGAATAGAATTCACTTTTTTATCCAAAATCTTTATCACTTCAAGATTCTCCTGAATCCCTGAATGAGGCATGGTAGTCGGCATTAGAAGAAATGATCCTTCATCGAGCGAGGGCATAAATTCTTTTCCTAATCCCGGTATTGAAGAATCAAGCTTGTGATAAACAGCAGTCTTTTTTACAAAATCGGGCATGAATCCAAAGATGGTATTGAAGCCCATCCAGGATGTAATACCGAAGAATACAATGAAAATTGGAACAGCAAGAAATTTCCATTTATTGTTCAATGCCCAAGTCAGTATCTTTGAATATGATACCACAACCAATGAGAGTAATCCTAACACAACTCCTACTATTGCAATTACAAACAAGAAATTGACAACAAGCGAATTCTGAGCTCCCAGCGGCATCCATGCTTTTGTTAGGAAGAATACTATAATCACCCCGGTGATGACAATGTTAATTCGGTTTGTCCAGGATTTCTTTGTTACCGGCCGCCTATCGCTAAAAAAAGCATTGAGACCGTATAAGGTAAGTGTCATTGCTACATAATAACCCGTGGAAATAGAAATTACCAGCCCGGAAACTATCAGTATCATATTTAATACTTTCCTATATTTCTTCCTGTCAAATCGTAGTGAAAACACCATATGGGCCAGGGTAGGTATAATAACCAACCCAATAAGTAAAGCTGCTAGCATGGTAAATGTCTTGGTAAAAGCCAGTGGTTTAAATAACTTGCCTTCAGCAGCCTCCATAGCAAATACCGGAAGAAAACTCACTATGGTTGTTGTCAAAGCAGTGATAACAGCACCAGCTACCTCCACAGTTCCTTCGTAGATTATATTTAGCAATTTCTTTCCTCGGGCAGCTATATTTTCCGGCATCTCCAAATGCCGGACGATATTTTCAGTGAAAACCACTCCCACATCCACCATCACCCCAATTGAGATTGCTATTCCAGAAAGTGCAACAATATTGGCATCCACTCCAAATTGACGCATTGTAATAAATGCAATCAGAACACCCAAAGGCAATAGACTGGAGATTAGAAAAGATGCCCTCAAATTGAGCATAAGCACTATAACCACCAGGATACTAATTAAGAGCTCCAAAGAAATGGCTTCTTCAAGTGTACCCAGCGTTTCCTTTATTAATCCGGTCCGATCATAAAAAGGTACAACTGTCACTTTTGAAATGGTACCATCATGAAGTGTTTTTGAAGGAAGTCCAGGGGCAATCTCTTCGATTTTGGCTTTTACATTATCGATTGTTTCTAATGGATTAGCACCATACCGAGCCACAACTACTCCTCCAACCGCTTCTGATCCTCCCTTATCGAGACCGCCTCTTCGGGTAGCAGGACCAAAATTAACTTTTGCGACATCCTTCAATCGAATAGGTACATTGTTATTAACTGCAACTACACTTTTTTCCAGGTCTTCCAATGATGTTATATATCCAAGTGCCCTGACGAGATATTCGGCACGATTGAATTCAATACTTCTTGCCCCAATATCTAAATTACTGTTCTTAACGGCAGCCATGATCTGAGAAAGACTAACTCCATGAGCCTTCATGGCATTTGGGTCAATATCAACCTGGTATTCTTTAACAAAACCACCAATGGAGGCAACTTCGGCCACACCCTTGGCAGAAGTTAGTGAGTACCTGACATAGAAGTCCTGAATGGTTCTTAATTCATGGGGATCCCATCCTCCAGCAGGATTACCCTCTTTGTCTCTCCCTTCAAGAGTGTACCAATATACTTGTCCAAGGGCTGTTGCATCAGGACCCAGAGCTGGTGTGACATCTTCAGGTAAGGTTCCTGATGGAAGAGAATTAAGCTTTTCAAGTATTCTTGTCCGGCTCCAGTAAAATTCAATACCCTCTTCAAATATGATATAGATACTTGATACTCCAAAAATTGAATTGCTGCGAACGGTTTTCACTCCAGGTATTCCCAGAAGGGAAGTCGTTAGTGGATAGGAAATCTGATCCTCAATATCCTGTGGAGACCGACCCGGCCACTCGGTATATACGATTTGCTGGTTTTCTCCGATGTCAGGGATGGCGTCTACCGGAACCGGATCACGAGGAATAATCCCGGTATCCCAATCAAAAGGAGCTGAGACAATTCCCCACACAACAAAAATTAATAGAGTAAGGAATGTAACCAGTCTATTTTCTAAGAAGAATCTAATTAATTTGTTTATCATCTGTTATCTGATTTTGCCTGGATGGCCAATGAAAACTCAATGGATTTTTCACGGACTGGAAGGAGGGGAAATGTTGACCATTCGGCACAACAGTTATATTCATCACCTGTACATATCAGAACTGCTGATATGAACCAGGTAATCCCCTGAATTAAAGGCTAAATCAAATAAGACTGGATCTGAGAAAGAACCACCTTTTGATATGGAGGTGGTTTTTTATACTGAGGCACCTCATTATTAGCTGCTTCATCGATACCTTGATAATAATTAAGTATTACTGAAGTAAGAAACAGCTTGGTGTTGTGAGAGTTTTCAAATTTGACTATGTTGGTAGACACCTCATAGTCATCACCAGGCTCCACAACAATGGATTCCTCTTGACAACCAGGACAACTACCCTGAGATTGATCTGGACCATCCTCCTCAGTATCACAACAGCTATCAGCAGGAGTTAGAAAGGCCATGTCAATTAATTGATCATGACAATAATGCATATTGATCGTAAATCCTGTAGACGAAATCAGGATCAAGACTGCAATTGCGATATGTAAAACCTTTCTAGTCATTTTTGGAAAAACTCCATCAGTGCAAATTAAACAAACAAAATGCAATGATTGTTTACATTATTTTGGCAATATGTTATATCATTTTTGTTTGTTAATGACATGATTTTCCATGCTTTTGCAACTTATAGTAGTTATAGGGCAGAGGCAAAAGGAAACCTGCTATGATTGCAGGAACCAGTGCGAGCCAATAGCCAGGAGTGCTAAATGCAGCTTTTCCCCCTGTTATCATGAAATCAGTCATATTCATTGCAATCTCCATTCCTATCATAGAAATAAACGACATTGAAAAGGCCGTTTTCAGTGCAAGCGTCCAATTGAACTTTTCTCTGACTCTCAGAATGGTTGACTCCAGTGCGATAGAGGTTATTAGACCGGCTACTATAGCGAGAATCATTTGTAATAACATTGAAGTGCCAGGATAATAGGCCTGAAGAAATATGATCATTCCAAAATCTCCAATAGAACAACCAATAAGACAATTGACGGTATTAAAAGAAGCTCTCCTCCAATTTATCCTGTTCGTCCAAAAGCTGATATTCGGAGTCTTTAGTTCTTGTGTTTTAATAAATCCTTGTGAGGAGGTGACTTCTGCATGGTAACCTGCATCATGGATTTTTGAGATGAGATCCTGGCTCTTCAAGTCTTTTCCCTTGATTGAAATAATTTTATCCGGGTGTTCGAGATCTATGGTATATTCCTCAATATCAGAATTTGATATTAGGATAGGTTCAACTTTACTTACACAGCTATTACAATGTAAATCTGTCTTTAATGTTAATGCTTCCATAATGCAATCGATTTTACATTACAAAAATCGGAAGCATTTGACATTCTTGTCTTATATAATTATTGAAAAGATTTATAAGGTTTTTGACACTATATTAGACCTTATCAAGAGGATTTCTTTTGCTAATTTTAATGGTCTTAAAATGAGAAGGGGTCAATCCGGTGATTTTTTTGAACTGATTGGAAAGGTGTTGGACACTGCTGTAGCCAAGCTGAATAGATATTTCATTAAGGGTTAACTCATCATAAACCAGTAATTCTTTAACCTTTTCAATCTTTTGGTGGATTAGGTATTTTTCAATGGTAATTCCTTCAACAGAGGAAAAAAGGTTGCTCAGATAGGAATAGTCATGTCCCAATTCTTTCCCCAGGAATTCAGATAGATTTTCATATTCAGGTTTCTCACGATCATAGTGTATATACTCAATAATTAGCGTTTTGATTCTGTTAATGATCTGGCTTTTTCGATCATCAATTAATTCAAAGCCATTATCAGTAAGCACCTGTTTAATCTTGCTGAGGTCATCGTTATTAAGATCCTCTTTCAATTTAACCTCTCCAAGCTCAATGGATGCAATAGTGTACCTTAGACCGGTTAGCTCCTCTTTCACAACCTTAATGCAACGGTTGCAGACCATGTTTTTGATATGTAGTATGGTTGATGCCACAGAGCAAAGATACAAAACTATAATTCAAGGAGTTGAGATTAGTTTCGTTCATCCCCTCACATTCATGGAAGAAGGCACATGCATCTTCAGGCATGGTCTCTTCCTTAGAATAACCGCATTCGGGGCTGGTGATTGTTGATTTGAGTTGTATGATCTTCATTTTCCAAGATTCAGCATTCTGATCGCTCCCCTAACAACAATTAGGAAAACTACTCCACCAATTAACAGATCAGGATATTTCGATTCAGTAACTAAAACGAGAATACCAGCGAGAATAACACCACTATTGATGATGACATCGTTTGAAGTGAAGATCATGCTGGCTTTCATATGTGCTTCATCACTTTTTGTCCTTTGCAGGAGATACAAACAGATCGAATTGGCGATAAGTGCCAGAATAGAAACGACAATCATCGTCCTGTAATCAGGTACAGTATCAACAAGGATAAACCGTCTGGTTACTTCAATAATTCCAATGCCAGCCAGTACAAACTGGATAATCCCACTGAATCTTGCAACTGATTTCTTTCTCACTACTGTTGATCCTACTGCCCATAGACTAAGACCATATACGGATGCATCTGCCAACATATCGAGGGAATCTGCAATAAGACCCATAGATCTTGACAACAGACCAGCAATGATTTCAATTAGAAAGAATCCTAGATTTATTGCTAAGACCGTCCAAAGTAGCTTCGATTGAACATCATTGCTTTCCTTATCAATCTCCCCCTCGTATTCAATCGTTTCAAGGTGCTCACTTCCCAAATTCAATTCCTGCAAATGATCTGTGATCTTCTGATTCTTCTCGGAATGAAAAACAAGTAACTTTCTGTTTTCGAGATCGAACTCAAGTTTCCTTATCTCTGTCAGACCGTCAAATTTCAAACGAATCAAGTTTTCCTCTGAGGGGCAATCCATTTTGGCAATATGATATTCCGATTTGAGCATTAATAAATGTTGGAATTAGAGTAGCTTTATTTTGATTCCACCATTTAAGATAAAACCATCTGTTGGAGACCAAATGTCTGGAAAGGAGGGATTACTGTATGGGGGCAATACCAGCGGTTCATAATCAGATTGAATTACATTGGTGAAGTTTTCAAAGTTTATAAAAACCGACACCTTTTCGAAATGCCTCATTAACATGATTCCCATCGTCCAAAAGTCTGGTTTAGTGGTGTACATTTCATCATACTGTGAACCCGTATAATATAGTTCATACCCTGCTGACCATTTATCCTCGACTTCATAGAATAGGACGATCCCTGCGTTATGCTTCGGAGTAAGTGGTTTCTGGTCATTTATATTATCGTATCTCAGTTCTGTATTCACAAAAGCATAGTTTAAATACAGTTTGATATCCCCATATGTAAATTTCACATTGGTCTCAAAACCCGAACTCAATATGTTACCATCTGCACTTTCGAAAAAATATAGATCATCAATCGCATCCTCTCTCAGCACCAAAGCGTCCTTCAGACTTGTGAGAAAGAACAACTGGTTGATTGAAAAAGTCATTTTATCTCCCAATGCCGTTTTATAATTTAGATCAAAGTTCCCTCCAATAGATGTTTCAGGATGTACCAGGTCGTTTGAAATGGGAACTATTCCCCGTAAATACATTTTTTCTGCTTCTTCTGTAAAGATCGTAGGGAGTTTGTATCCCATTGCACCACCAATTCGGGTTGAAAACTTATTATTGGCTTTGTACAAGATGGAGATTCGTGGCAGTATGAATGTACCATATTCAAAACTATAATCTGTCCTCAATCCCCCTTCAAAGATTGTGTTATTACCAATCACTGTTGTATTCTGAATGAAAGCACCGATTGTACTATGATTGTAATCTCTTGGGGCAATAGAATCTGTATTTGATTCATCGAATCGCTCATAATAATAGTTAGCCCCGAATTGCCATTCTATTTCTTCTTTTTTATGAATATTGTAGGCAATCTCGGAGAAACTGGACAACTGCTTTCCAGTGTAGTTATAATCAGGGATAGTTAGTTCACGGTTGAAATAGCTGATACTGTTTTTGGCAACAAACGAATGGGATTCAGTTATATGACTATAAAGCAATTGAGTCGCATACCTTTGTGATGCATTGTTTTCAGTAAAAACATGTTCATCATCCTGATTTCCCTTAATTACTTCCATGTCCCCACCTGTTCGATCATCAAATGTGGTGTTTAGTCCAATGAGCAATTCAGAATTTGGATTGAAGTAATAGAAGAATTTCGGATTGATACTAAATGTTTTCGCTTTGGGCATATTTGAAAAGCCATCCTTGTCAGGATCATAGGCAATTTGATTGTTCGCTGAACCGTATAGAGAAAATCCAGTCTTGTCATATTTTTGTGCATAGAACAAATTTCCCGTTGTTCCCAATGCACTTGTCTGGTCAAGCATAATAGATAGTTCAGGGGATTCTGATGGTGTTATAGATACTAGATTCACCAAACCTGCAATTGCGCCACCCCCGTATAAAGTAGAGTTGCTTCCTTTTATTAGTTCCACTTGTTTAAGGTCAAGTGGTGGGATTTGCATGATTGATAATCCACCCGCAAAACCTCCATAAAGAGGAAATCCATCCTTCAATAATTGGGTATATCGACCATCTAAACCTTGGATACGAATACTCATATTTCCTGAACTCAGGGATGTTTGTTGCATCTGGACTCCTGTTGTTTCCCGAAGCAGCATTCCGATGTTTGTGGAATTCATTGCTGCTTTCTCTCCAAGCTCTTCTCCAGTAATAACTTCAATCCTTGTGGGAATATCAATGATGGTGCGAGATGAACGGGTTGTTGAAATCACAATTTCTTCCAATTCTTCATCACCTTCTTCCAGTACTATCTCAAGTGTTCTATTGTTGTCTTGTGGAAAACTCAGGGTGATCTTATACTCTTCATATCCAATGAATGAAATATCGAATTCGAGTTGTCCATCCTGAATATTGGTAAGTTCTGCAACTCCCTGAGCGTTTGTTATTGTTCCCTTTGAAGTCCCTTCAACAACAACTGTTGCACCAATCAGTGGTCCACCAGAATCATCCTTAATTTCAAAGGTAATTGTGTTCTGAGCGTGGGTTAAACCTGCAGAAAGAAATGCCAGCAGAATAAATATAGTATTTCGCATGATCGATGATTCAATTTCATACAAAACTACTCTCAAAAGGTATGCAACAGTATTGCAAAGTTTTACTTACAATTTGGGCATGTTCCTTTTACTACAAAATTGGCACTCTGAAGATCGAATCCCTCTGGCATATCAAGTACAGGAATTGGAATATCCTTTAAGCAATGCGTTTGTCCGCATTTATTGCAAAGGAAATGAATGTGCAGGTCTTCTAAATTGCAGGTACAATCGTCATCACATAGCGCATATTTTATTGCTCCTGTACCGTCATCTACACTATGTATAAGGTAATTATCCTGAAATGTTTTTAAGGTTCTAAATATGGTTGAGCGCTCAACATTATCGAATTGCTTCTCAATTTCATAAAGACTAAGTGCTTTGCCGCTACTTTTTAAAACATCAAATACCAATTTTCGATAGACTGTGGGCTTGATATTTTTTTGATTTAATCTATTATCATAATTGTTTTCCACCATACTAGCAAAACTATTGATTGTTTTTGACTAATAACTCCATATTGCAAAGATACAAAACTATAATTCAAGAAGTTGCGATGTAGTTTCACTTGTATTATGCTAAGACCAGAAATGAAACTACTGAAATGGTTGTAAGTCTTCAGCCTATTCTGAATAACTTGTTATTAAAATCAAGAGCTATATTTCTTAGACAATACTTAATAATTACCTATAATTAATCAATGTTAAAGAATGTGCTGATTGATTTCCTGTGTCTTCTCAATGTCCAGGCTAGCCAGATAATGTTCCGTGACCACAGAATTTGAATGACCCAGCATCTCCCCGATATTGTCCTTGGAGACCCCTGCTCGTTTTAAAGTAGTGGCGTAACAATCTCTGGCTGTTTTCAATTTTAATGGAACAGAGAGGTTGAGTTTATTGCTGATCTCAAGCAAGTTCCCGTTCAGTTTTGACCGGACTTTGTGGGATAGGTTTTCAAATGTGTTTTCCTTGTAACCTTCTTTCAATAAGCCGAGAATAAATGGACTTTCCTTCACCCCTAATTTATCTATTAATTCCTGTAATTTGGGAGTTATGTGAGCTGTTATGGGTTTGATGTTGTTTTTGCGGGTTGATTCTGTTTTCTTGCGGTAGAAAATCAGGTATTCACCTTGGATATTTGTCCATCTCATCCGCAGGAGATCTGCGAAATTGATACCGTTTGTCCGATATAGGAACAACCATATATCCCGGGCACGCACCTGGTCCTTGTTATCGAAATCATCAAAGTCAATCACTTTTTGAATCTCAGCGTTGGTCATCACCAATTTTTGTCCATAAAAGCTCTTGATACTGTATCCTCCCTGCCCAAACGGATACTCGTACGATTTAGGGATGGTTTTCTTCTCGTGGATGAAATAGTTAACGATCCGTCGCAAGTTCCTAAATACTCCGTTTATGGTACTCTGGGACACGCCCTTCTCCTTCTCCGTCAGTTCATAGTGTTTAAGAAATTCCGGGGTGATGTCATTGACCGTTAATCCAGGCTGAAAGGTTTCAAGTTTGTTTATGGACAACCTGAAATGTTTTCGGGTCTTCAAGGCTATTCCTTCATAACTTGTGATGTAATAATCAAACAGGTCTTTCAGGACAAGAGTTTTCGGTATTTCTTTATCCTTAGAGAAGACCAATTCACGGAATCGTTTGGGATTGTATGCAGCACCCATCTCGGCTAAAATCCGTTCACTCTTGGTCTTAATCTCATTGGCAGATTCCCGGAACTCGATACTCTTTTCGTCCATCGATTGCCGGACAAAGATCTGTTCGTATTGGTTGACTGTAAGTCTTGAAATTGGTAGGTACTGTACTTTTCCCTCGTGACAAACTCGAACTGCAAGACTATATTTATCGTCTTTTAATTTTGTCCTTTTGTCCAGTATAACTTTTATTGTTGACATAATTTTAAATTTTTGAAATTGTTGGGATGTCCTCAATTTTTCGAAAACCGTTTGATACCCACTGGTCGATTTGGTCACGGACAAAAATT
>Ga0164313_10002796_pt1 | contig 15587 bp, 12 predicted proteins | sample GuaBasSedimGuay4_FD_113735 | JGI IMG/M metagenome (GOLD analysis project Ga0164313, IMG submission 113735) | Subseafloor sediment microbial communities from Guaymas Basin, Gulf of California, Mexico - Guay4, Core 4569-4, 0-3 cm | ecosystem: Environmental > Aquatic > Marine > Hydrothermal vents... | reverse complement strand
GGTGTCCACCGCACACCTAAATGCGAACCTAACAGAGTTCGCTTTTCCGTATCGACCGGACAACCGGAGCGCACGGAGATGCGAAATAGAGCCAGTTCGCTTTTCAGTGCGCCCTGGTGAACCACCACCTGCGGCAGGAGCGAGCGGGGGGGCTCTGGGTGTGTGTGGGGGGCGCCAGGGTCGCGGAGGAGGGGCGGTCTGCGTGCGTGTTCGCGGGGGTGGTCCGGTGGTCATCGACCAGGGGAACTGCGGGGGGCGTCCGCTTTGGTGCGTGGCTCTTTGGCTCTGCCCAGATCGGCCGTTGGTTGATGAGTTTGGCGCTATTGGTTTATGGGTGCGCGGCGATATGGGGCGGTTTGGCTCTATGGTCATCAACCAGAACGGGGCTGTGGTTGATGAGCGATAGTGCGGGGGGGGGGCAACTCGGGTGACGTGGCAGCGGAGCCAAGTGCTGGAGCGTTAGGCGGTTCCGGTCGAACTCGCTCGCAGGACCGTCGCCTAGATGTTGAAGGCGCCCCAGTGAGGGGGGGCTGACGGGCGTCTCGTTGCATCTGCCGGCGAGTGCTACGGTGCCGTAAGTCAATGCTGCGTATGGCGGACGGACGTTTCGGGTGGCACAAGGGGTCCCCCACTCTCGCCCCATTGTCCGGGCACGATTCCGGCCGCTCCACTCTCCCCTCGCCCCTTCAGAACAGCGACCGCGGCCCTCGAACTGGATGCACCACGGGTAGCGGCGGCCGCGACGCCGGCCGCCTGCTGACTTTCGGTCGTGGGGCCCCGTTTGTGTGGATTCGAGGGGCTCCGGGCTCCAGAACGAGGTTTTTCAGGATTTCTGGAAACCAGCTGTCCAGCGCGGCCGGTGCCTGGCGTAGGAGTAGGCAAGAGGTGACAGCAGCCGTTGTCGCTTCAGCGTTGCCGACCCTGTGCGCGACCTCCCTCATGCCCAGGGGCCGGCGAAGTCCTTCGGAAGATCACTCCGAGCCCACTCTCCTACCGACAGCTCGCACGCCCACCCGCGTCGACTCGGCCCGACCCCGGAACGATCCAACCTCATGCTCAACCTTCGCGCAATCCTTGCCCTCACGGCCTTCGGGCTGCTCTCCGCAACACTGACCTCGCAGCAGTCGCCGCTCTTCCCGGGGCAGCAGTTCCAGGTCGGAAGCTCACCTGCCCAGGTCGTGATCGGAGACGTGAATGGCGATGAGAAGCCCGACCTCGTGACGGCCAACTACGCGGGCACGGTCGCCGTCCTGCTAGCGAAGGACACAGGCGGCTACGAGACCTATGCGGCGTTCGCTCTTGATGGCGGCCCGACCTCCCTCGCGATGGGCGACCTGAACGGCGACGGGCACCTCGACCTGATCACAGCCAACATCAATGAGGACGAGGTTTCCGTCCTGCTCGGGGCGGGCGATGGCAGCTTCACTTTTCAGTCCAACTTCGGCGTCGGCGGCGAGCCGAAGTCGGTTGCGCTCGGCGACCTGAATGGTGACGGGCATCTCGACATCGTGACGGCGAACCAGGCCGCCGGAACCGTCTCAGTCCTGCTTGGCACGGGTGCGGGAAGCTTCGCCGCGCAGGTCGTCTACGGCGCCGGATCCTCCCCGAGAGGCGTCGCACTCGGAGACCTGAACGAGGACGGGTTCCCGGACATCGCGGTCGCGGCCTACGCCAATGTGTCGATCCTGTACGGGACGGGCACGGGGACTTTCGGAGCCCCATCGGGCCAGTTCGGCGGCCCTGGTCCCGGTGCCATCGCGATCGACGACTTGAACGGAGATGGCCATCTCGACTTCGTGGCGGCGAACTTCTCCTCGAGTTCCATCGTGGCCCGGTTTGGCACCGGCATGGGTACCTTCGAGGCGCCACTGCAGTTGTTCGGCAGCTACCAGCCGGTCTCCATCTCGATCGGAGACCTGAACGCGGACGGCAACCCCGACCTCGTGACGGCGAACTCCGCCTCGGCGGACATCGCCGTCCTGCTCGGCTCGGGCGCCGGGGAGTTCGGAGCGGCGACGACCTTCGGCGGCGGCAGTGGCGCGAGCCCGGTCGCGATCGGAGATCTGGACGGAGATGGTGAGGCCGATCTTGCCATGAGCAATGCCAGTGCGAATGCCGTCTCGGTGCTGCTCGGCACAGGCACGGGAGCCTTCGGAGGAATCGGAACCCCGGTCTCCGGAGACTCCTTCGCGGCCGGCGACCTGAATGGTGACGGGAACCCCGACCTGGTGGTCGCGAGCTACACCGGCTCGTCGGTCAGCGTAATGCTCGGCAGCGGTACCGGAAGCCTCGGCAGCCCAGCGAGCTTCGCTGTCGGCGGCAAGCCGGTAGCCGTTGCGATCGGGGACCTGAACGGGGATGGAAGGCCCGACGCGGTGACTGCCAACCGCGTGACCAGTACCGTCTCCGTTCTGCTGGGCACGGGTACCGGGAGCCTCGGCACTGCGACGGTTCTCAGTGTCGGGGCGAGCCCGGAGTCCGTAGTGCTCGAAGACGTGGACGGCGACAACGACCTGGACATCCTCACGGTCAACTCCTCGGTGGGCAGCGTGTCCGTCCTGCTGGGGACGGGCGCCGGGAGTTTCGCGACAGATTCCTCCTATGCGATCGGCCCCTATCACAGCTCTCTTGCGACCGGAGATCTCAACGGAGACGGGACCCTCGATCTTGTGGTGGCAGACGGATCGGGTCAAACCTGCTCGGTCCTGCTCGGCACGGGGACGGGAAGTTTCGGGGCGCCGGTCAGCATCCCCGTCGGAGTCACTCCGAAAGCTGTCGTGCTCGGGGACGTGAATGGAGACGGGATCCTCGACATGGCCGTCCTGGCCCTCGACCTGTATTCGGGAAGCGTCTCCGTACTGCTCGGCACGGGGACGGGCAGCTTCGGAGCGCCGTCTGCATTCGGCGTCGGCGCGTATGCGACGAGCCTTGTCACCGGCGACCTGAACGGTGACGGGAACCTCGACCTGGCCACGGTGAACTCATGGTCGTCGAACATCTCTGTTCTGCTCGGCGATGGCGCCAGCAGTTTCGCCCCCCAGTTGACCTTCGTGGCGGAAGTCCAGCCGAGCGCCCTGGCGGCCACGGACATGGATGGGGACGGGAGACTCGATCTCGTGTACTTGAGCGAGGGTGGCTACTCGCGAGGCGCCTATACCCTGCTCAACTCCGGCCTGCAGGCGTCCACCGGCCCTTGGGCCGACCTTGGTCACGGTCTCGCGGGCATCAGCGGCACCCCGGTGCTGCTCGGCAACGGAACCATGGACCCGGGTTCGATCAACTGCCTGCAACTGAGCAACGCGAAGCCCAGCACGAGGACCTACCTGTGCGTCAGCGCTGGCCTGTGGAACGCCTACGCCTCCAGTCTGGGCGGCGTCATCGTCCCCGGGCCGGCCTTCACGACGTACAAGTACACCGTGAGCGCCACCGGCACGCACGCACCGTGCTTCCAATGGCCTAACGACCCCGCTTACGTCGGCGTCTCGCTGTACCTCCAGTACTGGGTGCTCGACCCCGCAGCCCCACAGGGCTGGTCGGCCAGCAACGGCCTGGCGGCCACCGGTCAGTAAGCGGCGCAGGCCGGCAGGCGGCCCGGCGCGGATGTGACGCTGGCCCGTGGGTGCTGCATGCGCCCGCGGGCCAGCTTTTGTATGGGCAGGCTAGTGGGTTGACGCAAAAGTTCGACAGAAATGTCTAACCGTTTTCTCGGCCGATTCGTTGTCCCTCTCGGAAAGTCGGTCCGCGTCCTCGATCATGCAACTTGACCGAACCTACCACGGGCTGCGCCATGCGACGAGCTTCCGCGAGCGCCGCATCGGCAGGTGTCGACAGCCGGAATGACAGGGTTGGAATCGAGGTACGGACCCTGAGCTGCAATGTGCTTCGAATCGTGCCGTCACGCAGCGCGCGAATAGACGTGGTGCAGCCCGCCGAGAACCGGCGCAGCCTGCACGTCGCCGTCCTCGGTAGGCCATCGTCGTCGCGGCACGGGCGCGTCCCCATCCAGCGACTGATGGCAACGCCCGGTGTTGTAGTACGCGACATACTCTCTCAGCACACGCCCCAGGTGCCGCTCGCCCAGCGGGATGATGTGGTCGGTGCACTCGCGCCGGAGTGTGCCGATCACCCGCTCCGCGAACCCGTTGCACCACGGGCTGGCCTTGGGTGTGACGACATCCTCGATGCCGAACGCAGCGACCTTGCGTTGGAACACGTCGCCGAAGATCGAGTCCCGGTCGCGGATCAAGTGGGTTACCTCGGGAGCGTCTTCGCCGCTGACGGCCTCGACCAGTTGCAGCGCGGTCCACTCTGCGGTTGGATGCTCAGTTACCCCGACGTGCAGGATCTTCCGCGACCCGTGGTGCAGCACGACGAACACGAACAGGTTGCGGAAGGTCACCGTCGGCACCGTGAAGAAGTCGCAGGCGATGGTCGTGTCCATGTGGTTGGCCAGGAACGTGCGCCAGCCCTGCCCGCGCTCGGGAGTGCCGTGTCGCACCATGTACTTGGCCACGGTGGTCTCACCGACCTCGTGTCCGAGCAGGCTCAGCTCCGCGTCGATCCGTGGCGCGCCCCAGAGCGGGTTCTCGCGCGACAGCCGTTTGATGAGGTGCACGAGTATCCAGCCGATGGCGGGGCGGCCTATGCGCTTCGCCTTCGACTTGCGACGCCAGTAGTGCTTCCAGCCCCTGCGGTGCCACTTGATCACAGTCTCGGGCTGCACGATCAGCAGGGCCTCGCGCCAGGTGTCGAGCATCCGCATCAGCCCGATCCAGAAGATGCGGTCCTGGTCATCGAGCTTGGGGCGCGTCACGCCACGCCGCAGCACGGCGACTTGCTGGCGGAGGGCGAGGTTCTCCAGCACGAGTCGTTGGCGGTCGATCACGACGGCGCGGAGGACTGTGGTCAGGAGGTTGAAGGCGTCCATGACGGCCGATCGTAGCGGTCACCTGGTCGGTTCTGTTGGCGGGTGCTACGGTGCCGTAAGTCCATGCTGCGTAAGGCGGACGGACTTTCCGGGAGGCACAGGCATGACGACGGATTGGAGCAGCGGCTCGAGTCGTCAGCGCGTCCCGGACCGCCACGGTCCACCTGGTTTCCAGCGCTTGGCCAGGGGTTGGCCGTCCCGTGCTGCGCCCAGCGCCGGCAAGGCGAACGGACTCACCAGTGCCATGGCGTCGCTCAGCGTTCGCGGTTCACTGAGTCCGACGCGATCGAGAAACGCGGACCAGAGCGTCCGACGGCTTGCGTCATCCGTGAAGGCCGTCGTGAATGCGACCGGTGGGCCGTTCGGTATCGCCGTACTCCGCCGCCGAAATGTCGCGGCGATCGAGGCTGCCAACGTCTCGCCGTCGAAGGCGTGCTCGTGAGCCAGGGTCCACAGGTCGTGGATGTCCTTCATGCGGCTGTTCACCATGCCAAGGGCGACGAGCGCCTGGAGCTTCTCGCCCACGACCGCCTCGCGCGGGTAGGCTTTGATGCGCGGCGGGGCGTGGTCAAGAACAGCGGGGTAGCTGACCAGCCTGGGTCGGGGATGAACCGCATCGCCGAACCCGACATCGACCTGCAGACGAAAGCGCGTCTTTCCCAGAGCGGCGGGGACCGTCAGCCGAACGCCCTCGTAGTGGGCCGCCTCCCGGATCGGCGCAGCACGGATTCCCTCGGCGTCGAAGATCAGTCCGTCGGGCTCGACAGCCGTCTTGACGATGTCGCGAAACGTATCAACCAACTTGTCGAGCGATGGGTCGCCGCGACCCAACAGGTCGAGGTCGCGAGTGGCACGGTGTGGACGATCCGCCCAGAGCGCGAACAGGAACGCGCCCTTGAGGACGAAGCGGTCCCGTTCGGGGCTGGCCGCCAGCCGCGCCAGCAGCCGCTCCAAGGCGTAGCGCACCAGCAGGATCTGGTGATCCTCGCCTCGCGTTCGGGAGCGGTCGAGCAGTCGCTGGCGGATCGAAGCTGCCAAGTTGGTCGGGCGCCCCGTCATGCCAGCGACTCGAGGTAGGGATGCATGACGCGAGTGACACGGCACACGCGGGCCATGTCCCACAACTCGTCAATCGTCGCCCGCCGGTCGGCGAGGACTTCTCGCAGAGCCTCGAGTGCGACGTCGAGCCCCACTTTGCTGCGGAACTTGAAGCAGTCAGCGACCGTCTTGGCGATGCCGAAGACCGGTACGGCCACGCCACCAACTCGGGACTCTTCGCGCCCGTTGGTCCAGGCAGCCCCCGACATGCGTACGACGCGCAACGGGGGATGATCCACTTTGGGTTGGCGCGCTGAGTGGGAGAGAGCCAACCAGACCTGATAAGGCTGCTGGGTCGTCAATCCGTGCAGTCGCAGCGCCGACACGAGGCACACGATTCCGTGGGGGACACGCCGTGCGGCCTCGAGCAGAGCGCGATGCTCGTCCGCTTCCTCGGCGGCCAGGGTGTACAGCCCGCGGCCAACCCGAGTGACCAGGCCCTCGTTGAGCAGCCGGCGCAGAATACTGCGGGACAGGCCGCGGGCTTCCAGGTCCCGGGGTCGGACGACACCGAATTCCTCGAACAGAGCGAGGACGCGATCGTGGGGAGGCAGTGTGATCAAAACGTCGGACATTGTGCACAAGTACCGACGTTTTGGTCTAGGCGGTTCTTATCGGGTGGGTTGGCTGCGGGTCTGGGTTCGAGTCCTGGGTGGTGTCCAAAGCGCACTGAAATGCGAGCACGGGGAGGTTCGCATTCCCGTGCGCTTTGGACACCGGAGCACACAGAGATGCGAAATAGAGCCAGTTCGCTTTTCAGTGCGCTTTGGTGAACCACCACCTGGGGCAGGAGCGAGCGGGGGGCTCTGGGCGCGAGAGGGGGGCGCCAGGATCGCGGAGGAACGCCGGTCTGCGGGGGTGTTGGCGGGGGTGGTCCGGTGGTCATCAACCAAGTGGACTGCGGGAGGCGGGCGGACTTTCCGGGCGGCACATCGGCGTGGCCTGCTCATACGATGGTCCTACGCCTCACGCGATGACTGCTCCCGCATGCCCCGCCTGAACCACCTCGCACTCGTCGCACTCGTCGCACTCATGCTGCTGGAGGCCGTCGTCCTGGTCCCCGTGCTGGCAGCGGCCGGCCTCGGTGCACATCGAACTTGTCGGGCAGGTCTCAGTCGACGCGGGGCAGGCCAATGGCGCGTTGGACTTTCCGTACGATGCTGCCGGGGAATTGGCACTCAAGTTTCTCATCCACGCACCAGAAGCCGTCGATGTTGGCTACGTCGCGTTTCAAGAGGGTGAGCCTGGTTTCTCTGTGTCTGCTCCGGGCGTCGGGAATGCAGAGTCAGAGTGGCAGGCCATCGGCGATACGACGAGGATGTGCGGTCATGGTCTCGGCGAGTTCGTTGTCTCGTCAGTGCCGGACAGAGGGCTGGTTGCGACACGGCCGAGTTTCTGGATAGGACGGGCACGGCCGAGTTTGTGGATAGGACGAGGTCGGCGTCGCTGCCCAGCGCCTGGATCTGCGACACCACGAAGCCGTCGATTTCGTGTGCCGCCGCTCGGCTGCCCGAACCGGCGGAGTCTCTTGGCTCAGAGGCGCACCGTGATCACGAGCTGGTCGACCTTCCTTCCCCCAACGGTGCCCTTCTTGACCTTGAGGCTCTCGATCACGGCACCAGGGTTGTCCTCCAGGAACGCGTCCAGGTCGTCGACCGTCTTTCGCAGTGCATTCGCCGAGGTCTTGGTGATGGCGGTGCGCAGGGTCCTCGTTTCCATCTCGTCGTCTCCTCTTCCTCAATTCTCTTCCGTCGGGCCGCTGAGTGCCTCGACGTAGTTGCCGAGGCGTTCCACCTCGTCGCAGTCGTTGAAGACGATGCTCCAGAGGTTGAGCTGGGTCCGCTTGTGATCGTCGATCTCGTCCGGCGTGCCGTCCGCATCGTCGAATACCCGGTCATCTGCAACGACCTTGTGATCACGCATGAGCGCGAGGGCCTCGTCGAGCTGGGTGCCCGAGAGGTTGGCGTGGGCGACGCCGGCCTGCTCCTCGTAGTCGTCGCCGGTCGCTCCGCAGCCCTCCAGGATCTTGTTGGCCTGCTCGACGTCCAGAGCGATCTGCGCCCCGACGACCTTGCGAATGGCGGGGATGGTGGACAGGTAGTCAGCAGCCTTGCCCGTGGCGTAGAACTGCTTGATGACGACACCCGCGCCATCGGAATTCACCTCTACGTCCGCAGCGGAGGTCGCGATGAGCGACGGAATGGCCTGGTGCGTCACGGCCGCGTCCCCCGTGCCCGTCTTGAACTCCACGATGGGAGCGATGGCGAGCTCCTTGCGCTTCCAGCCGAAGGCGATCCCCGCGGGGAGGCCTCCCGCCTCCGCCGCGAACTCGACTCCCAGGCCCAGCACCGTGTCGGTCGCGAAGACGTAGCAGCGCTCGCCGCGCTCGCCGGCCACGGTGCCCATGAGCGGATCGTCGAGCATGGCGATCAGGTCATCGGACTCCGTGTCGAGCCGGGCGGGCGACTCCAGGAAGCGAGTGATGATCTCGGCCGCCCGTCCGGTGGCGAACTGGGTCGAAACTCCCGTGCCGAAGATGGTGCCGGCAACGGTCCCGTCGCCGCCGAAGCTCGACATGACCGGCAGCGTTCCGACGGCCTCGCCTTCCTTCTCGATCACGGGCCCGACGCTCATCTCCTTGCGGGCGAAGGCGAGGTCGAAGGTGGGCGGCGTGGCGCTGACGTCGATGCCGATGGACGTCTTCGTTCCGAAGAACATGGTGTCGTCGCTGACGCATGCGGGCAGCAGCGGAGCGACGAGCAGGAGCAGGAGCAGCAACCGGGAATGGGAGGTCATCGTGGGGCTCGCGTGGTCATGGGGTCGGTGCGGTGGATGGCGGTCGGAAGATTGGGCGCCAGAGGATCACGGAGCGAGCGTGGTGCCCTGCTGTCCGTTCGTTGGTCATCAGCACGACGTCGTAGCCCAGGACGGACCGTGTGAGGTAGCGACTCGAGGACCAGCCCACGCCGAAGCGCCGATTGCGATCGGCCGTGCGCAGGTAGAGCCCGAGCTGGTGGACCTGGATGATGGCGGGCTCAGGCTCCCCGGCCTCCGAGGCGTGCCAGAAGAGGTCCCAGCGGGGCGGCGGCGACGGCCTGTCCTCGAGCTCGTCGAGCGCCGCGTGTTCGAGTTCATCGAGCAATGCCTGCACCGCAGTCGGAGTCGACACCACGGGCTCGCGAAGATCTGGGATGGACTCAGCCCAGAGTCCGAAGCCGAGCCCAAAGCCGCCGTCCGGTCCAGCGAGGACGATGCGCAGGCCCAGGCTGTACACCTGGCGTAAACGTCCCTGCTGGAGATCCTGGGTGCGCACCAGCACGAAACCAACGTCCCTCGCCCTCCCCGTGTCGTCAATCCAACGGATCGCGCAACCGGGGAGCGTGGCCAAGACACACGCTGCCACGAGGGCGCAATTCCTCGGACCGGGGCGGATCACCTCTCTCTCCTCAAGGCACAAACCCCGCGTGGGATGGTACGCGGGCCTTCTTTCCTCTTCGATACCGACCCTAGACGAGAACAACGTCAAGTGCAAGGTCGCCCGTTCGTCGCCGCGTCGGTGATCGATCGGAGAAGAGCGAGCCCGTCCTATCCAACAACTCGGCCGACGGTGATCAGCGGGTGTTGGCCAGGTGCGGTGACGAGTTCGGGATGCCGGGTTGTCATGCGGCGGCCGAGATCGATGGCAGAGTGGTCGCGAATGACCTCATGACGGTGGACGCATACATCCCCGGCGCGTCATTCTGGTCGTTCCCGGCTGTTGGTGGGCAACAAGGGCTGTCCTTCCCGCAGACTCCGTCCGCCTTCCCGATCATTCAATTTGACCGAAACTACCACGGGATTCTGCGTGCGACGAGTCTCGGCCAGCGCCGCATCGGCAGGTATCGACAGCCGTAACGACAGGGCCTGTAGCGCGCTGCGCACCCCGAACCGCAACGCGCTCGCTGCAAGCTCGGTCGCGCAGCGCGCGAGTAGATGTGGTGCAGGCCTGATGGTGTGTGGGATGCCCGTACGTTGCTGCGGTGGTGGCGGAGTTACGCGCCGGCTCGAGAATGTGGATTCCGCACCCCCGAGGCTTCCCGACTCATGGGCTTCCCTCCATGGCGTCCGCTGACCGGCTGTCGTCTCGAGTTACGTGCGTAACGCATGCCGTGAGGCGCCGTCGTTAGTGGCATGCTGGCTTCCGACGAGATGCTGGTGATGTGGTTTCTTGGCCTTGCGATGCGCCATGAACGAGGTGTAACGGCTGGTTGCGGCCCAATCAGGGGGGGGCGGGGAATCGGCCAATGGACTGCGCTGCGGATTTTCTTTGTCCGGTGTACGTCCGGCCCTCGCTGTGTGTTTGGGTTCGGGCACAGCGGGCACAGAGGAGGGCCAGCCGTGAATCATGTGGATCATGATGCGTTTCGTGGGCGGCATCACTCTCCGGATCGACTAACGGTCCTCATCTGGATGGTGGGCGGGCAGCCCCGCCAGCAGAACGCACGGGTCTCTAGAGAAGGAAGAGGATTGGCATGACTATCTGGCTGAAGATCACATGCGCGATCGGCAGTGGGTTCCTACTGGTGGGCCTCCAAGCGGTGGAGCCTTCTGCTCTCGGCAAGATTGCTGCAATACAAGCTGATGCTGAGGGCCTTCGCAAGCGTATGCTGCAGTTGCCTGATGCCGATCTGGTTCGGTTATTGGGGGGCGGAGAGGGTGGGTTGATGTTCGACTCTACGATTCCGCGCCTTGGTGCCGGGTTACCTTCATTTACCGCTGTATCTCCCGAAATCTGGAATGCAGTCCCCTGTGCAGCCAGCGAGAAGCAAGTAAAGGAACTCTCGATGGAGATCGAGGAGGACCTGAAGCTGCTCATCCGAATCGTCGGGGGTGATCAGGCCGCGATCGATCGCCATATAGGAGCGATTCGGAGTAGCGTCGTGGAGAAGGAACCTTGGGAAGCGCTGTTGTACTGGGAGTCGATGCTTAGGGCATTGTTGAACAAGAAGCTCGCCCAGTGACTCTTTCCAAGATCCTGTGGGTGGTCAGTAGGCATGGCATCGCCTTAGCGCTGCTTCTGGCGGCGGCTCCGTCAGCAACTTCTCAGGCAGACAGATCGAGCGAAGCGGGCGAGCCACCAATATCGATCCCGGAAGAGGGGCGAGACGTGGACAGGATGCTCTCGGAGGCCCTGGGCCAGCCTGATCCGAGCGTATCCCTCAGCACGGGGGCGAGAAGTGGTTCACGCTCAGCTGAAGCGCCCACTGAGCTGCCTGCCTACGTTCATCCCCAAGTCCTTGACGCTGCCGTCAGCTACCAGCGCGAACTGTATGAGACGACTGCGTTGGAGCGCCGATACCGGCTAGACACATTCCAATGGCAGTTGTTCGCGGGGAAGGTCGTGTTCGTGGTCGTCTTGCTGATTGTGGGCGTGGGTTTGGTTCTCTCGTGCCGCCAGGTCTCCCGGGGCTGGCAAGCAGGCGAACCCATGAATGACCCCACCTCCGAATCAAAGCAGCAGCAGCCAAACCGGCCTGATCACGAGTTCGAGGCGAGCGTTCTCGGCGCTAGCTTCAAGATCTCCTCACCGGCGCTGGGTGTTGTGATTCTGGTCGTCTCATTGGTGTTCTTCCACTTGTACCTCGCCTACGTCTTTCCGATCAATGTGGTTTGAATGGAAGCTCTGTCGCTATGCAGTCGTAAACGCGCTGGGTTGATTCGCAAGTACCCCGTCCTATCCAATTACTGGCCGACAGAGATCAGCGGGTGTTGACCTGGCGCGGTGACGACTTTGGGGTGCCGAGTGGTCATGCAGCGGCCGAGACCGATGGCAGGGTGGTCGCGAATGACCTCATGACGTTGGACGCACACATGCGAACGATGAGCGCCTTGATGGTCTTCATCAGCCCCGGCCGCCCGACGCGCTTCGCCTGATAGGTCCACTTCGCTGCGATCAGCTTGCGGTGCCAGCGCATGATCGTGTCTGGCGTGAGGATCGTGACGGTCGTGACGGTCGTGACGGTCGTGACGATCGTGGCGAGGCGGTTGAGAACGCGACGGCCATGAGGTTGCCCTTCGCCGCGAGGCGTCGGCGCTGGTCGTCGGTGAGGCGCAGCCGGCGTCCGCCCAACTGCTCCTTCAGGACTAGATTCTCTTCAACGAGGTACTCGATGACCTCTTGCTGGCGGCGGCCCATCCAGCCGGCGACGGAGAGAAGGAGGAGTTGGAGGGGTTGGATCGCGGCGTTCATGCGGCCATTGTATGGGCACGTAAGTGCCGGAGAGAGGGCTGGTTGCGACACGGCCGAGTTTGTGGATAGGACGAGGGTGCGGTCGCCGCGGGCGGCGCATACCCTGCGCGGATATCGGCCCGCTGCGGCCGCGGTCCAACACGGTCGGAGCTGCCCATGGGACGTGTCGCCACGGAACTCGACGAGAGCTGGGCCGCGTTCATCACGCACCAGCAGATGTTCTTCGTGGCCACGGCGCCGTTGGAGGCGGACGGCCACGTGAACCTCTCGCCCAAGGGGCTGGACAGCTTCACGATCCTGGACGCGCAGCACGTGGCCTGGCTCGACCTGGCCGGCAGCGGCATCGAGACCGTGGCGCACCTGCAGCAGAACGGGCGCATCGTCATCATGTTCTGCGCGTTCGAAGGCCCGCACCTGGTCGTGCGCCTGTACGGCCGGGGCGAGGTGATCGAGCGCTCGCACCCCGACTTTGCCTCGCTGTGCGCGCGCTTCGAGCACAGCGCCGGCGCGCGCAGCGTGATCCGCGTGACCCTCGACCGGGTCGCCGATTCGTGCGGCATGGGCGTGCCGCGCTACGCGTTCCAGAGTCAGCGCGACGAGCTGCCGACCCTGTTCGCGAGCGGCTCGCCGGAGAAGCTGAGCGCGTTCATCGCCAAGCGCAACGGCGCCAGCATCGATGGGCTTCCGGGGCTGCCCGGGCTCAGCCCTTCCTGATGCGGTTCAGGTTCCAGCGCGCCAGCGGGCGCGTGCGGTAGAGCGCCGCCAGCATCCAGCGCCAGCGCCAGCGCAGCCGGTCGGCCAGGGTGAACGCCCACCAGTCGAGGGGCAGCGCGAAGTGCCGGCCCGAGAAGCGCCAGCGACCCCAGCGCTGGCGCAGGCGGTGCAGCGACTTGAGCGCCGCGAGGTGCGGCTCGGCCGCCACCCAGCCGATGTAGTACCACCACACGATCTGCTTGTGCTTGGTGCGGCGCTCGCGGAACACGCGCCGCGCAGGGCTGACGTAGTACCAGGGATGAGCCAGGTACAGATCCTGGTACTGCGTGTGCTCCGCCAGCGTGGTGGGCAGCGTGAGCAGACCCTGCTCGGCAAACTGTCGCCAGAGCGGCGTGGCCGGCGCGGGCATGAACATGTACCAGGCGATGGAGGTCTCGGGCTGGATCGAGTGCACGCGCCAGAGCGATTCGAGCGAACGCACCAGTGACGCGGTGTCCTCGCCCGGCAGGCCCACCATCAGGTTGAGCGAGATGTGAATGCCCGCGCGCCGGCAGCGCTCCGCCAGGCCGTCCATCTCACCCAGGTCGATGTCCTTGCGCACGCCGTCGGCGACCTGCTGATCGCCGGTCTCGTAGCCCAGGTTCACGCGTCGGTAGCCCGAGCGCACCAGCAGCGCCAGCTCGTCGTCGCTCAGCTTGGAGAACTGGTCGACGCGGGCGTTGGTGTTCCACTCGAGCTCGACGCCGGCTTCGATCAAGCGCTGGGCCAGGTCGAGCGCACGTCGCTTGTCGGTGAAGAAGTTGTCGTCGAAGAACTCGATCGTGTGCATGCCGCGCTCGCTGGCCTGCACCAGGTCCTCGACCACGTGCTCGTTGGGCAGCGGTCGAAACGTCTGGGTCCCCGCGGGGATGCCGCAGAAGCTGCAGCGGTGCGGGCAGCCGTAGCTCGAGATGTAGTTGAGCACGCCCGCGCCGGTGATGTAGTCATCGGGGTTCCCGAGCAGCTCGTAGGCCAGCGCCGGGCGCGAGGGCGTCTCGTACCAGGGCGCGTCGGGGTTGCGCTGCATGGCGCCGCACTCGTCGCGCCAGGACACGCCGTCGATGCCGTCGAGGTCGCGGCCCTGCTCGAGGCGTCGGGCGATCTCCAGCACCGGCACCTCGCCGCGCCCGCGCACGACCACGTCCACGATGGGCGCCACGTCATCCGCTTCATACAGCTCGGGCAGCAGCGTCGGGTTCCAACCACCCCAGACGCGCGGCACGTCGGGCCACAGGTGCGCGACCTTGCGAGCCAGGGCCATGGCGCTGGTGATCTGGTAGCCGCCCATGCAGCTGATGCCCACGAACAGCGGCGGCGGCATGGCGGCCAGGCGATCGAGCGGGCGCGGGTCGACGTTCTGATCGACGACCTCCACCTTGTAGCCGGCGCCGAGCAGCGGGCGCGCGACCGCCAGCGGCGCCAGCGGCAAGGGCAGCCGCGTGCGCACGCTCGGAAAGTCGGGCTCCACCAGCGAGTACAGCAGGACCACGGTGCGCTGCGGATCGTCCAACGCCCTCGTCTCCCCTCGACTGGTGTGTCCGCCGGCGCTTGTGTCCGCGGACCGGTGTCCGCGCGACAGGCCCTCGCGCTCGCCGCTGCGACGGACCTTATTGAAGGCCCGAGTCATCAAGACTGTCAAGCCGCCGCGAGGCCACGTGCCGGAACGGGTGAGACTCGAGCGCCCGGAGGCGTGAGGCGTGGCGCGGGGAACTACCGCCGCTCGCGGACGAGTGATACGCTGACCACCGAGGAGACTCACGATCAGCATGCCTGGGGAAGCAACGCCCAACGTGGCGACACGCTTCGAGTTCCGCGCATATGCTCCGGACGACGAAGCGCGCGTGCTGCGTCTGTGGGATCGATCATTTCGTCCGACGCAACTTGAGCAGCGCTGCATGTCGGTTCGGCACTGGCGCTGGAAGTACCGCCTCAACGCCGACCTCAGCGCGTGCCTGCTGGCGATCGATCTCGAGCGTGACGCGCTCGCGGGCTTCGTGGGTGGCGTGCGCGTCCCGTTCTGGCACGCCGAGCACGACCTGAGCGCGGTGCACACGCTCGATCACATGATCGACCCCTCGTACCGGCGCGGCCTGGGGCGCGCGGGCGTCTTCTCCGAGCTCATCAGTCGCTGGGTCGGCGCGCAGTTCGGTCCCGGGCGCGCGGGGCTGGGCTTCGGGTTTCCCAGTCGCGCCAACTTCCGGGTGGGAGAGCGAGTCGCGCGCTACCGACGCCTGATGCCCGTCACCTGTCTGGTGCATGCGGGCGCCTGGCAGGGCCCGTGCCGCGATGCCGGGCTGGAGGGCACGCTGCGCGCCGAGCTACCCGAAGACACCGACGAGCTCTGGCTGCGCTGTCGCGCGCGCTACCCGATGATGGTGGCGCGCACGCGTGAGTACCTGCGCTGGCGCTACGAGCAGCACCCGGACGTGGACTACGCTTTCGCGCAGGTGCGCCGCGGCGGGCAGCTGCTGGGCTTGGCGGTCGTCCGCGACGGCGGCGTGGCCGACGATGTGGTGACGCTCATGGACTGGCTCACGCCCCCCGGCGAACCCGCGCTGGCGGCGCACCTGGCGGAGGTGT
>Ga0164313_10002795_pt1 | contig 15591 bp, 10 predicted proteins | sample GuaBasSedimGuay4_FD_113735 | JGI IMG/M metagenome (GOLD analysis project Ga0164313, IMG submission 113735) | Subseafloor sediment microbial communities from Guaymas Basin, Gulf of California, Mexico - Guay4, Core 4569-4, 0-3 cm | ecosystem: Environmental > Aquatic > Marine > Hydrothermal vents... | reverse complement strand
TTTGTGCGGAGAGGTCAGAATAAACACGGTGTTAGCTGCAGGTTCCTCTAATATTTTAAGTATTCCATTGGCAGCAGCAGGGTGCATTTTTTCAGGCATCCAAACAATCATTATCTTAAATTTCCCCTCAAAAGCTTTCAGGGACAATGCATCAATCATCTCCCTGCTTTCCTGACGGGAGATGTTTAGTTGCTTGTTATCACCACCAAAAGCAATGGCCCAATCAACGGTGTTGCCGTAAGGGTTTTCTTCTAAGAAATTACGCCATGCGGGAAGATAGGATTTGCTCACCACGTCTTTGCCTGTTATCTTTTCTGTACTGCTCACAGGAAAGACAAAATGGATATCAGGATGAATATACTTTAAGCTTTTTGAACAGGAGCTACACTCTCCGCAAGAGTCTTCATCGGTTGGGTTCTCACAATTTAGATATGAGGCGAAAGCCAGCGCCATAGGCAAAAGGGCCGAGCCCTCCACGCCACTGAATAGCTGTGCATGAGCCACATGATTGCGCTGAACACTAGTTATTAAGTGCTTCTTGGTTTCCTCTAATCCATGAATATCGCCAAATCTCATCTGCTATGATTTATTCCCAGTTGCGGAACTTTTGGGTTTCCTCGAAGAGATGATTCATTATTCTTTCTTCTACTTCATCAAACTCTCCCCCTCTTCGAGCCATCGATACAATCGCCATTTCTTTAACCTTATTTGGTTTAAAGGTAGTAAAACCGGCATGCCCTCCCCATGAAAATGAGGGAATTAACGTGCGCGGAAACCCTGCACCAAAGATATTTGCTGCAACACCTGTTATTGTCCCTGTATTAAACATCGTGTTTATGGCTGATTTACTATGGTCGCCCATCAATAGACCACAAAACTGCTCTCCTGTGTTTATGAAACCGCCTTTAGCGTAATCCCATACCTTTACCTGGGTATAATTATTTTTGAGATTAGAAGTATTGGTGCCAGCGCCAATATTGCACCATTCACCCAATACTGAATTACCTAAGAACCCGTCGTGTCCCTTATTTGAATGACCAAAGATTACTGAGTTGCTCACCTCACCCCCCACCTTACACTTGGGGCCAATTGAGATATCGCCACGCATTCTTGCCTGTGCATTTACTGTAGAGTCTTCACCCAAAGCAAAAGGTCCACGAATAACGGCCCCTTCTTCTACTGTAGAATTTTTACCAAGATAAATTGGCCCATTCTCAGCATTTAAAATAGCAGCTTTAATATTGACACCATCTTCAATAAAAATATTATCTGGATTATAAACAATGGTGTGTTTATCAGTGATAACTGCCGATTGCCTGTTTTGGGTTAATAATTTATAGTCTTTACGTATTTGACTACCCGCTTCTTTGAAAATATGCCAGGGTCGGCTTATTAGCGTTAGCTCATTAGTATATTCTGAGGAAGGCAAAGTTTCTAATTCAGCAATACTATTATACTCTGATATTCTTGCTGCGAGTATAATACCATCTTGGCTTAGGCTCGTATTTTGTTCAAGAGCCTCAATTGCGGTCCTGAGTTTATCATCAGGACATACTCCGCCATTAATAACCAATAAGTTGATAGTCTCTTTAGGGCCTTGAAATTTATTTGCCAGAAAGTCTTGAGTGAGGTGGGTAATATTCTCGCCCAGGTAATGTTGCCACTTTTCAGTGATAGTAAGAATTCCCATGCGTATTTCAGCAACTGGGCGGGTATATGTGAAAGGCAATAACTGTTGTCTTATTTGCGGATGATCAAAAAGAGCGACATTCATGGCACTAAAATAAAACCTTCACGAATATTCATGCTTACCAAATGAAAGGAAAATTATAAATAATGGACTTACACTATGAATGAAGGCTTTCAGGAGTTTTGGTTTTTGCAAAAAAAAGTCTCCGGCAATCTAATCCCGGAGACTTCTAAATAGTTTTTTCTAAGGTTACTTACTCTTGTAACGCTTGTTAAATTTCTCAACTCTACCAGCAGTATCAACAAAGATTTTCTTACCTGTATAGAACGGGTGAGAATCTGCTGTTACTTCCATCTTAATAAGCGGATATTCATTTCCGTCTTCCCACTTGATGGTTTCTTTAGAAGACATTGTAGATTTGGTCATGAATTTAAAGTCAGTTTGTAAATCCTGAAAAATCACTTCTTTGTACTTCGGATGTATTTCCTTCTTCATAATAATATCTTTTACAGCCTTAAACGGCTCTTTTCCTTAAGGAGGCACAAAGTTAGCTATTTAGAGCATATCTTCAAATATTTTAGCTTTAATTTGGGAAGAATTTCTGATATAGGCATAAGATTATCAGATAGATATGATAATATGAGGTTAACAGCAAGTATATTTTTATTGTTTTTAATGCAAATACAAGTGTATTCGCAAGGGACCAACGCCCCCTTAAACAAGGATTATTATCATTTAATAGATCGGCTGGAGATCAGAAACGGTAAGATGGCCCCCATTCATCACAGTGCAGTTAAACCCTATTCGCGTACAGCCATAGGAGTATTTCTTGATTCTACAGCTAATAATTCTAACCTTACTTCAACATCCGACAAGTTTAATTACAATTATTTAAGTAACGATAACTGGAAATGGACGACAGCAAGCGAAAACCTAAGTGCCAACCCAATTTGGAACACTATATATAAACACAAGGCGGATTTTTTATACGGAGAAGATAAGAATGAAGCCATTTCTATTCATGTTAGTCCCATACTCTACCTCAGTATTGGCGGCGAATCTGCAGATACTAAGTATACATATATCAATACCCGCGGAATTCAGATAAGTGGTATGATAGATAAAAAAGTAGGGTTCTATACTTTTTTAGCTGAGAACCAAATGCGCGCACCTCTATATGTTAGAGATTGGGGTAGTGAGTATCATACGGTTCCCGGCGAAGGATTTTGGAAAGGGTTTGGTGAAAGTGGTTATGACTTTTTTACCGCTACCGGCTACATTAGCTTCAATGCCACAAAACATATTAATTTCCAGTTTGGTCATGACAGACAGTTTATTGGCGATGGCTATCGTTCGATGATTATGTCTGACTTTAGTCCACCCGCATTATTTTTAAAAATTAACACCAATGTGTGGCGCATTAATTACACGAACTTATTTACTCAGGTTTTTGCTGACGCTTATGCCCAGGTTGGAGGGTCAGTAGGAAATACCCAGTTTCCAAAAAAGTATCTGGTGGCCCATAGGTTAAGCTTCAATATTGGCAATAATGTTAATTTAGGAGTTTTTGAATCAGTGGTTTTTGGCCGTGAGGATTCATTAGGTAATAATCATTTTGAGTTGTCTTATTTAAACCCAATCATATTCTACCGATCGATTGAGCACCAGAACGGTAGCTTAGATAATGCTCTAATTGGTATTGATGCAAAATGGAATTTCTTGCAACATTTCTCACTTTATGGCCAGATCATGTTTGATGAACTAAAGCAAGGTGAGCTTATTAATAATAAGGGTTGGTGGGGCAATAAAATAGCTTATCAGCTTGGCCTGAAATATATCGATGTCTTTAATATTAGCAATTTAGATTTGCAACTGGAGTATAATTATGCCCGACCTTATACTTATTCCCATAGCAGCATTTATTCCAGTTATGCAAATTATAATCAGGCTATGGCACATCCATTGGGGGCTAACTTTAAAGAGTTCATAGGCATTATAAGATTTCAGCCTATTCCTAAACTTTCACTTACCGGTAAACTTATTATCGCCAATTATGGCCTTGACCTGGCTAACAGTAATTTTGGCAAAGACATCTTGAAAGATTATAATACCAGGAATAGTGACGAAGGAAACTTTACCGGGCAAGGAATAGCAACCGATCTGATTTTTACGGACTTTACGGCCAGTTATATGATATGGCATAATACCTTTTTTGATGCAAAACTGCTTTACCGTAGTCAGGATAGTGCCGATGTGCAATTCAATCAAAAGTCAACCATCTACACTGTATCTTTTAGATGGAATATTGCTCAACGCTTACAAGAGTTTTAGCTTTGCATCTGTTTAGTTAATTATGGAAACCTATTCAAGAATTCTCTCATACGCTCGCGGGCTAGGCTGGTATATACCACAGTACGTTGTAACGGTGATTCTCTATGCTATTTTTAGTGTGGTAAATATTGCCCTGCTGGCGCCAATGATTGATGTGCTTTTTAATCAGGTAGATGCCAAAGAATTAATCCCGTCTGCTCCTGAGTTTAATTTTGAACTTAGTTATTTTATCGACCTGTTTAATTTTTACTTCAACAATTTTATGGTTGAACAGGGGCCAATGGCGGCTCTAAAGTTTGTGGCGATAACTATTGTTGTCACTGCTCTGCTGTCGAATGTATTCAGATATATAGCTGCCGTGCTTCTTGCTATAATCAGAACCAAAGTAGTTAAGAATCTCCGTAACGATGTCTTTGAAAAAACCATTGGTCTGGATATTGGTTATTTTACATCTGCCCGTAAAGGTGATATTATGTTAAGAATAACCAGTGATGTACAGCAGGTTGAAAACACAATCATGGATTCACTAAAAGTAGTGATGCTGGAACCGGCTTTACTTATTGGTTACTTTATTGCCTTGTTTATGATTTCGCCGTTGCTTACCTTATATTCGTTAATCCTTCTTCCTCTTTCAGGAGGACTAATTGCCAGCATTGCCAAGCGACTTAAGCTAGCCGCATCAATGACTCAGGGGGCATTAGGCAGGATTGCTAATCAGGTAGATGAAGCCATAGGAGGGATACGTTTAATTAAGGCCTTTTCTGCTAAAAATTATATTCTCAGGAAGTTTCATTTGGAAATTGATAATTATTCCAGGCTATCTGTATCCATGGCCAAAAAATTTGATTTGGCGAGCCCGGTATCTGAATTTCTAGGGATATCAGTTGTAGCCGGATTATTAATTATGGGAGGAAGCATGGTACTTAATGAAAACTCAGGCCTCACGCCTTCTCTTTTTATAACCTTCATAATTATTTTTAGCAGGGTACTACAGCCGGCGAAAGGCATTTCAACTGCTCTGACAGGTATTCAGAGAGGTATAGCCAGCGCAGAAAGGATATTTAAGATTACAGATGTTAAACCGGAGATATCTGAAAAAGCAGATGCTATTGATATTTCAGAATTTAAGCTAGGCTTGGAATTTAAGGGAGTTAGCTTCGCTTATGAAAACGAGCCTGTTATACAAAACATTTCATTTAAATTAGCTAAGGGTAAGACCATTGCTTTAGTAGGAATGTCAGGTGGTGGTAAATCTACTATTGCTGATTTAATACCAAGGTTTTATGATCCAACTAATGGAGAAATTAGTATTGATGGAATACCGCTAAAAGACTGTACACTAGACTCACTCCGACAGCATATGGGTATTGTTACTCAGCAGTCTATATTGTTTAATGATACCGTATTTAATAATATAGCCTTTGGCCAGGAAGATCCTAAAGAAGAAGACGTGATCCGTGCGGCCATGATTGCTAATGCCCATGATTTTATCATTGAGATGGAAGACGGGTACCAAACTTCAGTAGGAGAAGATGGTAGCAAACTCTCTGGTGGTCAGAGGCAAAGATTAAGTATTGCCAGGGCAGTGATGGCAAATCCCCCTATTCTTATTCTCGATGAAGCTACATCTGCCTTAGACTCACACTCAGAGAGACTGGTGCAAGAAGCAATAACGAAACTTATGGAGAATAGAACATCATTGGTTATTGCTCACAGGTTAAGTACGATTCAACATGCTGATGAAATTTTAGTGATTGAAAAAGGCAATATAGTTGAAAGAGGAACTCATGATGAGCTCATAAACAAAGGCGGCGTTTATAAGTCACTGAGAGGAATGCAGAACATAGAGTAGTCAACTCTCTGTAGCGTTTAAATAATAATCTCTTAAGTATTCATGTTTTTGATGTAAATTCAAGCCATCATCAAAACATGTTAAAAATGCGTACATTTTTTACCTTCCTTACCACCCTAATCTTATTTATTAGCTGCTCTACCTCTCAGGAACCACAAGTTAAAATATCCGGACTTGAGCAACCGGTAGAAATAATAAGAGATAAATGGGGCATCAATCATATTTATGCTGAGAACCAGCATGATTTGTTTTTTGCCCAAGGTTATGCAGCCGCCAAAGACAGGTTGTTTCAATTCGAAATTTGGCGTCGGCAGGCAACAGGCACAGTAGCCGAATTGTTGGGACCAAAAGAACTTAAAAGAGATATTGGCACTCGATTATTTAAATATAGAGGTGACCTTACAGAAGAGTTTAATTATTACCACGAAGATGGAGTTGCCATAATTCAGGCTTATGTTGATGGTGTAAACGCTTACATTGAAGAAGCCGTTGCCTCAGATAACCTTCCTGTTGAGTTTCAAATATTGGGAACTAAGCCACAAAAATGGACCCCGGAAGTTGTTATCTCCAGACATCAGGGGTTATTGGGAAATATCGGCCAGGAGCTAAATTTTGGCCGCGCGGTTGCAAAAGTAGGAGCCGACAAAGTACGCTCATTGGCATGGTTTCACCCAAAAGATCCTATTCTTGAGCTAGACCCTGCAATTGATGGCGACCTTTTAGAGGCAGATATATTAGAGCTCTATAATGCCTATCGCCGACCCGTCAGATTTCAAAAAGAAGATTTGGCAATGGGTTATGGGGATGAAGCTACAAATATTGCCAGCTTGGAAGAGGGGCTTCCGGGTAAAGTTAAACCATTAGACGACTGGTCTGCGATTGGCAGTAATAACTGGGTTGTTTCAGGTAGCAAAACTCAAAGTGGCCATACTATTATGGCGAACGACCCTCACAGAACCATTGCCGTACCCTCCTTAAGGTATATGGCTCATTTAGTTGCGCCGGGATGGAATGTTATTGGTGGTGGCGAACCAGAAATTCCCGGAATATCTATTGGTCATAATGAATATGGCGCCTGGGGATTAACGGTTTTTAGAACCGACGGCGAAGATTTGTATGTCTATGATTTGAACCCGGAAAACCTTAATCAATATCAGTATAAAGGGGAATGGGAGAACATGGAGGTAATTTCGGAGTCGATACCGGTAAAAGGTGAAGAAGAAGTTGTTACAGAACTTAGATATTCCAGACACGGACCAATAACATATATAGATTCAGCTAACCTAAAGGCATATGCTATTCGTTGTGCATGGCTGGAGCCTGGAGGAGCGCCATATCTGGCATCATTGAGAATGGACCAGGCGACTAGCTGGGAGGAGTTTAGAGAAGGTTGTAGCTATAGTAATATACCCGGTGAAAACATGGTTTGGGCGGGCAAAGATGGCACAATAGGCTGGCAGTCAGTTGGGATAGCTCCAATTAGAAATAATTTTAGTGGTCTTGTACCCGTTCCGGGCGATGGCAGGTATGAGTGGGATGGTTACCTCCCGATTTTGGACAAGCCCAACAGTTTAAATCCTGAGCTGGGTTATATTGCCACAGCAAACCAAAGTGTTACTCCACAGGAATATGAGCACTGGAATGCTATAGGTTATTCATGGTCGGATCCTTTCAGAGGATCGCGAGTAGAGGAAGTATTAAACACTGAAGCTCTATTATCAATGGAGCAAATGCAATCCCTGCAAACGGATTATCTCTCAATTCCGGCAAGAATACTGACACCATATCTAAAAAATGTTTCATTTGAGGCTGAAAAAGACATAGCGGCGCAAGGTCTTTTAGATGGTTGGGACTATAGACTGGAGGCAGAGTCTATTCCGGCAGCTATTTATGCTGCCTGGGAAGATGAATTAAGAATTCAGTCTAAAGAACGTTTTCTACCGGAAGAAATTAAGGGGTTGGTCGATATTCAATTGAAGAAAATTATTGACTGGATTGAAAATCCTGATCCTGTATTTGGGTCAACCGAGGAAAGAGATAATTTTATAAGGACTACTTTCATAGGAGGTCTTGAAAAACTAAACGTACGGTTAGGCCCGGATATGACCAAGTGGCAATATGGACAAACAAACAATAAACATATTTACATAAACCATGCACTTGGAGGAGTAGCTACTGAAGGGCAAAAGGCAGAGCTTAATATAGGACCTATGCCCCGTGGAGGGAACGGCTATACTCCAGGTTCAACAAGCTCAAGTCTTAACCAGGCAAGTGGCGCAAGTTTTAGAATGATAGTTAATACAGGTAATTGGGATGAGGCAGTAGGGACAAATGCTCCGGGCCAGTCTGGAGACCCTGGATCTAAATTCTATAATAATCTTTTTGAATCGTGGGTCAAAGACGAATACTTCCCTGTATTATATTCCAGAGAGAAGGTTGAGAATGCAGCTGTTGAGAAACTAAAGCTGATGCCTAAAGAATAAAAACTTAGTATATGTAGATGCGAGTTTGTTTCTTATTCAATTGCAATGTTCCTTTGGATACAGATTCGAATATGTGATTATCTACACATAAAAAGCTATACAATTGGGGTAATTTTAGGATTGGATGGTATCTTACTATCCAGAACATTTAATAATTAAGTTAGCATTATGAGTCATTACGGTAAACATTTTGTAGCCATTATAGGAGGCTCAGTAGCAGGCTCGGAAGCAGCATTATTACTTGCAGAAAAGGGATTTAGAGTTGCCGTATTTGATCAAAAGATGCTGCCATATGGTAAAATAGAGGACGGCTTGCCCAAATGGCACAAGGCTTTAAGAGACAAGGAAGAGGCGGCGATAGACAAACGACTTAGTCACGAAGGGGTAAGATTTATTCCGGGGTTTACCCTTGGCAAGGATGGTACAATAGATGAGCTTTTAAGTACCTGGGGTTTTTCTGCAGTAATAGTAGCCATAGGAGCCTGGCATGACAGAAAAATTGGCATTGATGGAGTAGAAAATTATTATAACAAAGGCGTGGTTAAGCAAAATGACCTGGTTTTCTGGTTTAACCATAAACATGAACCAAATTACTCCGGACCATCCTATGTTCTTGCCAGTAATACTGCCGTTGTGGGTGGGGGCTTGGCCTCGCTTGATATGGTTAAAATTATCATGATAGAATTGGTAAAAGAGTCTTTGGAAAAGAAGAAAGGTATAATTACAGATATATTTACCTTGGAAAAAAAGGGTATTGCGAGTATTCTAGAGCAGCATGATACAAATCTTGAAGAGTTGGGTGTGGGGCCATGCACCCTATACTATAGGCGTGATGCTGAAGACATGCCTTTATATCCACGTAAAAAAGATACACCTGAAGGGATTGTACAGGCAAGAAAGGTTTCCAAAAAACTTCTGGATAATTATGTATCAAAATACCTATTTAAGTTTGAAGGGAGAAGTGTACCCAAAGCACTGATTGAGGAAGATAATGAGCTTAAGGGCATGACATTTCAGCGAGTAGACATCCAGGACGGAAAGCTGGTTGAACTTGCAGGAGATACTTTTGATGTTAAAACAGACCTGATAATTTCATCTATTGGCAGTTTGCCAAAAGAAACTAAGAGCCTACCAATTGCCGGAAATATGTTAAAGACTCACGGGGAATTTGGTTGTCGTGTTGAGGGTTTTGAAAATGTATTTGCTGTAGGAAACGTTGTAACAGGCCGTGGTAATATACTGGAATCCAGAAAGCATGGGCGGGAGATTACAGATATGATAATTGACGAACATTTTGATGCCCTACCTGACAAAGACCCAATGGGCGAGCAATACGAAGATTTGTTCAGAAAGATTGAGGGAGATGTAATTAAAAAAATCGACAATATTGGTGTAACATTATCCGAATCTGAAGTTCACAGTAATGAAGAGATTAACTTCATTATAAGTAAAACAAAAGAACTTCAGGAGCGTGTGGGATATGATGGCAACTATTTGGCGTGGGCAGAAAAAAACAGACCGATTCGATTGGAGGATATACTAAACTCAGATAATTCGTAATAAAAAAAGGCTGTCAACAAGTGTCGACAGCCTCTGCGTTTCTATTTGACAGCCTAATTTTCTGGCATCAGCACTATCTGAATATAATTTTTCATGTTAAGGTATTTATTGGCGGCCGCTTTAAGATTATCTGCTGTAAGAGCTTCAACTTGCTTTTCCCGCTCATAAAAACCACCTAAGTCAGAGTTGTTTCTATAATAACCTCCCAGTTGGCCTAACCAATAACGATTCTCTTTTAAGTTCTCCTCTCTATCCCTGCGTTGTGTCTCCTTAATTTTATTCAGGTCTTCCTCACTCACACCATTGGTCTTAATATCTTCTATTTCGGCCATGGTTGCACTAATAAGATCATCTACATTTTCAGGGCCACAAGGGAAACCAATACGCATAGTATAGGACTCATACGGATACTTTGATGATGATCCACTGGCACCTACACCATAGACACCACTTTTTTCTTCTCTGAGAATCTCAATTAATTTGATAGAGAGAAGTTCTCCCAGAGAACTGAGGTGATAGTTTGTTTGCTTGTCATATGGTTTTTCGCCGGTAAAGTTGATTGTAACCATACTCTTAGGGTCTGTCCCCTTATTAACAACCTCTTTTACTACCCCTTTTGGAGGTCTAACGCCTAAGTCTTTCCATGTTTCTACCTCATCACTACCCGGAAGACTGCCAAGGTACTGCGATAGCAGAGGAGTAATTTCTTCAATTGCAAAGTTGCCCACGAAAAAGAAAGTAAAGCCTCCGGCATTAGCGAATCTTTCTTCAAATATCTCGAATGACTTATCAAAGTTTATTTTGTCTAAATCTTCAATTGAAGGGAAGCCACCACCACGAGGGTGATTTTGTGTCATGATTCGACTTGATTTATCAGCATAATAGAACTGCGGGTTAGACATGAGGTTTTGCAATAGCATTTTATTCCTCATGATAAACGATTGAAAGGCTACAGAGTCTTTCCGCGGATTTGTAAAATACAAGTTAATGAGCTGCAACATTGTTTCGAGATCTTTTGGTGCGGCATTTCCTCTAAACCCTTCACTAAGTGTGCTTAGGTATGGCGCCACAGCCACAGTTTTTCCGGCCAGCATTTTCTGTAGATTAACTGCAGAAAAGTCGGCAACGCCACTTTGGTTAATTATATCAGTAGCATTATCAGCTGAATACGAGTCTTCGTCAGAATATAAAGAAGATCCTCCGGCACTATAACCAGACATAAGAATTTCATCATTTTTAAAATCTGTTGGCTTAAGAACCACTTTAAGACCATTTGCAAATGTTATCTCTGTTATACCTAAGTCCTCAATGTTTTTTGTTGCAGCAACAGTGCCGGCAATAGGCAATGTGCTCATTAGAGATGTCCCTAAATTTTCTTCAGCATAAGGCTCAATCTTCAATTCTCCCGCCGCGTCTAACATAGCGAGAACCTCTTCTTCTGATGGCAGAACAACACCTTCTTTAGCAGGCCCGGTTATAACTACTACCCTGTTTTCTTTAGTTATAAACTGGTTTGCAAGAGCATTTACTTCCTCAACAGTTATCCCGGGCACGAGGGCTTTGATAGACTCATTTTCATACTCAATTCCCGGAATAGGCTCATTTTGCAAGAATGCTCTGATATATTCTCTCGCATATGAGGCTGACTCAGTCTTGTCTCTTTCATTATAAGATTGATCATACCTGTTTAAAACCACCTTTTTATAACGCTCCAGTTCACCCTTGGTAAAGCCGTATTGTCGTACACGTTCATTTTCCTCAATAAGGGTCAGCAAGCCTTTTTCAACACCATCTTCTCCTACCACAGCAAAGGAACTATAGCTACTTTTTGTTCTCACCATGCCGCCAAAACTTGTGCTGGCAAAAATAAATGGCGGATCTGCCGACTGGGTAAGTTCACTCAAGCGCTCATTTAGCATGCCATTATAGAGCTGATGTACGGCATCTCTACGATATTCCTTTAAAGTAGTGGTCTCTAGAATATCAGCTTTGTATAATAGCTGGATTTGAGTGAATGAAGCTTCTTTGTCACTGGTTACTGCCACAAATGTTTGCTCATGATCTGGTACAGAGTAAAAAGTTCTGTCTCTACTGTTTTTAGGGTTTTTAATTTTTCCAAAACGAGACTTTATTTTTGCTTCCATTTCGTCAACATCAACATCACCTACAGCAATTATCGACATTAAGTCAGGGCGATACCAATCTTTATAATATCTTTTAATTACATCGTATGATGCATTTTCTATAATATCTTTTTTGCCAATAGGTAACCTAACGGCATACCTGGAATTCTTAAAGAGAACAGGGAAATACTGATCTCTCATTCGCTGGTTAGCACCTCTGCCTAATCTCCACTCTTCAATAACAACACCGCGCTCTTTGTCAACTTCTTCTTCATCGAAGGTAATATTATGTGCCCAATCTTCTAAAATTAGTAGGCCCTTATCTAACACCTCTTCATCATCTGTTGGCAGTGGTAAAATATAAACAGTTTCATCAAAGCTGGTGTAAGCGTTCAGGTCTGCTCCAAACTCAACTCCTATCGACTGGAGAAAACTAACGATCTCGTTTTTTTCGAAATTCTTAGTGCCATTAAAAGCCATGTGTTCAATAAAGTGTGCTAGTCCTAACTGGTCTTCATCTTCCAGCACAGATCCAACATTAACAACCAAGCGCATTTCTACTCGCTTCTCCGGCTTAGTGTTTTTACGGATATAATAAGTCATACCGTTTTTTAATGTGCCAACTTTCACGTTGGGGTCTACAGGGAGGGGATTGTTAAGGTCTCCACTAATATTCATTTCCTGACTTAGGGCTGGTGTTGTTAGACTACCAATCAGCAGGAATAGAGCAAAAATATTTTTCATGATGGGTTTTGGTTTAATTGGGGACTAAATTAATGATTAATTCAAACAAATGCAGAATTGTTAAAATATCGCGTAACGACAATTTGATTAATTGTTGTGGAAAGGCCGAAAAAGAAAAAGCAATGTTTTAACATTGTTTTAATCAAAATCATAAAATGTCTTATTCAGCATAATCCGATCAAGCATCTTAATAATTCTTGCTGCCTTAGTATCCTCCTTTTTTGCTGAGTAGATCCAGTCCAAATAGGCTTTTTGTTGACCTTCAGTAAGAGCTAAAAAGTTATTATAAACTTTGTTCGACTCGTTTTTAAGGCAGCCTATAATTTCATTTGGTATGGTTAGAGAGGTTTCGTCGTTGAACAATATTATTCGCACAAAATCTCCTGCTTCCTTGCCAATATTTTTTCTGATGGCCGCTTTTACAGGAAGAAAGAGTTTGCCATTGCCCATGGGCATTAGCTTATAAAACTTCAGCTTATAATTATCAATATTCCCATTAACCCTTACCCAGCCAAAAGGGGCTTTTTTTATCTTGTTTAACTTCCGGAATCTCAGCAAAAGTCCACCCCACTTTACCGGGAAACTTTTTCAATTGATATTCTTTATCTACGAGAAGCTTACTCATCGATCACAAGCATAGGCCGCACTCAAATAGTATAACCACCATCTGCGGTATAGACACCTCCACTACAAAATGCTCCTGCAGGCGAACCCAGCAATAGTGCCAGGCCGGCAACGTCTTCCGGTTCAGCAAGCATATTAAGCGGCTGTTTTCTCATCACCGAATTCAATATTTTTTCATTACTCCACAGCGCTTCACTGAATTTAGTTTTTATCAGTCCAGGGCAAATAACATTAGCACGAATACCAACCTGTCCCCATTCCTTAGCCATTACTTTAGTGAGAGAGATCAGCGCAGACTTACTAACACTATAAATACCAAGCATTGCTTCAGGGGTAAGTCCACCAATGCTGCTAATATTTATTATTGAGCCACCGCCTCTCGAGACCATACTCGGGTACACCATTTTTGCTAATTCAAAAGGCCCCTTTACGTTTACTTGCATAATCTTGTCAAAGGCCGCTTCATCTGTATCTAGCACAGGTCCGAAAACGGGATTAATTGCCGCGTTGTTCACTAAAATATCTATGGCCTCGTATTTACTTATCACCTCGTCAACTAGTTTTCTCATGCTTTCTGAGTTGCCTATAATACCAGCTATAGGATGTACATCAATGCCTTCTGCACGCATCTTATTGGCAACCTCATCCAGCGCCTCCTGCTTACGACTTGAAATTACAACCTTAGCACCGGCCTGTCCCATAGCGGTGGCCATAGCCAGACCAATCCCCTTACTGGCTCCGGTAATTAGAGCTACCTTTCCGGTTAAATCAAACTTCTCTTGAATTTTCATGGCAATTTTAATTAAGACGTTAAAATAGCAATAATTATTAAACCTTGAGGGTCACTTTTGGCCCTTCATTAATATAAATTGTGAATAGAATTATAATAAGTTTCACTGCAAAGTTGGGACAAACCTAAAATTTGCCTAATTTGAGCGTTTATTACCTTTTATAATGAAGAAATCGATAAAAGTGTTTTGGCTAAGTTTTGCTGTTTATTCAGTAATAACCTTTACGGGGACACTTGTGGTTGAGCAAAATCAAAATAATTTAGGGTTTCTTATCAATATGAAAGGCTATATTCCAATAATGAAATATTATACTTTCTTAGGGCTTATATTTTTTGCTGTAGCTTTTTTTACAATGTGGCGCAATCATCTGCGCAAGTTCAAGACTATTAATCGACTTGAAGAAGAAAAAAGAGAATTGAAAGCAGCGTTGTACGATTTAAAGAAAAAGACAGAAAAACCTCCTCATATTAAAGAGGATTCTGATCAGTCCGAACAAGAAAAATAATATGATTGCAAAAACATTTGGCAGCGCCGTTTATGGTGTTGATGCTAAACTGATAATTATTGAAGTAACCATTGGCACTGCTATTAGCAAGGTGAGAATACACATGAGTGGCTTACCGGACTCTGCCGTAAAGGAAAGTGCTCATCGAGTTGAATCTGCAATAAAAACCATTGGCTATCATATGCCGAGGCAAAACGCAATTGTTAACCTGGCACCGGCAGATATACGTAAAGAAGGCACATCTTTCGATTTGCCTATTGCTCTTTGCATCCTTGTGGCATCTGAGCAAATAGACACCCCTAACCTGGAAGAGTATATGATAATGGGTGAAATTGCTCTTGACGGAACGTTACGTACAATAAAAGGGGTGTTGCCCATTGCGATTGAAGCTAGAAATAAAGGCCTAAAAGGCTTGATTTTACCTAAAGAAAATGCTGCCGAGGCTGCGATAGTAAACAATCTCGACATAATTGGTGTAGAGACCCTAAAGGAGGCAATTGAATTTCTTACAGGAGAAAAGAAGGTTTTGCCGACAGTTGTTGATACCCGAGATGTATTTAGCCATGACATTAATAATTATGATGTAGACTTTAGTGATGTTCAAGGGCAAGAAAATATAAAGAGGGCTTTGGAAATTGCTGCTGCGGGAGGTCATAATGCTATAATGATTGGCCCTCCGGGTGCTGGAAAAACTATGTTAGCCAAAAGGTTGTCCTCAATATTACCACCACTATCACTACAGGAGGCCCTCGAGACGACCAAAGTACATTCGGTGGCAGGTAAACTAGGTAAAGAAGGAACCCTTATGACTCAAAGGCCCTATCGGTCTCCACACCATACAATCTCCGATGTAGCACTTGTTGGTGGTGGCGGGAATCCACACCCTGG
>Ga0164313_10002793_pt1 | contig 15594 bp, 12 predicted proteins | sample GuaBasSedimGuay4_FD_113735 | JGI IMG/M metagenome (GOLD analysis project Ga0164313, IMG submission 113735) | Subseafloor sediment microbial communities from Guaymas Basin, Gulf of California, Mexico - Guay4, Core 4569-4, 0-3 cm | ecosystem: Environmental > Aquatic > Marine > Hydrothermal vents... | reverse complement strand
TGGGAGTACTATGCTGAGGACCTGTACAACATGCTGTTCGGACAATACAACTATAAAAGTGGTAGCAGCAAATACAAATATGATTTTGGCCTGCAGTTTATTAACTGGGCCCAGGTGGGGCAATTAAAAACCAATGCAGGAAAACCATTGGCCAGTGACCCAACTGAAGTCGGAGAGTCTATCAATTACAGCCTGTATTCGATCAAATACGATGGCAACATGGACAACGGTTTTTCCTTTGCCACGGGTTACTCAAAATACAGCAATGGTCCTGGTACCGGTTCCACTTTAGGCGCCTGGGGTGGTTACCCCTATTTTGCCAACGGTATGATCTTTCATTTCTTTGAAGTAGGTGATCTACGAAATGCAGCATCTTATAAAGTTCAGGGCGCTTATGATTTAACAAAAGTTGGCTTTGATAATGCGTTATTAAGTATCCGCTATACTTATTATGACCTGGATTCAGACTATTCATTTGCATCAAATGGTCTCGCTCAAGATGCAATGAAAATGCTTGGCGTCAGGCTTAATTATAGCTTCTTAAAACAAGGCTATTTTACTGGCACTGTCGAAACTCATAATACTGATCACGAACCAGCTGTTACCTCAGTTCGTCTGATCGGTGGGTACAGGTTTTAAGTTAAAAGTTTTAAGTTAAAAGTACAAAACGTCATTGTGAGGCACGAAGCAGTAGTGGTGCATGGACGCACCGTTAACGAATCTAACGACGGAATCTTCAGCATACTACTTGCACACCTTAGCAAGATTGCTTCGTGCCTCGCAATGACGAGTTAATAACACAACAGGAGAAAAACTATGCGGAACAAATTTTCAAAACTCAGCCTTACAATATTCAGCTTACTGCTGATATTTTCACTCAACACCGCCTACGCACTTGATGCATCCAGCAACAAACTAAGCGCAGCAAACATCAGCAAAGTTTTAAACGCTGCACACGCAAAATTTAAAAACAACAAAGACGGTAAAAATGCCGATTATATAAAAGCATTAGCCGACGTTGATTCAAACCTGTTTGGCATTACCATTGTGACCATTGATGGAAAAGTTTATGAAGTCGGTGATTATAAGTCTGAATTTTCTATCCAGTCGATTTCAAAAGTATTCACTGTAGCCAAAGCCATGCAGCAACACGGCGCGAAAGCAGTGCAGGAAAAAATTGGTGCATCAGCGACCGGCCTGGCATTCAACTCAATTATCGCCATTGAACAACAACCTGCACGTGCAGCCAATCCATTTGTTAATGCCGGCGCTATTGCCAGCACCAGCCTTATTAAAGCCAAAGACGGCAAACAACGCTGGAACACAATCAAAACCAATATGGATGATTTCGCCGGTCGTAAACTTGCATTTAATGAAGTTGTTTACCAGTCAGAGGTGAACGATAACAAACGCAACCAGGCAATTTCCAAACTACTGGATGCATACGGTCGCATGTACGCCGACCCGCTGGAAAGCACCACCATTTATACCAAACAATGTTCGGTGAATGTGTCTGCTCACGACCTTGCAGTAATGGGTTCAACACTGGCAAACCACGGTAAAAACCCGGTTACCAAAAAACAGGTTATCGACCCGCAATATCCAAAACACGTACTAGCGCTAATGGCAACAGCAGGTCTATACGATGGTGCAGGTGACTGGTTATATAACACAGGCACACCGGCGAAAAGTGGTGTGGGTGGCGGCATTGTTGCAGTGATTCCCGGCAAGCTGGCGATAGGTGTTTTTGCACCACCGTTAGATAGCATAGGCAATAGTGTGAAGGGACAGCTGGCTGCTACTTATATTATTAATGAGTTGGGGTTAAATCCTTATAACCAGTAAAGCTAGTTAGAAGTTTTAAGTAGGAAGTTATAAGTTAAAAAAACTCTAAAGCTATATAGTATGACCGTCATGCCGGCAAGTTTTTAGCCAGTATCTATTTTGTAGTAAATGGATTGCAGATAGAAGCATGCCGCAATGATGATGATTTAGCTTGCAACTTATAACTTCCTACTTACAACTATCTTTAATAAGTATAAGTAACCCCAACCGTCAGACGATAGTCATCAGGTGTCGGTGTAAAACCCGTATCGTCTGTTGCCGGTTGGGAAATGCGATCCCATATCAAAGAGATATCAAAATCAAAACTGCCGGTTATTTCACTTTCAAAGGTTGCAATCATGTGATGCGTGTAGCCGCCGGCTTCTTCCTCTTTTGCCTGGACACTGTATTTGAAGATGAAATCCAGTGCGCTGGTTAGCTCAGCATCGAAGTCTGTACCCAAAACTACTGCCCCGGCTTCTACTTTCTGTTCTTCGCCTGGCTGTACTGATAAATATTTCGTGCTGACGTAAGCAGGGCCGCCATTCACATTCCATTCAAATTTTCCAGTATTAAAGATAGTATAACCAAGACCAAGACCGGCGGTAATTCGTTGATCGATGTTCTGAAAAGGGTCACGGTAAAATTCAGCAAAAACCGGCGTATAGAAAAAATATCGTGTTGCATAAATATTATGGCTGGCACCAAGACGATTGTTATTAATCGTTTCTATCAGATCGCCATCTTCATTTCCAGTTTTAGAAATGTTACCAATGTAATCGAGTAAAAAACGTGACTTGGCGGTGCGTCGTTTAGCGCCAAATTTAGCGTTGTAATCTAACTGCTCTGTATTACCGCTTCTAATATTCAAACCCAGGGTAAACTTGAGCGCCCACAGGTCCGCTTCTCTTTCACCCGAGGGAGTCAGTGAAATCAAATCTAAGCGATCAAACTCCTGCACATTCTCGCCATCGGTTATCGTGACCTTATCACCCGATATTTGCAGACTACCCGTAAGCGGCTCGCTGTTTTCAATGTTTACCTCACTGGGACGATAGCTTTTCAGGTACTTAACATCTTCCCAGTCAATGTTAAGCAGGTCGAGTTTGTCACTATCAAACTCAAGGCTATCGTTATACATCGACTTGATTTCGCCCTTGAGCCACTCCCCTGAGGTGAGCTGTACCCAGTCAAATTCTTTGGCAGCGGGCAGCCAGGGTTTGGATGATGCTTCATCTGCCGCAGCGGCAGCCTCGGCGTCAACCGTTGCTTCTTCATCAGTCGACCCACCGACTGCCTGCTCCAGTTTTGACAACTCGTCTTCTGCTGTTTTTGCACTCTCATCGGCTGATTGTTTTATCTCTGCTTCTTCAGCAGCAGTTGGTTTAGCCACGGATGATTCAACATCGGCCTCTTCAGCAGAAACAATGGAGGAAAAAAGTAACAAGCCAGGAATAATTAGATGTGTTTTCTGAATCATATGATGATTTGTGTATCGTGTTTATTTGAAAATACGGATGATACAGAAATTTGTCATTGGTTAAAAGACTAACAGGCAAAAGCGTATTCATCACTATGCAGGGTGGACATTGTCCACCAAAGTATTCATTAGACGTGAAATGCTGGGCAATGTCCACCCTACAAAAAAAGCTCCTTCTCAAAGAGAAAGAGCTTTTTTACATATCTACAACTGGCGACTGCCAACTAAAAACTGCCAACTAATTTTTACTGAAAAGGTGACCATGGTGGCACCATTGTATCCATAGAACGATTCATCTCATAGGTATCGTAAGACATACCCGTGACGCCATAGCTCATGGTTTTCACGTCCCGTGACATTGTAACCACTGACTTATCTATCGACGACACGCCTTTAGAAACCTGGTTAAAATCTAAACTCATTGAATGAATATCTACAGACATGGCAACCATCGCTTTTCTCATTGCAGTCATTTCAATCAGCATTACGTCCATATCATTTGAGACATTTGTCATATCTTTATCGAAACTTTTAACAATGGTGTGCTGGTCAAAACCCACTACCAATACACCGATGGCTAGAAGAACAAAAATAAACTTATTGATCGTGCCGCGTTTAGCGAGAATTTTTTTGTTCTGCTCGATCTGCTCCTGGTTTAAGGCGATTTCTGTCACCAGGTAATCCGTGGCCTTGTCCCTGGAGCTCAAACCTTCCTGCAAGATACCAAGCAACTTGTGCATATCCTCCACAGTGACATGCTTATCTTCTTTCACGGCAGATGCCTTGCTGCTTGCAGCTTCTTTAGGCTTAGGTTTCTTAGCCGCCTTCTTAGAGGCTGCTTTTTTAGGTGCTGCTGGCTTACCCGCTGATTTCTTAGCTGCGTCTACTGCATCTTTTTCTGCCATGATTTTGTACCTGTCGATTGTTAGGGCTACTTTATTAGCAACAACTTATATTACACGAATTCTAAATGGATTTCACTATTAACATTTTGATATAGAACAAAGTATCGGGATTATTGCACTGACTAAATCGTGGAATAAAATCCGCTTCTACAAATTCTTTCCGACCCCATAGATAAATTGTCATCTCTCCCTTTGGTAGAGATAACAGCGGTATAAGAACATGATTTGTAAGTAAAAAACATAAAAAAGGCTTACTTTACACAAGCACTAAATCTATTGTGTGAAGCAAGCCTTGACTAACACGAATGGTTTTAGAACTGGTAACGAACACCTATACCAAAATCCAGACCAAAATCAGTGTTGTTATTGACCCGAAATCTAGGAATAATCTCAGCGTAACCATCCACACGTTTAGCAAAACCTACATCCACGCCAACAGGGAGACGCACGCCTAAATCACCATCCCAATCGCCGTAACCACCCGCAGCGACATACCAGAACACTGGCACTTTAATATCAGCGTTGTTTATAGCCTCCCTGTTGAAAATGTAATCAACAGAAACGCCGTCATTACCAATAAAGCCTTTCAATTTACCCAGGGAACCGACAATACCAAAACCCCTATCAAAACCGAAACCAAGTTTTATGCCTTTCAGAGGTGCATCTTCGGCCTGAGCTGAGGCAATAAGCATAAAAGCAAAAATAAAACTTAATATTGCTGTTTTCAATATGTTCATAATATTTACCGTCTTTAAAAAAATTTGAGGCGCTAATTTTACTGCATCTCTCTTTAACATGAAATACTAATATTGCTTATCTTCTAAGCATGAAAAGGACATGAAAATATCATCAAACACTAGCGAAAATAAATGAGGGCACTTTCGAAATATTCCCCCGTCGCTCACTCGGCACCAACAGTTCGTTTGAACGTCACTGACGAAATCATCGAATATGGATACAAACTTTGCGATGAACTTTTTTAAGAGAAATGGCTTGTACACTTTATTTAGATCCACTTTTTTGAGAATATACGCGGGTGCAGATACAGTAGAGAGAGCTAAGCATTGATGAACAGTGCAAATAACCAGGGAAAGATCCCTGGATTTATCCATAATTTTATGCCGGGCCTAGAGGTCTTTACCCGCTATGATCGGTCATGGCTACGCAGTGATCTGGGAGCAGGTCTATCCGTGGCGGCTATTGCACTTCCCGTTGGAATTGCCTATGCGGACCTCGCAGGCGTTCCGGCGGTAATCGGCATGTACTCCGCCATCTTTCCGCTACTTGCCTACGCGCTGTTCGGGTCTTCACGTCAACTGATGACGGGTCCTGATGCAGCGACCTGTATTATCGTTGCTGCAAGTCTTGGGCCATTGGCTGGTGGCGATCCCGAGCGATATCTCGCCCTGATGGTAATTCTGAGCCTGATGACAGGTATATTGTTCGTCGTTGCGGGAATCTCGCGACTGGGATTTATCGCCAATTTTCTGTCGCAACCGATTCTCACTGGATACCTGAATGGCATCGCGCTCATTATCATCGCAGGCCAGCTCCAGAAACTGTTCGGCTATTCCAGCGAGGCGGAGGAATTTTTCCCAAAACTGATTGAATTTATCGACAAGCTCGATCACTCGCATCTACCCACACTGGCCCTCGGTCTCAGCCTTCTCGCCGTTTTGATCATCCTTCGTCGAATGGTACCCAGACTACCGGCTGCTCTTGTCGTTGTGGTCATGGGCATTGTCGTGGTAATGATGCTCGGTCTGGATCAAAATGGTGTTTCAGTACTTGGAAGTGTTCCAGCAGGGCTACCTTCCTTGCATATTCCCGCTTTTGAGCCAGCCGTATTTAATACAATTCTTGGCGATGCGACTGGCCTCGCCCTGGTCAGCTTTACCAGCGGTGTGCTAACGGCCAAAAGTTTTGCACGACGCAATCGCTATGAGATCGATGCCAATCAGGAATTGATCGCCTTTGGCACTTGCAATATCGTCTCCGGACTTGCTCAGGGCTTCCCGGTAACCGGTGCAGATTCACGAACCGCAGTAAATGATGCCATGGGTGGCAAGACCCAGCTGGTTGGGATTGTGGCTGCAGGTTCCATGCTTCTTATCCTGTTTTTTTTAACTGAACCACTTGCTTATGTGCCCACTGCTGCACTGGCAGCAGTGATCATGGTATCAGCCGTGGGGCTGTTTGACTTTAAGGAATTGCGCGACCTGTATGAAGTAAGCCACCGTGAGCTTCTACTCTCGGTTGGAACCACACTGGGAGTACTGATACTTGGTGTACTACCCGGTGTGTTGCTTGCCGTCGCCTTGTCAATCGCCTGGTTGTTAACAGTGATGTCCCGGCCTCACGATGGAGTGCTGGGACGTGTGAAGGGAATAAAAGGTTTTCATGACCGCGGGGACTTTCCTGAAGCGACCACGATACCGGGGCTTGTTCTGTATAGATTTAATGCCAACCTGGTGTTTTTCAATATTGATTACTTCAGAGATCGTGTGCGTGCAACGATCGCCGCAGCTGAATCACCTGTGGAGTGGTTCGTAATAGATGCGAGTTCAATCAATGTTGTTGATATAACTGCAATTCAAAAAATCGACGAGCTTCGAGAGGAACTGGCGGCCCAGGGTATCGTATTAGCCTCTGCTCGTGTAAAGCAAAGTCTGTCGAAGTATTTTAAAAATGACTGGGGGGTGAAACGCCGTGAGGTGCATGCAAAATATCGCTTTGACACCATCAAGTCAGCCGTGCGTGCTTTCAATAACCGCAGCAGGGAGAGATGACAGACTCTAACCCTGTTTTTTTACAGCGTCACTCTAAATCTCAAACCATAAATCTGTATTTGATCCTGCTGTGGATTTAATGCAGGATTAATCAATAACTGAAACGATGGTGTAAACGCGATATTCTGCGCCAGCTGAATTTTTAGAAATGTTTCCATTGTAGTTTGATTTCTTAACTGCTGGTTTACCGGTTCAGAATAATTTACCGCCCAGCCGAACACATCAAAATAGGCTTTCCAGATATGACTGACACCTACCGTAGTTGAACGTCTCATCAATGATGCTTCACCACGTGACTGGCCGGTACGACCGAATACTATCCATTGTTTACCAAACGCCCAACTTGCACCGAAAGCCACACCCTCACCTTCTGGCACATTTTCATTTACGCGCTCATCGACATGCCAAAAAGTAACATGCATATCTTTTAAATCTCGCACCGCGATAGCAGGTGTCCAGCCGATTTCAGCAAAACTGAAGAATTCTGCGCCCTGTTCAAAAAAACCGGGATCGTCCAGCGAGCCATTAGCATCACTGGCCGCGACTTTCACATACCACTGATCATTAAAGCTGTGCGCAATGCCAAAACCAAAACTTGTATCTGGAATAGCAATACTGTGGTTCTCCAGTATATTCATGTTTTGATAAGTGGTCCATGGGTTAGCGTAATCAACCACGTCCATATAATCATTAGGATCTATACGCCCGACAACAAAACCACCTTTGCCATCATTAAATCTTTGCTGCCAGTTAAAATCATTCAGCACCCATCCCAAATCCGAGTACAACAAACCTGTTGAACCAAGATAATCTAATTCTTCATTCAGTTCATCTGGTGAGACTGCGCCGTATCTATGCGAATGCTCAATTTTAAACACCAGGGCACCACTATTTTTTGTTCCCTTTCCTGTTGCAAGCCAACGCCCAAATAAGCGATAGACCCCGGCAGAAGCGCTATCGGTATCAGTCAGCGAGTCACTCGCTTTTTGATAAAGTGAGGTGTAATCCTGACCGAACTGCAAATTATACTGCTTACGAATTTTTCTTTTCCATTCATAATAAGGCTGCAGTGATTTATCAAATTCGGGAAAACGCAGATGCTCAGGCACAAAAATATCATCCAGATATAGCGACGCACCTACAGACGAACGCCCACCATAACCGATGTCATCGGCTTCATAACCAGAACGGGTTTTGACTTCTTTTTTTAGATCGACGTTTGTTTCGTTTGTAGAAGTTGATTGATCTTCACTGTTTTGCGCAAGAACATAAGATAACAAAAAAAACTGGGCAATAAAATATACTAACCGTATGCAGTGTTTATCAGCCATTTAACTCATCACTTGCCTTTTTAAAAATAACTAAAAACTGACAACTTACAACTTTTCTTAAAGATACTTTAACCATATCGACTGCACATGTTTCGCTTTATAGCCACGATACCATAAACAAAATAGATACCGGCTAAAAACACACCGGCATGACGGCTTTTTCACCACTTTTAGATTCATTACACAACGATATATATTTAGAGTAGTATAACTGCTGATTTATTTATCTATCTCACCCAGGGGGAAAGCAAATGTGCAATAAATTCAACGTTACCAGACATTCTCTATTATCTATAGTGCTCACAGCTATTATGCTTGCCGCTACACCATTAAAGCTCCAGGCCGAAGAGTCCATCTTAAGCAAAAACTGGCAATTTGACGCTCAGATCTATGTCTGGGCTGTAGATTTTGGCGGTGAAATGGATATAAACGGTGGCACCTCATTCGATGTGCCCTTCAGCACCATGGTCGATAATCTCAAGATGGGATTTTATGGCTCATTTGAAGCGCGCAAAGAAAAATGGCTGATATTTACCGATGTCGTGTATTTGAATGTTGAAACAGATCACGCTGATGCCCCCGAACCACCAAACATAATAGGGAAGAATCGTAACGTTAGAAGCATATCAATGAACGGCGGTGCAGTAAACCTCGTTGGTGGTTATAACCTGCTGGCTAAGGGTAAATCAAGACTCGACTTAATCGCCGGTGCGCGCTACCTGGACCTGGGCTCTGAATTAGCTTTTAACATTTCCTCCCCGGACGAAACCACAACAGAATTTTGGTCCATAGATATGGGCACAGCGCTGGATGCTGTAATCGGTGTTAAGGGTAAGTACGCTTTTGCTAAGGCTGACCGTTGGAGCATTCCATACTACCTGGACATTGGTGCCGGCGACTCAGACTTTACCTGGCAAGCTCTAACAGGTATCAGTTACCAGGCAGCAAACTGGGTTGACGTAGCACTCACCTACAGACACATGGAGTGGGACCTGAAATCAACCGATGGTATCCTCAAAAATGTAAACTTTAGTGGCCCGTCATTTGGCGCCACTTTCCACTTTTAAAAAAAGTTGGCAGTTAAAAACATAAACAATGACGGTTCTTTAGGGAGCCTCTGATTAAGTGTCATCTTGAGCGAAGTCGAAAGATCTTAGACTCCGTAACTATTTGATAGCGCAGTGGTACAAGATTCTTCGACTTCGCTCAGAATGACAAAGAGTGTACTTAATCAGAGGTTCCTTATTTCTTATCTGCCAACTGCAACTGATAACTGCCAACTAATTCTTTTTTGACTCACTAATCCCAACACCGATCAAACTGGCCACCAGTATCGCCATATAGAACACCCCGACTACCGCTTCCATATAAACCAGGAAACGTGCAATAGGTGCCACAGGGCTTATATCACCATAACCTAAAGTCGTTAAGGTAACATAACTGTAATAGGCAACATCAGCAAAGTTTTCGTACCAGACTAATTGCTCAACGCCATTGAATGCGCCGGGAATAGCTTGCGCTATAAACAGGTACAGCAATGCCCAGATCAACCCCATCAACAGATAGATGCATATCGCACCAACTATCCTGTTTGCGTCAACTGCACCGGTAAATAAAACCTGCTTGCCGGCCAGCCAGATTGCCCACATATAAAAGCAAAATAATATTAGCAGGTGCAGGTAATATAACTGCAACAGTTCCATCCCGACGCCGATTATTACCACGACAACAACAGATACAAAAATACCCAGGGGAGAATGAAACCACATGTGTGGCGTTTTAAAACCATAAATACCAACCAGAATATTTATAACAGAAAATGCCTGTATCATCTGGTGGCCGATCAGACCAGAAAACTGGTCTGAAATTGCACCAACAAAAAGCAACACCACGATGCCAACAGTCAAATATAAAAAATTATTTTTTTCAGATACAGTTTTCATGATTTTATTCTGTCATTGCAAGGTATGAAGTTTACTCTATTCAGTTCGAATTTGATTTAATTCTGCTAACAGCCAACTAGCTCTTACAACTGCGATTCTATCGGCAGGATTGAAAACACATCTTCGTTAAACCGTCGACAGGCAATCAAAATATCTCGTCGTTTAATTTACCTGTTCTGATATCGATTCAGGTCAAACAGACCCGACAATACCGGCTGTTCACCTGCATACTGTTTTTTAAACCAGTCCGCATGTTCCCAGAAGTCCTCACTGGTACGGCGCTGACCATAATGTGCAACAAAGACTTCGTATTCATGGCGATTTGTCATTGCATTGTATTCTTCAACAAAACGTTCGATATCATCCAGCGCTACGACATAAAAGAAATTAGGATAGGATCCTTCCAGCCACCTGACCACAGTTTGCGTATCTTCCTTATAATCACGTCGGTCTTCCAGCTTCTCATTGGCGAACATGGAGGTAACACTTTTATATGACTTATTACTGATCATGCTGTAAGCGAGATCATCTTCCGGCTTACCACCCATCTTCACGCGCACAAAAGCAACATCCGGCAAAACTTGCACGACTGATCCATCCATTTTCGCCGCTTGCTGCATGGCTTTATCGACACGCAATACATTTTTCTTTACCTTCGGCTTACACTTATCATTAGTGCAACGATTAATGTAATCACCATCGCCAGTCAACGAACCAAGATACAGTTCAAGTTGCTGGTACAGTTCAAGCTGAGGATTACCAGTTTTATACCCGGTGACAAATTCCTTACTTAACCAGCTAACCGCACCCTCGTCGTCTTTGTTGCTCTTACGAATGCCCTGGTACCAGCTATCGCGAATGTCCTGCCGTTTATCTACAGGTAGAAATGCCAGGAAGTGGTCTTCTCCTTCGGTACGTAGAAAATCCATGTACAGACGGGTATTCAACTGGTGGCCCAGATTGCCATAAACATCAAAGCCGGCAACCAGCAGGTAATGGATCCGCTCAAGCACTGAGAAATCAATTACCCAGGCGGTTTCCGGGTAATCCCCGATAAAACCGTAATTGACCGAAGCACTGTCCATATGCCTGAATATGGTTAGTGCAGCATTCGGGTTTTTGCCATCACCTTTCCAGACATATTCCATCGCATCTTTAATATTTACCGGAACGAAATCGTTATCAGCTGAGTCTCTCGAATGAATATACTTCTGGAACAGTTTCATGTAGTAACTCTTACCACTAAGCAACTTGAAGTTATCTTCCAGCTCTGCGGGTGATGCCAGGTAGTCCGCCGTTTCATGCAGGAATTCATCACTCATAGTCATGATTTTAGCCTCAGGATCAAAGAACACCACCCAGAACTGGTCTTCGATTACATTCAACGCTATCTGGCCGCGACAAACAGGGCCCTTGATAAAACCTTCGATAAAGAAGCGTGCTTCATCTAACAGAAATTTATAACGCGATTTGACCGGTATCGCAGCAAAGGTCTTTATCGGGTTTGAAGCGATTGCAGATTCATAAGATGGCAGACTAGTTACTTCATATTCTGTATCAATAAACAATTCCTGGTAACGCTGCATGCGTTTGTCTGACAGCTCATATACCACATGCGTCTTGGCAACAATGCTGCCCTGGTGACGCACCAGCCGGTAAAAAACCGAACCTGCCGGATCATTATAGGGTCGCCGTGTAGGTATTATTTCAACTGGTTTACCCGGCGGGGTGGTCGAACGCACCAGGCGATAAAACTCACGATTATCGGTTCCATCAAAATGCAGATGTGCATGGAACAGGTGTTCATACAGGTATCGCGAAACTAACTTTTCTTTATTACTACTGCCGTTTAAGAATCCTTCCCACTGCTTGATCTGTTTTTCAGCACCCTTTGAAGGTAATTCATCTTCCGGCATCGGTGAACCCTGTGCCAGCCAGTGCACCAGCGTGGTGTAGTCTTTTCTGTACAGGTCCGGCATGGCATACGGCATACCGCCTTTAGGGTGTTTGGCAGCATATTTATCAAACTCTTCCAGTGTCGGGCATGACTGTGCGCGATCAATGCTGACATCAAATTCATCACTGAGCATGCCGGTACGCGCCTGTGGATACAGCCGTTTTTGACGCAGCATACGATACATAACAGAGTCTTCAAGATTTCTGACCTTGTTTGGCTCACCTTCATTTAAGACCGTTTTAAAACCCTTTTGTCGCCATTCTTCAGTTGTCATTGCATCGATAAACAAACGCGTCGGTTCATCTGCTGTAAAGCGTTCAGCATTGTAGACTTTCTTTTTATTGGCACCGCGATGAATACCTTCAGGTGAAGTCAGCTTTAACTGGCAGGGTGCATCGTAACAACCGTGACAGACCACGCAGCGGCTCTCAAGAATCGGCTGCACTTCATCTTTAAAAGAAATTTTTTCTTCGGGCAGTGTGTACAAAAGATCATATTCGACCGTAGCCTGCTCAGCAGTGACGGATTTTTCTGATGATGAACAGGCTGACAGCAGCAAAACAAAACTTATCGTTAAATAAATAAATTTATTTTTTTCAGATATGGATTTCATTATTTCCTCATTATTCATTGCTGTCATCCTGAGCGATAGTGAAGGATGACAGCAATTTTATTACACTAGGACCTTGCACTAAAGTGCATAATTTTAACTAGCGAACTGGAACAATAAAAAAGGAGCGGTGAGAAATAGCACATACTTAAGGGCACAAGCAATTAATAGAGGTGCCCTTGCTTATATATGTTTTTCTACTAATCTGTTTTTATATAAAATACGTGCAATACGTACACCATAACTAAACTTACGATAAAAGATAATATAAGGCTTTATTTCATGAAGTTGTAACTGAGGTCGTATAGAGACCTTACGCCCCATCTCTGGATTTTCTGTTAACAAATGAAAACAGGATATTATCTCACGCTGATAGCTCTCCGCCTGCCTCGCTCCCCATTGCTGTAAGCCACGTTGATAAATGTCTATTAAGTCCTGCTCTGCACGGGGAGAGAGCTTATATATTGCCACTATTTTCAGCTTCCTGCTTAATATGTGCCATTAAGGCATCATCATCCCAGGCTTTAGCTTCTCCTTTTTCACCTTCTATTAACTGCTCAAGCAACCACTCTGGCCCTTGAGATTCTTCCAGTTTGCGTAAGGCATCACGGACAATCTCACTCGTAGAAGTATAACGGCCGCTTTGAACCAGAGATTCAATAAATTTTTGCTGATGAGCTCCAAGTGTAATACTGGTTGTTCTTGGCACTTTAACCACCTTTAATGTCTATGCTTGTTCACACATATTAACACAATTTATAAGAATTTAGAGAATAAGCAAGCCGCCCCCTGCCAGTTTGTATTCAAATTCAGCTCATCATTCACATTCACTTTTGACCTTGTTGATAATGCAGCTATAAAATAACACCAGATACGAAACAAATACCAGGACATAATTATGCAAAAAAAATATCTGATAGTGGGTGGTGTTGCCGGTGGTGCATCTGCCGCAGCCAGGTTAAGAAGATTAGGTGAAGACGATCAAATCATCATGTTTGAAAAAGGGCCTGATGTTTCATTTTCAAATTGCTGCCTGCCCTATCACCTTAGCGGAAAAATCAAAAACGCGCAGGACCTCATATTGATGGACCCTGATAAATTCAGAGGACAATACAATATTGATGCCAGGGTAAACAATGAAGTTTTATCTATAGATAGAAGCCAAAAAGAAGTTGAAGTAAAAAACCTTCTTAGTGGTGAAATATATAAAGAGTCTTACGACAAGCTCATTCTTTCTCCCGGTGCTAAAGCCATTATCCCGGCCATACCCGGCATCGAAAAAGCCAATATTTTTACTATTAAAAATGTAGTCGATATAGACAAACTGAATAAATTTATTAATAAAACAAAGCCTTCACGAATAACTGTTATTGGCGGTGGTTTCATCGGCATAGAAGTCATGGAAAATCTTGTTGAAGCCGGCCATAAAGTATCGCTGATTGAATCACTGCCACAGGTACTTAACCAGTTTGATTATGAAATGGTTCAGATTCTTCACAAAGAAATCATAGATAACGGTGTCGAACTGGTTGTTGGGGATAAAGTCACTGCATTTGATACCGATAAAGTAATTCTGCAATCGGGTAAAGAAATTATTTCAGAAGTTATTGTCATGTCAATTGGTATTGTGCCCGAAACAGCTATAGCCAAACAGGCCGGACTTGAGATTGGCAAAACCGGCGCCCTGAAAGTTGACCCTAATTTCCTGACCAATGATCCTGATATCTATGCAGTCGGTGATGCCATTGAAGTTTATAACACACTGACGCAGGACCACTTTACCTTACCGCTTGCTGGCCCGGCTCTAAAACAGGCCCGTTCCGTTGCTGATCACATACATGGAAGAACCATTCAAAACACAGGTTACATTGGTTCATCAGTGGTTAAGATTTTTAACTACAATGCTGCATCTACCGGCTTGAATGAAAAAACACTTGCTGATCTTAATATTGATTACGAGTGGGTAGAAATTATCCCAAAGGATAAAGTAGGCATAATGCCGGATGCTGAAGAACTCAACTTTAAATTAATTTTTGAAAAACCCACTGGCAGGGTACTTGGTGCGCAAGCCATCGGCCGTGGCAATGTAGATAAACGCGCTGACGTAATTGCTACCGCAATAAAATTTGGCGCTACCATTGAACATTTGCGCGATCTTGAATTATGTTACGCACCACCCTTTGGCACCGGCAAGGATGCAATAAATTATGCCGGTTATGTTGCATCTAATTTACTGCACGGTTCATTCAAACAAATATCTATGAGCAAAGTCCGTGAACTGGTCGAGCAGAATGCTTATATTCTTGATGTTCGAGAAATGGATGAATACGAAGCAGGCCATATTCATAACGCAGTCATTATTCCCCTGTCTGAACTGCGTGATAGATATAAGGAAGTTCCAGAAGATGTACCCGTATATATTCATTGTCGTTCAGGTCAACGCTCATACAACGCAGTGCTCGCTCTACAAGCTAAAGGATACACCCAGGTATATAATGTTTCCGGCGGGTTTCTTGGCATTTGTGCCTATGAGTATTTCACTGATAAAACAGAAGCCAGAAAACCTATTGTTACAGACTACAACCTTGAATGATTAATCAATTTTTCTCACACTATCACTGTTGAACTCAACCTATGGACTGAAAGTCCATAGGTTGTTTCAGAACGATTAAAAATCGTTCTCTTTAAGAACACCGCTACTTTAGAGCTATCGATATAATATATTTCTGTCATCCTGAACGATAGTGAAGGATCT
>Ga0164313_10002792_pt1 | contig 15600 bp, 15 predicted proteins | sample GuaBasSedimGuay4_FD_113735 | JGI IMG/M metagenome (GOLD analysis project Ga0164313, IMG submission 113735) | Subseafloor sediment microbial communities from Guaymas Basin, Gulf of California, Mexico - Guay4, Core 4569-4, 0-3 cm | ecosystem: Environmental > Aquatic > Marine > Hydrothermal vents... | reverse complement strand
TGGTGTAAATCAGGCAAATGGACTGTGTTTTTCAGTTCATGATGGAATTACTCACCCACCATCTTTGATCAATATTTTTAAGGAGATTGAGAAAGACATTAAAAAAACTTATCCTAAATCCGGTAATTTAGAATCCTGGGCGGATCAGGGTGTTCTATTATTAAATGCTACCTTAACGGTGAGAAATGGGTTGGCAGGATCCCATCAAAAACAGGGATGGGAGGAATTTACCGATGCGGTTATTCAGACCATTTCAGACAAAAAAGAAAATGTTGTATTCTTACTTTGGGGAGGTTTTGCGAAGAAAAAAGGAAATAAAATAAATGCTAAGAATCATTTTATTCTGACTTCCGGTCATCCTTCACCATTAAGTGCCAACCGGGGTTATTGGTTTGGCAATAGGCATTTTAGTAAAACCAATGAATATTTAAAACAGATTGATAAAACTCAAATTGACTGGTAGAATAATTTTGTGAATAATACATAGATATCTTTATTTATACCAAGAAATAACTATATTTAGTCTAAAATTAATATAATGATTGATAAAATTTATCCTTACCGCTTTCAGATATATTTATTTACATTGGTTGCTATTTTATTTGGATCATTACTGTTTCCGGAAAAAATTTATGAGAACATTCTCTCAAATCTCCTCTTTATAGCAAATCTTCTTGCGGGAATTCTATTAATTTCTAAAAGAAAGAGATTATTGTTCTTTTTTATTTTCCTACTAGTCATTGTTGGATTAATTTTAGGCTTAAGATTAATAGATTTTGGGGATAGAGAAGTATTGAGATTCATTCAAATGGGGGGGTATTTTTTGTTTTATGCAGTGGTAACCAAAGTGGTAATATTTCAAATTTGGAATTCTAAGAGAGTAGATGAAAATGTTATATTAGGTGTGATAAGTGGATATATCTCCCTAGGCCTTATTGGTTATTTTATTTGTACGAGTATAGAAATGATTTATCCCGGATCGTTTCAAGGGTTGTTATTATCGGTCAATAACCCTGAAATTAAGCATGATTCCATCATGTACTACAGTTATATTACCATGCTCACCATAGGTTATGGAGATGTGCTGCCAACAACGCAGATCGCTCAAAAAGCATCTATTTTAATTGGTTTAATGGGGCAATTTTATTTGACGATTCTTACGGCTATTATGGTTGGAAAATATATAAACCAGTCTTCAAATAAATAGTTCATTTACCTTAAATTTATTTGTAATTTTGCAATCTAAAATTAAAAAAGAATATGCCATCATTTATAGAACTGGGAGTAGAGAAGGGTTATTTAAAAGGTTTACAAGAACTGGGAATAAAAAACCCAACTGAAATTCAAATAAAGACCATTCCCAACTTATTGAAATCTAAAACGGATTTTATAGGTCAGGCCCAGACCGGGACAGGTAAAACTGCTGCCTTTGGAATTCCTATTCTACAAAGAATTGATGCAAGTAGACCGGTAATTCAAGCGCTTATTCTGTCTCCTACAAGAGAATTAGCGCAACAGATTAAAAAACAGTTGTTTAAGTTTACCAAATACATCGATGAGAAAATTTTTATTGAGGCAATCTATGGAGGAGAAAAAATTGAGAAACAAATTAATAATTTAAAAAGACCAACACATATCGTAGTGGCTACACCAGGCAGATTGATTGATCTCATCGAAAGGGGAGAGGTAAACCTGAAGAATATAACCACACTTGTATTGGATGAAGCGGACGAGATGCTGAGTATGGGTTTTAAATTGGAATTGAACAGAATTCTTAGATATACTGGTGGGGCAAGAAATACATGGCTCTTTTCGGCAACAATGCCCGAGGAAATCCAGTTTATTATCAAAAAATATATGTCTCCAAAAGCTATTAGGGTAGAAGTTAATAAAAATAGTCAGGTCAATGAGAATATTACGCATAGATTCATCCTCACAAGCATAAAGGAAAAATTTGATGTTCTGGTACAATTGTTAGAGGGTAGAGAAGAAGAAAGAGGTATTATATTTTGCAGAACCAAAGCCGGGACGCGGAATTTAACAGAAAAATTAAAAGAAGAAGGCTTTTCTGTTGGAGCACTGGAGGGAGATATGCAACAAAAAGAACGCGATAAAGTCATGCGTGCATTCAAAAATGAAAGTCTGCAAATATTGGTTTCCACCGATGTTTCGGCACGTGGAATTGATGTGCATAACTTAGGCTATGTGATTCATCATCAAATACCGGAGAAATTGGAGTATTATACACACAGAAGTGGAAGAACAGCCAGAGCTGGTAAAACAGGACTTTCTTTTGCTTTGATCATGCCTGCTGAAGTTGAAAAGTTGCGCGAAATACAAAAAAAGTTAAATATTGAAATTAAAGAGATTAAAATATAAATATTTTCTACCAATGCCTTACCTCAGATATTTTTTTAGTTTTTTGACACTCATTTTAATAACGACTAATGGAATATCCCAGGCAGATATATCGACGGATAGTATAGCTATTAGGCAAGTACTCGTTGCAATGTTTGATGGAATGCGTGAAGGAGATAGTGCTAAAGTTGGCAGCGTTTTTAAAAAGGACGTCCGCATGTTTTCTGCCTATCGCAATAGCAGCGGTAATTCTGTATTAAAAGAAGAACAATTATCCGATTTCTTAAAAGCTGTAGGAACACCTCATGAAGAGATTTGGAATGAAAAAATATATAATACATCAATCCAGATCGACCGTGATATCGCTCAGGTTTGGACAGAATATACATTTTATATCAATAAAACATTTAGTCATTGTGGTATAGATGCCTTTCAACTTGTGAGGGAAGAAAACATATGGCGAATTATAAGCCTTATGGACACCAGGAGAAAGGAAGGCTGTATTAAATATTGACGATCTATCCTATAAACCTATCCTATAACTAACTTTTCAACATTCTGATATTCCAGCAGCAATTTTTCCAAGAGCGTCAAAATATTTTCTACCAATGTTTTTTTCGAGAAAAGGCAGGCAGAAAGTCAGATACTCCCGGTATAGATCTTGAGGATTTTCAGGACAAGACATAAAAAACCCCACCTAAAGTGGGATTCTTATTTATGTTATTCGAGTAATTCTAAAAACAATACTTATTCTCAGCGATAACTTTTGCGGCAATGATTTTTCTTAGTTCAATGGCATTAGGGTTATTTGTGTATTTTGTAAATCGTTTTAAACCCATCAGCATCATACGCTCTTCATCACCATCGGCAAAATAAGTTATGGCTTCTTTTCCTTTTTCACTGATTTTATTAACCGCCTGATACAAACATAATTTAGCCATTGCAATTTGCCCTTCCGCTTCCTTTTCTGAAGTCAAAGAAGCTATTTTCTCTGCTTTAAGAATTGCACTTTCAGCCATATAAACTTCGATCATAACTTCTGCCGCTGCTAAGACCAATTGTTGGTGATTTTCCAAATCCATCCCAAAGGTCTGTACAGCTTTTCCTGAAATCATCAGAAATACTTTTTTTAATTTGGATATCATTTCTTTTTCTTCCGACAGTAATTCAGAAAAATCGGGGATATCAAATGATGGAATAGCCATTAAACTGTTTCCAACCTCCGTAGCCGGAGTAAGTAGATCAAAACTTCCTGTCATAGCTTTTTTAAGCAACATACCTACGATCAATAATCTGTTTATTTCGTTCGTCCCTTCGTAAATCCTTGTAATTCGGGCATCTCTCCATGCGGCTTCCATAGGGGTGTCTTTGGAGAAACCCATTCCTCCAAATATTTGAATTCCTTCATCTGTCACAAATTGTGACGTTTCAGAGCCATATACTTTAAGTATTGCAGCTTCTATGGCATATTCACTGTAAGCTTCTAATTTTGCTTCTTCCTCAGATTTGCCCTTTTCTTCTAATGCATCAATATAATTTTGAATATCTTTTGCCGCTCTATAGGATCCTGCATCACTTGCAAAGGTCCTGGTACTCATATCGGCTAATTTTGCCTGAATGGCTCCGTAATTTGAAATAGGATTGTTAAATTGTACTCGTTCGTTGGCATACTTAACAGATTCAGTAATTATTCTTCTGGTTGCATCTAAACAAGCTGCGGCCAATTTTATTCTGCCAACATTCAATGAATTCAATGCAATTTTAAACCCTTTCCCTCTCTCCGATAACATATTTCCCACAGGTATTTTAGTATCACTAAAAAAGACCTGTCGGGTAGAGGAGGAGCTAATACCAAGTTTTTTTTCTTCTTCACCAAGAGTTACTCCATTAGGATCTTCTTTGTCGAACTCCATGATAAATCCTGTTATATTTTTATCATCCTCTATTCTGGCGAATACAATAAATATTTCGGCAAAACCGGCATTGGAGATCCACATTTTTTGACCGTTGATCAAATAATGGGTTTTATCATTGCTTAGAGTAGCGGTTGTTTTACCTGAATTGGCATCACTTCCTGCACCCGGTTCTGTTAGGCAGTAAGCTCCAAATTTTTCACCCGTTGTTAATTGGGGAAGATATTTTTGTTTTTGTTCTTCAGTACCGTAGAGAAATATTGGCATGGTTCCAATACCAGTATGCGCTCCATAGGCTGTAGCCAGAGAGCCTGTGGCTGCAGAGATATAATCCGTAACAAGCATAGTAGAAACAAATCCCATACCGATGCCTCCATATTGTTCAGGTATAGAAACTCCTAAGAAACCCATCTCTCCGGCTTTACGCATAATTTCTTCTGTCAATGCATAATCCTTATTTTCAAATCTTTCTTTCTGAGGCCATACCTCCCGATCTATAAATTCAATCACTGCCTCTTTCATCATCAGTTGTTCTTCTGTAAATTCTTCTGTTATAAAGATGTCTTCTTTTTGCACATCCTCAATCAAAAATTGTCCTCCTTTTATCGTTTTCATATTAATCGGTTTTTTTAGAGAAATAGAATTGAATATTTCGAGTTAGCGGATATTTTGAGTTGATAAAGTGCTAAAACTAAATATTCAATTTCTATAAATAAAATTCTACTCTCTGTCTTTAATTTTTAATTTATAATATTTCGTATACCCCCGCAGCCCCTTGTCCGGTGCCAACACACATTGTTACTATTCCGTATTTATTCTTCCTTCTTTTCATTTCATTGAACAATTGAACAGACAGTTTAGCTCCTGTACAGCCCAGGGGATGACCGAGAGATATTGCTCCACCATTTACATTAACAATTTCCTGATTGATGCCTGTTTCTCTAATTACCGCCAATGATTGCGATGCAAAAGCTTCATTCAATTCGAATAATTCTATATCTTTCAATTGTAACCCTGCCTGATTCAAAGCTTTTGGAATTGCTTTTACCGGACCGATTCCCATAATTCTTGGTTCTACGCCAACGGCGCTATAAGAAACCAACCGGGCTATAGGTTCCAGGTTTAACTCTTTTACCATTTTTTCGCTCATTACCAATACAAAAGCAGCTCCATCACTCATTTGAGAGGAATTTCCGGCAGTAACACTTCCACCTGCGGCAAATACCGGACGCAGTTTGGATAGCGCTTCCGGAGAAGTACCTCTTCTTGGGCCTTCGTCAGTATCAACAATATATTCTTTTGTTTGTTTTTTACCCTTGTCATCTAATAAGATCTGCTCAACATTAATTGGGACTATATCGTCCTTAAACGTTCCATTATCTAAGGCATTTAAGGATTTCATATGTGATTTATAGGAGAACTCATCTTGATCTTCCCTTGAAACCTTATATTGGTTAGCAACAGCTTCGGCTGTTAAGCCCATTCCCCAGTAATAGTCTTCATGACCTTCATTGGCTGATTTGTAATTTGGAACAGGGCGATATCCCCCCATAGGAATATAACTCATACTCTCTACACCTCCGGCAATAATACAATCTGCCATTCCTGACTGAATTTTCGCAGTCGCGATGGCTATGGTTTCAAGCCCGGAAGCACAATATCTGTTTACCGTAACTCCTGCCACTTCATCAGTTTTTAAACCCATCAAAGAAATTAAACGGGCTATGTTCAATCCTTGTTCCGCTTCCGGCATGGCATTACCAACAATAACGTCATCAATTCTATTTTTATCCAGTTGAGGAAATTGTTTTAGCAAGTGCTCGATTGTTTCGGCGGCCAATTCATCCGGACGTTTGAATCTAAATACACCACGGGGTGCTTTTCCAACTGCCGTTCTGAATCCTTTTATAATATATGCTGTTTTCATTTTTGTTCTTTTTATGTCATTTTTATTCTTTGATTTCGGGTATTTCTTTATTGCGTTAATTTCTCAATGGTTTCCCTGTTTTCAAAGTATGTTCAATTCTTTCCAAAGTTTTTCTTTCAGTCAATAAAGATAAAATGGCTTCCCGTTCAAGATCCAGCAAGTACTGTTCTGAAACTTCTGTCGGTTCTGACAAATTACCTCCTGCCATCACATAGCCCAATTTATTCGCGATCTTTTGGTCGTGTTCCGATGCAAATCGTCCCTTTTGAAGACTATCTGTACCCACCAAAAACATACCAAGTGCCTGTTGACCAAGAACTTTTACTTTTTGTTTCGCGGGTTTTGTATAACCATCTTCCAAAATCTCCAGTGCATATCTTTTTGCCGTAGCGATCTGTCTGTCTGCATTTACAACAACAATATCCTTTCCTTTTTGATAATATCCCAGGTCAAAGGCCTCATATGCAGAAGTTGCAACCTTGGCCATAGCGATATTAATAAATGCATCTCGTAGCCTGTTTAATTTCACATCATCTTTTACCCATAGGTCAGAAACTCTCTTGGTTATTTCTTTAGTCCCCGCTCCGGCAGGAATGATACCAACGCCAAATTCGACCAGACCTGTATATGTTTCTGCCGCAGCCACTACTTTGTCAACGTGCATACTCATTTCACATGCTCCGCCAAATGTCATACCCCGTGGAGTTAACAATGTAGGTACGGAAGAATATCGCAGTCGCATTACAGTATCCTGAAATAATTTTGTAGCCATGGCCAGTTCGTCATATTCTTGTTCAACAGCTAACATAAAAGCCATCGCCAAATTCGCTCCTACCGAAAAATTGGCTGCCTGATTACCCAAAATTACAGCTTCATATTCTTGCTCCGCCAGATCAATTCCTTTATTGATAGCCTGTAATACGCCACCTCCAATTGTATTCATTTTAGATTGAAATTCAACGTTTAATACGCCATCACCTAAATGTTGTATTGAAGCATCCTGATTAGACCAGATCGTCTTAGCTTTACGAATGTTGTCTAAAATAATATAAGCATCTTGCCCCGGAATTCTAATATAAGATTTTGAAGGAATATCATAATAAAATTTAACACCTTCTTTTACTGTATAAAATGAAGTATTGCCTTTATCTAACATTTCGGTCACCCAATCGTTTGGAGTATAACCTTCTGATTTCATCATTATAATTCCGGCCTCAACTCCAATTGCATCCCAAATTTGAAAAGGGCCGTGTTCCCATCCGAACCCGGCTTTCATGGCATCGTCAATTCTATATAGTTCATCGGAGATTTCCGGAATGCGATTGGTCGCATATTGAAATATTGATGAAAATGTTTTACGATAAAATTCACCTGCTTTATCTTTTCCTTTAACGAGAACACCAAATCTATCGATAACTTTATCTATGGATTTTGTGACACCCAGCGTTGGGAAATTCACTTTTGTTGCAGGTCTGTATTCCAAAGTTTTTAGATCTAAACCAAAAATTTGTTTTTTCCCTTTATCATCGACTATTTTTTTATAAAATCCTTGGCCGGTTTTAGACCCCAACCAATTGTTTTCCATCATTTTAGTTATAAAATCAGGAATAGCGAAAATATCATGCCTTTCATCATTAGGAGCATTTTGAGCAACACCATTCGAAGTGTGCACCAAAGTATCTAAACCAACAACATCAACCGTTCTGAACGTAGCAGACTTCGGGCGACCAATTACAGGGCCGGTTAACTTATCCACTTCCTCCACGGTTAAGTCCATTTCTTTAACAATATGAAATAAACTCATTATGCCAAAAACTCCTATTCTATTACCAATAAAAGCAGGCGTATCTTTAGCCAACACAGTGGTTTTACCCAGGAATTTCTCACCGTACATCATCAAGAAATCAGTTACCTCCTGATTGCAATGGGGGCCGGGAACAACCTCAAATAACTTTAAATAACGAGGGGGATTGAAAAAATGAGTAACTGCAAAATGTTTTTGAAAATCTTCACTCCTCTCTTCATTCATGTATTTAATTGGAATACCGGAGGTATTGGAAGTTATCAGCGTTCCCTTTTTCCTGTACTTCTCGATCTTTTCAAAAACTTGTTTTTTAATGTCCAACCTCTCAACAACTACCTCAATAATCCAATCTACATCATTTATTCGATGTAGATCATCTTCTATATTGCCGGTAGTTATTCTACTCGCAAATTTTTGATCATATATCGGGGAGGGTTTTGATTTTAAGCTTGTCTTTAAACTTTGATTAACAATCCTGTTTCTTACACTTTTGCTTTCCAGCGTCAAACCATTCGCTAATTCTCTATCATCTAATTTATTAGGAATAATATCTAATAGTAATACTTCAATTCCAATATTTGCAAAATGACATGCAATACCTGATCCCATTATGCCTGAGCCAATCACTGCTACCTTTTGGATACGTCGTTTCATAATTATTTCTTTATTATTCGTTTTTAAAAATTGCTTTTTGATTGATAAGCCTGTTCACTGTTTCTGTAACTTCAAAAAAATGCTTGATTTTTTCTTTGGATATATTTTCTCTGACCGTCTTGTTGAACTGACTAACCTTTGTTTTAGAAAAATCACGTTTCTCTATTCCTAGTTTCGTTAATTTTATCAACACACTTCTACCGTCTTCCTTATTCCTTTCTCTGTAGATAAAACCTCTTTCTTCCATATTTTTAAGTATTCTTGAAAGACTGGTCGCTTCAATACCCATTGACGGCCCAAGTGAAGTTGATTGCGTGCCATTTTCATAGTCAATATACAATAAGGCCATGGCAACAGCCATGGTGATGGCATGTTTAGATGCCTGTTCGTTATAGGTTTTTGCAACCGCTAGCCAAGTAGCTCTGAGAGCATGATCAATTGAATCTGCCTTATCCATTTCACAAATATAATAAAATTATTATGCATGCATAGTAAATTTGTAAAAAAATTATTTAATACGAATAGATATTTGTATTTTTAAAGCATAAATAAATCTTAAAATATTTTTATACTATGATAGTTCGTGAATTGATAGGTAAAATTACACTCCAAGAAAATATAAATCCGCTTGAAGAGAATAAAATCCCCAATACTTTTGTTATTCAAGTGCCTAATCCATTAGCTACTTATTACACAAGATTTTCTGAAATAAACAGACCAAATTCCATTTTATTTTTAACTAAAAGCTCGGTTTCATTTGAACAAATTTTAAGAGCAACAAAGAAGATCAATAATTTAATGGATATAGATCTACGTGCGGCGAAGTGTGAGATGAGTATTGGCAGTAGAAAGTATTATGGAATTAGAATAAAAGGAATTCTTAGATATTCTCATATTAGAAATATACAAGAAGCTTATAAAAACGAGGGCTTTGATTTCGCGAAGAATGTTAGAATTAAACCTGAAACGGATGCCTTGGTAAGAGTGAATAAATTTTTTAATTTAAAACATATTTCCGATAAAATATATCAATCTCCATATAATAAAGACAGATACTATGTTGTAATTCCAAAGCAGATGACATGGGAGGAATTTAGAGAGATGACATTTAAAATTAAAAATAATATATCCATAACCAATTTTGATATTGCCAAAGGCATTCTTTATGAAAATGACGGGATAACAGATATGCTCAGGATCATTAAACCTAATATTACTTTGGATATGGTTAAGCAAATTGAGCAAAAATATTTAGATGAACTTCTATTGGAATAAGCAAAATATATTCATGGATTATATACCTACCTGGATTTTATTAATTTCCTTATGAAAAACTTATTAGTAGCCGAAAATGTGGTTAAAAACTTTGGTGAATTTAAGGCTTTGGATAAAGTTTCAATTCAGGTCCCGAAGGAGAGTATATTTGGTCTTCTAGGACCGAATGGTGCCGGAAAAACAACCTTATTAAGAATAATAAATCAAATTACCCTACCCGATAGTGGGCAGATTCTGTTTGATGGAAAGAAGCTGGAACCAAATGATATTCGCTATATCGGTTATTTGCCTGAAGAGAGAGGATTGTATAAACGAATGAAAGTTGGTGAGCAAGTGATGTACCTGGCCCAACTTAAAGGCTTATCAAGATCGGAAGCAAAAAAACGTATTAACTATTGGTTTGACAAATTTGAGATTGGAGGGTGGTGGAATAAAAAAGTGGAGGAACTTTCAAAAGGAATGGCTCAAAAAATTCAATTTATTATTACCGTTCTTCATCAACCTAAATTATTGATTTTTGACGAACCCTTCTCAGGGTTTGACCCTATAAATGTGAATTTAATAAAAGATGAAATATTAGATCTAAAAGAAAAAGGAGCTACCATTATATTTTCTACACATCGTATGGAGTCCGTGGAGGAATTATGTGAGCATATTGCCTTGCTTGATAAAGCAAATAAAGTTTTGGAGGGTAGGTTAGTAGACATTAAAAAGCAATTTAAAACGAATACATTTGAAGTTGGACTTAATGTTGAAAATAAAACTGAGTTATTACAGGATCTCAGGGCAAGATTTATAGTCTCCCCTGCAAATTTTAAATCGCTGGAAGATGATTTAAAATTGAATATTAAACTGCAAAACAACGAGACATCAAGCGATTTGATCAATTATTTAAACACTAAAGCCAGTATCAACCACTATGTGGAAGTGATTCCAAGTGCAAGTGATATTTTTATCCGGGCAGTTAATCAAAATCATTAAAAATGCTTTTGAAATGAAGAAATTTATAGAATGAACAAACTGATACTCATTACAAAGCGAGAATTTATAGCAAAAGTGCGAAATAAATCCTTTATCGTCATGACCATATTAAGTCCGGTACTGATGATTGGAATGATCGCTTTAGTTGCTTTTTTAACAAAGAGCAGTATAGAAAAGAAAAGTACTATCGCTTTTGTCGATGATTCGGGGTTTTTTAGCGAAAATGATCTCGAAGATAACAACACTATCCATTTTGAAGACCTCACTTCCATTGGCCTGGAAAAGGCGAAGGTGATTGTAAACGAATCAACACAAGAAGGATTATTGTTCCTACCTAATAATAAGGATATCAATCAACTAGCAAAAAGTATTCAATTTTTTTCCAAAGACTCCCCTGGTATGATAACAATATCAACGCTGGAATCTATAATAGAGAAGAAGTTACAAGATGAAAAAATGCTTCAGTTAAATATTGATATCCAAAAACTTGAAAAATCACGAGTAAAAGTAGATATCAATCTGGCTAATTTCAGCGGAGAAAAATCTTCAAAACTAATAAATGGAATAAAAATTGGATTAGGAATGGCAGCAGGATATATGATCATGTTATTCATCATTGTTTATGGTGCTATGGTAATGAGAAGTGTGATAGAAGAAAAGACCAGTAGAATTATAGAAGTAATAATTTCATCTGTCAAGCCTTTTCAGCTGATGTTAGGTAAGATCTTTGGCATGGCTGCTGCAGGACTTACGCAATTTTTTATTTGGGGAGTATTGCTATTTATTGGTATGATAATAAGTTCTTTTGTATTTGGTACTGATCTTTCCGGAAATTTGAATACCACACAAATACCAGCGCAACAGATGGAAGTATTAGCGCAAAGCAAAGGGCAATTTATTTTATTAGAGATACTAAATTTACCCTTATTCAGTATGTTCATTCTATTTATCCTGTATTTTTTATGTGGTTATTTACTTTACAGCTCAATATATGCAGCAATTGGTGCCGCCGTGGATAATGAAACGGATTCACAACAATTTATGCTTCCGGTTCTTATGCCCTTAATGATTGCAGTATATGTTGGATTTGCTACTGTAATAAATGATCCACATGGTACAATAGCGACCTTGTTTTCGATGATACCCTTTACTTCTCCAATTGTTATGTTAATGAGAATACCTTTTGGAGTACCTTGGTGGCAAATTTTAATTTCTTTGTTAATTTTGTTTTTCACTTTTTTAGGAGTAGTTTGGATTGCAGCAAAAATATATCGGGTGGGTATCTTGATGTATGGAAAAAAGGTAAATTATAAGGAAATCTATAAATGGCTAAAATATTGAAATGCCATTTTTAAATCAAGGCATGAATGTATTATAATGCGAAATGAAAATAAATAAAACCCTAAGCTTGAAGGGATATATAAAGTATGAGTAAAATATTAATAATAGAAGATGAGGCCGCAATTCGTCGTGTGCTCACAAAAATAATAAAGGAAGAGAATAATAATTACCAAATAGAGGAGGCTGAAGATGGTTATGCGGGATTTGACCTGATCCAAAAAGAAGATTTTGATTTGGTTCTTTGTGATATAAAGATGCCAAAAATGGACGGTGTGGAAGTTCTTAGTAAAACCCAAAAAATTAAACCGGAAATACCCTTCATTATGATATCGGGTCACGGTGAGTTGGAAACTGCAGTGGAAACTATGCGGATAGGGGCATTTGATTATATTTCTAAACCACCTGATTTAAACAGATTGCTCAATGCAATTAGAAATGCTCTCGACAAAAAGCAATTGGTTGTTGAGAATAAGCAATTGAAAAAGATAGTAAATAAAAAATATGAAATGATAGGGCAGAGCGAGGCTCTTTCAAATATCAAAAATATCATAGATAAAGTTGCTCCTACCGAGGCCAGGGTGTTAATTACAGGGGATAATGGTACAGGAAAGGAGTTGGTGGCACATTGGGTGCATCAAAAGAGTAACAGATCAAAAAAACCTATGATTGAAGTCAATTGTGCGGCCATTCCATCCGAGTTGATCGAAAGTGAATTATTTGGTCATGTGAAAGGATCTTTTACAGGAGCAAATAAAGACAGGGCCGGGAAATTTGAAGCGGCTAACGGAGGGATTATTTTTTTGGATGAAATCGGGGACATGAGCTTATCCGCTCAGGCAAAAGTTTTAAGAGCACTGCAAGAAAATAAAATCAGCAGGGTGGGCAGCGATAAAGATGTTAAAGTGGATGTTAGAGTAATCGCTGCAACGAATAAGGATCTAATGAAGGAGATCGAAGAGGGGAAATTCAGAGAAGATCTGTACCATCGGTTGGCGGTAATAATAATTAATGTTCCATCGTTGAATGACAGAATTGACGATATACCTATTTTAATTGATTATTTTGTAGATAAAATATCTGAAGAACAAGGTACAACACCAAAAAAATTCAGCACTGAAGCAATATCTCTCTTACAAGAGTACAAGTGGACAGGAAACATACGGGAATTAAGAAATGTTGTAGAGCGTTTGCTGATTTTAGGTGAAAACGAAATTAGTGCGAATGATGTAATTTTATTTGCAAGAAAATAACTTAACGGCACCTCATTGATCTACCCTTATATAGTCTTTCCAAGAAAACGCCAAATACTTCGTTACTCTCGTTTTGAAAACAGTCATTCACAAAAGTGAACTCCTTGATTTTCAAAACTTCTAAAGCCCTGCCTTTGCTGGCAGGCAGGCTCGTCTGTGACGTTTTCTTATCAAAGACTTGAAAAATCATTAGTTTTATTGCAGAGACAATATAGGATAAAATTTAATCAATACTTTGTGTCATTCCCATGAAAATGGGAATCCATTATTAATTGTTTATATATTCCCTTCAAATATGGGAGCAACTTAATAGCTCATGAAGTTTAGTTGCTCTGAGTTTTTGCTTTGTTTTTTCGGAATTCAGATAGTAACCTTCTGTTAAACCCATTTTCTGCATTATATAGCTGTAATATTTTGTTAGAACTTAGGACTCCTTTTAATCGATTGTAAAATTTCTTTTTTAATTTGACAATTTCTTCTTCTGTATTCAACAAAACTGAAATATATTCATTAGCCTCTTTCTCACTCAAGGCTTCGATCCCTCCGCTTTCTTTAATTTTTCTTTTTTGATCTCTCATGCCAATAACTTTTATTTCGTAGAACTGTTTTCCGAACTCATTATACAAGGGCCAGAATTTTTCAGCTTCCTCCGGTGTTAGGTCCAACTGCTCGGTTATATAGGCTATTTTATAGGCTTTAAAGTTTTCATGTTTGCCTCTGTTTTGCTGTGCTATCAAATTATTTAGCCCAAAGAGTAAGATCAAAATGAATAATGCTGATTTTTTCATTGTTTAGTTTTCAAGTATTAAATTTTCAATATTTTCTCCTTCCAAATAGTCCAATATTTCATCTTCTGTATAGTTGTCTTCTCCGTACAGATAAATATCATCAAATGTTTCTGATATATCATAGCTACTGAAAGAAATAAGGTCTTCATCCATCCAACTTTCAATTTCAGAAATTTCTATTGTTTCAATGTCAAAAACTTTATCGCCGGATTTGAAACTTTTTAAACTAAAGAACAGTAATAAAGATGCAGCTATAGCGTAACTTATAATTTTAAGAAACTTATTAGAATTAAGTTTAATTATTCTATGGGGTTTCTCTATGCTAATATTATCTAATGTCCTTTGATCAATTTTATTAAAATAATTATCAGGTGTTTTAAAACCGGTTGTTGTTTTTGCCTTCGTTCTTAATCGAAACAATATTTTTTCTTCAAAAACATCAAAATATTCTTCCGGTGCGACAAATCCGGGTTTGCGCTTTTCTCTATTTTCCTGTAAATCTTTTTCAAATTGATCAAAATAATTATCAGGTACAGAAAATCCGGTATCCGCACTATTCAACTCATTTAATATGTCTTTCTTATTTTTTTTCATTCAACACAAATTGTTCTATTTTTTTTCTCGCATGATGATAAGATGCTTTTAACCCACCAACCGAAGTTTCAAGAATTTCAGACATATCCGCATACTTCATATTGTCAAAATATTTCATATTAAAAACTATTCTCTGTTTTTGAGGTAAAGTGGCTAAGGCCATTTGTAACTTTAACTGAATTTCATCCCCATCAAAATATTCGTCCGCATATAAATTTTCAACGATTTGATTTTGAAGCCCAATATTGTCTATTTTGTTCAACTTAGCTCTTTTGTTTAAATGGGATATTGCCTCATTGGTGGCAATCCTGTACATCCAGGAATACAATTTACTATTACCTTTAAAATTACCAATATTTTTAAAGACTTTTACGAAGGTGTTCTGTAAGACGTCATCAGCATCGTCATGTATAATAACAATCTTTCTGATGTGCCAATATAACCTTTCCTTATAGAGGGATATCAATTCACGAAATGCCTTTTCTTGAGTCTCTTTATTTTTTAACTGATCAATAAAGGTGAATTCATTCAATTCCAAGTTTTTTAATTTTAAGACTACTAAATTAACAAAAGGTTTAAAAAAGTGAAATTAAAAACTATTTTTAATCTAAATAATTCCCCGATGGCTCTGCCTCGGGGTTTCCGATTTACCTCTCCTTGGGAGAGGTCGTAACTACCTTTTCGTAGTTGCGGGTGAGGTAAAATATAAAATTTA
>Ga0164313_10002791_pt1 | contig 15601 bp, 8 predicted proteins | sample GuaBasSedimGuay4_FD_113735 | JGI IMG/M metagenome (GOLD analysis project Ga0164313, IMG submission 113735) | Subseafloor sediment microbial communities from Guaymas Basin, Gulf of California, Mexico - Guay4, Core 4569-4, 0-3 cm | ecosystem: Environmental > Aquatic > Marine > Hydrothermal vents >... | reverse complement strand
TCTTTCATACACAATACCTGATAATGATAACCTTCAGTGGGTTTTTCTTTATTGTAAAACCAAGGGAAGTCTGTACCTATAAATATTTTTTTAATCAAAGCTTTTTGTTTGGCCTTCGACATGGCCGCAACCATCTTGATCATCAGATCCAGTTTAAAACGCGGATTGGTGCTTCTTTCCGGATAATCACGACCGATTAGAACGGTATCAGCGTATAAGTTTTTTATATCGAGCAATAAGTCAAAATTCTGTTTAAGTACACCCGGCAATTTGACTTCCCATTCCTTAAGCGGAAGAAAATCCCCTTGAAATTCTTGTGTGTAAGCTGCCGTATGTGCAGCAATAAATGCTGTGACGGGGTGTCTTTGAGCCAGTTCTGCCATCTGTGGCAGGGTACATATTTCGGGGGCGTCTGCATCGGAATGAAAAAGGAATGGACGTCCCAGCCTCTCTGCTGCATTGCAAATTGGATCCAATTCTTTACTTGCGGCAGTAACCGGACTGCCATCCGGCATATAATTAACGGGTTTTCGGAGGTGGATCTTATAACCAAGAACCGGCACGTTTTTATCCACGTTCAGCTCCAACGGATTAAGTGGCCATTCAAAGGGTATCAACCCTGGCCCGATTACTTTTTTCATTTTGGGTATCAAATGCAGATCTTTAGTTCGTACAATTATCTGCCCATGTGTGATCCCTTCGTCAATAAAATATTGTCCGATCATGTCGATGTTGCCTCCGCCATCGTAGAGGTGGATATGGGAATCCAGTCGCATGTACCGCGTGCTTTTCGGATATTTTTTTACACTAAAAGCGTGACGTGGCCCGATCGCCAAAGCAGAACCGGCAAGGGAATATTTAATTAGAAACGAACGTCTTTTCATATTTTTACATATATTTCTATGTAATAAAGATAGTAATATGGTTGTAATTCCCTAACCTCTATCTTTCATTAGCAAGTTTAAATTTACATATTTTAGCTTGTTTTTTTTGTATATTAAGATCATTCACATTAGCAGCTTATAATGATATATTTCATGAAACGATCAAGTTTTTTATCCCATTGTGCAATACATATATTGATGTTATTCGCTGGTCTATTTATATAATAACCAAACTGTTTCTGATTGCAGTTTCTTTTCCCCAGAGGGCGATCCGGTTAAGATCACTTATGATTCACACACATTTCCAGTTGACTTTAAGGAAATACCTGTAGAAAAAATAGGTATTGAAAAATCAGGAATGTAGAAGGAGAGATGATTTGACTATGATCATGATTATTCAAGGTCATTTCATATGCTTGTCAGCAAAATACATATATTGTTCCCAGTCGTAAGGAGTAAGGCCGTGTGAGCCTGTACGCATATGATATGCGATGGTACCCATAACCGGTTGGTTAACTGCGGGCATTTTATCAGCTGGCATTCCTTCTAATCCAAAAAGATTGTAAACAGAAGATGCATTTTTACCTGAAAGAAATTCGCCTTTTGGATCTGCCCATTCGTCTTCCTGGGCGGAGGCGATATAAACAGGCCTTGGTGCCATAAGGGCAATCAGCATATGCTGATCTAATGGCAGGCTGCTTTCATTATCATTATATTTTTTAAAATTGCCACAAAACCAATGTGGGAAAGCAGTGTTGATGACTGCTACCGTTTCTCCAAATTTGCGTCTTGACAGGGCAGCTCCGCCACATCCTGAGTCGTTTGAAATAACCAGGGCAAACCGCTGATCAGTTGCTCCCGCCCAGAGTGAGGTTTTCCCAAGCCTGGAGTGTCCTATGACAGCAATTCTCTGCTTGTCGATTTCCTTATCCTGTTCAAAATAATCCATGGCCCGGCTCAAACCCCAGGCCCAGGCTCCGATGGAGCCCCATTCGCCGGGGTAAGGTTTTGTTTGCTCGTTTTTATAAAATAGTGGGTGGATGCCATTTTGGAATCCATCGTGGTAGTCCGGGTCTATATCGCCATAATATATTGTAGCCAATCCATATCCCCTTTTGAGGATATCTCCAACAGGCCACCGTTTTGCACTGCTTCCCCTGGGAGCTTCCGATGCGAGGTTATTATTTATGTTACTTCCTTTACTATTCCTGGCCCAGGAATCAGTGATGGTAATCCAGGGGTCATTACTGATAGTATGGTTGCCATTAAAATTCAGGCCGAGGAATACCGGAACTGGTTGAGGAGCATCTTTTGGCAGGTAAATCAGGATATCCATTTGCGATTTTTGGCCACCATTGGCAAAATGCACCCGTATTTCTTTTCGGGTGGCCAGCCCGCTCATGGCCTCTTGACTTTCTCCGAGGAGTTCATAAGTTATTTCGATATATCTCTCCGGAAATTTGCCATACATCTCAGATTCAAAAAGAGCCAGAATCTCAGGCCTGCGTTTGTTGACCCAATCTTCTGTTGTTGTCACGTTTGACCCGTCTGACATGGTAAGTGGGTTGGGCAGGGTGTAGGAGGGCACTTTTGACTCGTCATGATTGGCTTTTATTGCTTTCTCAGTATTTTTTACTGAGCACTCCGCAAATAGGAAAATTGCAATGAGGAAGGCTAAAAACGGATATTGATTTTTCATAACTATTTTTTTAATTTGGATATTCACCTGTATTATTCAAATAATTCATGATCATTCCAATTTTTTGGATTGTTTTTAATGTAATTCTTTAAAAAACACAATAATTAACACATGTAGAATATGGGGTGATTTTTAACCAAAATGATTCATTAACCTCATTAAATTGTATCCTTATTATATCCCGGACAAAATGTTATAAATTTGCATTTCAATATTGAAAGGGATAAAAAATTGCTAATATGAAATTTTACAGTACAAATCATCAGGTCACACCTGCCACATTTAAGGAGGCGGTTTTCAAAGGATTACCTGATGACAATGGTTTGTACATGCCGGAGCGCATACCCCAATTACCACAATCTTTTTTTAATAATCTACAGGATTATTCTTTTGCACAATTGGCCTATGAGGTTGTCAGCCGGTTTGTGGAAGAGGAGATACCTGAGACAGAATTGAAAAAGATTGTAAACAATGCTTTTAATTTTGAAATACCGGTAAAAAATATACATGACAACATTAATGTGTTGGAGCTATTTCATGGTCCAACACTGGCTTTTAAGGATTTTGGAGCGAGGTTTATGGCAAGGGCTATGGGATACTTCCTTCAACAGGAAACGCGTGATATTCATATATTAGTTGCAACTTCAGGTGACACTGGAAGTGCTGTGGCGCAGGGTTTTCTCGGGGTGGAAGGTGTTCATGTCACTTTGCTTTACCCGAAAGGAAAGGTTTCAAAAATACAGGAACAACAATTGTGTACAGTAGGCGGCAATGTGACGGCTCTTGAGGTTGAAGGCACATTTGACGACTGTCAGTATATGGTGAAAGAGGCCTTTTTAGATCAGGATTTGAATGGGCATTTGAATTTGAGTTCTGCAAATTCGATAAATATTGCCCGGCTGCTGCCACAGTCGCTTTATTATTTCTATGCCTATGGGCAGCTGATGAATGCAGGGGAAGAAGTGTGTTTTTCTGTTCCAAGTGGAAATTTTGGAAACCTTAGTGGTGGTTTGCTGGCCAAAAGGATGGGCTTGCCTGTCGCTAAATTTATTGCGGCTACTAACGCAAACGATATCGTACCCGAATATTTGAATTCAGGAGTATTCACCCCACGGCCTTCGGTCAGGACTATTTCAAATGCAATGGACGTAGGCAATCCGAGTAACTTTGCAAGGATACTCGATTTGTTTGATGGTAATCACAACGCTATGACTCATGAAATAGTGGGTGTTTATTATACGGATGCGGATACACGTCGTATAATGAGGGAAGTTTTTGACAAATATGGGTATCATTTATGTCCCCATAGCACCATTGGTTACGCTGGTTTGAGAGATTTACTGCCCGGTTCTGGTTCAGCTACAGGCATCTTTTTGTCTTCTGCACATCCTTCAAAATTTGAAGATGTTGTGGAGCCTGCCACCGGGAAAAAACCTGAAATGCCGGCCCGTTTGAAACAGATTATTGAACATGAAAAGCTGTCGATTGAAATACCTGTGGGATATGAGCATTTGAAAAGTTTCTTGATGGAGAATTAAGAAAATAATTAAGTGATGAAAAAATCGATATTTATAGCAGTATTGGCAGGTTTGGTAAGTATTATGTCCTGCAATACAGATGATATTAGTTGTAAGCGTGTAAGTTCGGAGATTGTAACCGGCCAAAAAACATTGACCGGATATGATGGCATTGTTTTTTCGGCTGTTGGAGATGTCTGGATCACGCAGGGAACGGAATACAGCTTCTCTATGCAGGGGCCGAAAAATGTTATAGAAGCGCTGACAACAGAAATTGTTGGGTCTGACTTACTTATTTGTTCGTCTGCATGTTTTAATGGAACTACTGGCGATAATCAGTTGACGTTAAAAATAACAATGCCGGTCATCAGGAGTTTGGAAATGTCAGGCACGGGAAATATGAAGTCGTTCAATACACTGAAGGGAGATCATATTAGCATTTGTTTTTACGGTGTGGGATCGTTAAATGTGGATGCAGAGGCTGATTCTATAAATTTGGAAATCACAGGAACCGGAGCAATTAGACTGACTGGTGCAGCCCATAAGCATAATATAATATACACCGGAGTAGCAGAGCTGGAAACTTATGGGTTGGTTACTGATACCACGGTTGTATTACACAGGGGCACTGGCAATTGCCATTTTTTTGTAAATGATATTTTGGATGTAAATTTATTGGGGACAGGGAATGTTTATTTCAAGGGCAATCCCGTTGTAGAACAGCATATTGAAGGAACAGGCAAAGTGATCGATGCTAATTGACATCAGGTGATGCCTGTAAATTTCATTCTGAAATCTGAAAGTGCTGTTTCAGACCCGATAACTGTAACCGTATCACCCAAATAGAGGTATGTGTCACCATGAGGGATCAGCATATCATTATCCCTTTTAACGATAATAAGAGATCCGTCTTTATGAAATGCAATTTCTTTTACCGGTGTGCCATCCAGTTTTTTATTGGTAATGGTAATATCCTCAAGTGAATAGCTTTCAAATGATTCGATAAGTGCATGATAGGTGGATGGGCGTAGAATCAGGTTTTCAATTGTAGTTGCAATCACCCTGCGCTTGTCGAGATATTCCACATCCAATGAATTGAGTTTTTTTTCAAGTGAGGATGACGATGCTTGTGTAACCACGTGCTCGTGTTGGAGGTTATTGTGGATGAAGCGACATATTTCTACGTTTTTCTCTTCTGATTCAGTTAATACTACCACAAAATCGGATGGTGACAAACGAAGCTTTTCAAAGGTTTTGATGACCATTCCGTCGCCCTGAATCACATTGAGCCCTTTGTCTTTTATATCACGCACCCGATCAGGTCTGCTCTCAATGATCAACGATTTTTTTTCATTGATTTTTAGCCTTCTTGCCAATAATACCGCCGTACTGCTACCGCCAACAATGATTATCCGGTCGCCAATGGTTTTCCCCGGCGGGTAAATTTGATTATACAAAATGGGAGATAAAAAACATGTTATGACGGCCATTATGATAAAAACTGCATTGATACCCGGACTGATAATGTCCAGATCGAGGCCGATTTTGGATGCTGCGATGATCAGACTTAATCTCGAAGCCATTAAAACACCTCCTGCTGTGGCTTTTCGAAAACCTACTAATCTAGCCCAAAGGAGAGATGGAATGATTTTAACCAAATATAAAGAGATCAATAGGATAATAAGAAAAACCCAGAGTGAATTGTCAAACTCTAATAGGGCGGCCGGGTCAAATTGTGCTCCTACCATGATAAAAAAGATGGGTATAAAAAATCCGAAACCCATTCCATCAAGCTTGATAAGTAAAAGTGATCGGGCCTTTTGTGTAAAAATAGATAACAGAATGCCCGCCATAAAAGCCCCTAGCAAGATCACTTCTTTTCCAATATACTGGCCCATAACCACAAATATCATTATTACAAGTATTGTTCCTCGCACTTTGATTTGGGAAGCGGCATGAGAAAGATTGAAAATCAGCTTTTTGAATAATTTGATTCTTGTGATTTGCTGGCCGATTCTGTAAAAAATGAAGAAGGCTGCAAACAAGATAACAATGTATAGAATCTCGGCTTTAAATCCATGCTCAATAATAAATGCTGTGAATGTGAAAAGAATTATACTGAGAATATCGGCAATTGCTGCAGAAATAATTATCATTTGCCCAAGGCGGGTATTGTTATCACCTCTGTTTTTTAGTACCGGCAGGATAACGCCTACGGAGGTTGTGACCATGATCAGGGAAAAATACCAGTAATTTTGAATGAGTACAAACCTGGCTACAAAGATAGTTGCCAGATAAGAAAGACTCAGAGTGATTATAAAAATACTGAAACCAAGGATAAATGGGTTGTTTAAAAACCTTTTAATAGTGAATATCCTGGGTATTGCCGATTTGATTTGGTCTGTGTTGATCTCAAGTCCGCTGAGAAACATCAAAAAGATGAATCCGGATAGAGCCAGAAAATCAAGTATATCCTGGTCCGCGGGCGGGATATTATTTAACAGGAATTTGCCTAGGAAATACCCTGCTATGATCTCAAGAATTACGGTTGGTACTTTATCCAATCTGGCAAGCGATGATATCATAGGCACCAGCCACGCGATTGCTATCACCACTAGTACAGGCAGGAAAGAAATATCAAAAGTAATATTTAAAAGCATTGACAATAAGTTTGTTTACATCCTGTCAGATGATAATCTGCCTAAAATTAATAAACTTATCGGTTATCAAAGTAAATAAGGGAGAAAAGCTTAAATCAATGATGATTTGAAGGAAATGATATGTTGCCACTAAACCTCAAATTACATAGGGTAGAATTAAAAAAGAGAGTTGAAAAAATATATACGTATTATCAGGAATTATCAGGGCGAAGTACTTCTCTTAAATATTTTAAAGATAAACTCATATGAGTTTCAACAGTTTTGATGGATATATCCAACTTTTCAGCTATTTCCTTATTCTTTAGGCCATCTTGCCGGCTAAGTAAAAAAACTTTTTTTCTTTTTTTTGGTAATTTATCTAATGCCTGCTCAATTCTTTGTTTTGTTTCTTCATATATAACCTCATTTTCAGTGTCATTTTGATGAGCACTGTAATTTGCATAAAGGTAGGAGTTGTATTTTTTTCTATACACATTTCTCTTCAAATTATTAAAGATCATGTTTTTAGCCATTGTGTATATGTAAGCATTAAAAGTTGATGGGTCAGTAATTTTTTCTCTCTTGAGCCAGATTTTAAGAAAAACTTCCTGCACAATTTCTTCAGCTTCAGCCTCTTGATTGAAAAAAGTCAGACTAAACTTAAAAAGTTTTTCAGCATACATGTAAAAAAGCAGATTAAATGCTTCCTTATCATTTTGCTTCAGGCGGCCAATTAAATCATCAAGATCATTTTTCATTTATAAAAATAGATATCCCTTCCGTCTTTAAAACATATAAGTGAGTATAAAAAATTTTTATCGCTACTTCATCATACAATCAAAGGATAAAATACCCTTAAAATTTAATTGTGTAAATGTATAATTTTTTTTCAGGGTAAAGGTATTTTCACTTGTATAATATATATTAGTTAAAAAAGAAAAACGTGAAATTAGAGTTGCTTAGAAAATATTTTGATAATAAATGCTCTCAGAAAGAGGTGAAACAAGTCCAGCAGTGGATTGAAAGGTCAGAGGCATCTATGGATCTTGAAGGAGAGTTCAATACTGCCTGGCAGACAATTAATGTTAAATCAGGGGATTATAGTAAATGGAGTAGTAAACTGGAGAAGATACATGAGAGAATAGAAATGGAGGAATTGTATGTATCTCTCAATCTGAAGAACAAAAAGAATGAGGCAGGGTATAGGGCGAAAGACAGATTGCCTATTGCAGGACATGAGCGGCGCAAATCATCAGCCAGGAAAATCCAATATTTTGCACAGGGTTTTTTAATTACAATGATTTTAATTGTATTGGTTATAGCTTACTTTAAGTTTCCTGAGAAAAGTGAACAAGCTCCTCCATTAGTTTATATTGAAAAAGTTACAGAACCTGGTCAAAAGTTGACATTTCATCTCGAAGATGGAACAGAAGTTGTTTTAAATGCAGCGAGCAAGCTTGTTTATCCGTTGCATTTTGGAGATAGCGATCGAAAATTAGAATTGATCGGAGAGGCGTTTTTTAAAGTTAAAAAGGATGTTACGAGACCATTTCAGGTCTTAACAGGGTCAATATCAACCACGGCCATCGGAACCTCATTTAATATTAATAATTTTCCTGCTAATGAAAAAATTGAAATTGCGCTGGTTTCCGGACAAGTTTCAGTGGAAAAATTTATGCAATCAGGAGAGTCAAGTTTGTTAATTCTCAATCCGGGTGAGATGGTCAAAGTTTTAAAAAGTGATAACAGTATTACAAAATCCTTTTTTGATTTTGATCAAAATATTTCCTGGAAGAATGGTTTGATCTTTTTTAAAGATGCTGACTATCATGAAGTAGTTAGTAAACTGGAAAGATGGTATGGAGTAAGCATACATGCTGACAAAAATCCCATTAATGAATGGAGATTTAGCGGAAAGTTTGAAGAGGAAACCCTTGAAAACATATTGATAGCTTTACAATTCGGTCATGATTTTGAATATATTATAGAAGGGAAAGAAGTTAAACTAAACTTTTAAAAGTTATGAAATACCTTGATAGTGGATAACATCCAGTCTCATTAAAAAAAACGAGGCCAAAAGATCCGGTTGGACGCAGAATCTTAACAGGCCTCGCTCATATTAATTTTTATCAAATTAACATTTAAATTTATGAAAAGTTTTACATTAAGGCAAATCGCCATGTTTAGTAAATGGACGTTTTATGGGCTTCTTGTCCAACTGATTTTTACCGGCATACTTATTGCAGGTGAAGGGCAGGCTCAATCAGTGAAAAGTGTCAGAAAGTTTTTTATAAAAATTGAGTTTAAGGACAACTCTCTTATTGAGGCGTTTAATAAAATTGAGGAAAAAACAGGTTATCATTTCGCCTATGAAAAAAATGAGTTAAGTAATAGTATTAAGTTGAATAAGAAGTACTATGGTAAGGTTGCTGTTTCTGATGTGCTTCTGGACATTTCTGAAGAGGCTGATATTAAATTCAGACAGATTAATAAAAGTATTGTAGTTTCTAAACGGAAAAATGATAACTCCAATGAACAGAGTCTTGAAGTTATTATCGAGAACATTACAATTACCGGGAAAGTTACATCTTCTGAAGATGGTAGTGGTGTACCTGGTGTAAATGTTATTGTGAAGGGAACAAGCCAGGGTACTGTAACTGATGTTGACGGTAGCTATAAGGTGGATGTATCATCTGTAGATGTTGTATTAGTATTCAGCTCTGTAGGTTTTGTGACTGAAGAGATCCAGGTGGGCAATCGCACTGTTATTGATATTGTTTTAAGCCTTGACATTACCCAATTGGGCGAAGTGGTAGTAACTGCTTTCGGTATTGAGAAAGAGAAAAAACAACTTACTTATTCAGCTCAAAATGTAAGCACTGATGAATTGACCGAAGCGCGTGAAACAAATGTTATCAATTCTCTGGCCGGTAAAGTAGCGGGCCTTGACTTAACTCAAGCAAGTGGAGGCGTAGGTACTGCCTCAAGGGTGCTGCTTCGTGGTAACCGCTCAATAACCGGAAATAACCAACCCCTTTATATAGTTGATGGTGTTCCAATATCTGGATCAACCAACGGTGGACAGGTAAATGAGGCTGGTTCTAGTTGGCAGCCAATAGACGGGATCAGCAATATTAATCCTGACGATATAGCATCCGTGACCGTATTAAAAGGTGCCAATGCAACGGCTTTATACGGATCGAGAGCACAAAACGGTGCTATCGTTATTACAACTAAAAAAGGCAAAACAAAAGGTCTTGGAATAGAGTTTTCTACTAACTTTTCTATGGAAACTCCTATGATCCCTACAAATTTTCAGAATGAATACGGCCAGGGTAGTGCAGGCACATATTTAAAAAATGGAGAACAGATGTGGGGGCCAAAAATGACAGGGCAGATGGTAGATCATTGGTCGCCGGACCCGAATTGGGCTGGACCGTCTCAGTATAAATTTGAAGCTCATCCCAACCTGGTGAATGATTTCTTTTCAACGGGTACAAATTGGGCAAATACAATTGCTGTAAGTACAGGGAATGAAAAATCACAGGCGTACATGTCATATACCAATACCCAGTCACAAGGTATTGTACCTAATAACAAACTGAGGAGAAATAACTTCAATGTTCGTCTGACGTCAAATCTTTCAGAAAAGCTTACTGTTGATGCAAAACTGAGTTACATAAATCAGGAGATAGATAACTCAGTTATGACTGGTGATTTTATGTGGAATCCGGTCCGTGCTATATATCGTCAACCGAGAAATATTTCATTGGATGCATCAAGAAACTATGAATATCTTGATAATGAAGGTAATGTGCTTCAGCACTATTGGAATCCTGGTAGTGTTGGAGGTGAAAACATATTTTGGCTACAAAATAAAACAAGTCGCATTGATAGGCGTAATCGTGTTATAGCACTGGCATCTATAAGATACGAGTTTATTGACGGCCTGAGTCTTATGATCCGTAGTTCTGCAGATGGCATCAATGATGCATATAATGCTAAAGTTCATAATGATTCCTACGTAATTGGACCGGATGGTAGTTATAGAGTAGGGTATGAGAATAGAATGGAAATGAACAATGATTTTATTCTGAATTACAACAATCTATGGAATGATACCTGGTCTTTGGATGTTTCAATAGGTGGTAATATGCGTTATAACAGTTGGGATGGCCTTTATAGTGAAATAGGCACAAGGTATGGGCCTTTTATTACACCTAACTTGTTTTCACTTTCAAATGCCAGCACTAAACATACACAAGATTGGGCTCAGGTAACGAAAATGAATTCGTTATATGCTTTTGCTACTGTAGGTTTTAAGAATTACCTGTTTTTAGATTTGACTGTCAGAAATGACTGGTCATCTACTCTGCCTCCTGAATCGTGGTCTTATATGTACCCCTCAGCTGGTCTTACATGGGTAATTTCAGACATGATGAATACCCTGCCCGGTTGGTTATCATTCGCTAAAGTCCGTGCATCTTATGCAATTGTGGGTAATGATACTAATTGGGCTCAGTTAGATCAAATATATGGAGTTCAGGCAGGTGGTGATGCTGGTTATGCTTATAGAGGAGGATCAAAGCCACCAACGGATCTTAAGCCTGAAAAAACAAATTCAATGGAAATTGGTGCAGACATTAGGTTTTTTGATAACCGTTTAGGTATTGATTTTACCTGGTATAAAACCAATACATACGAGCAACTTATTAAGGTGCCACTTCCTGTAACTTCCGGTTGGTCTAATACATTAATTAATGCAGGTAATATTGAGAATAAGGGTTTTGAAATAACACTCAATGCTACACCGGTAATCGCAGGTGATTTCAAATGGGATCTTTCTTTTAACTATGCCCATAATGAAAGTTTAATCGTTGAGTTGACTGATGAAATCAGTGAATACAAGCTTACGGGCGGCTGGATGAATGATTTTAAATTAGTTGAAGGACATCCTTATGGCGATATTTATACACAAGGTTTCCAAAGGGATGATGCAGGAAATGTATTGATCCAGGAGGCAAATGGGCTGCCTTTACTTACACCTGGAAAAATTCTTCCGATGGGTAATTTCAATCCTGATTGGTTTGGTGGTTTTTCAAATCAGTTTAGCTATAAGAATATCAATCTGGGTATTTTGTTTGATATGAGAATGGGTGGAACCCTGGTTTCATATACACAAGCCCTCCTCACTGGTGATGGTTTGACAAAGAGAACGCTTGAAGGACGGGATGGTATGATCGTTGAAGGTGTTATCCCGACTTATGATGTTGATGGTAATATTGTGAGTACCAGACCAAATGATGTTGAGACAACATCGGAAGCTTACTGGAGTGTATTAGGTGGTCACAACTCAACAACAGGTGAGCCATTTGTTTACGATGCTTCTTATGTGAGATTGCGTGAGATTGTTCTCGGATATACTTTCAATTTCCAGAGCACAACCATAAAAGGTCTCAGATTATCTCTATATGGAAGAAATCTTGGTTTCCTCTATAATGCATCTGAGGTTCTTGATCCTCTTATGAATATTGGTACAGGGAATACAACAGGAGGAGTTGAAAGCTTTGCACTACCTTCTACAAAACAATACGGTGTTAATCTGAAGATTACATTTTAATCATATTGTATAAAGAATAAAAATATAAGAATATGAAAACGAATAAATTATTAAATATTATACTGGCCGGCATATTGATGACATTTATATATACCGGTTGTACAGATGATTTTGAAGAGATAAATACTAATACAAGAGTATTGTCAGAGCTTAGCAATGCCACAATAGGCAATACGTTTGCTCGTGCCCAGTTTTATGCCGTAATGTCTGCAAGACAGACTTTTCAAGGCCTGTTCGGCGACTATTATTCAGGATTTACTGCTAACACATATCCCTCTTATCCAAGTGACAGATATGTAATGAAAGATAATTGGGTCAATGGAGGGTTTAGCGGTATTTATGGAGCGTCTGCAAGTGCCCTGGATGTAGTATTAAAACTTACGAATCCTGCTTATGTAGATGGTTTGGAAAAACAATATGCTATTGCCCAAATCCAGAAAGTGTTTTTATATCATCGCATAACAGACTACTGGGGACCTGTACCATATTCAAAGTATGGATCAGGGAAAAGCGTAATTGAATACGATAGTCAGGAAAGCATTTATATGAATTTCTTTGATTTATTGGATTCGGCTGATGCTGTTTTAGCTGCCAATGCAGGTGGAAACATTTTTGGTGTGAACGATCAATATTATCAGGGAGACGTTGATAAGTGGAGAAAATTTAGTGCTACACTCAGATTGAGATTAGCACTAAGAATCTCCGATGTATTGCCTGACAAGGCTAGAGATGAAGCTGAAAATGCTGTTTCACTAGGTGTCATAACAAGCAATGCTGATAATACCATTATGAAAACAACGGCGAATAGCATTAATCAGCAAGCCAGAAATCTTCCGTGGAATATACTAAGAATGAGTTCAGTTATGGAAAGTCTTTTGAAAGGTTATTCTGATCCACGTATGGAAGTATACTGGGGCCCAACTAAAAATAGTATTGACAGTGTAACTGCCGGCGAACCAGGTGCTGTATTGAGGTACAAAAGCCTGCGTAATGGATATCTTCAGAGTGAACTTGGACAAGCAAGTCTGGATATTAATAATTTGTCGAATCAGAATGACAGATGGTTAAACAGGGAAGAACCGGTAGATATTATACTTGCATCTGAAGCTTACTTTTTAAGGGCACAGGGTGCTTTAAATAGTTGGAGTATGGGCGGAGATGCTCAGGATTTGTATGAGAGTGGTATAGAAGCATCACTTGAACATTGGGGTGCTGATGCTGCAGAAATTGCTGCTTATATAGCCAACACTGATCTTCCTGTAGCAACTTACGATCCAATACATAATGATGCTCCCGGGCCTGTAACAGACATCCCTGTGGCATGGGATGCAGTAGATACAGATGTTCAGTTAGAGCAAATAATCACACAAAAGTGGTTGGCGCTTTTCCCGGAAGGTTGTGAAGGATGGTCTGTTCTCAGAAGAGCTGATTTGCCAAAAATGTACCCAAGGATAGTATCTGAGAATACCAGTGTTCCGAGAGATGAAAATATAAGTCGATTGACATTTGTAACGAGCGAATATAGTAGAAACGCAGAAGGTGTCGAGACAGGACTAGCTCACCTTAAAGGTCCCGACGTGAGTGGTACCAAACTTTGGTGGGATGTCAACTAAAATTTAGTTAGAATATTTTTCATAGTGATATAAAAGGCAGACCATTTGGTCTGTCTTTTTTTTGTTTATCATATCAGACGAATCAGGATAATGATTGATTTATTAAAATAATTCGTGTGGCTACCGTTGCATTTAATATCTTTGCAGGAATTTAAGAATAAAGAATATGAGTGAACAGTCTTTTGGTATCAAAGAAATCATCTCCCATGCAAAGGAATATGGGTTTGTATATCCGTCGAGTGAAATTTATGATGGGCTTCAGGCCGTTTATGATTACGGGCCTTATGGAGTCGAACTGAAAAACAATCTAAAAAATTTGTGGTGGCAGGCTATGGTGCGCCTCAATGAGAATGTGGTTGGCCTCGATGCAGCTATTTTTATGCATCCACTCACATGGAAGGCATCCGGGCATGTCGATAGCTTTAACGATCCCATGATCGACAACAAGGATTCCAAAAAAAGATACCGGGCCGATGTGCTGATAGAGGATAATGCTGCTGAGTTGGCTTTGGCAGGGAAACAGGAAGAGGCTGATCAATTATTAAAAGAGATGGGCCACCTTTTAAAGGCGGATGATCTTGAGGGCTTACGACAGCTCATTATAGATAGAGGTATTGCCTGCCCGGTGTCAGGGACATCTAATTGGACAGATGTGCGGCAGTTTAATTTGATGTTTTCCACTCAGGTTGGTTCTGTAGCTGATGATGCAAGTGATATATATTTGCGGCCGGAAACAGCGCAGGGGATTTTTGTCAATTTTCTGAATGTACAAAAAACAGCCCGCATGAAGGTGCCGTTTGGTATTGCACAGATCGGCAAAGCCTTCAGAAATGAAATTGTTGCCCGGCAATTTATTTTCAGGATGAGGGAATTTGAGCAAATGGAGATGCAATTTTTCATACCTCCGGGTGAGGAAATGAAGTGGTATGAAAATTGGAAGGAGATCCGAATGAAATGGTATAGGGCCATGGGTGTTCCGGCAGATAACCTTCGCTTTCACGATCATGATAATTTGGCCCATTATGCCAATGCCGCTGTTGATATTGAATACCATTTTCCATTCGGTTTCAAGGAAGTTGAAGGTATTCATTCCAGGACTGATTTTGACCTGGCCAATCATCAGGCTTTATCACGAAAGAAATTGCAGTACTTTGATCCAAAGATCAACAAAAATTATGTGCCCTATGTGATCGAAACATCAGCTGGCGCAGACAGGTTGTTTTTTATGTTGATGTGCAATAGTTATGTAGAGGAAACTGTTATGGCCGGCGATAAGGAAAAGCAACGCAGATATCTAAAGTTGCATCCTGCACTCGCGCCGGTTAAAGCAGCTATCCTGCCACTAGTTAAGAAAGATGGTTTGCCGGAGATCGGAAGGAAAATATTCAATGATCTCAAGTTTGATCTCAATATTATCTATGAAGAGGCGCAATCGATAGGCAAGCGATATACCCGCCAGGATCTCATTGGTACTCCATTCTGCATAGCTGTAGATCACCAGACCAAAGAAGATGAAACCGTGACCATTCGCTATCGTGACAGCATGGAACAGGAGCGAGTAAAAATTGATTCACTAAAAGAACGGATAGAGAAAGAGGTTTCCCTGAAAAATATTTTTAAGGAACTGTA
>Ga0164313_10002790_pt1 | contig 15605 bp, 14 predicted proteins | sample GuaBasSedimGuay4_FD_113735 | JGI IMG/M metagenome (GOLD analysis project Ga0164313, IMG submission 113735) | Subseafloor sediment microbial communities from Guaymas Basin, Gulf of California, Mexico - Guay4, Core 4569-4, 0-3 cm | ecosystem: Environmental > Aquatic > Marine > Hydrothermal vents... | reverse complement strand
CGCAGATTAGAGCAAGTCTTGTCACATAGTGTAGTGCCTGGAAAATGAGTGAGCCTTCAATGGTCCCCAGGTTTTGCTCAAACTGGTCCTGTCCCTGCTCTGCTTTGCTCTAATCTGCGTAATCTGCGTAATCTGCGGACAAATAAACGTCACCCAGAATAGGGCTGGGTTAACATACCCTGAGATCAACCAAACGGAGCCGGATCTTTGACCAAACCATTGGGGGTCGCCGCATCGGGGCATAAAGAGACCTCGAGAGCAGCCAGGATATTGCTTGAAGAAGGCGGCAATGCTTTTGATGCCGTTTTAGGTGCAATGTGTGCAGCCTGCGTTTGTGAGCCGATGCTGGCCAGTCTGGGTGGCGGCGGCTTTTTGCTGTCACAGACTGCCGCCGGTGATTCGCAGGTATATGACTTTTTTACCCAGACACCTTCAGCCAGTCAGGGTGAATTGGATTTTTATCCCATCCAGGCAGATTTTGGCACCGCCACCCAGGAGTTTCATATCGGTATGGGCTCAATTGCCGTACCGGGTGTTATCGCCGGGTTGTTTGCGATTCATGAAGCACATTGCAGTATGCCGCTGAACAAAATTGTCGAGCCGGCTGCCTGGCTGGCGCGCGAGGGCGTTCGGGTTAATAAGCTGCAAAAATATATCAACGAGGTATTGGATCCCATCATTAATGCCAGCCCGGAAGCGAGGGCGTTTGCGACCCCCATGTTTTCCCCGGGCCGGTTGGCGGAGATTGGTGAATTTATCTCCAATCCTGACCTTGCAGATACTTTCGAAGCACTGGCCAGTCATGGTTCGAAATGGTTTTATGAAGGTGAACCCGCACAACAACTGGTGCGTGACTGTGCTGACCGGGGTGGATTGATCAGTGCAAAAGATTTGCGGGACTACCAGGTGATACTGCGAAAACCGGTGACGGTTGAATCCCATGGCGCGAAGATCAGTGTTAACAGCCCGCCTTCCCCGGGTGGATGCCTGACCGTGTTCGCCTTGTCACTGCTGGATAAAATCAGGCCGGGGCAGTATGAGTGGGGTGATCCAAAGCATGCCGTGTCATTGGCCCGGGTTATGCAGGCAGCAAGCCTGGTACGCAGACAAACCGGTATGGCAACCGGTCTGGACGATGCAACGGCAATTCAGATACTGTCTCCGGAAAGTCTCGAGCTTTGGCGCAAAACACTGGATAGCGGCGCTATTGCATCACGCGGAACAACACAGATCAGCGTGGCCGATGCCAGTGGCAACCTGGCCAGCCTGACCCTGTCCAATGGGGAGGGCTCGTCTTATGTATTACCGGGTAGTGGGGTCATGTTGAATAACATGTTGGGTGAAGAAGACCTGAATCCCGACGGGTTTCATCAAATGCCACCGGGTGTAAGGCTGGCCTCAATGATGACACCGACCATTATCAGCCTGGGTGACGGCGGTCAGATTGCTTTGGGCTCAGGTGGCTCCAACCGGATTCGAAGCGCCATACTGCAAGTGCTGACCAATGTGCTGGAATTCGGAATGGGACTGGAACAAGCGGTGCAGGCGCCCCGTCTGCATCTGGAAGGCAAGCACCTGAATGTGGAAACGGGCTTCTCTGAAGCCACGCTGGAAGCATTGCAGGCTGAATGGCCCGGGGTTGAGCAATGGCCGGGTGTTAACCTGTTTTTTGGGGGGGTGCATGCGGTCGAGCGTCTTAATAACGGTGATTTTCGAGCCGCGGGAGACCCGCGCAGGGGTGGGGCGGTCGCGATTGCAACGGGGAAGTAAACGAGTCGGTCTCTCAACAGGGGTCAGATTCAAATGCAGCTGAGGCCATTCATTTGACACAGGCTGTTCAGTGCATTTGAGTCTGACCCCGGTAGTGCTGGAAGTAGATCCCCATCTCCAGATCCTCCCCACTAAAATTTGCATGCAATTTTTCTTTGCACCAATGATAACTTAGAGGTTAAAATAGGCGGCTACGCCCACTATGGGCATAACTGAAGAACCGGAGTAATAATGCCAAGCGTAAAAGTTCGCGAAAACGAGCCTTTTGAATATGCACTGCGTCGCTTTAAGCGTTCGTGTGAAAAGGCCGGAGTACTGGCGGAGACACGTCGCCGTGAGTACTACGAAAAACCCACACAGGAACGCAAGCGTAAAGCTGCAGCAGCAGTAAAACGTAACCTGCGCCGCCTGGCACGGGAAAACATACGTCGTACACGTATGTATTGATTGTTTTTGAATTTGCCTTGGCCCCGAAACGCCTGTTTCGGGTGGTTGAATAAAACCCAGCCATAGCCGAAGAATTTCAGTTGCTATAGACACTGTCGTTACGACCTTGCCATTATGACTTTAAAAGCTCAAATTCTGGATGATGTGAAATCTGCCATGCGTGCGCGCGATCAACGGCGCCTGACCGCATTGCGTTTGATCTCTGCTGCTATCAAGCAGATCGAGGTGGATAAACGTATTGAGGTAGACGATCAAATTGTACTGACGATCCTCGATAAAATGGTCAAGCAGCGTAGAGAATCACTGGAACAGTACGAAACTGCTGGCCGCGATGACCTGGCTGCACAGGAACAATTCGAGCTCGAGTTAATTGCTGTTTATCTTCCTGAAGCACTCAGCGATGATGAAGTGGCTGCATTGATCAGCCAGGCCATGGCTGATACGGGTGCCAGCAGTATTCGTGACATGGGTGCGGTGATGAATCAACTTCGGCCCCAGGTACAGGGTCGGGCCGATATGAAGGCCGTCAGCAGCACAGTAAAAGCCAAGCTAGGCGCTTGATTGTGGCATTGGCCACAGGCCTGAAAACTTCCATTAATCCGCCCGTTTGGGCAATACACCCGCAGATCATAAAACCATGAGTGGCCTCATACCGGATTCTTTTATCGAAGAATTACTGGCACGAAGCGATGTTGTGGAATTAATAGAGCGACGTGTTCCGCTGAAACGTGTTGGTAGTGAGTTTCAGGCATGCTGCCCTTTCCACGATGAGAAAACCCCGTCGTTCACTGTCAGTCCCAAGAAACAGTTTTATCATTGCTTCGGCTGTGGTGCCCACGGTTCGGTGATTGGTTTCCTGATGCAATATGAAGGGCTGGAGTTTCTTGACGCGGTCGAGGAGCTGGCCCGTGCTGCGGGTCTTGAAGTGCCCACCAGTGGAACGCAGCAGCCCCGTCCTGACACCGGGCTCTATGACATGCTCGATAGTTGTTCAAAATTCTATGTCGAACAGCTTAAAAACCACCCCGCGGCCGTCGAGTACCTCAAGGGTCGCGGTTTATCCGGTGAGGTCAGCCGTGATTTCGGTGTCGGTTATGCACCTGCAGGTTGGGATGGTGTGATCAAGCATTTGGGGGGCGATGCCAAAAAGCTGGACCAGCTAAAACAGGCCGGTATGCTCAGCGAGGGCAAAAGCGGCAGCTACGACAAATTTCGTGACCGCATCATGTTCCCCATCCACGACCGCCGTGGCCGGGTGATCGCCTTTGGGGGCAGGGCGCTGTCGGATGACGGCCCCAAGTATCTCAATTCACCCGAAACCAGCTTATACCATAAGAGCAAAGAGCTTTACGGTCTCTACCTCGCCCGTCAGCGTGCCGGCCGACTGGACAACATCATCGTGGTGGAAGGCTATATGGATGTGGTTGCACTGGCACAATTCGGATTCAAGAATGTAGTGGCTACATCTGGAACGGCTACCACGGCCATCCAGGTAGATATACTTTTTCGTGCTGCAGATACGGTGGTTTTTTGTTTTGATGGTGACAAGGCGGGCCGTAAGGCGGCCTGGCGCGCATTGGAGGCCACATTGCCTAAAATGCGTGAAGGCCTGCAGGCAAAGTTCCTGTTCTTACCCGATGGTGAAGATCCTGACAGCATGGTACGTAAACATGGCGAAAAGATTTTCGCCCAGCAGATTGAAAGTGCCACGCCTTTGTCGGAGTTTTTCTTCGATCATTTTACCGCTGCAACAGAGCTCGGCAGTCTTGACGGCAGGGCGCGGCTGGTACAGCAGGCGCAACCATTTATCGAATCTATGCCGGAAGGTGTGTTTCGGGATATGATGACTGCGAGGCTGGAGTCTCTCGCACAGCACAGACTGCAATCTGGCCAGGCGAGAATGCCGATGGTATCGGCCGGTATGAGTGGCAGGGGCAAACCCGTTCAAAAACGGACACATATGCGTACTGCGATGGCTCATCTTGTACAGAATCCTTCGCTGGTCGGTATGCTTGAAAATACCGAAGAGTTCGACGGACCGGGTAATGATGACATCCAGGGTGTGGAAATCTTCAGAGAACTTGTTGATTTCTGCGCTCAACGCCCTAATATCACAACCGCACAGTTGGTTGAGCTCTGGCATGAACATCCGGCGTCGCCACATTTGCAGAAACTGGCTGTCTGGTATCTTCCGGGTGAGGAAGATAGGCAGGCGCAGGAGTTTATTGATGCGGTGGACCGTATTCGCCTGAATTGGGTGGAAATACTACTGTCTCGCGTAACAAATATTATTGCGCAGCAGGAAGAGTACAGGGCGTTGCAGCAGCGCCAGCAGGCGCTGAAAAAGCAGCTTGAAGGCCAACAAGATTGAGTGATATGAATTCTTCGGCAAACAGGGTCGCCGGAGTGAGTTTCATGGACTATAGTTAATTATCGCGAAGCAAAATTTATGAATCAAAACCAGCAATCGCAATTAAAAGATCTGATTACCAAGGGTAAAGAGCAGGGTTTCCTGACTTATGCCCAGGTTAACGACCACCTGCCCGATGATATCGTTGATCCGGAACAGATCGAAGACATCATTAACATGATCAACGATATGGGGATCTCGGTGCATGAAAAAGCACCCGATGCCGATACCCTGATTCTGAATGATGATGCGGCTTCTACCTCCGATGACGATTCAGCGGCTGAAGAGGCGGCTGCTGCATTGGCGGCGGTTGAGACTGAAATTGGTCGAACGACTGATCCCGTGCGCATGTATATGCGCGAAATGGGCACAGTTGAACTATTAACCCGGGAAGGCGAAATTGTTATTGCCAAGCGCATTGAGGCCGGCTTAAAGCAGGTTCATAAAGCGCTGGCCCGGTTTCCGAGTACCCACACCACATTACTGGATGGATACATCCTCCACCAGGAAGGCCGGCAGCGTCTGACTGAAGTAATGATCGACTTCATTGATCCAAATGCCCCGGAACAACCTATTCCGGTGGCCAAGAAACCTGCGGATGTAATTAAAAAGAATGCTGCCGCAAAGGGCAAGGATGTCAAGGAAGAGGAAGAGGAAGAGGAAGAAGACGAGGGGCCAACCGGACCGGATCTGGAAGAGGTAGCAGCACACTTCGAAAAACTGGGCAAACACCACGCGGAATTCATTAAGTTGAATAACGAACAAGGCGCGGGTAGCGTCGAGGCGCAGAAGCACCTGGACGCGATGGCCGAGATGTTCATGTATCTCAAGTTGCCAGCAAAAATGGTGGATCACCTGGTTGACCGTCTGCGCTACGCTGTATCCCGTTCCCGTGAACATGAACGTGCCATATTGCAGATGGTGGTTCGCCAGGCAAAAATGCCCAAGTTGTCATTTATTAAAAGCTTCCACGAGAGCGAAGCCGATGTCGAGTGGCTTGCTTCGGTATTGACCGGCAAACAAAAATGGGTTGCAGCCGTGAGCGAGTACGCGGTCGAAATTCGGGAAGTGCAGGTCAGGCTCGCCCGTCGACAGGTTGCTAACCGCATCACGATCGCAGAGCTCAAGGACGTTAACCGGGCTATGTCCATTGGTGAGGCCAAGGCGCGTCGTGCCAAGAAAGAAATGGTTGAAGCCAATCTCAGGCTGGTGATCTCCATTGCCAAGAAATATACAAACCGTGGTTTGCAGTTCCTCGACCTGATCCAGGAAGGCAATATCGGTTTAATGAAAGCGGTCGATAAATTCGAATACCGCCGCGGTTACAAGTTTTCTACCTATGCAACCTGGTGGATACGACAGGCCATTACGCGTTCCATCGCTGACCAGGCCCGCACCATCCGTATTCCGGTACATATGATCGAGACAATCAACAAGCTCAATCGTATCTCACGCCAGATGTTGCAGGAGATCGGACGCGAGCCAACACCCGAGGAGCTTTCCATTCGCATGGAAATGCCTGAGGACAAAGTCCGCAAGGTGCTGAAGATTGCCAAGGAACCGATTTCCATGGAAACCCCCATCGGTGATGATGAAGATTCACACCTGGGTGATTTCATCGAGGATGCCAACATTGCATCACCGGTTGAATCTGCAACAGGCACCGGTCTGACCGGTACCGTGCAGGGTGTATTGGCTGGTTTGACGCCACGTGAAGCCAAGGTTTTGCGGATGCGCTTTGGTATAGATATGAACACCGACCATACACTGGAAGAGGTGGGCAAACAGTTCGATGTGACGCGTGAACGTATTCGTCAGATTGAAGCCAAGGCACTGCGTAAATTGCGCCATCCGACCAGGTCTGAACAACTCAGGAGTTTCCTCGATTTAGAGTAACAGATATTTACAAAACCAGGGATAGGTGTATTCTTTAATTTGAACTGAAAATAAGCTTGTACTCTCGAGCTTATTCTTTCAAAGGGAGGGTACACAATGTTTTGGACAGTTAACTTCACTGCGGACAAACCCCGCGTTTATTCAATTTTGAGCTTCAGCCTTTCGTGTGCAGCTTTGCTTGCCGGCTTGGCAACAACGGCTATTGCACAGATATCACCTGCGAAGGAATCCTTGTCGGATTTATATCCTGGTAAGGCTTATTCACCCTATGCGCAGCGCAGCTTCCCCGACCGGGTATTTTGGGGTGATACGCACTTACATACCGGTCTTTCAATGGATGCAGGCCTGTTTGGCGCCCGTCTTGGCCTTGATGAGGCCTACCGTTTTGCCCGTGGTGAGGAAGTGATGGCATCCAGTGGTCAGCCGGCCAGACTTGGCCGTCCGCTCGATTGGCTGGTGATCGCTGATCATTCCGACGGCATGGGTTTTTTCAATGACATGGCGGCGGGTAACCCGGATATCATCAAATACGAACAGGGCAAACGCTGGTACGATGGTTTGCAAAAAGGCGGTGACGACTCAGTTGCAGCCGCCCTGGATCTGATTACCACTTTTTCACAAGGCCTGATTAACCCGGAAATGATGGCGGAGTACTCGCCAGGCGGAAAGACTTATGAAACGATCTGGGAGAAGGTGGTAGATGCGGCTGAGCGCTTCAATGACCCGGGTAAATTTACAACGATAATAGGCTTCGAGTGGACATCGTTGGTCGCCGGCAACAATATGCACCGCAATGTACTGTTTCGTGACGGTGCCAGCAAAGCGAGCCGGGTCGTACCCTATACCACCCAAGCCCCGATGGGCTCGACCGACCCACTTGATCTCTATGAATACCTGGATAACTTCGAAACCCGAACCGGTGGTTCAGTACTTGCACTTGCCCACAATGGCAACCTGTCCAATGGCATCATGTTCCCGGTGGATAAACAGTATACCGGTCGTAAAATCGATGCAAACTACGTAGAAAAACGTGCCCGTTGGGAGCGCATGTATGAGATTACCCAGATAAAAGGGGACGGGGAGGCACATCCTTTATTGTCACCCGATGATGCATTTGCCGATTACGAGACCTGGGATGCAGGTAACCTCGATCTTTCCGAGTCCAAGACCGAGGATATGCTGCAGTACGAGTATGCCCGCGAGGCATTGAAGAATGGACTTCTGCTGGAAAAGCGGCACGGTACCAACCCCTATAAATTTGGCCTGATTGGGTCCACCGATAGCCACACGGGCCTCTCCACTGCTGAGGAAGAAAACTTCTTCGGTAAGGCAACCAATGCCGAACCCTCCCCGAAACGCATGCTGCATCCCTTTACGAAGACAAAGAATGGCGTCTTTGAGGGTTACCAGCTCGTCGCCTCTGGTTATACCGCCGTATGGGCCAAGGAGAACACCCGTACCGCAATATGGGATGCCATGGACAGAAAGGAAGTTTACGGCACCACCGGCCCACGTATGATGGTGAGATTTTTTGCTGGTTGGGATTACACAAGGGAAGATTTGAACAGCCGTCAACCCGCGTTCCGTGGTTATGAAAAAGGTGTACCGATGGGTGGTGACCTCCTTGGCAAGGATGCAGACGGAGCGCCTACTTTCATGGTTTACGCCTTACGTGACCCCATTGGAGCCAACCTTGACCGTATCCAGATCATCAAGGGCTGGCTTGATTCAAAGGGCAGGACACACGAGAAGATCTATGACGTTGCCTGGTCTGCAGGGCGCGTGTTGAATAGTGAAGGCAAATTACCGCCTGTGGGAAATACCGTGAATATCGCAGCGGCTAACTGGACCAATACCATCGGTGCCTCTGAGCTTGGCATGGTCTGGACCGATCCTGATTTCGATCCGAAACAGAAGGCCTTCTACTATGCCCGTGTGCTTGAAATTCCGACACCACGCTGGGTAGTTTATGACGCCTTCCGGTTTGGTATTGAGATGGATCCTGAGGCAGAAACGACGCATCAGGAACGTGCTTACACATCACCGATTTGGTATACACCCTGAAACTTTAAGCAGACTTACCAGAAAAACCCGGCTACATGCCGGGTTTTTTCTGTGATATTCGTCACCATGATCAGGCCGTGGCCGCCTCCCACAAATTGCACAAATACCTATACAGGGATGTGGCCATGGTCATCATTTCCGGCTCTATACCTGTACGGCTGGTGATCAGCTTGTTGTCGACCTCCCACTCCACAGCCAGTGCTGCATAATCCATGACCAGAAGACCGTGCAGGGCATACTCCCAGTCGATCAGGTATAAACGGTCGGAATTGCCGACAAAGTTTGCTACTACCGGGTCGTGGTGACACAGCCCCGTTGGGCTGCCGCCATTGATGATTTCTTCAAGCAGGAGATTCATTGACTCACGCTGTCGAATCAAAACAAGGTCGGGTGTTGTAGTTTTGCTTTCGATGACTTGCCAGTACTGATTGATATGACCGGGGTAATCAATACACGGTACATCGAGGTCCAGTTGGTGACATCGCTTCAATAAGTCAAAAGCATGGTTTACATAACTTTTATCAAGTGACGGTTGTGAGGGCAGGTGGTTTTCGATAAATGCGCTGACCAGAAACCCGTACCCGGGATCAACATACAACAGGGGTGGTGCAATACCCTGTACGCTTGCTGCCTGCCAAATACTGAATTCGCTGTTTCGGTTGGCGCCGGGCAAGGCTGACTCGGCGCCGTTCAGGCGCAAAACCATACTCGTGCCATTCGAGCCCAGCAGAAAACTGCGGTTGCTTCTTCCACCGCTTAAAGGCCTGAGAACAACCGGCCTGGTGCGCAGTGAAATATCCCAGCAGCGCCATGTATCGATTGCATTTTCAGGGGTCACAATGGCAGTCTCAAGAATTTCACCTTGTCCTGAACAAAATCGCGGCGGGGCGCCCCTCCTACAAGAGCTTCACGCCGCGTGGGTAAACTGTAGGAGGGGCGCCCCGCCGCGATTCTTGAGCGTTGTGTGAACCTGATGCAATCGCGCCGCACACAGCCCAGGGCACCCTCTCGACCGCGTAGCGGTCTCACCTTGTCCTGAACATAATCGCGGCGAGGCGCCGCTCCTACAGATATGCATCCTCCCACGCATGCAGGGCCCGAAGAAGTTGCTTCCGAATCAGTGTGCATAAGCTTGTTCATAGAAATGCCTCCGCCAGCTGAAATAACCAAATACTGCAATAACGATATAAGCAACAAACAAAAGCGCGGTCAGATTCAGGCCGCGATCGATATAAAGTGGAACCGATACAGCGTCAATAACTATCCAATAGAGCCAGTTCTGCAGGTACTTCTGAGTGACAAGGTAGGTGGTGATAACACTGGCCCAGGTGGTAAAGGAGTCAACATACGGCCAGGCGGCGTTACTGTGTTCATTGAGCAGGTAACCTGACACGATGCTGAGGACTGCGATGATGGCGATCACCAGGGCATGCTGTTTTATTGACATGGAGCAAACCGCAAGCGGTTTCGCTGATCCATTTGTGCCACCCCGGGTCCATTGGTACCAGCCAAAGACCGCCATTGCCATATAGTAAACATTCAATGCGGAGTCCATCAGCAGGCTGACATCCCAGAACAACACGGTGTAAATGGCAGTGCTGAGAAATGCAAAAAACCAGCACAGGACATTTTCCCTGACGGCCAGTAGCACATAGGTGATGGCAAAAATCACCGCGGCCAACTCCCACGGTGACATGGACAATACCGTGCTCAGCAATGATTGCAGCCAGGCGTTCATTTGGAGATGCGCAGGCCCTTAGCGAAACTCATACCTGATATCCACACCATAAACTCGCGGCTCGCCGAACTGGCGATAGGCTTCATTGACATAATCTTTGCGCGGATCGTTGGCAAAATAAAGTCCATGTACTGCATAGTCCCTGTTACCCAGGTTGCGGCCCCAGATACGGATGGTGGTGGCACCGATATGGTAACCGAGGCTGGCGTTAACCAGCGTGTATCCCGCGATTTTCTGGTTGTGGTAATAACCGTAAAAACTGTCGCTGCGTCCTTCAAGTTCGAGTCGGGCACTTAAACGCGGCGTGAAATAAACATTGCTGCCAATATTGTATTGCCATTGCGGTGCCTTGGTCTGGTCGCGGTCCTTGATCACGGTAATGGTTGACTGTGTCCATTGCCCCGGCTCGCCCAGGTCCACGACGGTCATTTCATCCACATTTGTTTTGAGCCAGCCCAGGCCTGCAAAAAAATTGACCGCAGAGGAGACCTGGTAGTCCAGTTCCAGCTCCAGGCCGTAGTTGGTGCCCTTGTTCACACTGTCGAGATAACCCACCCACAGAAAATTGCTGTCGTCCCATATCCATGATTCCAGCTGGGCGTCACTTCTATCCATATGAAACAGGGCTAGCCGAAGACTCAGTGAATCATTCAGGTAGCGTCCCTTGATACCGATTTCCTTGTTTAACAGGCTTTCGCTGCCAAATTGCAGTCGATCCTGCATAAAGGCCCGGAATTTCGGATCCATAAAGTCAAACACGGAACTGGCTTCGGTGTTGATGCCACCGGGTTTTACACCCCGCGACAAAGTCGCGTATAGCAGGGTGCCGTCATCCAGATCATGCTGCAGTGTGAGTTCACCGGTGATATACCGGTCATCGGTTTTGCTGTGCAGTTCGTTGGTATCGTTGTAGTCGTCCCGGAAAGTTTCAAACCGCAGACCGCTGATCAGTCGCCAGTTTGAGGCAAAGTCATAGTCAAGCTGGGCATAAGCAGCATAGCGTCGGGTCTTGTAATCACTTTCAAAATTACCGTAATAAAGACGGGAAAAATCCTCACTACGGTGCTGTGCGTATACACCTGCCACCCAGTTCAAACGCTCACCCTCGATCGTTATCAGGTGGGTATCCAGGCTGATATTGTCACGGTTTCGATCCTGCTGATCGGTGTTTGCATAGGGATAGCAAAAGGCAATACCGTTACAGATACCGGGATTGGACCAGTCCTCGTCATAGCTGTAAAACGTATCGGCATCTGACCAGCTGATGATGGTTTCAAGTGCAAGGTCCGTCTTCAACTGCCAGTAATTTTTACCGGCAATGGCCAGGGATTTTTGTTGGTCCCGCCCCGGCTCATCTGATAGTGAATGACGGTTGCCATCCAGCGAAAAAGCATCATAACCATTGTCGATATCAACGTAAAAAGCCGTCAGCTCGGTATAGTTACTACCCTGGCCAAGCCAGTGCAACTTACCCCGCAAGCTGAATTCGTCCCGGCCGTTGCTATCCTCAACCTGCAGGTAATCATTGCGGATATAACCATCACTTTTAGTCTGGCTGACGGCCAGCCGGCCCAGCAAACTGCTTGTTAAAGGCCCGCTCAGTGCTGCGGCCACGTTCCAGCTGTCATAATTGCCCAAACCGACCTGTGCATACCCTGTAAGGGTTTCTGTCGGGTCATTTGAACGTATGTTTACCATACCGGCCAGTGCATTGGTGCCAAAACGTGTTCCCTGGGGGCCACGCAGCACCTCGACCTGGCGTGTGTCCATCATCACCGCAGCAGCGGCAATACCGTTCATGTCGACATCATCGATGGTTACACCCACCGAAGGGAAGTACTTGGGATCGACAAACTGCTCAAGATCACCAATACCACGGACCTGTATAAAACGGGCTCTTGAAGCACCGGAGGAGAAGTTGACGTTGGGTAAGACGTTGAGCGTGTCTTCCAGATGCAGTGCCCCGCGGTCTAATAATGTGGCCTGCTGAACAACGGATATGCTACCGCTGCTTTTCAGTAAACTGGTATCACGAAACCTGGCGGTAACAATGACTTCTTCCAAATCGCCATCGGCCGTTTCCTCGGCACTGATACCCATGGGTGCCAGACCCGTGGCGATCAGTAACCATATGGTACTCATTCTTCTAAACACAAAAGCCTCCGCGGTGCCTGCTGTATTGAGCATGAAGACACCTGAATTCAGGAGACCCGGAAGGTGGAGAGATTGAACAGATATAGCGCCCTATCCCTACGCCGGTATGATCCGGATCAGGTTCAAAGGGTCCGTCCTGTTGAGAAAACTCTCAAGGACATCTCAGGCAATAAAGCCGCCCCTCAGGTATTCCCGTAGGAATATGCGTGTATATTAGCGCAATGAAGGCAAAAATACCTTCATTGTTCCGTCTCAATGGTTGTTTACCAATAAAGCTGGCGAGAGCATGTCCCATGAGCAGCGTCGGTATTTTTGTATCCCCGAAAAAAATATTTTGAATTTATTCAACAAATTAGGCTAGACTAAATATTAGGTTTTTCTAAATTAGAAGTATTGAAAGTATAAAAGGAACTTTGTCGTGAGTTTGTTAATGCCAAAAATGCGTGGAATCGGTGTGCCGGTTAATGATTATTTCGTTGAAAATTTTGTAGATATTCCCGAGTTTCGGTATAACAAGATCCCGCTTGAAACGGTCACCAAAGACAAAGACGGGTTTTATTTAAAACTCGATGAGAAGGATCATCCGGAATATTTCATTTCAAGGCAGAATGTCTCGGCCCCCAATTCCGGCGGCAACACCACGAATGTTTTCCTGGGCCTGGTAGCGCTTTATTCTTCGATGCAGGTAGACATCCAGTTTAAAATCATGTTGCCTGAAGACCGGTCATCAATTGCACAGCAGGAAATTGACAATCATATATTCAACGATGTAAACGTTGTCCAGGTGCACACGAATATCTGGGGCCCGCGAGAGTGTTATAACGGCAATGCTCATGGTCGAACTTATCTGCTGGTGTCACCGCATCCGCCCATCGATACCCTGGATGATGAAATCAAGCAAAGGTTCAGAAGGGCAGATGATATTCCGATCGTCACACCGGGTTATCTGAACAGCTATTTAGGACCGCAAGTCATAGTACCTACAGGTATTGGCTTCGATTCCATCAAGCCACGTGTGGGTAATAACGACGTCATTGTTTGTTTAAACGATGACGAGTTGATTGAAAAATTTGGTACAGATATCTTTCCGGATGAAAAGTCGGATGAGGTATTGTTAAACATCACCGAAAGATTCACCAAGAACCATAACCCGCACATGGCCCCGGGCATGACGTTTGCGCTGGGCTTTTCAACCGGTGGTTCATTGACCTGTTATCAATACCAAAATAAACAATACCTGATACACCTTCCCCTGGATGCACAGGACTCTACAAAAATAGCAGAAGAATTTAGTGACCCGCTGGTTGAGCCTGAAATTAACGGAAAATACCAGGTGGGTCGCGGCGATGCGCGTATTACCGGGCATTTGTTTTACCCATATTTCGTCGAAGTCATGAAAGATGGCCTGAGCGCCGCATTTGCCGCATCCGAGCTGGGTGCAGCCTTGTCAGCATTGATGCATCACTCTAAAAAGTCCAACATCACCACGTTTAATCAGGATGCATTGAATAAACTGGTGGTCAGGTGTATCGACAAGGTGGAGAGTAATGACTCCAGGGCCGTTAACCTGACCAGTTCAGCTGCTTGACCCGCACCTTATATACCTGGTGGATCAATAGAGCGAATGCATCAACGTGAGCGGGTCTACAGGTGACTCAAGAAATCCGTGGTGCAGGTAGAATTGTTTCGCCTTTTCATTGAGTGCATGAATCAATAGTGCCCGTGCTGCAGAGATTTCAGACGATTTCCTGGCACGAAGAAATGCATCCCTCAATAAATCGCTGCCCAGGCCCCTGTGTTGATAGTCGATGTGAACGGCGAGACGGCCCATGACGATTACAGGAACAGGTTCAGGCATGTTTCGGCTGAGGGGTCCTGGTGCAACTGCTCTTGAAACATGCCCGTTTGAAAGCGAGAAATAGGCAATCACTATTTGATCATCCGTCAGGACATAGGTCCTGGAGGCACCTGTTTTATCATTCTTGTGAGCGCGCTTGACCAGCCACCGGTTCAGAGAAGGTTCACCACAGTCAAATCCAGCAAAATCATGGTTTGCACTGAGAGGTCCGGGCGCGACTATCGCTCCCATGAAGGTTGTTTGTTGAGTAGTTTCATCAAGGCTGTATTTTCAATAACAGGCCTGTCGAGTGTTTTCAAAAATGCAGAATACTCCGTTTCGTCCAGCATGAATTCATTGCTGTCGAGCAGAGTTTCCCGTGCAGCACTGGTTGCTGCATCGAGCATGAATTCTGTCCGGCTCTTATGCAGCACTTTTGCCGCCCGGTCAAAAAGATCACGCTGGGATGGGTTTGCCCGCAAATTAATCTGCTCACTTTTCAAAGTTGATGTTGCCATATATCTACCCGGTTTATATCTAGTGTATATACAAATAGTATACACGAGACTTCTTTAATGTTTATACATCGGATACACGTTCGGATACTTTCTGAAATTAAAGTAATTATTTTGCTTGTGTTATGACAAATACGAAATGGGCGAATGCTGATATTTGTGTAGGAATACACTGTTACCTATGTGCCCGGTAAAGACCTTGAAAAAATGGTGGGCCCAGTAGGACTTGAACCTACGACCAATCGATTATGAGTCGAGTGCTCTAACCAGCTGAGCTATGGGCCCGATATTGCGCGGGGTGCAATTGTACATTCTACTGTGGGTAACAGAGAAGTGGTTTATTCCGCTGTGTCTTCATTTTCCGCTTTTTTGCGTTCCTGTATGTGTTCCAGGTTGCGCCGGTACATCATGACTACCTTGTCAACGCCGGAGGGTTGAAGACCACCGGTATTACCGGCTGTAATGTATGTGGCATAAATTCCTGAGGCTGACATCAGTGCGGCAGACACCATCTGTGGATCGTAGCCATCTGTTTTCAGTTCATTCGCAAGGTCAATAAATTTATGGGTGCAGTGGTTATGTTTTTCTGTGTCGCTCACGGATTTGTTCCTTCTGTTCTGGTTAATGGCGGCAAGTATAAAGGGTTTGGGCTCTGATCGAAATCTGTCTTATCACGGAATTTCGTCATACCGGGCTTGATCCGGTATCTATTTCTTATGAGGGGTAAGAGCAAAATGGACCCCGGATCAAGTCCGGGGCGACTCGGGGGTCCGG
>Ga0164313_10002789_pt1 | contig 15608 bp, 13 predicted proteins | sample GuaBasSedimGuay4_FD_113735 | JGI IMG/M metagenome (GOLD analysis project Ga0164313, IMG submission 113735) | Subseafloor sediment microbial communities from Guaymas Basin, Gulf of California, Mexico - Guay4, Core 4569-4, 0-3 cm | ecosystem: Environmental > Aquatic > Marine > Hydrothermal vents... | reverse complement strand
TTCAGTACAATCATTTCCAAAATAAGAAATAGTACTGCAAAAATAACAAACCATTTCCAATAACTATCTATTGAATTTTCTTTAGTGATTGTATCAAAAAGTTCATCTACAGTGTCATATACTGTTACTCCTGTCCAATTCTCAGGATTAGCATATTGTAAATTGCTTTCCTCTCTATTGAAATTATAACTTACATATTCAATATTTTCCATGTTTTTTTCAATGGAATAAATCCCTGCCTTTGATGGCTCATTCGTTGTGGTAATATTGACTTGTGACTCTTTTGTTTGTTGCAATGGAATAAAACTAACAGTACTATCTTTTAAAGTAACAATTTCATCTCTCTCTAAATGTACCGGCACAGAATAGGTATTTTGCTTTCCAATCTCATAATACAATTTTGGGAGTGATAAACTCTGTTTTGCCATATTATATAAGGTCGGAACAATTAAAGGAGAGCTTTGAAAATTAGAATTATCAATATTTATGGCAGCAGTAGCTACAAATGTATTTTGTTTCTGAATAATAAAGGGATTTCCATCTTCGTACATTAAAATAGAAGAGGATGCTTGAGTATTTATATTATAATATGAGTTTATGTTTGGATACTGAAAATTCACAACTTGTTTTTCAAATACATCTGCATATAACGGATGATCAAATACGATTTGAGTAATCTTTTTTTCTTGCGTATTTATTTCTGAAAAACTCCCGATCTGAAGCTTGTTTAAAAAGGAATTATAATTTTCGATATTTGCTTCTATGGAAGGGATCACAAAAATACTCCCGCCATTATCTGAAAAGGATTTAATAGCTGTACCCAAAGATTCAGGAAGCTCTTTTAACTCATTTAAAATAATTAGGTTTTGTTTTGAAAATTCACTGTAATTAAGATTTTCAGAATTCTGTTGTGTATACTCGAATTCCGAAGGATTGAAAACACGTTGTAAATATCCGGAATTGGATCCATTCAGTGATAAGACTTTAATTTTATGGACTGGATTTAAATTGAAAAACAAGGTATTGTCAAATAACAAATTAGGTTCATTAAGCTCTAATTTACCTTTAAATCCGGATGTGTCATCAATATTAAACGTGATGCTTACTTCTTTATCTTCTGAAAAATCAATAGCCGTTTTTGCAATAAGTGTATTGTTATTATAGAGGGAAATTGGAACCGTTTCTGGGACATTACCTTGGGCAGTAACTTGTACTGTTAATTCTATACTTGCAACGTTCTTTTTCTGAATATAGGCGGTATCAATATTTATATTAGTTAATTGATTGGCTTTTAATTGAACAGCATCAATTATTATATCTTCTGAATTGGAATCTGGAGTGGGAAAAACATCTTTTATTTGAAAGTCTGATATGATAATTAGCCTTTTGTCTATACTCTTTTTATTTGTAAACAACTGATTGGCTTTCAATAGTATCTCGCTTGGTGTTAATTGTTTTTGAGAATAATTGACAGAAAGGATATCATTTCTAAAATCTTGAATGGAAACATTCTTTTTTGAATAATCATTTGTAAACCAACTTATTTTATCTGTTTCAGCTTTTTGAGTATACAATTGTTGCAATGCTCTATGAAGTAGGGGGCCTTCATTTCCTTTTGCCTGCATACTAAAGGAATTATCTATGTAAAGAACAGTTTCATTATCTGTATTCAATGCTGTTTTGGCTGCTGAAAAAGGTTGTGCAAAAGCGAGAATAATAAATGCAAGTGCCAGTAAGCGAATTAATAACGTGAGTAATTTTTTTAGTTGGGAGCTTTTTCTAGTTTGAAGGGTAACTTTTTTTAAGAAGGCAACATTAGTAAAAGCAACTTTCTGAAAGCGTCTTAATTGAAAAAGGTGAATAAAAATAGGAATGAGTAGTAAAAAAAGTGCGTAAAGAAGTTCAGGGTGTTTAAACTGCATTCCAATATTTATTTGGCAAATATAAACATTGCTTTTTAACCACTACTTAATAATCATAAAAAAACCGTCTATAATATTTGGGGCTCATTATAGACGGTTCTTAAAATTTTATATTTATAGCATATTAATTATTGCATACTTCAAACCACATGGCCCAGCTGCCATTGTTATTGCCGTTTCCTCCACCGTTTCCATTTCCTCCACCGTTACCACCGTTGCCGTTACCATTTCCGTTGCCGTTACCGTTACCGTTGCCACCTCCATTTTCATTTCCGCTACCATTATTAATAGGATCTCCAAATCCCCAAGCAGTTTCTTCTTGACCTGTAACAGTATTTCTAACTACAGCATGTGCTGCTACCCAAACACATTCTCCAGCAGGTATATTTATTAAATCACTAAAAACAACACTGGTAGTTCCAGAAGGGTATGTTGATGAATAGGGAAATTGACCTATTTGTGGATTTCCACCATTATTAGTTGGTATATCATTTATATCTCCAATAAATAAGTGAATTTCTAAGATTTCCCAGTCTCCATCAGTTTGATAGGTAACATCAAGATCTCCATCTATTTCACTTACAGTAACTGAACCGGTATCAATATTTTGTCCTGCCATTAAATCAGTAATTACATCTTCAACAGTCGTTTCATTATCGGCATCATTGCCTTGATCGTTTGATGCGTCATCGTCTTCATCAACTATTGGAATTACAATTGGATCGCCGTTAGGTCCATCTATAGGGTCATCTATAGGATCTCCAATAGGGTCTCCTGTTTCTTCTCCTGTTTCTTCTCCAATAGGATTTCTGTTAAGCTGATCGGTATTAGTTTCAGTAATCGAAACTAATTCATCATAGTCTGGGGAACAACTAATTAATAAAGCTGTACTCATTAATAACACAAGTAGGTAGTTTTTTGTCATGACTTAAATATTTAAGAATTATTGGTTAAAACTATAATATATATATCAAATAATCGACAAATAACATATATATTCGATGAAATGCACTATTTTATAAATATGAACTTTATAATAAATTTATAAAGTCCGAATAATTAAAGAGAATATATAGGATTATCTCTTGGAAATATTTTTTAAATTGGATAAAAAAAAGACTGCTTATAAAAGCAGCCTTTTAAAATTAGTTAGTTATTTTGGTTTACCATCCCCCTAGACCAGAATGATCCGGACTATTAAATTGTAGTCCATTAATACCTGCACATGGATCATTTTCTACTTGCTGAATAATTGCGAATTGACCCCAAATTACGGGTCCTATTACTGTTCCATCAGCATTAACCCAATTTGTACCAACAACAGTTGCATCAGCAGGAGCAGCGACAATTTTTACAAAATAATTCCAATGACATTCATTTCCATCATCATCAGTATAAGTACCTCTTTGGTGATTTGTGAGCCACGCTCCTGAGTCAATATAGCTATCATAGCCATTGTGTCTATCTAATTTACCATCACCATCACAATCTTCATTTGACATCCAGGCCTTGTTCCATTTCATCATTAACTCTACATCTGCATAGGGTTGGCACCAAGCAGCATCTCGATAGGAGTCACAATAAAGGCCATTAAACATTTTTGCTTGATAATTATAACCCCATTGGTCAAAACCAGTCTCTATTGTATTTCCTTCAGAATCAACTAAATCACCACTTTGGATCTTAGTACATCTTTCAGGTTTTTTGGATAGGATAGTTGTAGAATCCGAAGTTATAACACCTTCATCAACCGATGCTTTTTCACAGGAAATTAAAATTAGAGCAATTATTACTAAACTGCTCAATAGATAAAATACTTTTTTCATAATATAAATATTTAAAGGTTAGTAAATTAAAAGATAAAAGGTTCTTATTATCTTAATTTAATTAATAAGTAATTTACTACAATGAAGTCTGTATTCCAATAATACTAGTTGAATGTCCAATATAATCGTTAAAATATGCTTAATCTTTTATATATCAGTCGAATAGCCTTAAACAACTGATTAAAAACATAGGTAATTTGATGCACTTTGCTATACTATTAAAGCGTTCACTGATAATATATAATTTCAAAAAATTTCATCCCCCCCCAAGCCAAATAATGCAAAATCATATTTGGAAGGATCATGAGAATCCAGACTTTGCAAGGAAGTATCTAATTAAGCCAAGGCTTTTGAATCATTCTGTTTTCTTTTTATTAAGCCTAAATTACGGGCTACATTTCCAGAATACGCATCGAGCGGGCAGGAGAGGAGTGAAGATGAAATAGATTCTCATTTTTACAAAATAATCCCATCCTGCATCACCAACTTTCGATCGGCCATATCGGCTAGGCTATTATTATGAGTAACGATTACAAAAGTCTGCCCAAATTCGTCGCGAAGCTTGAAAAAGAGATTGTGAAGATTTTCTGCACTCTCTGTGTCCAGATTTCCACTGGGTTCGTCTGCTAAAATAATAGAAGGGTTGTTGATCAGGGCTCTGGCAACTGCAACACGTTGTTGCTCACCACCAGAGAGTTCATTGGGTTTGTGTGATTCTCTATGCGAAAGGTCTAGAAAAGATAATAATTCCTTTGCTTTTTTAATCGCTTCAGATTTAGGGGTGTTTTTAATAAAAGCTGGAATACACACATTTTCCAATGCTGAAAATTCAGGTAATAGTTGATGAAATTGAAATATAAATCCCAAATTCTCATTTCGGAATTTGGCTAACTGATTTCGGTTTAAAGAATTAATATCGGTTCCGTTTAACTGTAAGGAACTATTTTCTCCTTCCTTTTTTGAAAATGAATCCAAAGTGCCCAATATTTGTAATAAGGTTGTTTTTCCAGTACCAGAAGCACCTACAATAGATACGATTTCACTTTTTTTTATATGGAGGTCAACTCCCTTAAGTACATGTAAAGTGTCAAAGTATTTGTGTATGTTTTTTGCTATAATCATAATTGATAATATAGCGTGAAAGTACCATTTTAGTATTGATTAGGCAATAGTTTTTTAATTTTCAGAAAAATTATTTAAATTTCCCAAAGACCTATTTTTTAAGAGCTTTTCTTAAAAACGTGTTTTATGTTATTATAGTCCAAGAAGTAAGTAATCCGAAGGGATACCACATGCTGAGCAGGTTGTTCAAATAAATTCTTTAAGCTTTCACCGTAATCAATGGTCGAGAGATTATCTTGATTAAATATTTGATTTCGATACAAAAGTGTGGCTTCACTTCCAGGAGCAAATCGCCATCTAAAACTAAGATCGATATTCCAGATATTAAAATTGGTATTTGGATCATACTCTGAAGTATCGAAATCGGTTTCGGTTAAAGATCCATCTTCATTTAAAATAAAGAATACATCATCGCTATAATCAGCTTTCCCCCAAAAGTTTCTAAATCGAAGGTCAATAGCCTTATAGGGATCAAAATTATAACTGGCAGTTAAAGAATTTTCTAGATTAGAAACAGTTCTTTGACCAAAATAGATCTCCTTTTCAGTATTTGTAACATAACCATTATTATAATTACTTAAATAACCGTTAGAATCCCAGACAATAAGGAAGTGTTCAGAAAAACGAAATCTGGGCTGAAATCCAAAGCTATAATTAACCTGTGGATCATCAAAATAGCTTCTATAGCCAACATTCATATCTACTGCTAGTTTTTTCCTGTAATCTGTAGAGATCCAAGTAAACCCACCAATATTTGGACTATACGTAACATATCTTCCTTCTACTCGAGGCTCAAAATAATCATCTCTTTCACTACTACCGTTTAAGCCTCCACCAAAAGCGAATTGTTTTGTAGTGATAAAAAAAGCATCTAAATTAAATGTATTAGAAGTTTTTACATCGGGTTTATAAAGTCTTCTGTGGCGTACATTGAAAGCAATACGATATTTATCGAATGTTTTTGTGGGCTCAAATATTTCGTAGGAAGCACCAGCAACAAAATTGTTAAAATTATTTCTGAAATTTAAGCCAAGATCATTGATGTCCAGTTTAGTATTGGCAAAATCATGACCAACTCTATACCTGAAATTTCCTTTTATTCTGAAGATGTCTAGTTCAGATTGAAAACCAGTTTTAATCCCGTCTCCCTCATTCACATTACTAAAAATAGCACGCCCTGATGTTCTGAATCTATTTTCTTTATCGGCAATGCTAAAAACTCCAGCAGTAACATTTCCGTTTCTGAAATTAGTTCCTTCTCTGGTAACATTCGTATTGATCAATGATACGGAAGAATTTCCGTTAAACTCTTGATCTAAAACAAAGATGTTATAATTTGCTAGTGGTTCAACCAATACTTCTCTTCGTTCTCCAGTGTCTGTATTTTCAACCTCAGCATATGTTTTTTGTGTTATCGCATTAAGCACACCAATACCGAGTCCTTTACTAGTTCTTCCAGATACTTTAATAGCATTTAAAATATTCACTCCCTGAGGATTTTCAGTAATAATTTCATTTTCTCCTAAATCATCAACACTTCCAGAAGGAGGACCACCAATACGTCTTGAGAAAAAGATTCTACCTTTATTAAAAAGTTCAACACCTTCAGTAAAAAAGGCTCTATTTTCACCAAAGGTTTGTTCAAAAGGGCCTAAATTAAGTCGGACCTCATCAAAGGCAGCCTGACCAAAATCTGGAACGAGAGTAAGATCCAGCGTAAAGCTATCGCTAAGGCCATATTTTAGGTCTAATCCAGCTTTAAAATCGGTTTCCGAATTACCATCAAAAGCAGAAACAACGCCCTGTGCAAATGGATAGAATGTTAGTCGGATAGGAGGTTCAATATCTTTAACACCAGTAATTAACCCATTATACAATTTAGGGTTTCCAACTTCTTTATCAATAAAATTCCAAGTATGAGTTTCATTTTTAGATTTTAATATTCTATAGAAATTCACACTCCAGTCCTGTACATCGACTTCTGGAAATCGGAGGGTGTTATAGGGTAGTTTAAATTCTGCATACCATCCCTTTTCGTCTTTTGATATTTTGCAATTAAAAACAACATCATAATTAAAATCTTCGTTGTTTTGTGAGCTTCTTGAATCTCCTATTGTCCCAGCACTAGTAACATAAAACCGTGTTTCATTGATGCCGTCATTATAGGTATTCAAGGCAATATAAAATACATCGGCTTGCACGAAAACTTCATCACGTTGACTAAATTGGTTTAATATTTCATCCGGATTTGGATCATGCATGGTTGCTGCAATATAGACCGCAGTATTGTCGTATGCTATCTTGACTTCCGTTTGATATTCCTCTGGGATTACACCTTCATTACCAGGTTGCCACATATTGAAATTGTTAGCTATAGGAATGGATTCCCATACGGTATCATCTAAAATTCCATCAATTTTTGGAGGAGTCGTAATTCTGACAGCCTCAACACTCTTTTTTTCTTGTGAAAAACCGGATAAACAATTAATTAAAAACAGAAGAATAATAAAATACTTAGACATATTATAATTTGATTTTTGATTTTGATTGATGTAATAAAAATATGATTCAACAAATCTAACATTCTCTGAACACAAGTTTTACTAACAAAAAGTTAAATAATTAAAGCTGTATAAATCATTGATTTTTAATTGTAGATTTGCTCCTCATTAAAGAAATAATATGGAAAAATCTGTTTTTGCAGGGGGTTGCTTTTGGTGCACCGAAGCGGTATTTCAACGGTTAAAAGGAGTTGAGAAAATCGTGCCAGGTTATACTGGAGGAACTATCAAAAACCCATCGTATAAAGAAGTTTGTACTGGTAGAACCGGTCATGCCGAAGCAATAGAAATTACTTTCAATAAAGAAGAAGTTTCTTTCAATACACTTATGGAGATCTTTTTTGCTACACACGATCCTACCACTTTAAATCGTCAGGGAGCAGATGTGGGAACTCAATATCGCAGTGCTATATTTTATACTTCTGAAGAACAGAAAGAGTTGGCTGAAGCGTTTATTAAAGAATTGAATGATACCAATTATTTTGATGCCCCAGTGCTTACAGAAATAAGTCCATTTACTATTTTCTTTAATGCTGAAGAAGATCATCAGAATTATTATAATGAGAATTCAGATCAGCGGTATTGCGACTTTACCATCACTCCTAAAATAGAAAAGATAAAAAAACATTTTTCTGATAAATTGATAGACTTATAAGCCTAGGCACTTTAAGCGCTTGAATAAAACAAAAGGTAGCCTTTTGCGTTAAATAAATATGATAACAAATTCAAAAAATAAACTTTTAAGAAAAGGAATCGTTCTAGATTTAATTGGAATGAGCACGATGTTTATTCCCTTTGCAGGGCCTTTTTTAGATCTAATATGGGCGCCTTATGCTGCAAAACAAATGAATGATATGTATGAGGGTAGGCAAGGTAAAATAGCTTCAGTGATCGTTTTTATTGAAGAAATTCTACCTGGACTAGACTTTATTCCAACATTTACCCTTATGTGGCTTTATACATTTGTATGGAAAAAACAAGCAATTACTCAACCTCTTAAAGTGAAAGTAGAAGGTTAAATTTTATATTTCTGCCAATATTTTCAATTCCATCTGCTTTTAACCTTGATAGGTGAGAAACATAAACTTCATTTGTTAAGTTACTTACCTGAATTCCAATTGTTGCATTTAATTTATTGAATTCCATCTGCGTTCCAATTCCCATACCCAATAAATTATATCCGCTAGTTGTTGTTTCAAAATTACTTACATTATTTTGATCAAAAGTGCTTATTAATGTTGTTGAAAAGAAGGGTTTTTTAAAAACTGAATTTCCTTCAATTTCAAGCATTATCGTATTTGATAATGTGTTGGCAGGTTGTAATGGTAAGAAATCCCCATTAGACTGTTTACCAGTAACAGTTTCAAAGCTACTTTCAATATGCAACCAATCTAAAGGATGTGGATGAAAATGTAAACCGAATTCCCCTCCGAATAGATCCGCATTACTTTGTGTGTATTTAAAAACATCTTTTCCATCAATGACCCCATTTGTTGGCTGCAAAAAAATATAATCATTAATATAATTATAGAATCCATTGGCGAACAACTCCACATGATCATTTTTGAATTCTACTAATAGATCTGTTTGAAAACTTTGTTCGCTTATTAAATTAGCATTTCCAATTTCATATCTATTGGTTCCTTCGTGTACTCCATTTGATGCCAATTCAGCAAGATTAGGGGCTCTAAATCCACTTGCTAAATTTAATCTGATTATTATATTATTGGAAAGATTAGCATTAGCACCAAGTGCAGCATTGAAGCTTGAAAAACCCTTGTCTATTTCGGCAATATAATCTTGTTCTCCAGCTTCACTTACCTGTTCTGTTTTTATTGTTCTAGTATCAAACCTGATTCCTCCTTGCAAGCCAACATTACCAATGTGATAATGGCTTGTCGCCATAATTCCTATATCATTCTTTATGGCATCAGGTATGAATAATTCTTCCCCGAAATTCATATTGGTTTGATACATTCCCTGAAGCCCAATGAACGTTTCAAAATTACCTAAATCTGCTAAGTTATATTTTATATTATAATTGTAAGTATTTAGCTTTAAGCGCAATGCCGGATTGTTAAAGTCATCTTCAAATTCATTTCGCACATTGAATAAATATCCCAGAACAATATCTAAACTGGATTTGTCAAAAAAGACTTTATTGTCTAAAGAAAGAATATGATTGTCAATCTTTTGATAGGGAAGTTCCATGTCTTTTGAAGTTGTTTGTTCTCCTATTTCTTCTGGGATTCCAATATTTGATTGATTATAATTATACCTAAGTGTTGTTTTAATTTTATCATTCTGAAATCTAATTCCAGACTTGATATCAACTTCATTAAATCTACTTAAAGTTACGCGTTCATCATTTCCTGTTTTATAATCGCTATTGGTGGCGTAGGTTCCTCGAAGTAAATATTTAAATTTGGTTTTTGAGCTTTTGAACCCTAGGGATGTTAATAATCCTTGAGTATTAGTGAGGTAAGAATTTTTTAAAAAGACATTAGTTTTATCAGTAGGAGCAAATGATTCAGGGTTTATATACAGTACACCACCAAGAGCATCACTTCCATAAAGCAGGGAAGCAGGGCCCTTTATAATTTCGATACTTTCAACTCCTTCAGCATTAATGCCTAATCCATGTTCACCTCCAAATTGTTGATTTTCTAATCGAACACCTTGTGTAAAAGTTAATACGCGATTAGAACTTAAGCCTCTAATTACTGGTTTGCCAATACCTGTACCAGTACTTATAGTGGACACCCCTGGAATTTCAGTAATTACATCAGCTAATGTAATTGCATTACTTTTAGAGATTTCAGATGCAGATAATCGTTCTACTTTCATCACATTTTCACCTTGCAATTTGTGAAAAGGGGTAGAGATGATAACTTCATCCATTTCAATTGCACTTTCAACCATAATAATATTTTGAGTAATAAGTTGGTTGTTGAAAAAAGTGAGTTTTTTTGAAATGCTTGTATATCCTAAAGAAGAATATATAATATTAAATGTGCCATTTGGAATGTTTGTTAATTCATACTCTCCATCTAGATCTGAAATGGTTCCTTTTTCTAATTTTGGCAAATAGATTGTTCCTGAAATTGATTCATTCTTTTCATTAAGAATGGAACCTGATACTATATTTTGAGATATTGCACTGGAAGTTAGTAGCAGTACAAACATGATTTGATGATAATAATTCATTTTTCTTGATTTAAAAATTAAAAAAATAGTCTTTTGATCAAGATTTATATGGAGGTGCTCTTAGTTTTTTTGAAGTTTTATACTTAGTTGAATAAAAATAATTGTAAGGGTTACTAATCAGTGGTTTATGGGTAATTATCGCTTTGTGTTTTACCTTGGGAATAGTTTCATAAACATAAGTGGTAATATTAAAATCACATATCTTGCAATCTGATTTTGTCTTATGAAAATGTGTGCTGTTTTCAGTGCAAACATCATGTTTGTGATCTTCTAAAACATGAATAAAATGAATAAATATTGGAAATAAAATAATTGCATTAAGCAAGGAACTTAATACAATCACTTTAACAATATTTTTTTTATTCATCATCTTTTATAAAGCTACTAAATCCTATTCTTTTAAGCATTTTCTTTACGATATTCCAGAAAAAATCACCTTGTCCAAATAACCATCCAAAACCAATAAGTAGTATTTGGTAAAACAGGAGACTTACAAAAATAAAGAGTAGCCAATATAAAAAAGGATTTAATAATTCTTGCTGAATACCAATGAATTCAATGATTGGCTTCCCTATGTATAAACTAGATGTCCCTGTAATAGCGAATACTAAGAAGACTCGAATCATTTCCCATTTATAGGTCAAGCCCCATCTTTTTTCTAGTTTCTTAAAAATAAACAATGTTAGTTTTAGCAATATAAATGATATCACTAAGGTAAGCAAAACAGTAATGTATATAGGAGCTTCCTTAACAAAAACAAAGGAAAGTTTATAGCTGGAATAGATCAATCCTATTATTCCTAAAAAAGGAAATATTAATTGCCAATTATGTTGAATTTCCCAACGGGTTTTAAATTTATTCACTATAATTTTTGATTATATTTATGTTGGAAGTATACAAAATAATTGTAGAGCAAGTAATTCACTTCTAATCCATAATGAACAACGGACTCATAATTAATAGCCTGTTCGTAGAGGAGATGATTGCGGTTTTCAGACACTCTGATATTATATTCAATTACAAACAATCTATTTTTATTTTCCAGATAGTTCAGGCCATAATGCCCCATTGGGGGCTGTGTTACCAACCAGGCATCAAATCCAACTTCAACAATAATGATTTCATATTCTAATTCCTCATTTGAAATACGTATAGTGTCATTAGTTGTAGTCTGTGAAATGGTATCAGAATCTCCTTCAATAGTAGTTTTGTTAGTATTACAACTATAAAGAGCTACTGAAAATGCGATTATTAATAGTATAGATCTCATACTTTTTTATTCAAAATTAATAAATGTTAGCCTGTTGTCATTCGGATTAACAAGCTTTAACAAGGAATGAAATATTCCAAAACGACTAACTTGTTTGTAATATATTTATAATCTGATCGGCTAATTCAGATCCGATTCTATCTTGAGCTTCTTTTGTTGCTGCTCCAATATGTGGAGTTAAAGAAAGTTTCCCATTCATAAGAACTTTTACAGCCGGTGTTGGTTCATTCTCAAAAGTGTCGATTGCAGCAAAAGATAGTTTACCACTTTCAATTGCTTCAATCAATGCGACTTCATTAATAACACCACCACGGGCAGCATTAACAATTGCAGCTCCATTTTTCATTAAATCGAATTCTTTTCTACCAATAACATAATCTTTTTGAGCCGGAACGTGTAAACTTATAAAATCACTTTCTTTTAAAAGTTCATCAAAAGGCATAGATTGAAGGTCAATATTTATAAACTGCCCATCGTAAAATTCAACTTTTATACTTACATCCTCTATAAATTTATCACTCACAATCACCTTCATGCCACATCCTAATGCTATTTTAGCTACTTCCTGACCAATACGTCCAATACCAATAATACCTAGCGTCTTCCCTCTTAATTCTCTTCCTCCAGCATAATTCTTCTTCAAGTCTTTAAATTTGGAGTCACCATCTAAAGGCATATTTCTATTGGCATCATATAAGAAGCGAACGCCGCCGTATAAATGTGCAAATACTAGCTCAGCAACCGATGCTGATGATGCAGCGGGTGTATTGATAACATGAAGTCCTTTGGACCTTGCATATTCTACATCTATATTATCCATCCCAACGCCACCACGACCAATGATCTTAAGGCTAGGGCAGGAGTCAATGATATCTTGCCTTACTTTTGTTGCGCTTCTGACTAATATTACGTCAATAGTATTATCGTTTATATAATCGATCAACTGATCTTGAGCAATGGTATCTGTAATCACTTCAAATCCAGCTGCTTCTAATGAATCAATTCCTGTTTGTGATACTCCGTCGTTTGCTAGTACTTTCATTTTTTATTACTATTTTTAAATTTTAAACCCTTCTCTTATTAAAAATGCTATAATGCTATAATGCGTTAATGATTGAATGGCTTCTAATAAGCTCTATTCTTTCATTCTCACATTCAATCCTTCTCTCATTCCACATTAATGCTACAATGCTACAATGCTATAATGCGTTAATGAGTGAATATCTTCTTACAAGCCTTATTCTCACATTCTCACATTCTCACATTCACTCCTTCTCTCATTAACCCCTTAAGCCCTTCGTTCCAACTCTTTCATAACATCCACTAATACCTGAACACTTTCTAGTGGCAAGGCATTGTACATTGACGCTCTATAACCTCCAACACTTCTATGTCCGTTTAAACCATTAATTCCAGCATCTTTCCAAAGTGAATCGAATTGATCTTTTAAGTCGGAATTGGTCAAATCAAAGGTTACATTCATTTTTGAACGATCTGCTTTATCAGCTACAAAGCCTTTAAATAATGGGTTTCTGTCAATTTCGGCATAGAGAGTTTCCGCTTTTTCAGTATTGATTTTTTCAATTGCTGAAACTCCACCCAGATCTTTTAACCATTCTAAAGTTAACATAGAAACGTATACAGGAAAAACCGATGGTGTATTAAACATACTGTCTTTACCAATGTGTATTTGATAATCCAACATAGAAGGAATAGTTCTAGAAACCTTCCCTAATATTTCTTCTTTAACAATTACCAATGTAGCTCCTGCTGGTCCCATATTCTTCTGTGCACCGGCATAGATCAAGTCAAATTGTGAAAAATCCAATTGTCTCGAAAAGATATCACTACTCATATCACATACCATTAAAGCATCTGTTTTCGGGAAGTGATTCATCTGTGTTCCAAAGATTGTATTGTTACTGGTACAGTGAAAATAATCCACATCATTAGGAATATTATAATCTTTAGGTATATAGTTGAAATTAGTGTCTTTAGATGATGCTACCTCAATAACTTCTCCAAGTAATTTTGCCTCTTTAATAGCTTTGTTGGACCAGGTTCCAGTATTTAAATAAGCTGCTTTATTTTCCAACAAATTAAAAGCAACCATAATAAACTCTAAACTGGCTCCACCCTGTAAAAATAATGCTTGATAACCTTTATTCTGAAGCCCTAAAAGTTCCAAAGAAAGATTACGAGCATTCTCCATAACAGCTACAAAATCCTTACTTCGGTGAGAGATCTCGATCAAAGAAAGATCTAAACCATTGAAATTAAGAACAGCATCGGCTGCTTTTTTAATAACTGATTGTGGTAAAATACAAGGCCCAGCGCTAAAATTGTGTTTTTTCATCTTTTCATTTTTTGCTTATACAAAGATGTGAAATCTAAGCGCAAAAAAAGACTAAATGGTTTAATTTTATTCAGACAGTTTCAACAAAAACGTTAAAGTATCGACATCATCTGCATAATCCCATAATTTCGGATTTTGACTGTCTCCAAAACTAATTTCATTTTCAATTCCCGCTGTAGAAACAATGCATTGAATGTTCTCTGATGCATTTGCCAGATGTTCTTTTACAGTATTTAAATCGGTATAAGTTTCATAAAAAATAACCGAAATAGGAGAGGAGAAACCAGCATCTTCCTTTAGCATTAAAAACTCATTGTCCAATAAGTTGCCCCTGGAAGAATGGGTGCTCATTAAGTATACAGCTTTATTGTAATCGTAGTTGTTCATGTATTTGTTATCGTTGATCACTTGTTTCCATGAAAACATGGCATTAAAGAAATCATCGAAATTATAATCTTTGGGAAGGTATATTTTTGACACATTGCGACATCCCATCCCAAAATATCTAAAAATATCATGGGCTAGTTCTTCTAACTGCTCTTTTGTTTCTGTACCAGTTAATACAGCAACTGAATTTCTGTTTTTCCTAATGATACTGGGATATTTTCCAAAATAATATTCAAAATACCGCGCTGTATTATTACTTCCAGTAGCGATTACCCCATCAAAATTTTCTAATTTTCCTTCCGTAAAAGAGATATAGTTTTTAAATTCTTCTTCAACTGCGATTAAATAACTGGATAAGTAAGGTAGTAATTGTTTGTCGTTTGTTGATAGTTTCATCAATGCCTTATTTCCTGAAATAAGTACCGATAAAAAATCATGAAAACCAACAAGAGGAATGTTTCCAGCCATAACCAAGGCTATTGTTTTGGGAGTGGTTTCTTGGAAGGTATATGCTGAAAGCCATTGTCTTATAGATTTTTCTGAAAGGGCTTCAGACCAGCTTTTTAAAGCAAAAAGAATGTTATCATCTGTGAACCAACCATTTTGTGACTTAGCAAGCTGTAAGCAATCTTTCATCCCATCAAAAAAGGAATCATTGAGCAAGATGTCTTCTTTTTTAGAAACTGTTGAGTCTGAAAATTGACCGATAAATTTTCCTAAGGAAATAAAAGCCCTGATTCTATTTTCTAATTGCATATTCTGATTTCTTGTGAATGATCAAATAACTTTTGTTATTGCTGTCATTGACGCTCTTAGTTCATCTCCAATTATCTTGATAGGGTGAAAACGAATACTTTCATTGATGTCTATCAATTCTTTATTATCTACGCCATTATCATTATCTGCTCCATATTTTTTACCGATTGCATCCGATTCTATGTTCTTCATAAAATCTGA
>Ga0164313_10002788_pt1 | contig 15620 bp, 11 predicted proteins | sample GuaBasSedimGuay4_FD_113735 | JGI IMG/M metagenome (GOLD analysis project Ga0164313, IMG submission 113735) | Subseafloor sediment microbial communities from Guaymas Basin, Gulf of California, Mexico - Guay4, Core 4569-4, 0-3 cm | ecosystem: Environmental > Aquatic > Marine > Hydrothermal vents... | reverse complement strand
TGCACCGGGAAGTCGGCTGTCGCTTCGTAGAGACCATCTCCGAGCTCTGTGAGGGCACCAACGCTGCCGATCAATTCGAGGTTACTGCTGAACGCGCCGCGGGGATCGTCGATTACGATGGTCGCGCCGCTGCTGTCCCCGTAGATCGTCGCCGCAATGGGGACCTGCACCGGTCCGACGGGCGCTGGGTCAAGGGCCTCGTCGCCCTCGAGACCTGCGGTCAAGATGCTCGCCACGCCTTCGTAGAAGCCCTCGAGCGAGGGCTCAGCGAGGGCTTTCTGGCTCGCTGCAATCGCGGGTCGGATGAGCGACACGATCGCGTTGTCACCCCCCGTGCTGAACACCGAGATGCGTCCCGTGGCGCTCTCCTGCCCGGCGGGGACGTCGCCCGCGAAGCGAACGGGCAGCTCGAGCTCGGCGCCAGGCGCGACGTCCGAGAGCATGCATTCGTTCGCCCATGCATTGTCGGGGCACTGCACCTCGGCACCTTCGCGCGCCAACACACGGACCTCCGCCGGAGCGCCGCCCTTCGCCGCGAGTCGCAATGTGCCTTCGCCGGTTGCCGGATCCAGCGACACGGCGGGAGAGAGGGGCTGCACGTCGCTCGCGCTTCGCGTAGCGCTGGGTGTCGGAACCAGGGCGCCCTGTCCCGAGGGTCGGCAGCGGCCGAAGTCGTCGCACGCGTTACCGTCGGCGCAGTCACCGTCGGCCTCGCAGCTCGCTTCGCAGATGCCCAGCTCGCAGTGCGTGCCGCAGGGACAGTGGTCGTCCTCGAGGCAGTCTCTGCGCTCGGCGACCAAGACCGGGTCAGCGGTGCAGAGGGCTGAGGGACCTGGCCCGGTGCCGCCCGTGCCACCCGAACCGGGGTCCCCGGAGCCACCGCTGGAGCAACCGACGGCCGCCGATAGCGCGAAAAGACAGAAGGATATAAGCAGACCGGACGAATTGAGAGGTCGACTTCCAAGAACGAGAGGCGAAATAGATTTCATGGAGGGATCCGTGTAACATTTCTTCGGCGAGCGCGCGAAGAGGTTTTCCCGTCGCGCGTGACTTTTCTGGACCACGAAGATCGAAGCGATGCATCGCTTGGTACGCGACGTGACTCCGTCGACATGTCGTGTGAACGTCGGCGAGATACAAGTGACTATTCGTTCGCTAATCGATTACCACCAAGATCCAAGACGGAAGATCGACGGAGGTTGACCGGCAATTCCGAAGGTCACGAAGCCTCCCTTAGTCTCCGGCCAACAAGCGCGGCTTCCGCGTAGTCGACTTGATCAGGTCGAGCTCCCGAACGAAAACCGGCCCCACAAAACGGAGCCGTCATCGCCGGATGGAGCGGGAAATGAGATTCGAACTCACGACTTCAACCTTGGCAAGGTTGCACTCTACCGCTGAGTTATTCCCGCAAAAGGACGCCATTGGTAGCGCGGCCGGGGCCGCCGGTCAAGCTCCTGGCAGCCTCGATACCAACCGACTGGAAAAGGCGTCTGACCCCTTTTTCACTCGTAGCGGAGGCCTTCGACGGGGAGCATGCGGGCGGCCCACCAGGAAGGGGCGATCGTCGAGACGGTGCAGATCAGGAGGGCGATCCCGATGGTGATGAGGAAGACCGTGGGGTTGACCACAACTGGGAGGTGGTCGATTAGGTAGACCTTGGGATCGAGTGGGAAGTGGATCTTGTCCAAGTACAGGATGAGGCCCCCGCCTACGAGCACGCCCGCCAGCGTTCCTATGACTCCAACGACGACGCCTTGGAGCATGAAGATGCCGAGGACGGTTGCGTCGGTGGCGCCCATCGCTTTCAGGATGGCGATCTCGCGCTTCTTCTCGAGGACGATCATGATCAGGGTCGCGATGACGTTGAACGCGGCAACGAAGATGATGGTGGCGATCACCAACGTCAGCGCGATCTTTTGCACTTCGAGTGCGGTGAAGAGGTTGCGGTTGAGCTCGGACCAGTCGAGGGAGTGAAATGCGCCGCCGAGGTCTTGCTCGATTCGGCGGGCGAGCTCGTAGGATGTATCCAAGTCGTGGACGCGGAGCTCGACGCCGGTCACGTTGTCACCTTCGTCGAACAGGCGCTGGGCTTCGAACAAGTCGGTGTACACGAGGCCTGAGTCGTATTCTTGAAAGCCCGCCTGAAACACGCCGATCACCCTAAACTCACGCGAGCGGGTCGAGGCGCCGCCGGGCTCCGAAAGCGCCAGGCCGAGCGCCGCCAACGGAGAGATCAGCCTCACGCGGTCGCCGACCTCGACGGCGAGGTCCTCAGCGAGGGTCTTGCCCACGATGATTCCGGGCAACGCGTCGACGGGTTCTTGCGCCCCCCCTTGAGACAGGCCGGCTTCCCACGCCGGGTCATCGGGTAGCGCGAGCTCATCGTCATCGAGGTCGCCAAGCATCGCCTCGATGTCGTCAGGCTTGGCCACTTTTCCAATGTTGGGCCGGCGCGCCCGCCGTTCGGCCTCTCGCTGCGCCTCCCGGCGTTCTGTCTCATCTTGCCAGAATGTCTTCCTCAACCCGGGCTCATCTACGACAGGGGGACTGTCCCCTTTTTGATCGACTTCTGCTTCTGGCTCGTCGCCGTCTTTAACCCCTTCAAAAAGGGGACTGTCCCCTTTCTTGTCTCTTATGTTGCGGAGCCATTGCCAGTCTTTGTCGGCTTGTTGGGGGATGGTCTGGGTGGGGATGAAGCCTGGGCGGCGGAGGCCTTTTAGGTCGCCGGCGATCATTTGGTGGGGGAGGTCGAGGACGGTCTGGAGGCCTTCGGGGGTGACGCCCTTGACGAGGACTACGGCTCGGCGTTCGCCCTTGGTGAGCATCATTTCGTTGATCGAGAAGGGGGCGATGCCGGCGACGTCCGGCATCTCGCCGACAATGCTCAGGACCTCTCGGTAGTCTCGGAACTCGCGGCCATATTTCAGGACCAGGACGTGCGCGTTGACGCCGAGGACCTTGTCGCGGAAGGCCTTTTCGAAGCCGGTGGTGATGGATAGGACGGCCAAGAGGGCTGCCACGCCGAGGGCAACGCCGATGATCGAGATCAGGGTGATCATCGAAACGGTGGCGCGCTTCTTGGAGCGCAGGTAGCGGACCCCGATCTGAAGGCTGTAGCTCACGCTCCCTCCCCCTATCACGCCGGCCCGCGCCCGGCGATCCGCCACGCGCGGGGGTGAAGGCCCGTGGTCGACGCCCCGTCGACTTTACGGGCTGAACTTGCCCGCTCGGGGCCGACTCACTAGGGTTCGTTAGATGAAGCGGATTTGGCCCTTCGCGATGTGCATCGGGCTGGTGGTGGCGTGCCATCAGCAGAAGAACGTGCGGCGCGAAGTATGGCCCCCACCGAGCGAGCCGCAGCCGGTCGTGGCCGAGGCTCCCGCACCGCCGCCGAAGGTCCTCGACCCGGTGATCGTCGAGCTCCCCGAGAAGTCGACGGTGATGCAAGTCCGCAAGCAACTCGATAAGGACAACCCGAGCAGAGCACGAGAGATCGCCGACGCCGCCCTGCCGAGCGCCGGCGCGCGGGACAAAGGCCGCCTTCATTGGTTGGCGGCCACCGCTGCGCTCGATGAGGGCTACAGCAGCATCGCGCTCGGTCATCTCGACACGCTCGGCACGTTCAATCACCCGCTCGCGCGTTGGGCTAAGCTGAAGCGCGCGTCGCTTCTCGAGCGGAAGGACCCGGTGACGGCTGCGCAAATCGTCGCGTCGTTGACCGACGACTGGGCAGGCCGCGGTCGGGCACGTTCGATCGAAACACGCACGGGTGACTCGAACGCATCCGGCGCACGCCTCGAGATCCGGTTGGACGGCAAGCCCCCCGCAGTGGCAAACCAGCAGAGCGTGCGCCCTCGCATGCGACAGAGCCTCGACAAGGCCGCTGCGCTCTACAACGCAAAACGGTACCGCGAGGCCGAGCGACTCTTTGGGAAGCTGATCAAGCACCTCAAGACCGGCTCTGTCGTGTGGTGCAAAGCTCGCTACAAGCAAGGCCGCGCCCTCCTGCAAGATCGCGAACGAACGCGAGGCGCCCCGGTCATGCGCGACGTCGCCAACAAGTGCTCGCGACTCGACGCCGACACGCGCACTTGGGCCCGGTACTACGCCGCGCGCGCCTACGGCCGAATCGGCCAGTGGGACGAGTCGGTCCGGCAGTACGAACAACTCGAAGCGGAGGCTCCCGCCCACAGTCTTGCCGACGACTCGAGCTACCGGGCCGCCCTCTCAGAGCTTGAAAACGGCAAGCAAAAGGCCGCCCTCGCACGTCTGGCTTCGATTCCAAAGCGCTATCCCGAAGGCGACATGTGGCCGCGCGCATTGTTCAAGTTGGGCTGGATCCAGCTTCGCGATGGGAAGTACGACGGTGCCTATGACCGTTTCGACGAGCTGGTGACGCGTGGCGGCGACGAACGCCAGGAAGGCATCACCGGGCGCGCCAACTACTGGCGCGCGCGTACTCTCTTCATGATGGGTCGGCGCATTGACGCCGTCGAAGCCTACGAAGAGATAGTCAGGCGTTGGCCGCTTCGCTACTACGCCCAGCAAGCGCTTTGGCGTCTCGGAGAAATCGTGCCCCAACGTGTGCACGCCATTCTCCAGGACATGCGCGCGGGCGACGAGCCGACGCGGATGGTGTTTGCGTGGCGCGACGAGTTTGACGACCCGGCCTTCGACCGCATGATCGAGCTACTCGCCGTCAACGAGATGACCTACGCCTCGGCAGAGATGTCCAGCCTCCACATGCTCGGCAGCGGCGTCGATCCGGAGATGGCGGTCGTAGGCGCCGTGCTCTTGCAACGTGCGGGCGCGCAGACGAGGTTGAGCCGCGTCATTCGCGCGCACTTCGAGGACTTCGAAGGATTGCTGCCCAAGGGCGAAGGCCGGTTGATCTGGGAAGCAACCTACCCACACGCCTTCTCGCCGCTAATTGAAGACATAGCCGGCGATGAAGGGATCCCGCCGTCGTTTGTCCGCGCGATCGCACGCGAGGAAAGCTCCTTCGACCCAGAGGTGGTGTCGTGGGCCAAGGCCTACGGGCTCGTCCAACTGATCATGCCGACCGCAAAGCGCTTCGCGAGCGAGGTCGGCGAAAGGGCGACCCCGCGCACACTCAAGAAGCCCTCGGTCAACCTCAAGATCGGCGCGCGCTACATGGCGTGGCTCTGGGAGCGCTTGAACGAGAACCCCGCGCTCGTGCCGTCGGCATACAACGCCGGCGAAGGCGCGGTTCGCAGGTGGCTCCAAGAAGACGCCGCACGGCCCCTCGACGTGTTCATCGAAGAGATTCCCTACGACGAGACGCGCCGCTATACGCGCCGGGTGTTGCAGACCTACGGCGTCTACCAGTGGCTCGACGACGAGCAGCTCCCGGAGCTCCGCGCTAAGCTCCCCGCAACGAGCGGGCCGCAGCGATTCAGCGCACTTCAGTAACGCGAGCTACGCGACCACCTTCGGCAAGAGCGAGCCGAACTCGATCGCCTTGTTGATGTCACCATCGACGCGCAGCTTGCCCTGCACGAAGGCGATTTGCGGGTCGAGATTTCCGCGTAGAATTTCCGCAAGATGCGCGTCGCGGATCGTCAGCGTGGCGTCTGCCGGACGGCCGTTGCCCTCGGTGATGCTCCGCTCCTTGAGATCGATCATCCAGCTCTTCTCGTCCGCTCCCGTGATTCGAAGCTGAAACGTGCCTTCGCCGAGCGATCGATCGGCGGGCGCCTGCTCCAGCGTCGACTTCATCTGGCTGATGAACGTGGCGGCCATCTCGGCGACGGCCTGTGCATGGGCTGCGGTGTCTTCGGCGCCCGGCTCCGCGTGAGGGAGGATGGCTGCCTCGAGCTCATTCGCGGATTCGCGCAGGTCGCGGGTAAACACATCCAAGTCCGGCATGACCGCCGGCGACGAGGTGGGGCTGATCGACAAGACGCCGTTGTAGCTGAGCACCGTGATGAGCAGGCCCATCCCGTCGACCAACGGAGCCATGCCCATGAGCGCCAGCATCTTGTGCCCCGCCATGTACATGTCGACCTGCGGACCAGGTACGTTGGTGATTACGACGTTGAACAGTGGGTTGTGCATTTCGGAGATGTGGAACCGCGAGTAGAGCCGAAGCACACGATTGGCCAACCCAAAGGGAATGAAATCCCACAGGTCGACGAACGCGCGGGTCGCGCCCGACTTTTCAAAGGCTTTGCCGCCTTGGGTGTGTTCCTTGATGACGTTGAGACGCTCGACCGGATCGGCGACGTCGGTCGCCAGATCGAGCAGCATCCCCGACACCTTGTTCCCCATCTTGCCATGCTCATCTTGGTCACGGGTCGAGATGGGAATCATCCCCAACAGTGGCTTGTCGGGCAGCTCGCCTTTGTCGTCGAGGTAGCGTCGAAGCGCGCCAGCACAGATCGCGAGAACGACGTCGTTCAGCGTGCACCCGGCAATTTTGCGAATCGCCTTGACGCGATCGAGCTCGAGGAGCGCCGTGTTCCAAATTCGCTGGCCGGTGACCGTATGGTTGATCGATGTGTGCGGCGCCGTCATCGGGGTCGGAGGGACTTCAACTCCTTTGTCTCGAACTTTCGCTGCCGCGCGAAGCGCGTCCTTGAACTCGCCTGCCACTCTCTTCATCTCGCTGGGCTTCCCCATGATCTTGCGAGCCGTGTGCGAGAGCACCTCGAGCTCGTTCGGTACGGGTGGGACGGCCCTCGGCGGCGGCGGGCTAAAGGTCCGCGGCTCCTTGGTCATGTCGAGCAACTGGCCCATCATGTCGGTGCCAGACACGCCATCGATCGCGGCGTGGTGCACTTTACTGATCAACGCCACCGAGCCGGGTGGCACTTGCGGAATCGAGTCGAGCCCTTCGACCAACGTCATCTCCCAAAGAGGCCGCGTGCGGTCGAGGGGGACGCTGAAGATTCGGGCTGCCAGCCCGCGCAGCTCTTTCCAGCTGCCGGGGCTCGGGAGAGCCACGTGCTGCAGATGCATGTCGAGATTGAATGCCGGATCTTCCACCCAGTACGGCTTGCCAATCCCGAACGGCACCATCGCGAGCCGTTGCTTCAACCTTGGCACGAGATGAACGCGCGAAGCCATCGTCTCGCGAAAGCTTTCGAAGTTCATCGACCCTTCGAACACCAGCACGCTCCCAACGTGCATCGGTTGGTGGGCGTCTTCAAGATAGAGAAAGGACGAATCGAGTCCGGAAAGAGGTTGCATCAGACGTGTAGCCTACACCCAGAAGCAGCCTGATCTCCAGCGCTTCTCAAGACTCGTCGAAAGTGCGGTCTAGGTCCTTCAAAAGGCGCTTTTGCTCGCGAGACAGGCGCTTGGGCACCTCGACCTCGACCACGCAAACCAGGTCGCCCCGCCCGCGTCCGTTGAGACGCGGTATCCCGCCGCCGCGAACGATGAGTGTCTCCCCGGGTTGGGTGCCGGAGGGAACCTTGACCGTTTGCGTCGCGTCTTCGTCCTCTTCGAGGGCGGGCACCTCGACCTTGGCGCCGAGAGCGGCCTGCGGATAGGTCACCGGCAGGCGACACACGAGGTCGAAACCCTCACGCTGAAAGTCTTCGTCGGGCTCGACGTGCACGGTGACGTAAAGGTCACCGGCCGGTCCGCCACGGACACCCTCTTGGCCCCGCCCACTCAAACGAAGGCTCTGGCCGGTGTCGACACCGCCAGGAACGGTGAGCTTCACGACACGCTCGATGTCGACCTGGCCGTCCCCCTCACACTCGTCGCATGCTTCTTTCGCCTGCGCGCCCCGGCCCTGACAGGTTGGACACGTGGTGGTCATCACGAACGCGCCTTGCGCACGCGCCACTTGGCCACGGCCTCCACACGTTGCGCACCTTTCGAGCTCGCCGTCCTTCGCGCCGGTCCCGCTACAGGCTTCGCATGGCGAAGGATGTGAAAGGTCGATCCGGCGACTCGCGCCGAAGGCCGCCTCACGAAGCGATAAGCTCACGTCGGTGCGGATGTCGGCGCCACGCGCGGGCCCGTTGGGATTGCGGCGCTGACGTCCGAACCCGCCGAAGAGGTCTCCGAAAATATCTTGGAACTGGCTGAACACGTCGCCGATGTCGCCAAACCCCGCCGCGCCTGCGCCGCCCAAGCCCGCGTGCCCAAACCGATCGTACACGTCCCGCTTCTGTGGGTCGCTCAGCACCGAGTAGGCCTCGGCACAAGCTTTGAACCGATCCTCGGCTGCGGGGTTGTCGGGATTGCGATCTGGATGATGCTCGAGGGCCTTTTGGCGGTAGGCCTTCTTGAGCTCGGTCACTGAGACTTCGCGGGAGACTTCGAGAACTTCGTAGTAATCAGGCTTCGACATGACGTCCGCTGGATGATCCGCGCGGGCAACATAAGTATGTTGGCCGCTTGGTCAAGGTCCACATCTAGACGTGAAGAAAAGGGGCGTTTCGGGTCAGTGTTCGGAGCTGGCCCGCGCCGCTCCGCGGGTAAGCACGTCGCGTATGAGGGTTTCGGGAAGCTCGCCGCTGCGCTGAAACGCACGCATGTGCAGGATCGGCTCGCCACCCAGGTCCGCTGCCGTCCGTCCTCGGATCTCTTGAAGGTACTTGCGGGGCTCGAAGGGAACCAAGTTGGACAAAGGCTCGACATCGACGCGTTCGAGCAGGCCCATCAGCGCACCGAGCGAGTTCATCTTCATGTACGGGCACGTCGCGCAGCCACCTGCTGTGGAGCACCCTTCGCCACCCGCAACGCCCGGCACGATCCCAAGCCCGCTCTGCTCGTCCTGCGCGATGGCTTCGCTTGCGACTGGGAAGATAATCTCGGCCGACAGCTCGGCCCCACCCTCGGAGGCGTAGTCTTTGAGCTTGGCCTGCACCTCCCGGACGATCGGCGTGATCATCCCCGCCTCCGTGCCGAGGATGAATCGTAAATCAGCGCGCTCACCCCTGGCGATCGCTTCGTCGACCTTGCCCAAGACAAACGCCAGGATGTTTGACGTCGAGCCAACGACGCCATTGCCGTGGCGTTGTGCTTGCAAGCCCAGCTCGAACATCTCGCCGGGCACTTCCAGGTGCGCGGTGATGAAGACATCGGGATAACTCTTTCGAACGAGCTCGACGACCTCGCGTCCGAACAGGTGGTGAACGATACAGGTGCCCTGCTCGAAGTAATGAAAGCGGGGCAGTAACGAGCGAACGGACGCTTGATCGTGCGCCGGGTGAAGGTGCCGGATCTGCTCGTCCGGCATGTTGGCAAGGCGTTGGAACATGTGGGCGAGGTTGTCGCCCATGTACGTGTCCGGCCCGAACCAAATGTGGACGTCGGGGACCTGCGCCGCGGCCTGCAAAACGGTGCGCACAACGTTCGAGGACGTGCAGGTGATCGTGGGGACGATCGCGTGGGCCTTGGCTTTGGTAACCAGACTAGTGTTGATGTAGACGACGTGCAGCGAGCGCGGGGTTTGTGCCGCCTCCATGAGATAGGCGCCATAGGCAGGGGCCTCGGCCGACTCTGCCAACGAACAACCAATCGGCTCCGTCGCCACGCGATAGACCGGGACATCGGTAAACCCCGACGCGTCGAGCATCGCGCGGACGTTCTCGCTCATGAAGTCGACGCCCAGGACAGCGATGGCGCGGACGCCCTGCTCAGCCATCGCAATTGCGCGGTCCGCCATCGCAAGCGAATCCGACACGTGAATGTGCGGCCAATCGCACGCGAAGAGCACACCCTGAAGCTCTGGGTCCATGTAGAAATGAGCAACGACGCCCGCGTTCTTCTCGCGAAGCAGCGCAGTGAGCTGCGAGACGAGCGCGGGGTCTGGCTTCAGAAAGGCGGCTTGCGCCTCTGCGAACGCACCTCGAGGGATGAGCGCGTCAGCTGTAATTCGTAGTGAGGGAAACACCGGCAGGGTCATCTGCGACCAGCTCCAAAAAGCGGAGTATACCTCCTGCCCAGCGCCCTGCATGTCAAGCGAACCCACACAGACCTCGGTCTACGTCCACTTCCCGTGGTGCGCGCGCAAGTGCCCCTACTGCGACTTCGCGACCGAGCCGATCCGCGCCATCGCTCTGCCGCACGATGGATACGCCGACGCGGTACTGCGGGAATTGGATGCGCGCTCCGCAGACCTGCAGGGACGCGAGCTGACGTCGATCTTTTTCGGTGGTGGGACGCCGTCGCTTTGGGGGCCCAACGCCCTGAGGCGAGTGCTCCGAGGGATCACCGGCGCATTCGAACACGTTCACGACCGGTTAGAAGTCACCGTCGAGTGCAATCCGAGCTCGTTGACGCGAGAGAGCGCCCAGCTCCTGCGCGAAGCCGGGGTGGGCCGCCTTTCGCTCGGCGTTCAATCGTTGCGCGACCCGCATCTGCAGTTTCTAGGAAGGCTGCATGACTCGAAACGGGCGATGGCCGCCCTCGCAGAGGCGGTCACAGAGATGCCTCGCGTGAGTGCGGACTTGATGTTCGGGATGCCGGACCAAACGCTCGGGGAGCTCGGCGAGGACATCGCGCGTATTGCGGACACGGGCGTTCAACACGTGTCCGCATACGCGCTCACAATCGAGGAAAAGACGATGTTCGGCTCGCTGTACCGCGCGGGCAAGCTTCGGGTGGCCCCCGAAGAGCAATACGCCGATCTATTCGAGCGTGCCGAGGAGTGCTTTACCAACCTCGGATGGACGCATTACGAGGTGTCGAACTACGCGGCGGAAGGGCAAGAGTCTCGCCACAACCTTCACTACTGGCGGGGTGGCGCCTACGTCGGGCTAGGCGCCGCCGCCGTCGGCTGCCTCGACCATGGGCCCGGGTACGCGAAACGATGGCGGAACGATCCCAACCCCCAGCGGTACCTCCTGGAACAAACATTGGAGACGGAGGTCGAAGACCTGGGGCCCGACGAGATCATCCGCGAGGCCCTGATGCTCGGGCTTCGCACCATCGACGGAGTGAACCTTCTCGCAACCGAAATGAGAGCCGGCCGGGACCCGAAAGTAGGCCGTGAAATGGAGATCGCGCGCGCCATCGACGAGGGCAACGTCGTGGAGGTCGGAGACTGGCTGCGTGTTCCGCAGGACCGCTGGCTAAAACTTGACGGCATTGTGCGAGACTTGTTCTAGAGTGCGGACCGGTGAAGCTGGATTTTGAAGAAGTCTCGGTCGCTGGCCTGACCAAGTCCTACGGACCGACGCTCGCGCTGGCTGGCGTAGACCTGCGCTTCGACGCTGGAACGGTCACCGTGATCCAAGGTTCCAATGGCTCCGGCAAGTCAACACTGCTCTGGCTGCTCGCGATGCTCGCCTATCCGACACGAGGTGAGGTGCGATACGGCCAGTACGGCGTCTCGCGCGCCGACGGCCTACGAGGCCGCATCGGCTTTGTCGCGCATCAACTCCAACTCTACCCCGGGCTCAGCGGGCATGAGAACCTCGTGCTCGCCGCCAAGCTACAGAGCATCTCCTGCGCAGAAAAGCGCGCCAGGGACCTCTGCGAAGCGCTCGCGCTCGGCGAGTACTGGAACCGGCCCGTCCGCACCTATTCCCGCGGCCAAGCGCAGCGCGTATCGATCGCCCGCGCCTTGCTCCACAAACCGCGCCTCCTCTTGATGGACGAGCCAGCAACCGGTCTCGATGTGAAATCCACCGCGTCGATCGTCGAGCTGATCGAACAAGAGAAGCAAGCAGGCGCGATCGTGATCATCGTGACCCACGAAGCAAAGTTTGCGAGCATGGTCGCCGACCGGATTCTTCACATGGACCGCGGCCGAATCGTGGAGCCAGCGGCATGAGCACGCTTCGAGCCGCATGGTTGGTCGCCCTCAAAGACCTGCAACTCGAACTGCGAACGAAGGAGATCCTGACCTCGACCGGGCTCTTTGCCGTCCTGGTCGTGACCCTAGGCTCACTCGCGTTTTACACGGACCCTGTCAGCTCGCCGAATGTTGCTCCGGGCGTGCTTTGGATCTCGATCTTGTTCTGCGGGATTCTCCTAATCGGCCGAAGTTGGGCGCTCGAGCGCGAGAACGACGCGGTGTTTGCGCTGTTGCTGGCGCCGATTCCAAGAGCATCTATCTACATCGGTAAGACCATCAGCGCTCTGGTACTACTGTTCGCTGTCGAGCTCCTGCTCGTCCCGCTCTGCCTGATCTTCTTCCAGATCGAGCCGAGTGGCGTCATGCTGCCGCTCCTCGCACTGGTTTTCCTCGGCTCGATTGGCTTCGTTTCGACCGCCTCGCTTTTTTCCGCCGTGGGGATCCGCACCCGGGCACGCGACCTCATGCTGAGCGTGGTGGTCTTCCCGTTGGTGGCGCCCGCCCTCCTCGCATCTGCCGTCGCAACGCGCGAGCTTTTCGCCGGGGCCACCACCGCGGAGGTCCTCGATTGGATGCGCATCCTGACCGCCTTCGACCTGCTGTTCGTCGGCTTCGGCGTCTGGATCTCGCGCCATCTCCTCGCGGAGACTTGAACATTCAGCGATAGGCGCGAATCAGGTCCAGCGCGATCGGGTCCGACCAGTCGAGCGCACCATCGTATCGGAAGCGCACGACCCCATTGGCGTCGACGATCCAAGTCTCGGGAAAGAGATTGGTCCCAAACTGCGCTGTCACGACCTTGCGCTCCGCATCGAGCAGGCTCGTAATGCGCGAGCTGCGCGGGATGATTGTCTCGGCTTCTTCCCAGGTTCGATCGGTTGACACCGCAACGATCTCGACGTCGCCCCAGTCCTCTGTGATCTCGGCCAGAAGCTCGATGGTCGGCATTTCCTGGATGCAGGGACGGCAGGTGACCGTCCAGAAGTTCATGACGATGACCTTGCCGCGCTGCTCGGACATCTTCCACTCACCGCCCCCTTGCTTGGGAAGGGTGAAGTCGGGGGCGCGAAGTGATGCGCCCAGGTAGTGGGGAACGCCGCCTTGGCCATCCATCAGCTGCTCAAATCGAGCATTGCCGAGGATCGCCCGAAATGGGGCCTCGCGTGCGCGGGCGCGCGCATCGGCCACGGCGCCGGTGAAGATGAACATCAGCGGAAACGCAAGGGCGGCTACGAGGATGGTGGCGATGACTTCACGGCGAGGCACGCCGGTGCCTTAGCGCTTTCCGAGCCCAAGTGAAAGTGGAGCGTCCTCTTCGGGCGGACGCACCTTTTCTCGGCCGATGAGCACGTACACCCCGTCATCGTCCTCGCCGATCCACTCGCTCATCTTGCTGACAGCGTGGTTGTCGAATCGGGCTGGGCACCGGCCCTCACGAACGACGCACCAGAGCGCGCCCTCCGGTCCCTGGCGAAGCGAATCGGGATCGAGCCGCTCCCGGACGTCTCCGGAGAGGAGCAGGCGGATCCCGTCGGCCGTCGGCTCGACGTCCTTTACGAAGTACGCTGGGCCCTCGATCTCAACATATGCCCAGTTGATCGTGTTGCTCAGGCAGAAGCGGCCATCTTCGGCGCGATCGACCCAGCTATCGAACGACCGCGCCAGGTTCGGATGGGCGATCGGATCATCGCCGTTGAACCAGCGGCCGCGCGCATCGCGGCGAATCTCGGTCTCTCGGGTGCGGCCTTGAATAAACTGCGCTGGGTCCATGACGGCTTGCAGACTACAATGAGGCTCCATGGCGAGAAAGAGCCGAAAGCTCGTGGTCGTATCGAACCGCGGCCCTTATCGGCACGAAGCCACCCGGGGAAACGAACGTTGGGTTCGCGCTGCGGGGGGTTTGGTGACCGCGCTCGACCCGGTATTGCAAAAACGCGGGGGCGTCTGGGTGAGCGCAAAGCCCGCCAAAGACTTCGACTCGGTGACGGTTCCAGCGCCGCATCTGACATATGACCTGGCCCACGTTTCGCTCAAGCGGGCCGAGCAACAAGGCTTCTACGAAGGCGTCTCCAACGCGGTGCTCTGGCCGCTGCTCCACGGCTTCGAGCCGACGATTCAAGTCGGCGATGCGCCGTGGTCGAGCTACGTCGGCGCCAACCAGGAGTTCGCCGACACGACGCTGTCGACGAGCAGCGGGCACGACCTGATCTGGATTCAAGACTACCACCTCATGCTGGTGCCAGGCCTGGTGCGAACCCAACGTCCCAAGGCTCGAATCGGATGGTTCTGCCACATCCCGTGGCCTCCGCCCGACACGTTCGGCATCCTGCCTTGGCGCGAGGAGATTCTCGAAGGGCTACTCGGAGCGGACATCCTCGGATTCCATCTTCCGGAGTACGCCGAACACTTCCGCCAGTGCGTCGAGCGATTCACCACCTACCGGGTATCACGCGGCGCGATCCAATATCACGGACGCAAAGTCAAGACCGTCGCCGCACCGATCGGAATCCCGGTCGACGACCTGCAGGCGCTCGCGATCGACCCGGACGTCGGGCGCGAGGTCGAACGGATTCGTCGAGCGATGGCGAACCGGCGGTTGATCCTCGGCGTCGACCGCCTCGACTACACGAAGGGGATCCCGGAACGGCTCGCCGCCTTCGAGCGCCTGCTACGCGCAGACAAGGCCGCCCGCACGCGGTACGCGCTGATCCAGATCATGGTGCCGAGCCGCACCGACGTGAAGGCGTACGCCGACCTCAAGGAAGAGATCGATCGCATGGTGGGCGACATCAACGGGCGCTACGCGGAAACCGGTTGCGTTCCGATTCACTACCTCTACCGCAACCTCAGCCAGCGGGCGCTCTTCGCGCACTATCGCGCCGCCGACGTTGCCCTCGTGACGCCACTGCGCGATGGAATGAACCTCGTGGCTCATGAGTACGCTGCGGCCCGAACGGATGAAGACGGCGTGCTGATCTTGAGTGAGTTTGCTGGCGCGGCAAAGCATCTCAAGGGGGCGGTGCTGGTGAATCCCTATGACATCGAGTCGACCACCAGCGCGATTCGTCGCGCCCTCACCATGAAAGCATCCGAAAAACGCAAACGGATGCGCTCCTTGCGCGCCGAAGTCATGCGACTCGACGTGCACAGCTGGGCCGACCGCTACCTGGCCGCCTTGGAGGGCCGGTGAGCCGCATCGAGTCGACCCTCGACACGCTCATCGCACTCGAGCGCCCGCTGCTCGTGGCCTTGGACGTCGACGGTACCGTCTCCCCGATCGTGCAGGACCCGAACCTCGCCGAGATCCCGGCGTCGACCCTATCCACGCTGGCCGGACTCGCCGAAGCGCCAGATGTGGAGCTTGCGCTGATCACGGGCCGCGATTTGACCTCGCTTGCGCGGATGGAGCAACTCGAAGGCGTATGGCGCGCGGTTGAGCACGGCGGATTGGTGTTGGCCCCGGGACAAACGCCATCGAAGCGCCGGCTCACGAGCGGGCAGCGCGGGGCCCTCGGTCGGTTCCGTCAGTGGATTGACGAGCATGCGCGCGACGCATTCATCGAGTACAAGCCGCAAGCGATCGCGGTACACGTTCGGGCCATTGCCGCAAGGGACCCGGCCCGTGCCGACCAGCTACTTCGAGAAGCGGATGACCTCGCCGAAAGTTTGGGTCTTCACGTGCGGCGAGGCAAAGCCCTGCGAGAGGCGGAGGCCGAGCATCACGACAAGGGCAGCGCGCTGCGGGAGATCTTCGAGCGTTCTCGGGCGAGGTCGGTGTTCTTCGCTGGAGACGACCTCACAGACTTCGCTGCGATCAACTTCGCGGCGAACCATG
>Ga0164313_10002787_pt1 | contig 15624 bp, 7 predicted proteins | sample GuaBasSedimGuay4_FD_113735 | JGI IMG/M metagenome (GOLD analysis project Ga0164313, IMG submission 113735) | Subseafloor sediment microbial communities from Guaymas Basin, Gulf of California, Mexico - Guay4, Core 4569-4, 0-3 cm | ecosystem: Environmental > Aquatic > Marine > Hydrothermal vents >... | reverse complement strand
GATCATGCGCACCGGCAGCTCGCCACTGCGCAGGTGCAGGTCGTGCTGCGGGAAGGGGATCTCGATCCCCCGGTCCTTGAGCGCATACCAGATGGCAAAGAGCAGGTCGCTGCGCGCGGCCGGCACGCCCCAGGGATCACGGATCCAGGCACGCAGCTCGAAGTCGATACTGCTCGCACCGAAGTCGCGAAAACGTACCAGTGGCGCCGGGCGTTCCAAGACAGTGTCCTGTTTGGCGGCCACCTCCAGCAGCAGATCCCGAATCTCGTTCGGGTCCGAGTCATAGGACACACCCACAGCCACATCCACGAGCTTGAGATCGTCTCCGAAGCTGTAGTTGGTGATCGTGTTGTCGGTGAATATCGAGTTGGGCATGATCAGGTCCTCGCCATCGCGACTGCGAATGACACTGGCCCTCAGACCGATGCGCTGCACCTTCCCGTCCGTGCCCTCCACCGTGAGCACGTCACCGCGTTTGATCGATCGTTCGAACATCAGGATCAGCCCGCTGACGAAGTTGTTCACGATGCCCTGCAGGCCCATCCCGATACCCACACCAAGCGCGCCGACGGCGAAGCCAATCGTGGACAGGTCGAAGCCCAGGAGGTCCAGGGCCCAGAACCCCCCGGCAATGACCAGGAAGTACCGCGCCACCGTAGCCAGGGCCTCGGCCAGCGTGTAATCGACACCCAGCCGCGGCAGGACGCGGTGGCCAAGCTGGTGCTGGGCCATCGAAGCCAGGCCACCCATCAGCATCAGCGCGCCCATCGCCGCCAGGATCGAGAGGCTGGTCACGCTGGAATTCGCGCCGCTGAATATGGGGCGTTCCAGGAAGCTGACCAGCGCGTTCAGCAAGTCGAGCTGATCGAGTGCCACGACCGAGAAGAGCAGGACCAAAAGTGTGCGCCGCAGGCCGCGGTGATCCTCTCGCCCCGGGTCGAGAGGTCGCGTCAGGGCCTCCAGGATCCTCAAGCCTAGCAGCAGGCCGAGTATCGAGATGACCCCTTCACTCTCGCCAAAGATCTGCGGCCAGAGCCGTACGAGGATCTTGAGTGTGACTAAGCCAACCACGATGGAAAGCAGAGGCCACAACGAAGCGCGTACCGACCGGCGCGTGAGGCGCCGATACAGCGGGTAACCCGGACCCAGCAAGGGCCAACGGCGACAAAGCAGTTTCGCCGGCATCCAGCAGACCAGCGTAATCCCAAGTATCAGACCGAACTGGTGCAACCAGTCCGACTCGGCAATGATCACGAGAAACTCGCGGAGTGAAGCCCAGAGTTCAGCCATATCGACTCCCTCACCCCTGTGTTAGAATTGGCCTACCCGGAGGAGCACATCGTGTCCGATGCCGTGATCATCTCCTGTGATACCGCTCTGCGCCAGAAGATTCCCGGCGCCGACGTGCGCTGGGTCGAAACCCGCGAACAGTTCGAGGCCGCACTCGGCGAGGGCTTTGCCTTTGCCCTCGTGGATGTCTGTTCCTGCCAGGAAGATGTCGCGCAGGTCATCCGCGACTGCCGCGAGCGTGCGAACGCGCACCGTATCGTCGCGTTTCTGTCGGAGTGCGCGGGTGACGACGCCATCCGGGCCCACATTGCCGGGGCCGACCGGATAATCAGCGTCGATCAACTGGAAGAAGAACTGGCCACGAGTCACGACTGATCAGGCCGCTGTCTCTTCCGTCAAACGCCGGTACTCCCGCCCGATCTGCACTGCGAGCACCAGCCACACGACCACCAGCACCATGTTGACCAGCGCAAACTGACGCGCGCCCAGGGCCAGCAGATGCACACCCACATACACGAGCAGGGCCGAGAGCACGTCGCCGGCCCGCACGAATACGGTGTCGATGGCCTGCTTGGCCTTGTACTTCTGTTCGCGCGTGGTGGGCAGGAAGAGCGCCTGCCGCACCGTGTTCTGCAATGAATAGTCCGTCGCGTTTTCGGCCGTCTTGGCCCACCGCACCACGTTCAGTAGCGGCAGTGCAAAGAGGAAGGCGTAACCACCGAAGGCGATGCAAGGCAGGATCAGCAAGGCCACGCGCACACCGAGGTACTTGAGAACGCGCGATACAACGAAGAGCTGCAGGCCCAGACCCAACAGGTTCACCACACGGAAGAAAGCCGCGTAGAAGGCACCGATTTGCTCGCCAACCCACTGGTCGCGCACGGACTCGGCGATCATCTCTGCATCGGCCCGTGCTTCGATTGCTGTCTTTACCGTGTCGCCGAGGATGTACTCACCCGTGGTGTTTACCCAATTCGTGAGCAACATCAGCATGCCGATGAGCAGCAGGTAGCGGTTGCGCAAGACCAGGGAGAAGGCGCCACCGGGTGGAAGCGGCTCTTCTTCCTTTGCCACCGCAGCGCGGTCCTTTCGGTCGCCCTGCAGATTCTCGGCCAGGCCGGTCACCAGGAGCGCTATGAGCAGCAACCCCCCACTCAGGAGCAACAGCTGATCCAGGCCGAGCGGGATGATCAGCCGCCTGGTGATATCGCTGCCCAGCACCGCACCCAGCGAAGCGCCGAAGGCGACGATCGCAAAGAGCCGCTTGCCCTGATCCACGCTGTAGACATCGTTGGCGAAGCTCCAGAATTGTGCCGGCACCATCAGGTTGAACACGCCCACCCACAGGAAGAACCCGATCGCCAGCAGGCGACTGGAGTCCGGTGCGAGCTTGATCGCCACGAAGAACAGCGCGAGGTTCGACACGAAGAAAAGCGTGACGAGAACAATCAGACGCCGCCGCGGAACACGCGACGCAAGCCAGGCATAGATCGGCACCGCACCGAGCAACAGCAGCCCCTGGCCGGCCGCCGCATAGCTCTTGAGCTCGGCGCCGCCGTCGACGGAGAGGATCAGCGCCTCGCGCACCGGCTTGATGATGTAGTAGGCGGTGAGAATCAGGAAGATGTTCAGTGCCAGCAGCAACACCACCGCACCCTCACCCGCGCGCACCTCGGCGAAAAGGCCGAGGAAACGTTCGAGGGGAGTTCGGGATTCCTGCATGCTTGCTCCTGCTCAGCGCCGGTCGCGCTGGACTTCTACGACGCGGCCACTTACGCGGGACACGTAGCAGCGGACGGATGGGCCGAAACTGTCGCCGCGGTCGACCTGGACAGTCAACTCCACGAAGGGGTGCGTGCCTACGGGCTCGTCTGAGATTGACGAAATATCCGTCCGCACGGCGGTGCGATTGACAGTCGTCCAGTCGGCGTCATTGCCCTCGCGCTCCGCATCCACGGCCCTCAGCCGAACGCGGTAAGCCGACGCACCCTCGTAGACCGAGTTGCGCAGGCCGAGGTCCTGCCACACGACTTCCTTGCCGCGAACGATGAAGAAATCCATCGGCGCCACACGATCAAACCAGTACTCGCAGATCTTGTCGCGGCGTTCGGCCAGCGTCCGGGCCATGTACTCCCTGGTCGCCGCATCGCGATACTGGCCCTGCGCCGCCGCCACGCGCAGATGCTCATCGGTGAAAGCCGAGAGGATCTTGGCCGCCCAGTAGCCGTCACGCACGCTCATCCGCTGGAAGGCCGGGTTCTGCATCATCGGCCGGAAACCATTGGCCGAGAACTGTTCGCTCTCATACCAGCCCGCGGCCGGCATTTCTGCGTTCAGCTGCACCTGCCTGTAGTCGGGCACTGCAATACCGACGCCTAATGCGCGCCCGACGATCGCCGCCGGATCGAGCGAGACCTCCCAGCCCCAATTGCCGGCGAAGCCCTCGGCACCGGTGCCCAGCGTGCTTGCGAAGTCGATCAGGTAGTGGCGGACATAGGGCCCCGCCGGGCCTTCGATCACCATATCCAGCGTGTTCTGCTGCTTGGTGTCGAAGTGGATCAACCACTCGGCGAAGACGTTCAGGGCACGCAGTTCACGTCGGTACTGGTGTGAGATCGTGTCGTTGGGATCATCCTCGCGCCGGCCCTGGTAGTCGAAGGGACCGATCGGCCGGCCACTGAGGAATCGGCTGGAGAGCGCGCGAATGCGACCGTCAGGCATGTGCTCGACCCGGTCGAGGATGCTTTCGAGATCTTCGCTGGTCATCAGTCGTTTGTGTCCGGAGGCATCGCGCATCTGGACGCCTTCGGCCAGGGCCAGCTCCTCGGGCCGGAAGTGAACGACTTCGTCCTGCGGCACCCAGTAGCCCGCGGCCCAGAGCAGGCGCTGTGAGACCACGCCCGCCGCCGTGGGCGCCACCGGCGCTGTCAGCGTGCCGAACTTGATCAGGAAGCGGTTGCCGTTGGCATCCTCGATCGTGAAGCCCGGCGTGACGCCCTGGGTTTTGGCTCCGACCACACTCCACGGAGCATCGTGCGACGGGCCGCGCATCTCATTCGGCCCCAGTTCAAGCGCCGATGGTGGCAGCGGGAAGAGACCGATACGGTTAGTAAACCAGCTTGAGTTCGGTACCTCGCCGAGGCGGTTCATGTTGACCGACTCGGGATCCTTCTCCACACCAAAGGGCGCGCCGATGCGACGCACCAGGCGCGGAAAATTGAGCAGGTACTCGGTCGGTCGGGAGAACCCAGCCTCGTAGAAGGTCCAGTGCACGATCGGATCGCGCTCGGCCGGGGTCTCCTCCAACGGACGCATGTCGTCAGCAGTCCATAGCACCGGCGCATCGACCAGTTGGCCAGCATGCACGAGTGAAGGGGCCATCGCCACTGCAACCGTGATCGTGAGCAACAGCTCAACGCATCGGAATCGGAACACGCCCATCAAAGACCCCTCCTTTCGCATGTTGGAAGATCTGCGAGACACTGAAGCGGAACAGGAAGTTCTCGCGGCTGCCCGCGACCTCGACACGCGCCATGAAATCATCCGCGTTGACCAGCCGGATGCCCAGGCCCAGCGAGTGGGTCAGGGCGCGCATGCGAACATTCGAGTGCCCGCTGAAGACCTGTCCGGTGTCGTAGAACACGTAGCCATCGGCCCCCAGACCACCGCCGACCTGCCCGTAGTCCCAGACCGGATAGCGATACTCCGCAGTGCCCCCGATGATCCCGCGATCGCGGAAGCGAAAACCGTGATAACCGCGGAAGGAATCCGCCCCGTGGTTCGTGATCAGTCGTTGAAAATGTATGACCTCGTCGCTGCCATCCATCCAGGACCACGAGAATTTGAGCGCAAGCTGCCGGCCGGCAGGCGATGACCCGCCGATGAATTGCTCGAGCGCGAGGCGATAGTGCAGGAACTCCTCACCCGGTCCGCTGGTTGGCTGGAAGTAGCTGACCATGGCCCGCTGCAGCCCGCCCCGTACGCCACGTCCACGCGTGCCGGTGACATCGCGCATGAATTCGAACTCGTAGCTCATACCGGTCGAGCGCTCGCTCCAGCCGTGCGGCAGGTCGGAGGCGAACAAATCCTCAGTGCTGTCGAAGCGATCCAGCTGACGCGGACCGGCGTTGCGGACGTCGGAGTAGAGGACCCGCGCCTCGGCCGCCAGCCCATGATCGAACTGCTGCCGCAGCGAAGCACCGGTCCAAGTGTAGCGCCCGGCGAAGAAACTTTCGTCATCTGCAGAAGAACCCGGACCGATGCCGTTGAAACGCTCGGCGCCACGGCGATGGTAGCTGCCGACGAAGTCGAGCCAGGTACTCGAGCCCAGGAAAGTGCGCGTGCCAACGGTGTTCACGAGATCGTCACGGCCGCCCGCAACGAAGGTGTATTGCAGGTGCAGATTGCCGTCGAACGGACGATTCTCGTACAGCTGCGCGCCATATCTGAAGCCACTGGTGGGCGTCCACTCAGCCTTGGCCTTCAGCCCGAAATCCGGCACGCGACTGAGCAGGCGTTCAATGGTGTCGAAGAAGGGTATGTCACCCCGCCAGTAGACCAGCGCCTTGAATCCATGATTGATCAGCGCAAAGGGCAGCTTGATCAGCCACCACAGACCGGCAACCGGATATTCCCACGCACTCATCGAAGGGTCGACAGGGCGCAAGGCCGTGGAATCGGCGGTGGCACTGATCGGGCCCCAGGCACTGGTCCCGGTGCCGTCAAAGGTGAGCGGCTGGACCGTGTGCGACACCGAATCCGGATAGGCCGGGGCTTGCGCCGAGGCCTCGCAGGTGACCAGGGCGACGAGCGCGCACGCGATCAGCGCGGCGCAGAGGATTGAATTGACGGGTGACAGGGCACGCATGGAAAGCGGAGTATAGCTGTCGAGTTCACCAACGGCGACAACTGCCTGCCAATCCTCAACCCAGGCCGGGTCCGTGATGCGACTTTCTGGAATCTGTCTCCTGCTGGCGCTCCTGACCGGTTGTTCCGCCAAACCGATGTGGCCGACCACCTCGAACAACCCGGCACCCGTGCTCGCTCACCCCGACTTCGCCGCGACACTCGAGCGCGAGGACATCGGCCGCAGCTCCGGTTTCCGCATCGCCATCATGGGCGACCAGCGGGCTCTGGCCGACGGCGAGTTCCAGGCGCTCGCGCGCGAGATCGCCCGCCGCGAGGACACGCTCGCAGGAGTACCGCCGTTGGTCGCAATCATCGACAGCGGCGACATCGTCGAGAACGGCAAGTACGCAGACCAGTTCGCGATGCTTGCGGAGATCCTCACGCCGTTGCGCCACTGGCCGTGGCTCGTCGCAGCGGGCAACCACGAACTCGACAACAGCATTGATCCGCAGGCCCGGACCAACTTCGTGCAGTTCATGGGCGAAGTGCCCGGGCCCTTTTTCGCCCCGCGCCGGCTCTGGTACCGCAAGAACATCCCCGGTGCACGCATCCTCTTCCTGGACAGCAATGACTGGGTCTACGGACCCAGCGACGATCAGTCCGTCCACAATACCGACCAGCTCGCCTGGCTCTCCGCGCAGATGGCCGAAGACTTCGACGGGCGCACCATCGTCGTGATGCACCACCCGATCCTGTCCTCGAGCAAGAAGCACCGCGGCATGGCGCTGCGCATGTGGAAGATCCAGTGGAGCGATGACCTGCTGGCCGAGATGTTCCTCAATGGAGGCGTGGACCTTGTAGTCGTTGGGCACACACACAGCTACGAGCGCTACCGCCTGACCGACCCGGAGGGCAGAAGCCTGCAACTGGTCAACATCTCCGGCCGACCACGCCCGGGCTTCCTGTGGTTCGGGGCAGGGCCGCGCCGTGCAAAGGACATCCGCGGCCAGGAGATGGAGTACTTCGCGCGGCTGGGTTGGCCACCTGAGCAACTCGCAGGGTGGACGATCGAGCAGCTCGAGGCGATGTCAGACGAGGACACCGAGGCCAATCAGTGGGGAGAACTGACGGTCGGGCCCGAGGGGCGATTCGACCTGGAGATGTTCTACCTGGTGGATCACGGTGAGGGTGGAATCAGGTCCGGTGGGGTGACCGCGATCGACTGAGGTCCGAATGGAGTCGACAGGCAAGCTGGCAGCAGCCCCTGGCGATTCGACACGGCCCTGCCTGTCGGGCTACAATCGAGATCTCGCCTCCTCTCGCTCCCCGCTTCCCGGAGCCCGCACAGATGCGTTTCGCCCCCTCGGTCCTCGTCGCCGCCTTCGTCTGCCTCCATCTCGTTCCGGCGCAGGCCTACGAACCCCAGAACATCTACGAACTACCGCTGAAGGGTGGCCGTCAGCTGCAGACCCTGCAGGACGCGGGCTATGACGTGCTGGGCATCGAGGACGGCAAGGTTCGGGTGGTCGGCGGCGAATCCGACGTCGCCTTCTTCGAGTCAACCGGGGCGCCGGTAACCCTCCACACGCCGGCCTCGCCCGTCGCCGCCAGGCGCTCCTATGGCCCCGACCTCGACGGCTACCACACCTACGCCGAGATGGAAGTCGCCCTGCAGGACCTGGTGGCGAGCTTCCCGTCGATCTGTGCACTGTCGATCATCGGCACGTCCATCGAGGGGCGGAACATCTACGCCCTGAAGATCTCCGACAACGTCGCCCAGGACGAGCCCGAGCCCGAAGTGCTGATCATGGGCAATCTGCACGCGCGCGAAGTGATGTCGGTCGAGGTGCCACTCGCTTTCGCCGAGCACCTCGTCAACGAGTACGGCAGCGACCCGCAGGTGACGGCGATGGTCGACGCGCGCGAGGTCTTCATCCTCCCGATGGTCAACCCGGACGGGCACGTCTACGTCGAGAACAACAATGCGGACGACTGGTGGACGTGGTGGCGCAAGAACCGTCGCGACAACGGCGATGGGACTGTCGGCGTCGATCTCAACCGGAACTTTGGATACGAGTGGGGATACGACGACATCGGCAGCTCACCGACGACCTCGTCACTCGTCTACCGCGGACCTTCTGCCTTCAGTGAGCCCGAGACGCAGGCCATCCGTGACTTCAGCGCAACGCGCGACTTCAGCGTGGCCTTCAGCTACCACAGTTACAGCGAGTTGCTCCTGTACCCGTGGGGCTATTCTTACTCGTACACCGCAGATCACGAGCTCTTCCACGCCCTCGGGCAGGATCTCACCTCCACCAACGGCTACTTCCCGGGCAATCCCGCCGAGGGCGCCATCTACATCGTGAACGGTGATTCCGACGACTGGTGCTACGGCGACAGCACGACGAAGAACTCATTTCTCGGCTTCACCCCCGAACTCAACTCTTCCGCGCAGGGCGGGTTCGGACCGCCGGACACCATGATCCAGCCCACCGTAGACCTGATGCTCCCGATGAACATGAGGCTGCTCGAACTGGCGGCCGAACCGCGCAAGGTCCTCGGCCCGATCATACCGTCGATGCAGGCACACGCCTGGAACGCTCCCACGCTCACACTGAACTGGTCCGGAGACGACCCGCTCGATCCCAATCCGGTGACATCATGGGATGTCGAACAGCTCATCGATCTGCACGCCGAACAGCTCGACCCGGCCGAGGCAATCCAGGACTACTGGTCACCGACCGGCTGGACACAATCGACCATCGCTTTCGAGGGTGCCGGCAGCTACTACAGCGGCGCCGGTGACAACCTCAAGAACCTGCTCACGCTCTCGACTCCCTATGAGGTGACCGCGAATACGCAGATCATCAGTTGCCAGCTCAACTACGACATCGAGATCGACTACGACTACGCCTATCTCGAGGTGAGCGAGGACGGCGGCCTGATCTGGCAGACGGTACCGGGCTCACAAACCACGAATACCGATCCGAATGCCGCCAATCGCGGCAACGGGATCACCGGCAGCAGCGGCGGATGGGTTGCGTCGACCTTCGACCTTTCGTCCTGGCTGGGTCAAACAGTCCAGCTTCGATTTGTCTACTCGACTGACGGCTCGGTACAGGGAGACGGGATCCGGATTGACACCATCGGTCCGGTGTTTACGGCGGCATCACGCCAGATCGTGGCCTCGGGCCTGAGCTCCAATACCGTGGAACTTGCGGTCGCCCAAATCGCACGCTACTCGCACCGCGTCCGCGCCACCGATGCCGAAGGGGATGTGAGTCGCTGGAGCATTCTGCAAAGCGTCCAGCTCGATCCCGTAACGGCTACGGAAATTCCTCTCCGGCACATCAGCGCGATCCACCCCAACTACCCCAATCCCTTCAATCCACGCACCCTGATCCCGTTCACTATCGGCGGGGCCGAAGGCGACCGCAGCGTGAGCATGGCCGTCTACAACATGGCCGGGCTGCGGATCCGCACGCTCGTGGAAATGCCGATGGCAGTGGGATCTCACCGCATCGCCTGGGACGGTGTCGACGGCACCGGCACTGCCGTAGCCAGCGGTGTGTACTTCGTGCGGCTCGAAGTGGATGGCCGGGTCGAGGGGTCGCGGAAGATCGCACTCCTCAAATAGGGAGACGACGTTCAGGCCCTGAACCACGCGTCAGCCACCAGAGATTCGATGATCCGCTTCCCGCGGTGCCCGTACACGGGATTCGCCTCCATCGACAGCCTGTCCGCGATGACGGTGGCGACCTCCGAGGTCGGGCGCCCGCTGTCCCCCGACGCACCGAACACTTCCATGCAGGTCTGATGAATCGAGTGCTGCCAATCGCGTTGCAGGTGCCGCTCGATCTCCGGATCCGGCGTGACATAGCCCGCACTCTCGTCGGCACAGGTTACGATACCCATGCGGTTGGTGAGAAAGTCCGGCACATAGAGGATTCTACGTTCGTGCAGTAGCGCGTCATCCCTGGCGGCGTCTTCGAGCTGGTTATTGGCGGCACCGCAGACTATCCGGGCCTTGAGCAGCGGGATTGTTGCCGGGTTCAGGATGGCGCCGGTGGCGCAAGGGGCGAACACGTCGCAGTCCACAGCGTAGATCCATGTGTCGTCTCGTTCGACGCAGCGGAGTTCGACATTGTCCGGGAACCTTTCCCGGTTGGCCCGCACCAACGCTGCGTCGACATCGCAGGCGAAGATCCTGGCCGCGCCCTGCTCGAGCAGGAATCCAATCAACGGTCCACCCACGTGGCCGACACCCTGCACGGCGAAGGTCCGCCGTGCGATCGACCCCATATCCAGAAACTCCAGCGCGGCGATCATCCCCGCCAGCACGCCACGTGCGGTGGGAAGCGAGGGGTTGCCGCTGCCGCCGAGTTCAGGCGGGATGCAGGTCGTGAAGCGCGTCGTCGCGAAAACCTGCGCCATGTCCTCCACACTGGTGCCAGCATCCTCTGCCGTGACATAGCAACCGCGCACGGCGGTCATCAGCTCGCCATATTCGCGGTAGAGCGAGTCGCGGGTCGCGCGATCGTCGCGGTCAACTTGCGGATTGCGCGCCATCACGCCCTTGCCGCCACCCCACCACAGACCGGCCAACGCGTTCTTGCGCGTCATCCCGACGGCAAGCCGCAGTCCGTCGCGCAGATAGTCCTCCACCGTGTCGTACGACCAGTAGCGCACGCCGCCCGCGGCCTGGCCGCGGTTGGTTCGATGTACGAATGCGCCCTGCAGGGTGTCGTGCTCGCGACTCACCTGCAGGAAAACCCCCTCGTGCTGCTGGAAGTCACGCGGGTCGGAATCCATGAAGCGTGCGATCGGCTCGAGCTCGGGGTGCGAGGCCTCTACCCGGCCGGAGTTGGCATTCCAGACGAAGTGAGCGCGGTGGATGCCTTGTTCGTGCAGGAAGCTGACGAACTGGCTTGGGGAGATCTTGAGGATGTCGTCATTCATGGTGTGTTGATCCCTTGTGCCTTGAACAGGTTGGGGGGCCCGCAGGCCCCCCAACCCTCGATTGAAGATGTCGGACCCGCCCCGTGAAGGGCGAGCCCTGATCGGTCAGCTACTTCATCAGCACCATGCGCTTGGTGTCGGTGAAGCGACCCGCCACGATCTGATAGTAGTAGACGCCGGTAGCCACACGGTTGCCCCGGTTGTCGACACCATCCCAGACTGCCTCGTGGGTTCCGTAGGTCATCGGCTCAGACACGAGCGTCTTCACCAGGCGACCCTTCACGTCATAGATCGAGACCCTGACGTCTTCGTCCCTCGGCAGATCGAAGCTGATCACTGTCCGCGGATTGAACGGATTCGGTGCGTTCTGCGCAAGTGCGAAGCTCCTCGGCTTGGCACTCGGCGTCACGCCCGTAACCTGACCCACGACCTCGAACACGGCATCGCTGGTATCGAAGCCGAGCATGCCGTCGCTGTCGTAGACGAACACCCGGATACGGGCGTTCTCCGTAGTCATGTCGACAGGCACGTCCCAGGTCCACGATGTGCCCTGGAGGTCGACCGCAATCTCATACCAGGTCGCACCATCATCGGTGGTCCAGAAGAGATCCGCGTGGTCCACGTCCCACTCCACCGGGTCATCCCAGGTGATCGTGTAGAACCCTCCAGCGGCCAGCACTTCGCCACCGTTGAGTGAGGTCATGGTCGGGTTGATGACACGGATGAAGTCGGACGCCACGAAGAATGTGGTGTCCTCGATTTCACCCGTAACCGTCAACTCGACGCTCTCACCCGCAGGCAGGACTGCCGCAACCGCCGAGCGGTCGAACTTGAACATCAAGTCAGGGATGCCGTTCTCGTTGAAGTCCTCATCGCTGCTGAACGGGCTGGTTTCTGCCGGCACCACGCCGTTGAGCAGCACCGTTTCGATCAGCACGTCGGCTGGATCGTACTCCGGCGGCAACTCGACGTAGACCGTCACCCACCTGCCATTGGCTGCAACGTTGAGGGTATTCGGGTCGGCGTCCGTGTCAGCAACATCAACCGTACCCACATGGAACAGCACCGGAACATCGACCACCGGATCGGTGATGTCGTTGCTCGTGAGCGTGATACTACCCGTGTAGTCTCCCGCCTCGAGCTCTGACGCGTCCATGGTCACGGTGAGGTCCATGCACTCACCCGCGGGGATGACACCTGAAGCAGGTTCGACCGCAAGCCAGTCGGTCCCCGCACTGAACAGGATCGCCATTCCGTCGTGGATGTAGGAGCCATCATTGTAGGCGACGGTCAGGCCGTCATCTCTCGTACCGTTCTGGATGCCGATCGTGCTGCTGTTCAGCGTCGTGCCCACCTCGTTGTACTGGTACACGATGTTGCCGTTCGGATACAGGATGACCTGGAACTCATAGAACGGCGGACTGAACTGCGCGATGCGGCGAACATAGTACGTCACGATGAAACGAGAGCCGTCGTTGTGATAGTAGGCGTAGTTGCCATCACTCTCGTCGTACACCATGTCATCCCACCATGGCGACAGCAGGTTCTCAGGCGTGCTGAAGCCGCTGTTGGGAAGTGGCTGGTTGGTATAGCTCGTCTGCGTACTGGTGAAGCTCATCCAACCATTGGTGCACGCATTCAGCTCGCTGAACGTGTCACCGTAGAACGGGAAGTCGAAGCCGAGTGGTATCGGCCCCTCGTTTCCATCGTCCCGGTACGACCCGAAGGGAACCGGAGTCCCCACGGCGGTGATATCCACCCAGTCGAAGGCTGGTCCACCCGGCTCGTCGCTGTCGATCCAGCTGTAGCCGAAGAGATCAGGCCCACCCGAACCGAGAATGCCCGGGCGCGGGTCGACTGCCTCCACACTGCCTTCTTCGTCCAACTGCTTGGCCAGCTCCAGCTCGTCGAACACCTGCACACCGGTCGTGTGCTCGGCCTCGGCGACAGAGAAGCTCAGATCGCTACCACCATCGTTGCAGACGGTGATCGTCTTGACCTTCTGGCCGCCCGGCATCGCCGCGCCCTCGATGGACGTGGGATTCAGGACGATCTCAGGCGATACCACACCCACAGCGCTCAACGGCACATCCATCGGCGAACCGTCGGCATTGTGCACGATGCTCAGCAAGGCGTCGTGCGAGCCGGCCGTCGCTGCCGAGAAAGTAACGTTTACGACCTGTGACTGTAGCGGCGCGACGTTGAAGACCGCGATGTCGGCGCTGAATTCAGGATCATCGCTGGTGATCCCCGTCACCTCCAGCGTCTCTGTCCCCGGATTGCTCACCGTCAGCTCGAGCGTGTTGCTCTGCGTCAGGTAAACCGCACCGAAGTGCAGACTGGCCGGCTCAACTGCGATGAGCGGGATGCCCGTCACGTCGAGGTGGGCCGGAACTACGATCAGACCGGCGGTCGGATCGTTGGTCTGGATGCGAACGGCACCGTCATACGCTCCACCGAACAGGCCGGTCGCGTCGAAGGTCACCTGGATGCTCGTGCTGCCGCCCGGCGGCACGACGCCTGCGGACGGATTGGTCGTGAGCCAGTCCGGCGTCGCCTGGAGGCGGATCGCCAGACCATCGTGCATGTAGTCGTCGTTGTAGACGACGGTCAGGCCGTCGTCGCGAACGTCGTTCTGGATACCGATCGTGGCCTCGTCCAGCCGCGTGCCCTGCATGGACAGGTACTGGTAGACGATCTTGCCCGTCGGATACAGCAACGCCTGCATCGTGTAGGGGCCGCCCGAGCCAAAGCGGGCGACGTTGTCGTACTGGATGATCAGGCGGCTGCCGTCGTACTCGTAGTAGACGTTAGCGCCGTCCGACGGCCGCACGATCAGGTCGTCCCAGAACAGCGCCAGGAGGTTCTCCGGGCCACCCGAGGACGGTAGCGGATCGTTGGATAGATCCGACGACGTGTTCGTGAAGCTGATCCACCCGTTCGAGCTCACACGGAATTCCGTGAAGTCGTTCCCGTAGAACGAGAAGGTGAATCCGATCGGGCTCGGGCCGACATTGACATCGTCACCCGTCGAACTGAACAACGGCGTGCCGGTGCCCGAGATTTCGACCCAGTCGAAGCTCGGCCCACCCGGTTCGTCACTGTCCATCCACGAATACCCGAAGTTGTCGGGCCCGCCGCTTCCGAGGATCCCCGGACGCGTATCGACGTCGCCCTTCCCAAGATCCGGACTGTCATGGATCACGGACGTCGCAATCGAAAGATCCGACTGCACCAGGAAGTTCAGGTCGCTGCCACCGCTGTTCGTGAGCGTGAGCGTCTGGACTTCCGAGTCACCGGTGAAGAGATCCGAGTCCAGGCTCGTCGGCGTGACCGAGGCCAGCGGCGGAACCAGTCCGGCGCCGGTCAGGTCGATGACCGTCGAGGCCGAATTCGGGTCGTTGCTGGCGATTGTCAGCGTACCGTTGAAGGTCGTCGCCGAACTCGGCACGAAACTCAGGTCAATCAGCAGGACCTGTGTCGGGCCCAGCGTGACCGGAGGCGTCAGGTTCGTGACGAACTCTGGCGCACTCATGGCCGCACCGCTGATGATCAGGTCGTCCGTTCCCGCGTTCGAAATGACGAGGTTGCGCGGTGTGGGGAAGCCCACAAATTGCGAACCAAAGTCGATCGTGGTCGCGCTGACCTGGATCTGCGGAGCGCCGGTCACGTTCAGCGTTGCCGGCACGGCCAGCGTCGGCACGGACGGATCGTTGCTGTTGATCACGATGTCCGCCGTGTAGGAACCCCCGAAGAGGCCCGACGCGTTGAAGTTGGCGTTCACGACCTCGGAGCCGCCCGCAGGGATCACGCCGGAGGTCGGCGCGACGGAGAGCCACTCGGGGAAGGCCTCAATACGAATGGCCAGGCCATCGTGAACGTAAGCGTTATTGAAGACGATCGTGAGACCATCGTCACGCGTGTCGTTCTGGATACCGACCGTGGCCGAATCCAGCTGACCCGCCATGGACAGGTACTGGTAGACGATCGTGCCACTCGGAGAAAGGATCGCCTGCATCGTGTACGGGCCGCCGTTGCTATAGCGTCGGACGCCGTCGTACTGGATGATCAGACGCGCACCATCGTACTCGTAGTAAACGTTGCCACCAATGCCCAGGTCGACGACGAGGTCGTCCCAGAACAGCGCCAGGAGATTCTCCGGGCCACCAGATGAGGGCAAGGGGTCGTTGGAGTAGTCGGTGGTCGTGTTCGTGAAACTGATCCACCCATTCGAACTCACACGGAATTCCGTGAAGTCGTTCCCGTAGAACGGGAAGGTGAATCCGATCGGGCTCGGGCCGACATTGACGTCGTCACCCGTCGAACTGAACAACGGCGTACCGGTCGTTGCGATGTCGACCCAGTCGAAGGTCGGCCCGCCCGGCTCGTCACTGTCGATCCAGCGATAGCCGTACAGATCCGGACCACCCTGGCCGAGCGTTACCGGATTGCCAGCGCGCGCGTCGACCACGTCCTTCGGCAGATCCACGCTCTCGTGAACGGTGACCTCTGCGTGGAAGTCGATCG
>Ga0164313_10002786_pt1 | contig 15627 bp, 16 predicted proteins | sample GuaBasSedimGuay4_FD_113735 | JGI IMG/M metagenome (GOLD analysis project Ga0164313, IMG submission 113735) | Subseafloor sediment microbial communities from Guaymas Basin, Gulf of California, Mexico - Guay4, Core 4569-4, 0-3 cm | ecosystem: Environmental > Aquatic > Marine > Hydrothermal vents... | reverse complement strand
GGCAGGGTCCACGGCGTGGTGGTCCAGATGACAATAGAGATTTCGCCCTGGCCTTTGTCATGAATTGCATTCTGATTGACTAAAGAAAACTGGACATCAATTGCAGGAGAAGATTTATCTTCATACTCAACTTCGGCCTCTGCCAAAGCAGAAGCACAATCAATACACCAATGCACAGGTTTGGAACCTTTATGCAAATGACCCGCATCAATAATCTTTCCCAGGGCACGAATGATATTGGCCTCGGTTTTAAAATCCATAGTCAGGTAAGGTTTCTGCCAATCACCCAGTACACCCAGGCGTTGAAAATCAACACGCTGTTTTTCAACCTGTTTGGCAGCATAATCACGACAGGCATTACGAAATGTATGTGCATCAACTTTATGCCCGGCCTTGCCGATTTTTTTCTCCACCATCAACTCAATAGGTAGACCATGACAATCCCAACCCGGGATGTAAGGTGCATCGTAGTCACTCAAGCTACGTGCTTTGACAATAATGTCTTTTAATATTTTATTGACTGCATGACCAATATGAATATCGCCATTGGCATAAGGAGGGCCGTCATGAAGAATAAAAGTATTCTTACCCGACTGACGAGCTCTGATCTGCCCATAGAGATCCATTTCCTGCCATTTCTTTAGCATCTCAGGCTCGCGATTTGCCAGGTTTCCACGCATGGGGAAATCTGTCTTCGGTAGATTCAATGTATCCTTGTATTTGGACTTGCCTTCAGACATCTATTTTTTAGCCATTCTTATTTGGTTTATTTGTTCTTGTGCCATAAATATCGGCCGCAATATGGGCCGCAATATGAGCCGTAATATGAGATTGGGAAGTATAGGGATGTACGATTATTATTCAATCTATACCGATGCTGTTTTATCAGCGTCAGCGCTATTTTCGGCAAAATATTGCCGTGCATTTTCAATATCTGATTCGATGGCTTTTTTCAGCGCATCAATATCCGAAAATTTTGACTCTGGTCTTAGTTTCTGCAGAAATTCGACTCGGATGTGTTTTCCATAGAGGATTTCATCAAAGTCCAGAATGTGCGTCTCAAGTCGCATGCCTTCACCATCAAACATGGGACGTGTACCAATACTGGTAACAGCAGGATGAGCTTTATCATCGATCCCATGCACGCAAGTGACATAGACTCCTGTTACCGGACTATGCAAGCGGTGTAATTCCATGTTTGCCGTTGCAAACCCCAGCTGCCTGCCTCGTTTATCACCGTGTACCACTCGACCACTAATTGCATAGCCTCTTCCCAATAACTGGCTTGCCAGTTGCAGATCATCATTTGCCAATGCCTGCCTGATTCTTGTACTGCTAATCCGCTCTCCCTCAAATGAACAGGTATCTGTATGGTCAAGTTCGTAACCAAATTCATCCGCCATCTTCTCCAGTGTTGTATAGTCACCTTGTCGATCCTTGCCAAAGCGAAAATCATCACCCACCACGAGATGACGAATATCCAGACCTTCGATTAAAAGCAGCTCAACAAATTCCCTGGCCGAGAGATTGGCCAACTCCTGGTTAAACTTGATACAAACCAGGCGGTCGATGCCCAACCGATTTAACTGTTCAACCTTTTCCCTCAGACGAGTTAATCTTACGGGGGCATGTTCCGGGGAAAAATATTCCTGCGGTTGTGGCTCGAAGATAATAACCACCGTTGGCAGATCATGTGTGCTTGCGATTTCTTTAAGTTGTGAAATGATCGCCTGATGTCCCAAATGTAAGCCATCAAAATTACCAATGGTTGCCACACATTTTCGATGGTGCTCTCTGAGATTATGCAGACTACGTATCAATTCCATAAATGATAATGGCCTTAATCTGCTTTCAGTATCATTGTTTTCAAGCGTAAACCAGTCAGCCACAAGGCGGCAAAATAACTCGCCCCACCAGCGATGATCCAGAGGCCCAGTTGCGTGACACGTGTGAATAAATCCCACTCAGTCCACAATGAAATACCGGGTGACATAAAAAATATCAAAGCACTCATGACTGATGCTGCAAAAACAATCCTCAGTATAAATACGAACCAACCATCTTCAGCGATATAAAACTGTCCTTTGCGCAGAAAGTAAAAAAGCAATCCGGCATTAATGAATGCGGCAAGCGAGGTTGCCAAAGCCAAACCTGCATGTGCGAGTGGGCCGATGAAGATAAAATTCATAATGATATTTGAGAACATTGCGACAACACCTATCTTCACCGGCGTTTTAGTGTCCTGCCTGGAGAAGTATCCGCTGGCCAATACCTTAATCAGGATAAACCCGGGCAGACCAATGGCGTAAGTCAGTAAACTTTTAGCTGACATCTCAACATGATAAGGCGTGAACTCTCCATGCTGGAAAATAGTACTTAGCATTGGACCTGCCAATAACATCAGACCAATCGCTGCGGGGATACTGATTAAAAACACCCACTTCAATGCCCAGTTCAGCATATGCGAAAATTTATGCGACTCACCACGTGCATGTTTCTCAGACAGATTCGGCAAAATCACAGTCGCCAGTGCTACTCCGAATACACCTAATGGAAATTCCATCAGGCGGTCGGAATAATATAACCAGGAAATACTGCCGCTGATCAGAAACGAAGCCATGACCATATCTATGATCAAATTGATTTGAGAAATGGACACAGCGAACAACGTCGGGATCATTAATTTCAGTATCTTACTGACGCCCGGATGGTCTTTCTTCAGTCGGGGGCGCGGCAATCGTTTCATCCCTATCAGGAAAGGTATCTGGAAAAGCAATTGCGCTATCCCCGCGATAAAAACACCCCATGCCAATGCCGTTATGGGCTGATCCAGCATAGGTGCCAGCCAAATTGCGCAGGAAATAAGTGAGATATTCAGCAGTACCGGGGTGAATGCCGGTACGGCGAAGCGTCCATAGGTATTCAATATCCCCCCGGCAAATGCTGTCAGTGAAATAAACAAAATGTAGGGAAAAGTGATTCTGAGCATATAAACTGATAGCCCGAATTTATCTTCATTACCTGCAAAGCCGGGGGCAAATATCATAATGACTATGGGGGCAGCGATGACGCCGACCACTGTCACACAAAAAAGTATCAGGGCTAGCTTACCGCTGACATGATTCAGTAGATCCTGTACTGCATCTTCATCACGTTGGTTCTTGTATTCGGTCAATACCGGCACAAATGCCTGTGAAAATCCACCTTCGGCAAACAGGCGTCGCAGGTAGTTCGGTATCTTGAAGGCCACGAAAAATGCGTCAGAACCTGTACCGGCAGCAAAGAAATAAGCAATGACGATGTCGCGTGCCAGTCCGAATATGCGGGAAAGGGTTGTCATAATACTGACAACAAATGTGGATTTAAGTAATTGTTTCGACAAGTTAGGGCGTGACCAAATTTGAAATATTTAATGTAATTCAGCTATATGCAAGCTATCTATCTGTTTATTATAACATTTATTCTGTAAATCAAAGGATAACATATTCAACGACCGGGATTGACAAATAAGGCCAAGATAAGCATAGTTACGCGCCTCAAAAAGACATAATTTTAAACATTAACACGAATATTTATCGGGAGTTTAACATTGGCTAATATTGCCTCAGCAAAGAAACGTGCGCGTCAGAGTGAAGTACGCCGCCAACATAAAGCCGGTCAACGGTCCATGCTCAAAACCTTTATGAAAAGGGTTGATGCAGCTATCGAAAGCAAAGATAAAGAAGCCGCCACCAGTGCCTATCAAGCCGCAATACCTGTCATCGATAGTGCGGTGAGTAAAGGTTTAATTCACAAGAATAAGGCAGCCCGTCACAAGAGCCGTTTAAACACCCGCGTTCACGCACTTTAAGCGCTGTTTTAAAAAATAATATTCAAAAAGCCGGTTATAGCAATAACCGGCTTTCTTCGTTTTACTGTATTGGTATCCATCCTCTTGTCATCCTAAGCTTACACTGAACCAGTAAGAAAAATGACTATGCCATATGGTCACTTTTTTGCTATAATGACCACCTTACCTGGTCATATTATGAGGTGTTAATGATGGAACCTATTTCAAAGACCGAGTTTAAGGCTCATGCACTGGAAATATTAAGGAATATCGAACAAAGCGGGCAGCCTCGGTCAATAACTGATCATGGCAAGCCGACACTTGAAATCAAAAAGCTGAGGCAACAAAAGGAGAGTCCACTGGTTGTGTTAAAAGGGACAGTTATTAAATACGAGGCCGCTACTGTCCCGATCACAGATGATGATTGGGAAAATGCTTGATGATTGTAATTGATACGCATGTATTGGTGTGGTGGGTAAGTGGTTCTGATTCCTTGTCCGATGCTGCAGACAAGATTATCAAAGATACCCTGAATAGTAATGATGAAGTTATTATCTCCTCTATCTCTGCCTGGGAAATCTCTATGTTAATAGAGAAAGGTCGCTTGGTTCTTAGTATGGATGTAGAAAGCTGGTTTGATGAGGTGTCTCAGATCGATGGTGTGCATTTTATGCCAGTCGATAATGAAATAAGCATTAAGTCAACTATGTTGCCAGGCGAATTTCATAAAGATCCGGCAGATCGTATGATTGTCGCGACAGCGAGAAAACTGGCGGTTCCTCTTATCACTGCTGATGAAAAAATTATTCATTACGAACACGTCAAAACTATTTGGTGAATAGTTAATTAATAAGTCGATGGGCGAGGGATATTAAAGCGATGATTGATAATAGGTAGTAGCTTGGGATGTCAATTGTATTGTCGTTCCTACTTGAATGGATTCAGAGCAAAATCAAATCGTCACGATGTATTAGCTCTGCAGAATCCACATAGCCGAGCAGACCCTCAATTTTATCGCTGGCCTGGCCCATAATCTTACGTGTCTCTGCAGCATTATAATTTACCAGGCCACGCGCGATTTCTTTTCCCTGAGGATCAACGCAGGAAACACACTCACCACGTTTAAAATCACCTTCGATCTCAACAACACCAACAGCAAGCAGGCTCTTCCCCTTCTGAGATAATACATCAACCGCTCCCTGATCAATCTTTAAAACACCATTGGTTTGTGACTGACCAGCCAACCATTGTTTACGTGCGGTTAGGGCTTCCTGATTGCTGAACAATAAGGTCCCACGGTCCTCTCCTTCAGCGATCTGTTTAAGGACATCCTCAACCAGTCCTGAAGCAATGACAGTACTCGCACCTGACTTTGCAGCCATCGATGCTGCTTTCAGTTTTGTCAGCATCCCGCCCCTGCCAAGTGCGCCCCCTTCCCCTGCATATTTTTCCAGTGATGTATTCCCTGCTTCAGCCTCGCTAATAAATATTGCTTGAGGATTCTGGCGTGGATCTGCCTCATACAGGCCTTCCTGATCAGTTAATAAAACCAGTAAATCTGCATCAATCAGATGTGTCACCAGACCGGCCAGTGTATCGTTATCACCAAAGCGAAGTTCTTCAGTTGAAACCGTATCGTTCTCATTGACGATGGGAACCACGCCCAGCTTCAACAAAGTGCGCAATGTGCTCCGTGCATTAAGATAGCGCTCACGATTAGATATGACTTCATGGCTTAGTAATATCTGTGCCGTGTGGATTTGATAATCCTGGAAACAGGACTCCCAGGCTTTAATCAGACCCATTTGTCCGACAGCCGCCGCCGCCTGCAAGTCGTGCACTGCATGAGGTCTTTTTTTCCAGCCAAGACGAGTGATCCCCTCTGCAATCGCGCCTGATGAGACAATGACAACTTCGTGACCTTTCTGTCTTAATTCATGAATCTGCTTGACCCAGGTATTTAGAGAGTCGACACGCAAACCACAGCCTTCATTGGTCAGTAATGCACTGCCCAACTTGACCACCCAGCGTTTTGTCTGGGTTAATTTTTTTCGTGAATCACTCATCATTTAAATCTTCCTGGTCTTCTTCCTGAACCTTCTCCAGTCGTTTTTCTTCAATCCCCTTTTCGATCCCCTTTTCAATCCACTGATAAATAGCTTGTGCCAACTCATTACAACCCGAACCTGTCGCTGCCGAGATCCGGAAGACAGGCATTTTTGTAGCCAGTTTTTTCATTAGGCTATCGCTGAAACTATCAACATCTTCAGCGCTCATCAGATCTGTTTTATTCAGTACCAGCCATCTCGGCCTGTCTTCCAGCCCTCGGCCAAATGAAACCAGTTCTTTTTCAATTACATGAATATCATCAACTGCCTTATCCACATCAGCATCAAATCCGATATCCACAATGTGTAACAGCAGATGTGTTCTGGATAGATGCTTTAAAAATTGTATCCCAAGGCCTGCACCTTCAGCAGCACCCTCGATCAACCCGGGGATATCGGCAATCACAAAACTCGCCCCTGCAGCGATCTTAACCACGCCCAGGTTAGGATACAGGGTCGTAAATGGATAATCCGCAACCTTGGGTTTTGCCTGGGAGACAGAGCGTATGAATGTCGATTTACCCGCGTTTGGTAGACCAAGTAAGCCGACATCTGCCAATACCTGCATTTCCAGCAGTAGTGTCCGTTTCTCACCCAGGGTGCCTTCTGTGGTCTGTCTTGGCGTCCTGTTGGTACTGCTTTTGAAACGAATATTACCTAAACCGTGCCAACCACCCTTGGCAACCAGCAAAGGCTTATCTGCAGAAATCATATCACCGATAATTTCATCCGTGTCCGCGTCCTTGACCAGGGTTCCAAGGGGTACCTTGATGGTAAGATCATCAGCGCCTTTGCCATGACATTCCCTGCCCATACCTTTCTGGCCTTTACCGGCACGAAATAATCTCTTATGACGAAAATCGATCAGTGTGTTCAGGCCCTCATCGACAACCAGGTAAACACTGCCACCGTCACCACCATCGCCACCATCTGGGCCGCCACGAGGCACAAATTTCTCGCGACGGAAACTCAGGCAACCGTTGCCTCCATCCCCTGCCTCGACCTTGATTGATGCCTCATCTACAAATTTCATGTTTATTTGCCAATTATTGAAATACAAAACCCAAAATAAACAACGTCATGCCGGATCCCGTATCACGTACGGGACAAGCTTATTCCGGCATCCAGTCAATTAGTGTTCCGCTGAAAGCGGACCTTTTCTTACTGGATCCCTGCCTGCGCAGGGATGACATCAGCACAGCAAGCTGCTGAAAATTACGCCATAAAGTGATTGATACAAAAAACCCCGCAGTAGCGGGGTTTTTTAAAGAATCATCATTTTGTTGTTTCTATCAACCCGCTACCACACTCACAAACATGCGATTTTTCGGCCCTTTCTTGCCAAATACAACTTTTCCGTCGGTCTTGGCAAACAAAGTATGATCATGCCCTAACCCCACATTGGTTCCAGCGTGCATTTTTGTTCCACGTTGTCTAACCAGAATATTACCTGCTAAAACGGCTTCGCCACCGTATTTCTTCACGCCCAGTCGTTTGGATTCTGAATCGCGACCATTTCGCGTACTACCACCTGCTTTTTTATGTGCCATTCTCTACTAGCTCCAAATTTGTCAGCTATTTAGCTGTAATTTTCGTAATGGATAATTCTGTGTATGCCTGCCTATGCCCCATCTGTTTACGATGATGCTTACGACGGCGAAATTTTACGATCTTGACCTTGGGCCCACGACCGTGTGAATTGACCTTGGCAGATACCGTTGCACCCTTAACATTTGGTGTGCCGACTGTTGTGTTCTCACCATCAATTACCATCAGAACTTCTGAAATCTTGACTGTTTTACCTTCTTCGGCATCCAGCTTTTCGACCTTGACCAGATCACCTTCTGTTACCTTATACTGCTTACCACCGGTCTTAATTACCGCAAACATAATGCCTTCTCCAACAATACCGGAGAGCGCCCCCGGGGAATGAGATTCTAAAGGCCGCAGATTTTAAGGAATTCACCCTGCATATACAAGTCGAAAGGCGCATTATATTGGTTTAAATACATAATTATTGTCATATCGACCACAGGGAGATATCTTGATTGCACTTAAATTAATAATAGGGCCCAAAATTCATGGAAAACATGGATTTCTCCTGAGAATCCCTCACCACGGCTCGAGATAATTCTAGTCGAAATGACGGGTGTCAGGAGATTTTCATAGCAATCTGCCCTCTGACTTGGCAAAATTAGGAAAAACAACGTAAACCACTTTATTGGCCACTATTTAATAGCTTATTTTCAATTTGTGAAACCACTCAAGACATCGGCACCAGAACAGCCAGAAAACTTCATAGACACGCTACATGGCCTGATCTATGAGGATATGCGCCTTGTTGACAACCTGATCCAGGAAAGCCTGCAATCTGATGTCGTTCTGATCAACCAGGTAGGCCACCACATCGTCAATAGCGGTGGCAAGCGGCTGAGGCCGGCCCTGCTGCTACTGATTGCACAGCATTTCGGATATTCCGGTTCACAACACATTAATCTGGCGGCGATTATCGAATTTATCCATACGGCGACGCTATTACATGATGATGTAGTAGATGCCTCCCTGTTGAGACGAGGGCAGGAAACGGCGAATCAGCGGTGGGGAAATGAGGCAAGTGTGCTGGTGGGTGATTTTCTCTACTCAAGGGCATTTCAAATGATGGTAGACACAAACTCCATGCGCGTCATGGATGTCCTTTCAGAAGCCACCAATACCATTGCAGAAGGAGAAGTTCAGCAATTACTCAATAGCCACGACCCGGATACATCAGAAGCTAGCTACATTGACGTTATTCAAAGTAAGACGGCAAAATTATTCGAGGCTGCAGGCAGGTTGGGAGCAATTCTCAGTGAACGTGACCCCGACGACGAACAGGCCATGGCCAGATATGGCATGCATTTGGGAACAGCATTCCAGTTGATTGATGATGTGCTCGACTACAGTACCCCGAACTCGGCACTCGGTAAAAATATTGGCGATGACCTGGCCGAGGGAAAACCCACCCTGCCCCTGCTCTATGCTATGTGGAACAGTGCAGATGCGGATGCGAATGTTATACGCGAAGGTATTCTTAATGGCGGCCTGGATAATATCGAAATCATCCAGAAAATTATTAAACAGACGGGCGCAATAGAATATACCGCCGAGCTCGCTCAAAAAGAGGCTGAGCTTGCCATTGAGTCATTGCAACGTTTCTCAAGTAATGAGTATCTTGATGCCATGATTAATCTGGCCAAATTTTCAGTAGAAAGACAATTCTAGGATAATTATCTTCCCCAACGGGGATGGCTATACCTAATGTTTCAGCAGTATCAATCGGCGTGTAGCGCAGCCTGGTAGCGCATTCGCTTCGGGAGTGAAAGGTCGGAGGTTCGAATCCTCTCACGCCGACCACTATCCATATTAAAGCCACTGCATATGAGTGGTTTTATTTATGGATTGCTGTTGATGTAAGGTTTCAACCAAAGAAGGAGGTTCACAAAATTGTCTGGAACAATTTTGAACATCGCGAAGCGATGGCCCCTAGGGCGGAGCATATGGATGTGCGGAGTAAATCCTCTCACGCCGACCAATAAAATACCCGCTTCAGCTATTTTTTATGCCTTTTTTCCAGTTTATTGTAAATCAAACCACGTTCCCTTTTACCCACAGCAATAATATAAATAACTATTTCATTGTCATTTACTTCATAAACCAACCTGTATCCAACCGACCGAAGTTTAATTTTATAGACGTCTTTAAATCCTCGTAGCTGACTGGCCTGGTTGCGTGGGTTTGATAACCTTTCTTTTAACTTATTCTTGAATTGTTTTTGAATGGGCGGTGCAAGTTTCTTCCATTCTTTTAGTGCGCTAGGAAGAAATTTGATTTTATAAGTCATCAATTGATACTTCTATGGCCTTCTCTTTTTCATGTGCACGTTCAGTTACAATTTGTGCCAATTCTGAATCTTCAAGTTTGTCCATTAGCCATTCGTATGTATCAGCGGGTATCAAATATGCGGCTGGGACGTTGTGGTTAAGAATGGCTATAGGCGAACCTTCAGCCTCATTTAGCAGGGCTGTAGGATTTTTCTTTAATTCTGAAATACTAGCAGAGCAGCTTGAGAGAACTTGTTTCATTATGAGACCTCTTACCCAATATTAAGACCGATATTTAGTGCTAAATATAGCTCGATTATTGGTGCTTTACAAGTTTCCTTAAACTACTCTTCTAAGAGGGCATAGCGTCCGAATAACCGACCAGCCCTAGTTTTGCAGCTTTAACCCGAATCGGAAGCTTTTCCGATATGACGAAGGCTGTAAAAAACTAAGGAAACTCTGGTTAAGTAGCTATATCGTCATGCTGGTGAATACCAGCATCCAGTAAACGATTGTTTTGACTTGATTCTGGCCTACGACAAAATGGGTTTTGTAAACTTGTTCAGACCTTCCCTAATATCACTTTTGAATCACGCGCTAAAATTATTCTTGCAATACAATTCAACATCGGCTGCCAGCGATTTCTCGTGACAAATCATGCGCAGCTGACCATATTTTTTAAGAATATCCAGCATTACCTGTGCTTGCATGGTAACTCCGCGTCTGATGTTTTCGATAATGGCGAGTCTTTGAGCATACTCAAGTCTGCCCCACGCACTCAGACCAACTTCGGCAACTGTTGTTTGTACATTGGGTTCCCAGGGACCTAGCTCCATGGCGTTGTTCAATGCTGATTGAAATTCCTGATCGAATTCAGACATTTTGAATTTCAGTAATGCAATACTGCTCCATATGTAAGGCCATTGAGGTCGAAGCGCCACAGCCTTTCGGTAGTGCTCAAGTGCCAGTTTGCTGTTTTGCTCATTCTGCGATTGATTATCGGCCTTAAATGAATTCCATTCATAGACATTGCCCATCAGTGATAATAAATCTGGATTATCAGGATCTTTATTCAGTGCCTGTTTCGCATACCAGTGAACCAGTTTCCAGTTTTCCGTGCTGTATGAATCAACATCATGCTCCCATAGCCTGATGGAAGCATTGACCTTCTGTTTTTTGACATCAGCAAGTCCCCATGATCCAGATACATTGATGACCACGATCAATAATAGACAGGGGATAATTAATAGATATTTAAATTGCATTAGGTGTTATGAATCTTTTTATCAAAAATAACAAAGACCTCGTCATTCCCGCATGTTTCTAGCGGGAATGACCTCCAAGGATGGAGGGAATGCATAAGAATTGCAGGAGCAATACATGTCCAGCGGCTTTTAAGCACTTGAAATCACTGGATCCCGGCTCAAAAGCATACCGGGATGACGAGATTTGTTTCGTGCAAAGCTCTCAATTATTCTGAGTAGCCGTAGTAACTATAATAATTACTATCATAGTCACCATATTTTGATTTTTTGCTCGGTGATACCTGGTTTAAAACGGTACCGACAATATGTGCATGCAGTTCAAGCAATTTTTTAACACCTTTCTTTGCCAGTTGATGACTGGTTGCATCTGCCTTTACTACAAACACCACGCCATCAGCTATTCTGGCCAGAACCCGAGGGTCACTCACAGCGACAACAGGTGCACTATCGATAATGATATATTCGTAATGTTTTTTCAGTGTATCGATAACAAGCTTAAAACGATTTGAAGCCAGTAACTCCAGGGGATTTGGAGGCAACTTGCCCGACGGCAATACATCCAGTAGTTCAATATCGGTCTTATGGATACATTCCGATAATTCAGCAGACATGGAAACAAGTTCTGATAATCCTTTTGCTTCCTTACCTAAATGATAGGAAGGCGCAACAACGGGTTTTCTCATGTCCGCATCTATTAACAATGTCTTCTTCATTTGTGCCACAGCAGCAGCAAGATTTGAAGAGACAAGACTTTTCCCTTCCCCTGGCACTGAGGAAGTAACAACAATCACTTTTTGCTCAATATCAATATTCGATAACATAATTCCGGTTCTGATGGTACGGACGGACTCGGCAAACCCAGATGTTGAGTCTTTAATAAACAGGTGCATCGCATTTCGGTCTTTACCCCAATTCTTTAATTTTGGTAACACACCGAGTACAGGTAATTTTAATTTTTCCTCAAGAGTGCCGCTATTTTTGAACGTGTTATCCAGGTATTCAATCAGCAAGGCCAGGCCAATACCCGCCATTAGAGAAAGCATCAGGGCAATTTGAACATATCTTTTCCTGTTGGGTTTATAGGGTGACAGTGGCTCGATCGCAAGGTCAATGATCCTGGCATTCACTGGCTGTAAATCACTTGTTGCAGCAGTTTCCTTAAAACGGGTCAGAAAAACTTCATATAGTTGGCGGTTGGTTTCTACTTCTCGTTGCAGCGCGGCCAATTTGTAGCTCATCTTGCTGCTGTCTCGTACCTGGTTCTTTGTTTTATTCATCGCCTGACTTAGATGTGACTCCTTGGCCCTGGCAATTTCATAATCTTTGGCAACACTTTGAGCGATATTTTCAATTTGTTTGCGAAGATCAGTCTCTGTGGTTTTTAGTTCCGCTGTCACCGCAATCATTTTTGGATGTTTCGGCCCATAGCGTTTGGAGAGTTCAGAAACTTTTCTTTGCGCCTGTGCACGAGATGAATAACTACTACTGATTAAAGGATGATTCAATACAGCAGGTAGCGATTCAAGTTGTTCAAGAGAATTACCATCTTTGATTGATTTAACCTGTTGATACAGTGCTTCAGCTTCTGAACGTTGTCGCCTTACCTCAACCAGACCACTCGAAAGTGTTCCCAATTCTTTGGTGGCGAGGCTATTGACGCTTTCAACATCAACCATATTCTCTGCTTCTATAAATGCCTGTAATTGCCTTTCTGATTCCTCAAATTTCTTGCGCAACTCACCGGTTCTACCGGTTATCCATCTTGTTGCTTGCTGTGTCTTTTCAAGATCGGCATCAAGAAAACTATTGATATAGGCTTCAGCCAGTGCGTTGGGAACACTTGCTGCTAAATCCGGGTATTCAGAATCGTAACTAATCGTGATAATTTGAGTGTCTCTAAGAAGCTCAATATCCAGGCCTCCCATGAGACCTCCAACAAGGATATTTTTACGGGTGTTTGCATCCATGGGGACAGGTGGTTTGTCTTCCCCGGGTAATTTATCTGGAAGTAGATTCTTTATCCATTTCTTTATCGTTCCCATTATGTTGAAGCTGGGCAGCCTGGATTCTGGTTTGGTGCTCGGTAAAAATTCAGCATGTTTCTCCAGGTTCAGAGCGTCAAAGACTTTGCTTGCAAGCGCCCTGGACTTAAGGATTTGTAACTGCGTCTCGTAGTATTCCCAACTATCCGTAGATAAACCATAGACCTCCTCAATTGAGACGATCTTTGATTCTTCTGCTTCAATCAACAGAGATGAAGTTCCCCGGTAGATGTCCACAAGCGAGTATGCCCACATAGAAGTTAAAACAGACACAGTGATGGCAAGTGCGAGAATGCTCCATTTGTACTTTAAAATGGTAAAAAAGACCTGTCTCAGGTCAATTTCACTATCCTGGAAATCTTCTTCTACAGGTATTGTTTCATGATCAAGCTGGTTCATATTCGTATTAAAAAAAGCTCTGTTCTATTGTAATAGTGTCGCCAGGGCGTACTGCTGTATCAAGCGTTGCCTTAACTGGCTCGCCTGTACTGGAACCATCATGAATAATAAATATCTTGTCCTTTGAAGCACGCTCTTTAAAACCACCGGCAAGTGAGATTGCCTTTCTTATTGTTAGTCCAGGTTGATATGCAAAGCCACCGGCTTGTTCAACCTCCCCATTAATATAGAATTGACGATATTGCACTATATCTATCGAAACCTTGGGGTTGATCAGGTAATCGCCTTCTAGTTGTGAAGTAATTAATGCTTCAAGGCTTGCCAGAGACAAGCCCTGGACCTTCAATACTCCCAAAAACGGATATGAGATTGTTCCTGTATCACTCACTCTTGATTCCAGATAAAGATCTTGTTCATCGTAGACCTGGATACGGATCGTATCTCCCGTCCCAAGCAGGTATTTTTGATTTGTCACTTTATCTTCAGCGAATACCAGTGATGAATTTGTTAAAAAACAAAAACCGATAAATAACACAGTGTTTATAATCTTGCTTGTATTCAAACTTTCAAATCCAATTATTACTGTCTCTTTCAAGGATCTATCTCAATAGACAGTCGAATTAATGCACCAGTTCCGGATTATACGTCTATTGAAGGAGCAAGAAAAATCAACAATGACCGGTCATCCAGAATGAACAAGCGCCTGTCATCCCGAATGGAGTGAGGGATCTTGCTTTTAAACAAGGATCGAGTAGCTGGATTTCTCTCCAGTTCCCTCCCTTCGGTTCGGGACAGGGCTCGAAATGATCTGTGCTTCATGTCAAGTTATTATCCAAAAAATCAGGCAATATCAACACAAAATGGTTCACCACGCTTCATGATCCCAAATACCTGTCTCAGCAATTTATGCGCAATCGCGACCTTCATGACCTTCTCAGGTTTCCCTTTTTTCTCCAGCTTCTCATAAAGTGCTTTGCATTGTGGATTACAAGACTTGGCCGTCCAGCTACACAGGTAAAGCAGTGAACGCATTCGACCATTCCCTATCTTGGTAATGTGCCCTTTGCCTTTGATGCTGCTCCCAGATTCATAGGTGCGCGGACTCATGCCAATGTAACTCACAAACTTCCTCACATCATCAAACCGACGGAAGCCGTCTGTCAAACACAGTAACATCACTGCTGTCTTGGGGCCTACGCCAGGGACACTGGTGATCAAATCAAAGGACTCGTGATAAGAAGCCTTAACCAGCTCCAACATCTTTCCATCAAGCTCGTCTATGGTCTTTTTGATGCCGTGTATCGTGTCTTCCAATATCCGGGCAATCTCATCATCCAATCCCTCTAAATGCTGCATGGCATGATAAGTATTACTCAGCGCGGTCATTTGTTTGCTTAGCTGCCGAGTCAGGGTATCGTATTGTTTTAACTGGTGTATTTCCTCTGAGGTGGGCCGCCAGGGTTGCCTGGAATGTATCAATATCTGACTACCATAATCAAAAATTAATCTTGCATCGACCTTGTCTGTCTTTGCGCGTTGTAACTTCATCTGTCCATAGCGTTTGATTTTTAACGGGTTCTCTACCACCACTTCAATATCATGCCGATGTAGATAATTCACTAACTTCAAGTGATAGTTCCCGGTCGCCTCCATCACACAGCACCGGTTGGGACCAATGAGTTTGATAAATGTCTCATAATCAGCTTCGGTTTGTTGCAATTGCCATTGCATCGCACGTCCTGCTTGCTCAAAGTAAAAATCAAACGTGTCTTTTGATATATCAATCCCTACAAACTGGATCATTGTCTTCACCTCGCTTACTTCAACTTATTGAGATGTCAGCTATCCATCCTGAATGCAGGCTTCGATGCCTATTGAACTGTTCAGCTTCTCTCTCAAATGACAAGACAGAGACTCTCATCCCGAACGGCGTTTATACGCGAATGACAATTGATAGTGTGCTCTGCCCTGTTGCTACTTCCGTAGCTAACCAGGCTATAATATGCTTTCTCCTGATTATTGCTAAGCATAGGATGACAATAATAAAAAGTCCCTAAGGCAACATCCCGGCCTTGACAGACATGGTTCTTAAAACGTGTGGCGATATCCAGATTAGCATATCAT
>Ga0164313_10002785_pt1 | contig 15628 bp, 9 predicted proteins | sample GuaBasSedimGuay4_FD_113735 | JGI IMG/M metagenome (GOLD analysis project Ga0164313, IMG submission 113735) | Subseafloor sediment microbial communities from Guaymas Basin, Gulf of California, Mexico - Guay4, Core 4569-4, 0-3 cm | ecosystem: Environmental > Aquatic > Marine > Hydrothermal vents >... | reverse complement strand
TGCCTTTCCACATCACCACACTGAATATGGCCAAACAAGGATTCTTTGGCGAAATTGTGCATGGAGATGGTGCTTACAACACCAGTAAGATGGGGAATAACTTTGGCAAGAGTGTCTACTGGAACATGTGGTGGCTAAGGAAGTATATGATGCAGCAGCGTTTAGTTCGGTAGTTGAATTATCGGAATGGTCGGTGCGTAATAATTCAAATTCAATCAAGATACCCGATTTTACGGCTGGAGCCTGGCAGGAGAACAAACCAAATATGGATATCAACCTCGAAAATGGAAGTGGTGATACCAGGGTATTGGCATAGTTACTAAAGTATTTCAGGCAGAAATTGATGAGAGAAAATATAACCATACCCGCTGATATTGTTTTAGCACCCGAATGGTGGTTTAAGCACACCGGCATTACCTTCGACCGTGATTTCTTTTTCCATCCTTTAAAAAGAGTGGAAAGTGAGCAGAGAATGGAAAAGGAACTGTACGAACGTTGGGGGAAATATGGACTTGGAGCCCACAAGGACAATGCAAGACCCGAAATCGGGGCTGTGCACCTGGCTGCTGGTTTTATGTTGTCGGAGATGCTGGGATGCGAAGTAAAATATACGGAGAATCATCCTCCGGCTGTAATTGCTGCAAATAAGGAGCATGTGAAAATTGACGTGGAGGCTGCCTTTAACTCGAAGGTATACAAAGACTTTTTGAATCTTACAGAGAGCCTGAGGTCTAAATATGGGTATCTCACTGGCGATGTGAACTGGGGAGGCGTACTGAATATAGCCATAGATCTACGCGGAGACCAGATTATGATGGATATGCTGTTGACTCCTGATGAGGTGAAAGACTATTTTAACTGCATTGCGAGTGTGATTGAAAAATTCACAGGTTTTGTAGCAGCTCAAACCGGAACAACATCCATCTCGGTAACAAGAAGTGTAAGACATCTGCCGAAACCGGTCTTCCTTCATTCCGAATGCTCTCACACCATGATTTCCAGCGAAGATTACGAGCAGTTCCTTATGTCCATCGATGCCACATGGAGCAAAACAAAGGAGTTTTTCGGGATCCATTACTGCGGTGTGGACCCCCACAGATATGCAGAATCATTTGCCAGACTTCCCAAACTGGATTTCCTCGACCTTGGCTGGGGAGGTAACGTTGTCCACTTGCGAAAGCTTCTGCCACCACCTTTTTCAACCTGCGATTAAGTCCCGTGGAACTCATTAATATGTCCCCGAAGGAAATTCATAAAACCATAAGAAAACTGGTTGCCGACTCAGATAATCCCTTACTTACTGGGGTGTGTTGCATCAATATAGATGATAAAGTAGCAGATGATAAAATCGATGCAATTTTTGAAGCTGTCAACAGTCTGAATAGTTTATTGTAATTTAGACTCCTGAATCTAATTGCAATTCAAATTGTTGTGATCGGGAAGTATCTCATTCTATCTGCTATTTATTTGTTACTACCCACCTTTGCATCTGCAGCAGATGAGGGAAGTAAAATTGGCCAGATACCATTCAATCCTACTTTTGAGAATATCGCCATAGAGCAGGGGCTCTCCAATCACAATATTTCATCAATTTGCCAGGATAGCCTGGGATATATTTGGATTGGCACTGCTCGTGGTCTTAACCGTTTTGATGGCTCCACATTCAAGCACTTTTTTTTCTCACCGAATGGAGAGACACCAGGTATTCCCTACGATTTTATTGAATCGACGTTTCATTGTAACAACCACATATTTGTAAATACCCGGCTCGGTGCAGCTGCGTATAATCTTAAAAAAGGAGAGTGGCATTCCCTATCAAAAGGTATGCCAGTATCTGATATGATGGCCATTGGGAACAGGGCTTTTTTCATAAAGGAGAACTCCATATTTGAGTATAATTTCTTCGAGAAAAGGCTAAAAAAGGCCGATTTCGCCAATCAGATCAATGCCTCCATCTTCATTCGCAGTGATGACCGCTTTTTATGGGCCATTTCAGAAGATTACCAGAACTTATTCAGGTATGATTTTAACTCCATAGAATTTACAAAGAGCAACCTCAGGGACATCGTCCCCATTCAGGCCGCCTTTCATAAAATTATTGACAACAAGCTGTTTCTATCTTCCGAGTCTGGATTAAGAATTATGGCGGTATCACCTGACGGAGAGGTATATTGCGATAATAACAGACTATTGAGTGAGTTTAAGGAGTCCTCTTTACTCTCCTTTTTCCTCTCCATAGAGAGATGGGATGAAAACAGCGTTCTAATATGCTCATTGGAGAAAGGGCTGCATGTCTATGATTTAAACAATGGAACATTAGAAAAGACAGGAAAAGAGGAGGCGGGCCTGAGTTCTGATTTGTTGAAAACATTGTTTAAAGACAGAGATGGTAACTTATGGGCAGGGACATTTGACAAAGGCATTGAGGTATTTTACAAAAAGCCCAATGCATTCAATTTTGATAAGCGACTGAACAGATTGACCCATGACGAATTTATTAATACCATTGCCTGGAACGACTATACCAACGATTTGGTTTTAGGGACACGAACGCAGGGTGTCCTTGGAGGAAAGGAAAATATCAATGCGTTTTTGAATGAGAAACTAAGGTCAATGAGTATTGACAATGTCATGAACCTTTATTTAGATTCCGATGAAAAAATGTGGATCGCAGGATATGATAAACTTGTCATTTTTGATCAGAAAAAACAGGAAATCATTACCCCTGAGGAGTATCTGAATCTAAAACATATTCAACATATTTCGGAAAAGGATGGCCTGGTATACCTGGTGACAAATATGGGAATTTTTATATACTCTATTGATGGACAACTCATTAATCACGCATTGAAAAATATAGTAGGAGGAAATCAAATATTGCATTCCAATCATGTTTCCATACTCTGTTCAGAGTATACTGGTTTATATACTCACGACTGGGATTCGGGGAACACCGAGCACTTAAATTTACAACATGACGGAAAGCGTTTCTTCTGGCAGGGAGCCGTTTGTATGAAGCAAGAATCTGATTCAATTCTGTGGGTTGGTACACTCTCATGGGGATTAATCAGGGTGAATTTAAACACGCTTGAGTGTATAAATTATACGGTTCAGGATGGTTTGCCAGGCAATGATGTGACAGCCATAGAACTTGATGAAATGGGAAGAATGTGGCTCAGCACTTCAGATGGTATCTCCTGTATGTATGCACCAGGACAATTTAATAACTTTTCCTCCCATGAAGGGATCGGCAACTACCAGTTTCACCGCCGTTCTTCATTTTCAGACTCCAATGGCATTATCTATTTTGGGGGAAATAACGGCCTCTCATACTTCGATCCCCTGAAGGTAAAACTGAATGAGAAGTTTATTAAAAACACCTTTTTTCAAGAGTTAATCGTAAATGATTCCGGGGTAGAGGTTGGAGATAAATCCGGAATTTTGAGTAAAACACTACCCTATTCGGATGAACTTGTATTTACGCATCGGGTGACAAATTTTTCCATCGACTATTCAGCCATAGATTTTTATGCCCATGACCAGATTTATTATGCCCATATGCTGGAAGGTTGGGACACACGATGGCAACTCCCAGACAAATCTCAAAACGTTAACTATTCCAACCTGCCCCCAAGCAATTATACCCTTTTGGTAAAAGCCAGAAGAAGCTCAGGTGAGTGGTCCGACCCCTCATCTCTAAAAATTACAATAAAGCCTGCACCCTGGAAAACATGGTGGGCATATACAGTTTATTTCCTGGCATTTATATCCATCGTATTTCTGATATTCGCATTGCGCTTTCGTAATCAGGTTATTAAGTCGAATTTAGAAGTGGGACTTCGGGAACGTGCCCGTGAACGCGAGATCAATGAAATGAAGCTTCGATTTTTTACCAATATTTCTCATGAGTTCAGAACTCCTCTCTCTGTGATCAACGGGGTCACATCACTTATATCTAAAAATGTTGAATTCGAAGGATACGCCAAAGAGCTTTTTAACAGTTTGAACCTGAATGTGGATCGACTGATCAGGTTAATTAACCAGCTCCTCACCTTCCGTGAACTTGAAAGTGATACACTAAGTCTCTCCATCCGTCAGGAGAGAATCGATAAAATCATTGAACAGACCTGCAAGGCACTTTCCAACTATGCGCACGTTAAAAAGATTACACTGGTCAATGGGTATTCAGCTTCGGTCGGTGAACTACTTTGTGATGCCGACAAGGTAGAAAAGATACTATCTAATCTTATTTCCAATGCTATAAAATACACCCCCGAAGGAGGACGGATCAATGTGAAGGGAAAAATTCGATCCAAGGAAGAAGCCCTGGGGCTTTATAATAAACTCAGGAAGAGACCTTTCCCATTGTCAGAATCAGGATACCTTGAGATCACCATCAGGGATAATGGTAGGGGAATTAAGAAAAAGGATTTGGAAACAGTTTTTAAACGTTATTCCAAAACCGGTAAAACCACCAAGGAAGCTGATTACTCTAATTCAGGTATCGGGTTGAATTTCGTGAAGCGTCTGGTGATCGTACATAAAGGCGATATCAGGGTGGAGAGTACCTATAAACAGGGTTCTGATTTCAGTATTATCCTGCCCCTCGACAAAGATCTCTATACTGAAGAGCAGATGTTGATACGTTCTGTGAAAGATTCAGAACAACCATTGATTGAGTCAGAAATTCCCATTCAGGCAGGGAAACAAGGCATCGAAAAATTAGAACAAATACCCAAATATAAGATTGCCATTATTGAAGATGATATAGAGTTGTGTAAATTACTGGTAGAGACACTTTCACACCTCTATTCCGTTTGTTATGCACATGATGGAAAATCAGGACTTGAAGTAATCACGAAGGAAAAACCAGATCTGGTGATCAGCGACGTCATGATGCCTGGCATGAATGGTATTGAGCTCTGTGATGAGATAAAACAGGATGAAGTATTGAGTCATGTGATCGTCATTCTGCTCTCGGCAAAAAGTGAAATATCGGACCAGATAGAGGGGCTAAGCAGAGGAGCTGATCTTTATATACCAAAACCTTTCAACCTGGACTACCTGTTGACTGTAATCGACAGTCAGATTCGCATCAGGGATAAAATTCATAACACCTATCTGAAGGGAATGACCCCTGAACTAACTGAAACCGAAGCGAACCAAGAGGTTATACAGTTTCTTTCAAGATTCAACTCCCTGCTTGAAAAAGAGGTTTCCAATGTAGATCTCTCTGTAGATATGTTATCCGAAAAGATGAATATGGGGCGCTCCAGCTTCTACAAGAAGTTTACCGCAATTACCAATACCTCTCCCAATGTATATATAGCAAAGTACAGGCTCAATAAATCTGTGGAATTGCTCCATGAGTTCCGCTATACCGTTTCTGAAGTCAGTGACCTGACAGGTTTCCGGAATGCTTCTTATTTCTCTACCATGTTCAAAAAGGAAAAAGGGCTCACTCCCAGAGAGTACATAAAGAAGATAAAAGATAACCAGGGAAAAACCATTCCATAATATCAATTAGCACAAATCAACACTCATTTTGTTCATTGGTTTTTATGCACTAATGGCGTATTTTTCCTGTCTGAATATGGATAATAGAGACCTCATGAGAATTATAACCACAACACTTGTTTTCTGTATACTGATCCCTGCTGTAATTGTCCGGGCAGATCAACCTGTCTCTCCCGCCCTCGAGGTTTTTAAAGGCTATGATATATACGCAACCACCATTGTACGAGAAGATACCATCTGGAAACAGTGGTTTGCCGGCTGGATGACCGAATCCGATCTGCCGTGGGACCGTATGTTCTATTCATTTTCGGAAGATAGCGGCTACACATGGAGCACGCCTGTATTGGCATTTACCATCGAAAACGTGCAGGTCAATGACCCCTCCGTGGTCAGGTTATGGGATGCTACGAATTCCAGGTACTACTACCAGATGTATTATACCTATTACCCCAGTGGTTTGGGCGACCCTACCAACTACATCGCAATGTCAACAAGTTTGGATGGCCTCTCATGGACCCATAACGGAGTGCTGATAGGAGCCGACAATGGCATCGATATGGATGGCGCATGGGCCCCTTCTGCATTTTGCGTAGATTCAGTAGCCAGTGAAATATACCTCTACTTTCATAACAATCATCCTGACGGCAAAATTTTCCGCACCACGTTGACCAACAGTGGATTAAATTTTGAAAAAAGCAGCACCATTGCGGTTACCCCCTCGGGCGGACTCAGGGCCAATCCGGATGTATCCAGGTCTCCTGATGGAACCTGGTGGATGTATTACAATGGTTCCTCGGCCACCTCCGGTGGAGATGGGAATTTCAATACGCGCAAGATGTATTCCGCAGATGGGGTAAACTGGATGGAGAGTGGTCATAATCCCATACAGCAGTACGAAGATATGACTACCACAACCCCTCATGTAGTTTGGACCGGCCCGGAAACCTACCAGTTATGGTACGGCTTTGGCACTCCTTCATTTCTGGATTTTGATGTCTACATGCAGTTATTTCAATCTGAAACGGAACCGGATCAGAGTGTGGTGGCTTCATCGGAAGCTCTTCAGGTTTTGGGAGCCTTAATGGCTGTGGATAAGGATCCGCTCACCTTCTGGTCATCGGCCGGGCATGCAGGTTCCGGCAACCATACCGAATGGATCTATCTGAAACAGAGTGAAATCAAGGATATATCCGTTGTTGAACTAACTCCACGATCGGTATCTGGTGCTGCCATGTGTTTCCCGGCAGACTTTATCTTTCAGCACAGTTCAGATGGCCTCAGCTGGACAGATATCCCAAAGACACTCCAAACAGATTACAAGTGTGCAGATACAACAACCCAGATCTTTAGATTTGAAAGTATTGTTTCGGACCAGTACTTCAGATTATATGCCACAAAACTGAATGCCGATTCATATGGAAATTATTATTGCCAGATCGCTGAAATGAATATAGCTTTAGATACTACTGTGGGTATTAAAACCTCCCCGCATTCTGCAGATTCTGAATTGCTTCAGAATTATCCAAATCCTTTTCATCATACTACAACCATCAGCTATTCCCTTCAGAAAACCACAAATGTCAGGTTGGAAGTATTTGATATTTTTGGTAAAAAAACAGCTAACCTGATTAATGAAATGCAGTCAGCCGGGTTATATGAGGTGGAATGGAAGGCAATGGACCAGTCAGAATTGACCAGTGGTTTCTATTTCATTAGATTGTCAGCAAATGGCCGGACATATACCAGGAAGATGCTGCTGGTTCTTTAAGAGACACGAAAGGACATTTCACCTAGTTCTTCATACAACGAACAGAAAAACCAAGATCCTTATAGAAACAGGCAGGCGGGAGCCGGTACAGATCGAGGCTGTAGAAAGCCAGGGATCGGAACCAAGCGTTTAAAGGGCTGTACTCAGTGGTAGACCACCAGAAACCTTCATTTCCTATATAGAAAAAAGCACCCCATTCATCACGATATCCCCCGGGTAGCGCCGAGAAACCTGATCTGTTTTGGTATGCGGGGTAATCAGGATTCCCTACTGTGCCAGTACCGGATGAAAAACGCCATTCGGTAGGAGCTGCAAGGGATTTGCCAATTTTATCTCCGGTTAATGTGCCATCATAATTAAATCCGTGTGTTATCAAGTAGTGTCTCAAGGTCGACCATTCAGAATCGCTTGGCAAATGCCAACCGTCAGGACATACACCTTGTATTCCACTTGGATCTGCATCACTCCCTGCACTTCCTTTCATGGCTGCCGGCCATGTGTATAATGCTCCATAAATGCTCGCATTTGTTATACTATCATCGTCATACCAGCAATATGCCTGGTCAGAAACACTAACTTCAGCCCAATTAGCATCGCCTGAAATGCCGGGTATAGCAGTACCGTCTGCATAATGAGTAGTCTTCAGGTTCTCCGCCATCCAGGTCTGCGTACCAATGGTTACAGTTCTGTAGATATTTCCGTCAAAATCGGAGAGCGTACCCTCTACAGCATCAGGAGGGTAGAAAACAATACTATCAATCTCTGAAGTATTGAATTTCCCTATGATATTGCCTGACTTCATGATATACATGGTGTCATTCTGAGCAGAAATTGTCACTATTGATATAACCGTCGCTATTATTGATAAAACTATTCTTCTCATGGTGTGGCTTTCTCTATTGCTTAACAAATCTGATGGTTTCAACAGCTATTCCGTTGGACAGCTTGCAAACATATATTCCTTTGGTCAGCTCCGATATATTAATCTGATACACATTGCTATTTGGATCGACTACCTGGCTGAAGACTATTCTCCCTTCCATTGAAATAATTTCAATAACATCAATGGATTCTATGGTGGATGTGGATTGTATGTTCATCACATCAATTACGGGGTTAGGAAAGAGGTTGATACTTCCGGTAGCTTGCGCTGGACGTAGGGTTTGAATCCCGGAAATTATTTTATTGAAGTTCAGGCTGCGAAGATCGGAAAGCGTGTAACTATTGGAATGCCCATCAATAGTTGCCACCTTGATATTACCCGATGAAAAATCCACCTTCGTGATATCAATCAGGGTGAAGGAGCTTTCTACACCCTCATTGTCCAAGATAAACATCACCTGGGCTTGCAACCCCAGCAGCCCTACTCCTAATAAGAGAAAAGCGCTAAGTTTTAACCGTTTGTTCTGCATGATATGTTGCATTTATACTCATTACTTACATCTGCGTTGAATTAGTAATACTCTTTACCAATCAACTATCACATGTGGGTTAAGTCTAACGAATAATTCTAAAGTGTCAACGGAATGAAAATTCCGGTTAACACAAGAATGAAAGGAAATGCGATAGCAAATTTCAGAAATATCCTCCAATCAGACAAGGGGAGGACTTTTTATATTCCTGATCTAGAATCATTCTAAATAAGCGAATACTACTTTTATAATAAACCAAAAGAATTTTAACAAAAACAGTACCATCACTGTTATATAAGCGGATCGGCACAGCGTCAATCCCTGACTTTATTAGTATTCATTTTTAACAAGATTTCATGAAGAATCAAATAACTGAAGGTCAGATCGACTCTTATCAGAAGAATGGATTTGTCATTATCGAAGATTTTCTCTCCTCTAATGAACTTGATGATTGGCGTGAAGCTGTTGCAGAGGCTATTCAGGAAAGGGAGGGTCGGAAATTTCCAGACAAGGATGTCAAAATTGGTGAAGATGACGGTATCAATGAGGATGCAGATTATTATGGAAAAGTATTTGATCAACTGTTAAATCTCTGGCAAACCAATGAACGAATGAAAAATATCATGTGGGATGAACGAATCGGTCAAATGGCCGCCCAACTTTCCCGCCAGGATGGCATCAGGATATGGCATGACCAGACGCTTATTAAACGGCCCTGGGCCAACCCTACCGCATGGCATCTGGATACTCCTTTCTGGTCCTTTGATCACCGGGAAGCGCTCTCCATCTGGGTTGCACTGGATGATGCAACCCTGGAAAATGGCTGTTTGTTTTTTATTCCCGGTTCTCACAAGAAAACCACATTCGAAAATCCCGGAATTACAAAAAATATGGATGCTGTGTTTGATTTCTACCCCCAATTCAAGCAATCTCAGTCCATTCCTGCTGTGATGAAAGCAGGAAGTTGCTCTTTTCACAACGGTTTATGTATCCATGGTGCCCACGCCAATATGACTCCGGGGTTTCGCAGGGCCATGACCTGCGCTTATATGCCTGACGGGAGTGTATTCAACGGACAGAAGAATATTCTGTCTGATGAACAGGTGGCAAAACTAAAAGTGGGGGACCCCTTGAATGATGATCGTCAAAACCCACTGATATATTCCAGGTAATAAGAATATTTAAATACCAGAAGAGAAAATGGATATCAAATATTTTTGCGCATGGTGGGGACTTGACCACCTGGGCATGGAAGGCATGCTACATAAAATTAAAGAAGCTGGATTTGACGGTGTAGAGGTTTTTGCTCCTCTTGAGGCTGAAGAAAGAGAGCTATTAAAAAGGTTGCTTGAAGAACTGGAGCTGGAGCTAATCATTCACCAGTATCGTGCCGATGGCCAGTTCAAGGAGTATTGTTCGACCTTTAAAGAGGAGTTGGGACTGGCATCATCTCTCAAGCCTGTATTAATTAATTCGCATACAGGTAGGGATTACTGGTCAATGGACGAAAACGGGAGATTAATAGAAATAGCCGCTGATATTGAATCCAGTACAGGTGTAAAAATTGTCCATGAAACCCATAGGGGGAGGTTCCCATTCTGTGCACCGGTTTCAAAACTCTATTTTGACCGATATCCTGAAATGCGAATTAGCGCGGATCTGTCTCACTGGGTGGTTGTTTCAGAAAGTCTGCTTGAGGGTCAGGAACAGACCATAGAAATGGCCATTCTACGGACTGAGCATATTCATGCCAGGGTAGGATTTGCCGAAGGACCTCAGATCAGCGATCCTCGTTCTCCCGAATGGGCAAAAGAGATGTCTGTCTTTACTTCCTGGTGGCAAAGAGTTGTTGATCGATTTCTGGAAGAAAACAGACCAATTCTGACAATTACCCCGGAGTTCGGGCCCATACCCTATAGCTGGACGGTGCCCTTTACCGGCCTTCCTATGACAGATTTCTTTGATATTAACGTCTATATGAAAGATTACCTGAAAAATAACCTGCATACAGGTCCCTCATACCCTCAAGAGTAACCGAAGAGGCCGAATCTGCTGAAAGGTCATTCATTTCCAGGTGATCTTCAGTCAGGTGATAAAGCTCCTCTGAGGCCGGTCCTTCCTGATTGATGTAATGGATGTATTTCCACTCCCTGGTTCTCACACCCTCCGACCTTTCAATGTGCATGTAATCCTCCATGTGCCTGTAGAGATGTTCATAAAAGAAATCATCGCGGAAAGGGAGGTCAGGATCATCAAGCAATGGAAGCAGGCTCTTGCCATCCATATGTGAAGGAATCTCCAGACCAGCCAGATCGATTATGGTGGGCGCCAGGTCAATGTTCAGGACCATCTCTTTGCTTCGGCTCTTCTCGTTGGGATGGCGCGGATCAAAGATAAATCCTGGAACACGTAGCGACTCCTCGTACATCAACCATTTGCCCGTAAATCCATGCTCCCACATAAAATGTCCATTATCGGAGTAGAACACCACCACAGTATTGTCATATAAACCTCTTTCTTTTAATTCATTTACAATATCTCCCACTGCCTGGTCCATTCCATTGATCAGCCGGTAATACTGTCTCATGGAGTTCTGTAAGGGACCCTCCAATTCACGGGCCGTACGCATCTTCTCAATATCCCTGATCCCGTTTAATGAAACTTTCAAAAACTCAGGTTGGCCCATGGCCTCCTCTTCTGTCACCGAACCTGCGATATTCATAGGCACACTTTCATAGGATTGACTGAATTTCTCATCAAAATCGCTCCAGGGCCCATGGGGAGATTTAAAACTGATGGAGAGGCAGAATGGTTTATCTTCATCCCGCTGATCCAGGAAACTGCTGACTTTACGTGGAATTACATAGGTCTCCTGGTGTACCGGGTCGATTATATTGGCTTTACCCACCCTGATCTCTTCCCCGCGGAAGCCCCTGGCATCAGGTGGACAATCACAAAGGAATTGATGTTTTTCAGTAGTACCGTTATTATGCACAAAGTTACAATCCCTTTCATGCCAGAAGTTACTCTGCCCCATGCTCCCGGCCCAAAAATCAAAGAGATCTGCTGCTTTCATAAAGTAGCCGGTATCCAGCTCCAGGGTTCCCCATTTCCCTATAAAGCCAGTGTAATATCCACCCTCTTTTAAATACCTTGGGTAGGTTGTCTCAAGCTCAATGGGAGTAAAGAAGTCCTGTACGCCGTTATTGCGGGCATATTGTCCGGTCAATACACTGGCCCTGCTTACACAACAGATGGCCGTTGTCACAAAAGCATTGTCAAAATAGGTGCCCTGTGCAGCCAAGGCATCCAGATTGGGAGTCTGGATAATATTATTTCCCGCATACCCAAGGGCATCCCAACGCTGATCATCAGAAAAAATAAACAGAATATTCACAGGCTTATGGGTGTCCTGCTCTCCCCTGGAATTGCAGCCAATAGGCGTAAGTAAAACCCCCAGTACCATTAAAAGAATGAGGAAACAATCATACCTTATAAATGAACAGGCGTTTAGGAAGGTGGCTACAATAGGCTTGTGACCCATAAGGATAGTTTCTAAAAATCCAGGAATTACTTCATATAAAAGATCTTTTCGACTACCACAGGCATCAACTCGTCAGCGATCCTGTCAAACTCGGTAAATGACAATTCATACCTGGTGCCCACTCCGTTTGCTGTCACTACCACTTTGTGCTCACCTGGTGAAAGCCCACCCAATGGGATGCTGAGCATAAGCTCCGATATTCCTTCACCCACCGTTTCTCCATCCAGGGTAACAGTATATGATTCGGGAGTAATACCTATGGTGGTCCACTCCAATACCAGTTCACTTCCGGTTGAATCTGCCACATGAACGGCCAGTAAGGTTACATCATTCACATTTCCCCGGTAAATATCCATCAGGGCTTTGGTCAGGTTCAGATAATAGTAACCCCAGCCACCCTGATCCCCTCTGAATCCGGGGGCAGTTAATGACACAGGCTCCAGGTCATCGCTTAATTCATTTGAGTAGGAGTCCACATAGATGCTCTTATCAGGACCATACCCATGTCCTTCACCCTGACCGGTATATTCATTAAACTGGTGAAGCATAACAATAAGTGGTCTGTGCTCAAGGGCTGTTTTAAAAGATTCCAGGTAGGTCCACCCTCCCCTTCTTCCATAGGCTTCAGGAGCTTTCCAACCCTGTTCTGCAAAGAAAGCCGGGGTCACAGTAGTGGATTCAGCTTTCCCGTTCTTGTAAGTTACTGTGGGACTTAAGGAACCATCCATCCAGCTCCAGTACTCAAGTTCATGATGAAGGGTGGTCTGGTTCTGAGAGGACATCCAACGAATCGTAAAGTGGGTATCATCCACAGGTCCCTGCTTTTTGCGAAATGCATCAACTTCTTCTTCCGACCAGGCCATGGTCTGTTTAAAGAAAGGGATTCGGAAAGAGGATTCTGTGCGACCCTCTTTATGTGCCAGCACACCCGTATCCAGGATAATGATCAGCGGTTTACCCTCATAGATCTGCCAGAGACCCTCGAAACGGGGATTGCGGATGTAATCCTGGTAGATCCATTCAAGTTGTTCATTGAGTGCAACCATGGTAGCCGGAGGACCATTTGTAAGCCCTGGCATAATGGCTACTTTGGGTACAGGAAGTCCTTCGTCTCGCATATCAGCAAGTACCTCCAGAAACATCTGGGTACAATGGAGAATCTGATCTGACCCTGTGCTGCGCTCAGACCAGTGCTTTTTGCCCCAAATGTGATTGGACCAGTCGGGGATAATAAAATCAACTCCCATATCCATAAACCAGAGGATATGCTGGCGAGTCACATCGGGATTGGTGGATTCGTAAAGTCCCATTAATGGGATTGCCTGAGCAGTGGTCCATTTCCTGCCGGGTGTAAACCACGGTTCCCACTGCATGGCAAAAAGGGTCTCCTCCTCTCCTCTCGCCACGAAATCTCTGCTTTTCACTTCCACCAGTACTGTATTGGATCTTAAACCCTCCACAGGCATAAACGTGCCGGCCTGCAAAAGTGAATAATCTTCAAGTCCCATCCAATCATCTCTATCTGCCATCAGAGCGATCACCTGGATCATGGCAGGACCAGGATTCGGAAGAGGGATATGGAATGTGGCCTGGCCACCCTCGTCCGCAAACTCATGGGAGCCCCAGCGCTTTCCATTTACAAAGGGCAACAGGACAATCCTTCCGGTAAAAGCTCCTGGATCAACCACGGCATTCAGTTCTATTGCTTTGCCCATTTCAATGGACTCCTTGTTAACCTCTATTTGAATTGGACCATCACCATTGCCCGTCTGACAGGAGCATAGTGCCAGGGCAATCAGGGAAATGACTGCAACAATGTTATGGAATGCGACCTTTTTCATAATGGGATGGTATTAATGAAAGAGAGGTCCGCCAAAATCAGCGAACCTCTCTTCAAAATTATAAATAAACTTAATTCAAAGTTATCTTATTCAAGGATCATCAATTTCTGGGTTTCAGCTTTGTTTCCAGCTTTGATGCTATAGAAATAGAGTCCGTGATTTAGCTCGCCACGGTCGAAGGTCACTGTATGAGTTCCTGAAGTTCTCTCTTCATCCATTACGTTTCTTACTTGCTGTCCAACTGCATTGTAAATAGCTATTTGAACATTGGAAGAAGTTTCAAGTGTAAACTCAATCATGGCTGTGTTAGACATGGGATTGGGATATACCTTTGAGAAACTTCCGGCAGCTAAACTGGAAGGAACACTTACAAAAGAGATTTTCTCAGTATTACCGGCTTTCATGTGTTCAAAGATGGCATCCTTATTCGCTTCCCAATCAGCTTTTTGCTCGGGGAACCAGTTCAGGTCACCCAATGGCAGACCAGCAACAGAACCTTCCAAGGTAGCTGCATTAGAATAGGTTCCATCAAAAACAGGCCATGTATCATTAATGGCTGCGTCTCCGTCCGGATCCCAGTGCCAGCTTGGCCACTCTGATGGAGGAGGCCACAGGTCAGCAGACTGACCCTGTGCGTGGATAAAGTTAGCAGGACGTGCCCATGCAATAAAGTTGTCAGAAGCAGTATAGATAGCTGCATCTGTCCATCCCGGATCCAGATCATAGACAGTATTTCCATACTTCCACATTGGGAAATCCGTATTCACGTTGTTCTCATGATTGAACAGATGACCTTCCCTGGAAGCTGCAAATGCCTCAATTGGGTCTGCACCAAATTTTGGATCGGTAAGTCCGTCCCAGATCAGTGGATGCAGGTTCACCTTGTTGATACCTGTAGCAGCAGCAGTATCATTCATTTCAGCAACAAGGTCGTAAGCACCCTGTGAATGGTACATGTTGTTGTACTGGACATACTGGATACGTGTGGAAGGCAGTACCTCACCAGGAATGGTATCCGAATAGATCAACATGGGCTTGGGCATAGAAGCATCACCTCCTGGCATCGGCTGCCAGTGATATGCATATGGTCCGGTCATGAAATCAAAAAAGAGGTTATTGGTCATATAATACTCATTCTCAAACAGCGACCAGTCTACCTGGCTCTTGGAGTGGAGGAAAGTATTGTGATTGATATAAAGGAAATTGGTTACATGCGCAGTAAAATTAGCACTCAGCCAGTTCATACCAATGGAAACAAATGTATTGTTCTCGAAATAGGCAGTATCACATCCTGATACAGCAGCAGCCAAATCGAGGATAAACATGTGACCGTCGTTTGCCCCAAGCTCGTTTCCATGACGGAGGGCCTGGTTATTGGTAAACCAGAGATCGTTATCGCCACCAACCAGCTCAACGCAACTGAACCATCCCGCGGGATCAATAATACAATTATCAACCTTTACAAAGCTTGCTGAATCACTTTGAACCAGCCATCTTGCTGGAAGCTGTGCATTCAGATCGGCATTCACAAAGTAGACGTTTTTCA
>Ga0164313_10002784_pt1 | contig 15628 bp, 9 predicted proteins | sample GuaBasSedimGuay4_FD_113735 | JGI IMG/M metagenome (GOLD analysis project Ga0164313, IMG submission 113735) | Subseafloor sediment microbial communities from Guaymas Basin, Gulf of California, Mexico - Guay4, Core 4569-4, 0-3 cm | ecosystem: Environmental > Aquatic > Marine > Hydrothermal vents >... | reverse complement strand
GCGGTAGCCGAGGATCTCCTCTTCGAAACCGACCCCGCCGGGGACGACCTGGTTGTTCTCCGCCAGAAAAGGCGATATCGGCGACAGGGCGCCTAAGAGCAGCTCGACATCGTCGACCTGATACGGCGCGTCCTGGCGGTAGGAGATCTCGCCCTGGAAGGCGATGCCCGATCCTCCGAGCTGGGCGTTCCAGCTGAGGCCGTAGAGCTTCATATCCTCGGGGTAGGCGAGGAACCAGTTTGCGGTTTGAGCGTAGATGGAGGTCACGCCCGCCTGGGCGGCCTGTCCAGCCGCCGCGTCTGCTTCGGGGCTCACACCGGGCGGCACGCCGAGGGCGGCGTAGATCGCAAGTGCGATCCCGGGCGCCGCTGCGAGTCCTTGACCTGCGGCCTGTTGGGTGCCGGTGATGCCGTTGATGGTCGGCAGCCGGCTGTGGACGTTCATGTAGTAGAAGCCGAACTCGGTGCCCCCCCAGCTGGGCATGAACAAGCGCAGGGCGAGGCCGTACTGGCCGTCGTCCTTGGCGTCTTGTGTGTCGGTGCGGGGAACGCTCATGAACGGGTAGGGGTACAGGGTGTCCCTGTCCGCCCCCATGAAAAATGGCTGCTCGCCGGTGTCGGGGAAGCTGGCAAAGGCCAGAAAGACACTCTCGCCCCCCGGGCCGACGAAGTCGTTGGTCGAGAAGTAGGTGCCCGGCGGATCGATGACGATGGGCTCCCACTCGTACTCGTAGAAGCCCTCGATGGAGATGTTCTGGGTGATGTCGAACGATGCCCATGCCATGCCGACGGGCCGGAAGGCCTCGCGGAGCTCGGCGCCCGGGACCCGAAGCGCGGAGACATCAACCGGGTTGATCACGCTCAGGCCACCCTGGATGAAGGTGCTCTCACCCCAGTTGAGGACCTGCTGGCCGACGCGGATCTGACCGATGGGGAACTGCCACCATAAGTAGGCGTCGAGGAGCTCGGTCCGGCTGCCGGCCCAGCCGAGGGCCTCGTCGGTCAGCTCGGTGCGCTCACAGCAGTCCTGCTCGAGGGCAAAGTCGTAAAATGCGGAGGCACGGGTGAAGAATCCGATGCTGGAGTTGGCGCCGACGTCGTAGCCGAAGCTGAAGTCGACGGTTGCCTTGGGTGTGTTGCTGACGATGCTCCCCTTGTTGAAGTTGAGGTTGCCGTCGTCGCCGTTGACCGACCAGGCCGTGCCGCCCTCGAATGGGCTGATGATCGCCGTGTCTCGTTCCTGAACGCGGTAGCGCGCCCCATACGAGACGGTGACGTCGAGGTTGAGCGTAAATTTACCTGACTTACCCGACAGATCGATGGCCTCGCCGGGCATGGCAAAAAGACCGATGATGGCTGCGACGAGAATGATTTTCCCGGTTGTCCACAGCCGGTGTGCAGAAGAATGACTCATCTCCCCCTCCTCTGTAGTTAAATCCCCATGAAACCCACCTGAAGCCGGTCAGCATCGAGCTCGCCACATGGCGGCTCGATCCGACTGCCGGTGGGTAGAATGAATCTCAATTTTCCTAAAAAATGACACAGTGGAATCTGCTTCGATGCGGTGCGTTTCTTGCCGCTCGAGGTTCGTCCCAATGCGCGTCCCTTCGCCGGTGCGTGGTCCGGGTTGAGAGTTGGATGACTCCAGTCGTTGTGCCGTTCATGAGCTTAACACAGGCGGGGGGGGATTCGAGTTGCTTTGGGTGAGTCGGATACCGGGGATTCGGGAGGCTCAGTCGTCGTCGACGGTGACGTTCTGCTCTTCCACGAGGTGATCGACCAGGATCGTCTGGAGGTGGTTCCTCGACATGTGGATCCGATCGAGAAGCTCCACTGCGTCTTCGGCAGGCATGGGACGAGCGATGTAGAAGCCCTGAACCTGATCGACCCCCATCTCCCGGAGGGCCTCTAGCTGAGCGTCGGTTTCAACGCCCTCGGCGATGGTGGTCTTGCCCAGGTTGCGGCCGAGATCGATGATGGTTCTGACGATCTCCATCGAGTCCACGTCCTCGAGCATCTTGGTCACGAACGAGTAGTCGATCTTGAGCGAATCGATCTCGAATCGCCTGAGATATGACAACGATGAGTAGCCGGTGCCGAAATCGTCGATGCTCAGACCGATATCGAGTGCCGAGAGCTGACCGAGCATGGCGGTGGCGTGCTCGGTGTTTTCCATCAGCACACTCTCGGTGACCTCCAGCTTGATGTCGCGCCCATACAGACCGTTCTGTCTCAGGGTGTGGTCGATCCGGGACACCAGTTCGAGCTGGAGGAACTGGGTTGTCGAGATGTTGAGGCTGATGGTGATGGGCGGATCCATACGGTACTGGACCTGCCATGGCCGAACCTGCTTGCACGCCTGTTCCGCGACGATACGGTCGATCTGAACCGCGATTCCCATCTCCTCGGATGCCGGGATGAACTCGCCGGGCAAGACAAGGCCACGGGTCGGGTGATCCCAACGAGCGAGGACCTCGAAGCCCACGAGATTGCCCTTGTCGAGGGAGATGATCGGCTGGTAGAAGGGTCGGAATTCCTTTCGTGTCACCGCCCGCCTGAGGTCGTTTTCGAGTTCGAGGGTGGCCACGACCTCGGCATGCATCTTCTCGTCGAAGACGGCATATCGGTTTCGCCCCAGGGCTTTTGCGCGATACATGGCGTTGTCGGCGTCGCGAAGGAGGTCCTCTGGTTTCTCGTACCCGGGGTTCCACATGGCGATCCCGGTGCTGACCGTGGCGTAGGCTTCGGAATCATCAAGCACAAAGGGGACCTGGAACTCATGGTGGAGGCGTTCCGCGATGCTGGTGGCGTCGCGGACCGATTCCACATCCTCGGCGACGATGACGAACTCGTCGCCGCCGAACCGGCAGACGGTGTCCGACGGACGGCAGATGGAACGGACGCGGTCGGCAATGGCTATCAGCAGCTTGTCGCCGACCAAGTGGCCGAGGCTGTCGTTGACGTTTTTGAACCGGTCGATGTCGAAGAAAAGAACGGCGAAGGGGTTGTCCTTCATCCGTGATGCGCGTGCAAATGCGTGGCGGAGCCGGTCGAGGAGCACCGTCCGGCTCGCGAGGCGGGTGAGCGGGTCGATTAGGAGATTGGTCCGGGGTTCCTCGAAGGCTTCCTGATCGTCGGTGATATCGGAGTGGCGGCACACCAGCCGCATGGCTTCGCCGCCGGGATCGCGGACCGTCTCCCCGAGCATGCACAGACGGCTGTGGGTCCCGTCGGATCGGATCAGTCTGTAGTGTTCTTCAAGAGATTGGAGTTCGCCGCGGGCGACGGATTCGACGAGTTGTCTAATCCGATCGCGATCATCTTCCTCGATGTGTTCAAGCCAATCGTCAATGGTGGTTCGCAGCTCGATCTCCGGTCCGATCAGGTTTCCCCACTCGGGCGACAGTGTGAGGTCGCCGGTTTGAAGATCGGCGTCCCAAATCCCGTCCTCCTGTCCACCGCAGGAGATCAGCAGCCGCTCATGACTCTGCCGAAGATCCGCATAGGCCTTCTCGAGCTTGAGAAACTGGCCCGCGATGTGTTCGTGGACCCGGATCCTCGCTTCAACCGAAGCCGGTTCCAGCGGATCTGAAAGCACATCGCAGAATCCACTGTCGAGGATGGACGAAGCTTCAGAACCTGTGCTTGAGTCGGCTACGGCGAGGACCTGGCAACTCGTCGCGAGATCACCGTCGCTGTGGATCCGATTTACAAGATCCTGCGCGAGGTCGTTCGGCAGTCGCCAATCGATGACCGCCAATTGGGGAGCAAGGTCGACGATATCCACCTCATCGATCTGACTCGCGTCGCAGGTCGTGACCTGATGACGTCGGACCTTGAGCATGGAATCCAGGAGAGACCGGACGTCGTCGTTGTGAGAAACCACCAGGCATCTCAGCAGAGGTCTCGGTGTCTCCTCCGGAGAATGGCTCGGTTGACTGGAACTCCGCTCATCACGGCGTTGATCGACGTCGTCCGAGGACAATCCGGTTGAGTTTGTCGATGAATCGATCGGAATCATGACACTCCCAATCCTGCATTATAGAGGCGATCGGGGGATTTGTTCCAGTCCTGAGCAAAAATTACCTCAAGTCCTCAAAGACAGCTAATGTTCATCTGCGTCCGGTGGTCTCGGTGGATCGGCCGAATCCGCCAGGGGCTCGAAACCGTCGCAGAAGTAGGCGTGGAGCTTTGGGCCCGACCAAATTTTTTCGAGACCCGTTCGGTCCATGAGTTCTTGATCCTCCGCACGTCGTGCATGAACCAGAATGACCCGCGGTTGATTGCACCGTACGATCTCCATCCGGTTCGGCGGAACCGGACGCAGCGAACCGCTTGGGTCGACCCACTGATCATAGCTTCTGAGGATGTAGTTGCTGCGAAGCTCGTCACCGTCGTGGCTCAGGATGGGGATCGGGCGCTGGAGGTAGAACGACAGCGACGGCCGCCATGCCTTATAGCCGACAACCTCGGTCTCGGCCGGCAGGTCAGTCTGGATCAGGGTCGCGAGCGCACGTTCGGAACGCCGCTCTGCGGCCGCCGCGATCACGGGCTGGAGCACCACCGGGAGGGCGACCATGGGAAGGCTGAGCGCAGCAATCAACCATGGGCCTCGGTGGTGGCGGAGGGCGATGACGGCCCAGACGATCGATAGTAGACAGACTGCTGCCATACAGAGCGCAGGGATCGGGAGCGCGGCCAGTAGCTCGGGTTGGATCCGGGTCTTCTCGAGGGCGCCGAAACCGGCTGCGGCCATGACGAGGGCGAGAACGCTCCAGCCCACCAGCGAGACTGTCGCTGCGCGGCGGGGGAGGTTCTGTGCCGAAGCCCAACCCGATGCCACGAGCAGGGCGACCGCGGGCATAAGCGGCAGGATGTACTGAGGGAGCTTGGACTTCGAGGTGGAAAAGAAGACCAGTGGGATGATGAGCCAGAGGATGGCGAAAACCCGCCGAGGATCCCGTTTCCGGATGGCGTCGCCGCGGCCGATGGCCAGGGGCCACCACGGAAAGAACCCGACACCGGCGATCACGAGGAAATACCACCACGGTTGGGTTCTTCGGAGTTCGTCGCTGCTGACCCGTTGCCAGGTCTCGGTGATGGCGACATACCGGAGATAGCCGGGCAGCCGGTCCTCCATGAACCAGACCCACGGCGTGACGATGGCGGCCGCCAGCAGCGGCCCCAAGGGGTTCCACACGGCCCACGATGCTCGCCGCCAAATTGCGTATGGCGTGGCGACCATCAACGGCACGGCGAGAGCCACCGGACCCTTGGTGAGGATGCCGAGGCCGATGGCCGCCCATGCGAGCAAGGTCCAGATTCGATCGGGTCGTCGGTCGGCCCGAGCCTCGATGGCAACCAAGAACGCCAGAAGCGATGAGGTGACGATCAGGGCGAGAACCGCGTCGAGGATCACGATTCGGGAAAACGCGAGCGGTAGGGGAGCCGTCACCGCAACGATCCCGGCTACCCACCCGGCTTCGCGGCCGAACCAACGACCGGCGCAGAGTCCGACGAGGATGGCGGTGGCCAAGGTGCACACAAAGGGCACCGATCTCGCCGCGAGTTCCGTCGGGCCGAGAACCTCCATCACCGCGGCGGTGGCGGCAAACGAGAGCACCGGTTTGTCGATGTAGGGCAGACCATTGAGATGAGGCAGGACATAGTCGTTGGATTCGGCCATCTCCCGCGCCACCTCGCCGTTGCGACCCTCGTCCTGATCACCCAACGGCGAGCTGCCGAGCCCCCATCCGAGGCCGATGACGACGAGCAGGGCCCAGAAGATCAGAACGATCGGGTGGCGGTCGGCGTTCATCCGGTTTGGATCATCTGCCTGGGTGTTCCGTCGGCGACGGGAACCGGCGCCCCCTCCCCATACGTGGCGTCACACCAGAGATCGAGAGCAAGCAGCGAGAAGAGCGGTTTGCGATGATCGGTCTGCCGACTCATGTGCTCGTCGATGAGGTGGGTCATCCCGACTGGATCGAGGAGACCACGCGCTTTAACCCGCTCGGTGGAGAACCGTTCGCGGAGCTGTTCTCCCAGCCCGTGGAGCAACCAGCGCGAAAAGGGGATATTGAAACCCCGTTTCCTCCGTTTCAGAACCTCGGCCGGCAGCCGTTTCTTGACCGCTCGTCTGAGGATCGCTTTGGTGGTGATCCCCTGGAGCTTGTACTTTGACGGTATGCCGGCGACGAACTCGGTGAAGTCGTGGTCGAGGAAGGGGGTCCGGGCCTCCAGAGACGCGAGCATGGTCGCGCGGTCGACCTTAGTCAGGAGGTCGTCCTGCAGATACATGGTGAAATCCGTGTAGAGCAGGACTGCCAGCGGATCCGGGAAGGTCTTCCCCGCGACTCTCTGTCTGGCCGAACCGAAGGGGTCGTCATCCGCGAGGGCCGCCATCATCCGGTTGGAGAGAATCTCCGGGTGGCGTTCGGGTCGCAGAGAACCGAACCAGGTGTGGTGGCGTTCCACGAGTTCGCGTTCCGCAGCCGCCGAGAACCGGCTCAAGAGATAGTCCATGCTGACGTTGCCCATGGACACGGGAAGCAGCTTGCGGATTCCGGCCACCAGCGATCGGCGCACAGCAGGCGGCATCTTTCGGTACCAGCCGGCGACCCGATTACCGATATACGTGGGGTATCCGGCGAAGAGTTCGTCGGCCCCCTCTCCCGAGAGCACGACTTTGACCTTCTCGACGGCAAAGAGCGAGAGAAGATGGGTCGGGATGATGGAAGCATCGCCGAGGGGTTCGTCGAAACCCACCGCCACACGCCGCAGACCGTCGGCGAGATCGTCCTCGGTGAGGATCAATTCGTTGAAGTCGGCCTTGAAGAATCGCGCGGTGTCTCGGGCAAACCGTGATTCGTCGAAATTGAGGTCGGTGTGACCCAGGGAAAAGGCGGGCACACCGGGGCCGATCTGATCGGCGAGATGGGCGAGGACCGCCGATGAATCGATCCCGCCGGAAAGAAAGACCCCCACCGGAACATCGGCGCGTCGACGTCGATCGACGGCCGTCGCCATTCGCCGGTCCACCTCGTCGGCGATGGCCTTCGGACTCATGGCGGCGATCTCCGGCTGATCGAAGTAATTGGCGAGGTCCCAGTAGCAGCGGATATCGAGCTGGCCATCCCTCACGGTCAACACATGGCCGGCGGGGAGTTTTCGGATGCCGGCAATCGGGCTCAGCGGGGCGGGGAAATAGTCATGAAGCAGATAGCGTCGAATTGCCACAGGGTCGACGGCCCTTGGAGCATCGGGGTGGGCCAGGATGGCTCGGAGCTCGGAAGCGAAGACCAACTGGCCGTCGTTCCAGGTGTAGAAGAGCGGTTTTTCGCCGGTGCGGTCGCGGCCGAGCATGAAGATCCGTGTGCGCTCATCCCAGATGCAAAAGGCGAACATCCCGTTGAGGTGATCGACGAGATCGACACCATACTCTTCATAGAGGTGGGGGATGACCTCGGTGTCGACGTGGGTCCGCAGGGTGTGACCCTTGGCCTCGAGCATGGGGACGATTTCCGCCGAGTTGTAGATCTCGGCATTGGCCATAGACCAGATGCTGCGATCCTCGTTTGCGTAGGGCGGCGAGTCGGCGGCGATATCGATGATCGCGAGCCTGCGGAAGCCGAAGTTGCAGCCGTCCGGGAATGCGGACCCTTCTCCGTCGGGGCCGCGGTGGACTAGGGTGTCCGCCATTCGTCGAACGATCTCCCGCCGCTCGGTTTCGTTCCCCTGTCTGGGTGCCAGAACCCCAACCAGACCGCACATTCCAGCCTCCGATTTCGATCTGTGGAGAGTATTGCATGCTTTTTTTGACGAATGAAAAGGGCCGCGCGATGCGGCCCGTTTCATTCGTCAAAAAAAGCTGTCAGTTAACTGTTGCTCGCCAGGGTGAACGTCGTTGAGTGCGTGCTCATCATCACCGGTTCGGCCTCTTCGGCGGGAACGCCCATGTACTCGGCGACCGACGAGACAAGTTTTGAATACCAGACGGTGGCTGTCACGGTCACAGTTCCCGCCGGCAGGTCTTCAGGCAGAGCCCAGGTGAAGGTCTCGTTCTTTGCCTGAAGAGGCGCCAACCGGTAGTCGGTGCCGAAAGCGGCGGTGTTCCACTGGGCGACGGTCATCCGACCCTGCTCGTCGAGATAGGGCAGCCGGAAGATACGGTCACCCGACGGGACGTTGCCGTCACGGCTGATTCCCTCGAAGTTCTCGATCCCCTTGATGTCGCCGATGTCCTGATAGGCCATGGCGTCGGCCGAGGCGATGGTGAGCTCCTCGCCTTCGAATCCTTTGGCATCCACCACGAGGTGATGTTTCGCACCGGACGCATCCACGGCTTCGACATGGAGCCAGACCACGCGCTCCTCCGCCGAACCGGACGGGATCATGTGCCCCGCCTTGGCGTTGACGACGGTTGCGGTGAAGACGACGTCGCGGCCCGGTTTGGCCTCGACTTCGGACGGGTGGATTCTGACCTCGACGGCGCCCATGAGTTTGCCGGTGTCGTGGGCTCCATGGAACAGGTGCTGGCGAACGTCGGCGTGGTCGACGCCGCCGGTCTCGAGAGCGCTGTTACCGGCCGCCGGCGGCATGTGGCAGTCCTGACAGACGATCCCCGCCGCGGCCTGTGGGCTCTCCTTCCACTCGAGGTGGGTGCCCTTCACCCACAGACCCCAGGGGTCTTTCTCGTTGTGGCAGGTGCCGCAGAATTCGGCCGTGCCGACGAAGGGGTTGACCACGATCTCGTGGCCGGGGCTCTCGACCCCGGCCCGGGTGCCCTGGACGCCGGCCGCCGGGTCGACGGTGAAGTTGAAGTTGAACGGGATTTCGCCGTCGTATCCGGTGATGGCGTGGCACAGGGCGCAGCTCACTCCCTCGTTGGCTCGCGTTCCCTCGGCCGGAATTTTCGGCGGAATGTCGCCGGCGAGGAAGGCGAGGGGGGCATGGCAGCCCATACAGCCGGCCTTGATCCCAGCCACCTTCTCGACTTTTTCGCCGTGTGGAATGGCGAGGTCGTAGTACTCGATCTCGTCCCAGTGGTGAGTGAAGCTCTGGGACATCATGGCCTGGTCGTGCTGTCGGGCGATGTCCACATGACACTCGGCGCAGACCTCGTTTGGTTCGAAGTCATCGTAGCTGAGGGTGCCGAGAGCGGCATCACCGGCGGGTGATCCGGCGCGTGCGGCAATCGCGATGATGGCGACGATGATCAGCGGAACGATCCACAAGAGCTTTCTCATGACTTTTCCTCCTCGTCGGCTACGTGAAGCGTGGCGACATCGATTCCTGTTTCGAAGACTGAACCTCATTGGACTCGATGTCAATTTGAGGATTTGTTGAACTGTGGAATCCAGGAAATGCGTTTCAGTCAAAGCCATGGGAGTTATGCAAGGGGCCGCACTGCGACGCGGTGGGAAGGGGAGCCGACGCTTCCCCCACCAGACACTCTGAAATTGAAAGAACGTGGGCAGGGTGCCTGGCTCCAACAATGTTCGCCGCGAACAATGTTACGTGCCTGGCATCCCCTCCCATCGCGCATCAACAGACGTGGGGTCTAGGGTAGAATGCAGCTGATTATTCAGCTTGCGAATGGAGGCGACCCAGGCGTTCCGAGATCTCCAGGTCCAACTCGAGGGCACCGAGAATCGCATCGCCACCGAGCGCCATCGTTATAACGAGGTGGCGAGGGATTTCAACACCACTCGGCGTACGTTCCCGACGGTCTTCATTGCCAACTTCTTCGGTTTTGCTGAAAAGGTCTACTTCGAGGCCGCCGAAGGAGCCGAAGCACCGCCTGTTGTGGAGTTCTGACGTGCGAGATCTCGCGTCACTCTTCACCGAAACCCATCAACGGGCCATCTCCGAGGCGGCCCGGAGTGCCGAGGGCAGCACATCCGGAGAGATCGTCCCCTACGTTGTGGGCGTCTGTGACGATTATCGCGAGACGGGTTGGAAAGCGGCCGTCATCGGCGGGTTGATCGGTGGTGGCGGCGGATTGACGCTGCACTACCTCGGCGGGGTCTGGGGCGGATCGCTTTGGCTCTGGTTCGTTCTCCCGTTGGTGCTCTTGGCCGTGGTCGGGGTACTGGCGAATATGTTCATCGCTGGATTTCGCCGGCTGCTGATCGGTGACGGCGTGCTCGATATGCGTGCTCGTCAACGGGCGGAGGCCGCGTTCCTTGAGGAGGAAGTCTTCGCGACGCGGGACCGGACCGGGATCCTGATTTTCGTCGCCCTCTTCGAGCGCCGTGTGGTGGTGATGGGTGATGCCGGGATCAACCGCGTGGTCCCCGAGGGTGCGTGGGACCACGTGGTCGAGGACATGATTGCGGGGATTCGGGCGAAGCAACCGGCCGACGCACTGACCGCGGCTATCGCGGAGTGCGGTCGACTGTTGAAGGAGCACAGACTCGAGATCAAACCGGATGACACGGACGAGCTCCCCAACGAGCTCCGGATCAGGGAACGATGATGGGACGTCGGTTGACCCTTGTCGTCGCGTTGCTGTTGGCCGTCCAACCGGTTGCCGGACTCGAGGTGCCGATCCTCGAGAGACAGGTGACCGATCTCGCCGGGCTTTTCTCGTTGTCCGCCGCATCTGAGATGGATCACCGGTTGAAGATCCTCGAGGAGGAGACCGGCGCCCAGGTGGCCGTGCTCACGATTCCCAGCCTTGAAGGTCAGGTCCTCGAAGACTTCTCCATGAGAGTGGTTGAGGCGTGGAAGCTCGGAAGTCAGGATCGGGACAACGGGGTTCTGGTCCTCATCGCCCGCGACGATCGAAAGATCCGGATCGAGGTCGGATACGGCCTCGAAGGTGTGATTCCGGATGTGCTCGCCGGGAGGATCATCGACAACGCCATGAAGCCGGCCTTCCGCGAGGGTGATTTCTCCCGCGGCACGTTGAGGGCCGTCGAGTTGATCGACGGGCTCGTGAGAGCTGATCCGGAAGCGGCGCAGGCCCTGGCAGGTGGATCGGGCGGATCGCCGGACGCTCTGCCGCTCATCGCCATGGGCGCTATCTTCCTGAGTGTGATCGGCGTCTTTGCCTTTTCGGCTCTGTTTACCAAGGGTGGGGGAGCGTGGTTCCTCTATCTCTTCCTGGTACCGTTCTTCTTCGCCTTCCATGGAGCCGCATTTGGTGGGAAGGTGGGCCTCATTGTTGTGCTTGTCTGGCTCGTTGGTTTTCCCATCCTTCGGGCGATCATCTGGCACTCCACGGCCGGCAAGGACTTCCGAACGTCGCACCCGACCTGGACCACATGGAGCTCTTCCAGCGGCGGCTGGAGCAGCGGTGGTGGCGGTTGGAGCGGTGGCGGAGGCGGGTTCTCAGGTGGCGGAGGCAGCTTCGGCGGCGGGGGTGATTCGGGGGGTTGGTAGGGGCGGGCGGATCTCTCCTGCCGTCCCGGAGTCCCGGCCTTCTGGTCCGCCTCCGGCGGTCCAGCGTCGCACCATCGGCGTGGTCGCGCGGTGGATGAATGAAGGACTCCGACCTCGCCGATGGTGCGCCGGCGGCCTCCTCCTGAGCCGGGAAAGCCACACCGGAACGCTCTGCCGCGAGGGTTGCCCGGCAGCGCCATTGTGTGGATCGAGCCGCGTAACCGGAAGGTCGTACCGGCACAATGGCGTGCCCGGCACGCCCCGGTGAGCGGTGTTCCCCGCAGACTCAGCTGTGACCCCGGCACGCCCCGGTGTGGCGCCATATGTCCGCGATTCCGGGGGCTAGCTCTTCAGCCGCTCCCGTGTCAGCGCCTCGAGGCCACCGGCCAAGACGAGTTCCTGTGCAGCCGGACCGACGGGGGAGAGCTTGTACTGCTCGCCGTTCCACGTCGCGACGGCGCGTTTGAAGTCCAGCTTCAGATCGCCGGCGGGGATGGTCTTCGCTCCGGCGTCGGCCTCGGCGGTGTGCGCCGCGCGAATCGCATCGGCGAGAGCCGGCGATTCGAGACAGATGAAGGCGTTGTTGAAGGCGTTCCTCAGATAGGTCTGGGAGAAGCTCCCGGCGATGACCGCCTGGATGCCGCGGTACTTGAGAGCGGTGGCCGCCTGTTCGCGCGAGGAGCCGGTGCCGAAGTTTCGGCCGGCGATGAGGATATCGCCATCGGCGACGATCTCCTGGAACGTGGGGTCGTAGTTGGCCATGGCGTGACCCGCCATCTCGTCTGGGGTGAGATTGTCGATGTAGGTCACGTCCTTGCCGTAGATGCCGTCGGTGTTGAGGCTGTCAACGGGCAGCAGCAGCGCCCGACCTTCGGTCTTCTCCGGAAAACCGTCCATGATGGCGACCTCTCGCGCCGGTGGCGTCGACCCGAGATCGGTGAAGGCGTAGTCAGGCACACCGGAGCCGAGGTCCTCCGGGCCGGTGATGAAGCCGGCTGCAGCCGACGCCGCCACAACCGCCGGGCTGGCGAGATAGGCTTCGGCGTCGCGCGACCCCATGCGGCCTTTGAAGTTCCGGTTGGTGGCCGAGATCCCGACCTCGCCGGCCTCGAGGAGACCGACACCGAGCCCGATGCAGGCGCCGCAGCCGGGCGGGAGAGTACGGGCGCCCGCGGCAACGAGATCGCCCCAGATACCCTTGCCTTCGGCTTCAGCTTGGACCGATTCCGAGGCCGCGGCCATGTAGAGTTCGACCCAGTCGGCAACCTTCTTGCCGCGGAGGACTTCGGCGGCCTGTTTGAGATCGTCGAGGCGGGAGTTGACGCAGGACAGAAGATAAGCCTTGTGAACAGGCTTTCTCTCCCTGGCGAAGTCCGCCACCGAACGCATCACGCCCACCGCGTCGGGACCGGCGACGTGGGGCGAGACCTGCGCCAGATCGAGCACGATCTCGGCTGCATAGTCGGCGTCGGCATCCGGAGCCGGCGGATTGCTGTCCCAAGCATCGATCATCTCGCCGGTGAGCCTGTCGTCGATTCCATTCAGTTCGAGCGTGGCGGCGCGTCCGCGCAGATAGTGCGCGGTCTTCCTGTCGTAGCCGAACCAACCCACCAGCGCGCCCCACTCGGTGGTCATGTTGGATACGGTCATCCGGTCGTCCATGGACAGGGTGGCGGCGCCGGGACCGTGGAACTCCACCGCGGCGTTGAGCACCTCCCCGGAGTTGTAGAGACCGCAGAGGGTGATGATGAGGTCCTTGCCGGTGACCCCTGGGCGAAGCTCACCCTCGAGCACGACCTTGATGGACCGGGGGGCCTGCCACCATGTCATTCCCGTGGCCCAGATGGCCGCGGCGTCGGTACGGACCACCGGTGTGCCCACCGCGCCCACCGCGCCGTACATGTTGGAGTGCGAATCCGAGGCGACCACGAGGCCGCCGGGGTGGACGAAACCGTTCTCGATCATGAGCTGGTGCCCAATGCCGGCGCCGGCGGGATGAAAGACGATCCCCTCGTCGCGGGCGAAGGCCTCGATCATGGCGTACTTGTCGAGGTTGGCTTCGGACCGATCCTGAACGTTGTGGTCGAGGGCGAAGACCGGCTGCGCCGGATCAGCCACGTGCTTCGCACCGATGGTTCGGAACTTGGGAAGCACCGCGCCGGTGTTGTCGTGGGTCATGACGTGCGCCGGGCGCACCGTCACCATGTCACCCGCGAGGACCTCAGCACCTTGTTCGAGTCCCACCGCGTGCGCCTGGACTACTTTCTCTGTGATCGTCTGTGCCATCTTCTGCTCCCGTTGTTCTCGCGTCTGTCGAGACGCGGACCGGGTGCCTGGCTCCCTATTTGTGCGAATGCGCAAATGCGTGCCTGGCACCCCTCCCATCGCGTATCCGAGATTGGTTCTTTCATCGTTCTACCCGTGCGGAGCCAGACACCTTTTCACGGCGAAAAGAGAGCCAGGCACCGCCGCTGAACGCGCCCTGTCCGTAACTCTCAACTCTCAATTCTCAACTGTTAACTGCGCCATGAGGTCACGCACATCGTCGAAGCTTTCAGTGCGATTGATCGCAGCCTGCATCCGCTCCACATCCTCGGCGGTGGCAATGCCCTCGGCCAGAGCCTTGAACTTTCCGGTGATCTCGTCGTTGGTGAGGGGGTTGCGTGGGTCGCCTTTTGGGTAGTCGAGCTGCTCGGTGAATTCGCGGCCGTCGGTGGTTCTGATGATGACCTTGACCCGCTGAAGTTCGGGGAAGACCGCCTCGATCTCTGGATCGGCGATGACCTTGACCTTGTTCAACTGGGCGCGGATCTTTTCGTCCATGATCTTCGCGTCGGTGAACTGAAGGGGGGTCACCTGCCGGTCGGCCACCGCAGCGGCGATGACATAGGGCAGCGAGTGGTCGGCGGTCTCCTTGCTTCGAGGGTCGTACTTCGAGGGATCGGCGAGGATATCGGCGGCCCGGGCCAGCGAGTAAATGGTCACCGTTTCGACCTCGTCGGCTGCGAGGTCGTTGTCGATGATCAGATCGAGAGTGGCCGAGATCGGCGCGTGGGTCAGGGCTTCCGTAGGGAAGAACTTCATCCCGCATTGGAGGATCCTCCAGCTTTCGCCGAGACCGTCGGTGAGGATGTCGAACTTCCAGTCTGTGTCAAAAACATGACTGAAGCCCTCCTTGCCGTCGAGGACGTGTTCGGGGCCGGTGTAGCCCTTCTCGGCGAGCAATGCGGCGATGACGCCCGACTGCGTCGCCATGGGATCGACGGTGTTCTTCATCATGGTCAGCTTGCCGGCGGTCACCGAACCGGTGGTGCAGTGGCGCGAGGCCGAGATGCCGATGGCGTGCTGTATCTGTTCGGCCGTGAGACCGAGCATCCGGCCGGCGGCGATGGGTGAGGCGGCTGCGGTCAGGGTGGCGTGGTGCCAGCCGATCTCGCGAACCCCGGGGAAGCTCACTTCGCAGAGGCGCTGCTCGAACTCGTAGGCGAGGGCGATGCCGACGAGGAGGTCGCGTCCCGACTTTCCGGCGCGCTCGGCGGCGGCCATGGCGGCCGGGATGATGTCCGACGGGTGCGACGGATCCTGTTTCCAGTAGATGTCGTTGTAGTCCATCACCCGGATCATCAGGGCATTGAGCAGGGAGGCCGAGACGGGGTCCCAGCGCTCACCCGTGACCAACACCGTGGCGTCGCCGGAGCCGGCGCACTCACTGAGGACATCGTGGGCGATGTGGACATCGTGCTGCTGGGCGCCGCCGAGGGCGCAGCCCATGGAGTCCATGAGATAGCGTTTGGCTTCGGTGACGACTTCGGTGGGTAGGTCCTCGTAGTTTAAGGACGCGGCCCACTCGGCCATGGTGAGGGTGACGTTGGACATGGTGAGTCCTCCTGGAATTCAGAGTGTTACTGAGCGGCGAGATTGTACCGTAGATATGAAAGATACGAGATACGAGATACGAGATGCTGGATGACGCCCGCGGGTGCTGCGAGGGTCGGCCGAGAGTCGTCGTCACGCGGTTCCCGCCGTCAAATGATGCTGGATACTGGATGCTGGATCCATCGCAGTTGAAGTCAATGGGCTGTTTTCGGGAAAAGGCTTGACAGACCGAGATGCGGGCTTACGATCTCGTCGCATCTCGCATCTCGCATCTCGCATCTCGCATCTCGCATCTCGCATCTCGCATCTCGCATCTCGCATCTCGCATCTCGCATCTCGCATCTCGCATCTCGCATCTCGCATCT
>Ga0164313_10002782_pt1 | contig 15630 bp, 7 predicted proteins | sample GuaBasSedimGuay4_FD_113735 | JGI IMG/M metagenome (GOLD analysis project Ga0164313, IMG submission 113735) | Subseafloor sediment microbial communities from Guaymas Basin, Gulf of California, Mexico - Guay4, Core 4569-4, 0-3 cm | ecosystem: Environmental > Aquatic > Marine > Hydrothermal vents >... | reverse complement strand
TCTTCATAAATCAATTCAGTCCATCTATAGCTTAAGCTGTTGACATTAGCCGGATCAGGGCGAAAGACCCGGAATCTTTTACCATCGTATTTATTAAGACCATCTTCGGTGCCAAACCACATAAAACCTTTTGAATCTTGAAAAATGGTATATACAGAGCTTAGTGATAATCCATCACTTATTGTGATGTGCTTAAATCGTATGTGCTCATTTTGTGCGGATACTGATAAATGCAGTAAAAAAGTAAGCAGTAATAATAGGCCAAATGTGAGTTTTCCTGGTTTCATCAGTTGAAAATGATCCTATTCGGGGTTCAGATTTATTTTCAGCTAAAGTAGTCAGAAAACAATTCATTTTCAAGGATTTTGATATATGACACAAGGACGCTAAAAGTGGAAAATAATGAAAAAAATTATATCAATGCATTTGCATAATCCCTAGAAATCGAAGTTTCAGGGTAGGTGTTAGCACAGCCGATTTTTTTATTTTATCTGTTCTTATATTCTTAGGATATACTGTTTTTTCCATAGATATAGCGCGACCAGATAGCAGACCCCATATATAACTACAAATCCCAATAGCGCGGGCAACAGAGGTGTATCACCAGGCATAAATGCAAGAGTGAGAGCAATCAAAACTTGCTGTAAAATGTATATTGCCAGCGGATTCATCCCGAAAAGGGTCAAATGGGGAATTTCAATTTTCCTGATGTCATTGATTGCATAAAAGGCGACATAGGTGATTATACTCAAGCCTGCTGAAAATAATGGGTAAGCCATGGTCATGCTGCGCTGGGAAAACTGCCAGAGAGATTGTGGTTCGAGCAGTGATAATCCGTATCCCAATATCATAAGCAAAACACCGAGAACCAGCGAATTTTTTATGAAGTGTTTTTGCGGCAGCTCTACCAGGTAATCCATAATAATTGTCCCGAATATCAGAATAGAAGACCATGGAAAAATACCGAGTGGTCCGCCATCAATGCTATTGACCATCGTCCATTCGCCATAGGGTGTCAGGGCGAATAGCAGTTGATGGAAGATGAGGAATACGAATGCCATCGATATTCTCACAAACCTATTGCTCACGATGAATGGAAGCGCCAGTAAACCTCCAAAACCTATATCTACAAGGGCATCCCACATATCGCAGACCGGATCAGGACCATATAGTACGACACCGATTGCTATAAGTATGATATATCGTTTAATTGAGAGTAGGTAAGCTTTCGTCTTGCCCAATTTTGTGATCTTCCGCTGCAGTGATAACCGGAAACCCATGCCCACTGCAAACAGAAAGTATGGAGCGATGGCATTGGCAAAGGTCATACCAAATCGCGGATGTTTGAAAGTCTCAGGGATTACATCAAAATGGCCGAGAAAATTGACCAATATCATGCCGAAAATGGCAAATCCCCGAAATTGATCCAGAGAAAGTATTCTTTTTGTTACAGGTTTATTTTTAATATTGGAACCGTCTTGCATATACGTTGTTTATGTTTCTACTGCAATCATTCACTGAATATTACTGAAAACTTGAAAAATGGACTATTGAATAGAAATAAATCAACTGAACTAAACAAGCCCGGCAGTTATTTTTTATGTAGTGCAGCGGCTTCTACTACAGCTACGGTAGCAAGGTGTACAATTTCATCAACCGTTGATCCGGATTCAATCAAGTGTGCAGGCAGGCGTGTTCCCATCAAGACAGGGCCGATAGGTATTGCTTCAGCCATGTGTTGTAGAGCATGCATGGTCAGGTTACCTGATTGCAAATCGGGGAAAATCAGGATATTGGCGTTTTGATCCATATTGGCAAATGGAAAATATTTTTCTCTTAGTGAGGTGTCGCGAGCTGTTGCCAGCTGCATTTCGCCATCGACTTTTAGATCGGGGTCACTTTTCTGTACTATTTCTGTAGCCCGGCGTACTTTTTTGGATAACGGATGATTAATGTTACCGAAATTGGAAAATGAAAGCATGGCCACCCGTGGGTCAAATCCCAGATACCTGCTCATTCGAGCTGTTAAAAGCGCTATTTCAGCAAGCTCCTCAGCATTTGGTTCAATATTCACAGCACAATCGGCCAGAAATACTACATCTTTAGGCAGGAGGACCATGTAGTGGCTCGAAACCTTATGGATACCTGGCGCTGTGCCAATTACTTCTATTATTGTCTGAAGCGATTCGGCATAATGTCCAGAATGTCCGGCCATTATCATATCAGCATCTCCACTATGAACCATCATGGCAGCAAAATAATCGTGTTTCAGAAGGTTTTCTTCAGATCTCTCCAACGAGATGCCTTTCCGGTTGCGCATTCGGAAATATTCATTTACATATGATTTGTATCGAATATTGTCATTCGGATCGATGATAGATGCCCCGCCAAGGTCCAGGCCCAGGCGGTCAATAGTTCTTCGTATTTTATTTTCAGATCCCAAAAGTATTGGGTTCAATATCTCTTCATCCATCAATATGCTACATGCTCTCAGAATGGTTTCATTGTTTCCTTCCGGAAATACCACTTTTAGCATTTTATGTTTTGCCCGCATGATCAGTCCATGCATGGTTTCGCAACCTGTTCCCAGCAAAACTGATAATTGATGTTGGTAGACATCATCTTCAATTTTTTTGCCTGCCACATCATCTTTAATGGCCTGCATGGCCACGGCCGTTGATTCCCAAATTAAAATGCGCGGATCTATTACTTTGGGTAATAGATACTCCGGCCCGAAATTAAAGTGTTCGTCTCCATAAGCACATTCAACTTTTTCAATTACTTCTTCCCGTGCGAGCTCCGCCAGTGAACGTGCAGCTGCTAACATCATGTTTTCGGTAATGGCTGATGCCTGTACATCCAATGCTCCGCGTAAAATGTAGGGGAAACTCAGAATATCCAGAATAGCGTTTGGGTATTGACCTAATGCTGTTGCTACAATAATATCATCTCTGCTGTTTTTGGCAGTATCATAGTCGATCTCAGGCTCGGGTGTGGCTAGTGCAAATACGATAGGAAAGTGATTCATTGAACGGATCATTTCCGGGGTCAGTACTTTGCCGGCTGAGGCTCCTATGAACACATCCGCATTTTTCAGGCCTTCTGCCAGACAAAATGAAGAATGATCTGCTGCAAATTCCCGTTGGTATTCCATCAAAGTTTTACGGTGTTTGTGCAATAACCCCTTGTCATCATAGATTAGCAGGTTTTTTTTCAACACGCCCAGCCGGGTCATCAGACGGGCACAACCAATACCTACGGTGCCGGCGCCACTGATTACCATCCGGATTTCATTTATTTGTTTTTCAACAAGATCCAAAGCATTGATCAGTGCAGCGGTGGCTACTACTGCAGTACTATACAGGTTTTCATGAAATACAGGAATATTTAATTCTTCGCATAACTTGTCATAGATATATAGTCCTTCAGGTGCGCGGATGTCTTTGATGTTAATGCCTCCAAATGTGGGCTCCAGCATTTTAATGGCATTGATAATTTGATCCGGGTCACTGGTGTCCATTTCCAGATCATAAACATTGATATCGGCCAGGCGTTTGAATAAAACGGAGATTCCCTCCTGCATGGGTTTGGCCGCGAGAGCCCCTACATCTCCAAGCCCTGGCGTTGCGCTGCCATTTGTGATTACGCCGACGAGGTTTCCACGGGAAGTGTAATCGAATACTTTGGAAGGATCTTTTGAAATTTCTTTTGCGGGAAAAGCTGCCCCGGGCAAATAAGCCAGTCGCATTTCTCTTGGGGACAGGCAAACTTTTGTGGCCTTAATTTCAATTTTACCAGGGCGACCTGAGCTGTGGTATTTAAGAGATTCTTCGCGTTTTATCATGATGGTTTCCCTTCTTTATTGACAGTTTAATTGTTTTGATCCATTCAGTGGATACTGTTCCAATGTCTCATGGAGAGAGGAGGAGAATGTAGCTACCGGCCTAACCTGGAGAATCCATAGACGACTTTCTTCAAAACCAAATTCAATATCCAGGGGATAGCCGTATGCCAATTCCAGGCGATGAGCTATTGCTATCAAAGCCTGCAAATTGACATAATCGAGTGCAGGACGCAGACGTTGGTGATATAAGGTTGATTCGTGTATGGTCCCTGTCCCGGCAGTTTTGTCAAAAACTACCTGCTCTGTTTTGTCCATGGTTATATAACGGAAGTTTAAGGGGCCTTTTGTCAGATCACCATTTTTACTTATGATAATCTGGTCGGCCGATACGGTTCCTGATACAATTCCCTCTCCCATTCCAAGTCCAACGCTAATCACCATCTCATCGAGTTTTTCGTCTGCGACATTTATGGTTTGCAGAACACCCGAAACCTGTGAATGTACGATTCTTTGAATAATTACTCCGCCTCCAATACCCGTTGGTATATTTCCTAGGATGGTACGATTGTGAATGGCTCTCTCTGTCCATAGCCCACTCCATGTTTGTTTAAGGTAATCCAAAAGTGATTGTTCACCGTGGATAAATAAAAATGTTTCAAATTCACCGGCGCGAGCGGCAATTTCTGCATCTTCTTCACGAGATGATGATCTAATGGCTACATAAGTGGTTCTTTCATCATCTACTTGTATGTTTTTGTCTACCAGATTGCGATAAGCATTGAGTACTTCATCTGTAAAATCCTGTGGTAATGATATGTTTTTCCACAAAAGATTAATACGTGCCGATTTTTGTTCGTTGGAAATATCATTGATATTTAATATTTCATCGATTTTTTCCTTAAGTGTTAGCCCATCCTCTTGAATCTGGAGCACAGATATAAATGCGTGATCAGTAATCACAAACCATTGAGGCACAAGACCTGTTCCGGCCAGATGTTCTATTTCAGCCAAATTGGCAGCTTTCCATCCAATATATGCAAATTGACCAAATCCGGCATCAGGAGGTTGAATGACATAATGTTTTGAAAGTTTTTCATTCATGATTTTGTCCTGATGAGACAACTCATTTTTGATATATTCTATGGTTTCTTGTTTTTTTTCAGGGACGGGCAGCAATAGGTCAATTCTCTCAAGATGTTTTGACATATGCCGGAGCTTTGCAAGCTGGAGAAAATCGGCTTTTTTTGTTTTTTTTAGTTCTTTATCAATTTGCTCTCGTTGGGTCTCTAATTTCTTTTTAACAATTTTGTCAATCTCATCAAGATAATATATGTTCGATTCATGAACACCTACTTTACATGTTTTAAGTGACATGGTTGCGTTCTCCAGCCTTTCCCAGGTGTGAATGAGGTCGAGTCGCAAAGAGATAATCTCATGGAGGTGTACAGAGTTCGGAATTACTTCCAGTGCTTTTTGATAGCTTTCCTGATATTGAAGTTTAAGACTGGAATAAATGTGAAGCAAATAATCCCGTACATGGTCTTTTAATACACGGTTTTTTAAAATCAAATTCAACAGACAGGCGCGTTCCTTATTGTTTTTTTCTTTTCCGCAGTAAATCTTTCCTAAAAGAATTTCATTGATAATATAATGTGCAAGTACCGGGTTGGTAACACGGAGAAATATTTTTTCCAACTGATGGTGAGCCCGTAGTTTTCTACCACGCAAAGTTAATATTTCACTGTTACCGTTCACTTGATTGAGTAGTTGAATGGCGGAGGCATACAAGCGGAAACCCTCATATAGTGCGAGGGCATCCCTGTCCTGGCCTAAAACACTTAGAGTACCCTCGTTGGCATCGAGAATTACCAGGTCTTCCTCCTTGAGGCGATGCTCACTTTCCTGTAAGTTGTGGCGGATGTACACTTCATACCCAGATATATTTTTCTTTAAAATAGAAAAGGTTTGACTGATGTAATTCATGTATAGATGGCCTTCTTTTTCTTGATTCCACTTTCCGGCAATAATGAGTGCCGGTTTTTGAAATTGAATTGCAATCAGGCCCGCATGACTTAGGATCCCGCCGCCAGTTGAAACAATACCGGCAGAGTGATAAAGATAAGTATTGTCTTCTGGCTTAATGGTAGCCGAAATTAAAATAGCGTCTTTAAAATCTCCTGGCAGGCGATCTTCAGTGCCAAATAAGGCTTTTCCCACAACTCGCCCGGGAGATGCTTTCATACCTGATATGATCTTTTCTCCCAGGATGGGAGCTGTCATTTGAGGCAGCTTGTGATCTTTAATTAAGGCATGAGTTTTTGAGGCCTCATCATTCAGGTCAAGAGAGGAAAGAATTGTGGTAGGGTCAAAATAATTGTTGTTTCGCAATAGAATCTCAAGGGTCTCTGCCTCGTCGGAAGCATTTGAAATCCAATTTCCAGAAGGTTTTTCTCTGTGTATATAAAGCTCCGGATCATGAGAAAAGTAAGCCAAACATATAATGCCGCCCTGATCTCGCAATATGTACATAGTGATGGTTTCCCCTCGCAGCGATAAAAAGGCCGATTCTACAATATATCCATTAATGCTTCCTTTATTTTGAAAGTTAAGCATTTGCTCTAAAGGCAACACTATTTTTGCTATGGCGATTGCGGGTACAATTTTTTCAATTCCTTTGGCCATTCTCCTAACGAAATGTTCCGGGACTGGCACTTTTCTGAATAAATACTCCGGTGTTGTTTTAAATCCTTCCGGTGTCTGCTGTATTGTGCCACAAGCAAGGGCTTTTCTAATTGTGTTTAACAACAGGGTTTCCATCCGGATTTGACCCATGGGGCGTTTGAAATCTTCTTCCAGATATAAAAGTTTTGGGAGGTGGAGTTTTTCAACTTCTGTTGTAAGGATATCAAAAAATTCCTGTGGTGGTATGTGAAAGAGACAATCGCGATATGGAGGTTCTCCTTTCCAAATAATATCATTTTTTTGAATGCCTTCTTTTTCTTCATCCAATAAGATCGAGAGGCGGTCCTTGCTTAATATTTGTTGGAATGGCAAAATACCCTGCAAAGCAAATGCTTTGGCCCAGGCTAGTCCTATTTGGTGTTTGGAATCTGGTGATAAGTTAAGTGAGCCAATCAACCAGTCGATATCCATCAGGTATGGGGCAAGTCGAAAAATCACTTCCGCTTTATTGCAGATGTCACCGAGGTTTAATGCCCGTTCTTTATCGTAACGTGAATGAATGTGGGTTCCGTCGATTTGTATATCAAATTCCAGATATTTAAAAAATAGGCGTATGGCATCAAGAGATACATTAGGATGAAGATTTAATTCATAATTGCTGACGCCAAAATACTCCAGATCAATCATGCCACCACGTGAAGGTGGTGAGTAATCTATACGCAACAGGGCCGGGTGGTTACGGAAAGTAAGATAATAGTGAACTTCATTGCCATAGCAAAAGATACGGACATTGGGAATTTTTGTCTGACCATGCAGGATTTGCCTGCTGAATCCATCGATGACAACCTGTACCGCAAATGGCATATGGGATGACCATGATTCCATAGTCGTTTCCGGTTCAAAATTGGTATAGCGAATGGCTTTGGTAATAGACTGGATTTGATTGTCCTTTACTGTTAGAATATCAACGGTTTTGTTGGGGGTTTGTCCGGCACCTACCAGATGAAAACCCATTTTTAAGCCCTGCTGGTGTAAATAGCGTTTCAGGCTATGGAGAGTTTCTACTTTTTTAAGAGACTTGGGATCCTCGAAAGCCTGTACCAGTTGTGTGAGTTCTGTGGACAGAACCAGGTTTTGGTTTTCATGTTCGAGAGCGATATTTATTTTTCCCTTCAAATCATTAAAAACATTGGGAAGGACTTCACACTCGTCGCTGTATTCGGAGAATAGCGTGATATAATCCCGGACGATTTTTTCCATACGTTTGAGCATACGATGGACTTTTTCCACAGAGAGAGAAGCTACTTCCAGTATGTCCACAAGCATAGCGGCATGATTCAGGTTGTATTGTCTGAATCGCTTGATACGATCATTTCCGTCAGGTTTGGAAGAAGTTTCAGAAAGAGACTGCCCATGGGCAATGATTAGAAAAGTTTCTGAAACTTTTTTAGTCGAAGGGCATTTTTTAAGTAAAGCTGCTTCTGCGGCAGAAAGCATAAGTGGCAATGCGCCATTTATAGAAATACCGGATAATTGTTTTACTTCAAGTCCTATGTTAACGCGGGGCCATCCGAGTTTGCTGATAATGTTACGCAATAAATGATATCCAAGCAGTTTTTCTGCATATTGTATGCGGTCAAATATTTCCGGATTCAGGTGAAGGAGATCGGTGTAACCCGCCCTTGTATAGGTCAGGTATTTTTCAAAGAATGCATACGGCCGGGCTTTTAATAATTTTGTTGCCACGGTATTAGGCACAGGTTGTTTTTTTTGATCTAGCAGAACAGCGGCTAACATCCTAATTCCCAATTCTTCATCATATAGATATAATGATAATAGTAAATTGCTATTGGATTGAGTTGACGCAGGGTAATGCTTTATAATTTGTTCGATTATTTCTGGTGCACCGACTTGTCTGAAAGTTTCAGATTTTTTTTCAAATTGGCCAGAAAAAAAATGAAGAACCGAACGATCCACTTTCAGGAGCTCTTTTTTTGCCAAAGTTAGTGATTGATGAAGGGCCAGCAATACAAGGTGTTTTTGCCTTACCAATAATAGTTCCTTTAACCAGGACCATGGATTTTTTATGGATGTAGTTGTTTTCAGCAAAATGTTGAAAACAGGATCCACGATAGTGCCCGAACGTTTTTGAATTAGTGAAAAAAGGATTTTTAGTTGTTTTGTTTCGTTCTCACCCGGTTGCTCAGACAGTAGCTCGTCGAGGGCCAAACAGGATTGTTTGACCTTGTCTGTATTGCCCATACTGATTGATAGCTGTCCGGCAATGGATTTGATGAGTTCAGGTAGTGTTTTTTTTGTCATTGTTGACATTTAATATTATAAACCTGCCAAGTAGTTACAATATCATGCTCATTTCGGAATTATCAGAATGTTTTTGTGATTAAAATGGCTTTCCTGTTATTTTAATGGAAAAATGCTTCTTTTTACTACATATACTATTTCTGTCAGATCTATTTTTTCTCTCTTTTTATTATCGCATTATCGCATTATATCATTATCGCATTAATCTAATACACATTAAATTCGTTGTAGTACCATTAATAATAGTATGGAGATAATTGCCGTTCATCCCATGAAATTTCACGTTTGTTGAAAAGATATAGTTGCATGTGCAATTAAATATATAATTGTTGTAGTTTTGCGCCACTTCGAAATGAAATTTTCCAGAGATGATAGAAAACGAACGGACAATGTTGCCCTGGTTGGGGCGCACGATGAAGCAAATGGATTATTTTTTTACTGACAGTTTAAAAGCCGGTGGAATTGGGCTTACAAAAGTTCAGTGGCTTATGCTAAGACTTTTAAAAACAGAAGATGGGCAACCACAGAATCAATTGGCATTTCTCACAAATCGTAATAAAGCGTCCTTGACAAGATTGATTGACACCATGGAAAGAAAAAACCTGGTGGCGCGTATACCATCGAAATCAGATCATAGGATCAATCATGTTTATATAACTAAGCATGGTATAAATACATTGAAAGAGTCTATGCCGGTAATTAAGGAATTGATAAAAACAATTCAAAGAGATATTCCGGAGGAAGAAATTGAAACGGTTATCCGGGTGATGAAGAAAATTAACTTAAACATTGATGACACTGAATTAGTTGCAATTAAAACTAAATAATTATAATGAAAAAGTATATAACAATTTTGGTTGGGATAGTAATGATTGCCGGGGGCGTTTACATTGCTAATATAATGATCGGAAATAAGAAAGCCAAGAAGCAACAGAATAGGGAGGTGATTCCTATAGCCTATATTCAGGTAGTGAAAAATTCCAGTGTTCCAGTACAGGTTATGGAGAGTGGTCGATTGGTAGCAAAAAACAGGATTGAATTGTTTGCAGAGGTGCAAGGTGTAAAGGAAACTTCAACCCAGGAGTTTAAGCCGGGTACTGCATATCGGAAAGGAGAGGTAATGGTCCGGATCAGGAGTAATGATTATTATGCAAAATTGCAGGCACAGAAGAGTATGTTACAGAATCTGATAACTTCAATTTTGCCTGATTTACATCTCGATTATCCTGATACATATTTGAAGTGGGATGTTTATCTAAGAAAATTTGATATGGATAAGCCGGTTCCGCCATTACCGAAAACGACTTCGGACAAAGAGAAGTTTTTTATTACCGGCAGGAATATTTATAACACCTATTACAATACCAAAAACATGGAAATTATATATTCCAAATATACCCTCAGGGCGCCATTTTCTGGTATACTTACTGAAGCACTGGTCACACCCGGCACACTAATACGTCCAGGGCAAAAGATGGGAGAGTTTATCGACCCATCGGTATATGAATTGGAAGTGGCAGTGAATAAGACCATTTTACTTGCTTTATCTGTTGGACAAAAAGTGAAGATTCGGGATGAGGAATCAATGAATAGTAAATGGAATGGTAAAATTGTCCGCATCAATGGCAGGGTAGATCCAGCTACTCAGACGGTTAAGGTATTCATTGATGTTAGGGGAAAAGATTTAAAGGAAGGCATGTATCTGGAAGCGGTAATAAATGGAACCAAAAAAGAAAAAGCCATGGAGGTGGGCCGGCATTTGTTGGTTGAAGAGTCAAACTTGTTTGTTGTGGAAGATGATAAGCTTAAACTCGTGTCCATAACACCGTTGTTTTACAATCAAAAAACCGTAGTTGTAAGAGGTTTAGAAGATGGACAACAATTACTTGGTCGTATGATACCGGGAGCGCACTCGGGTATGCAGGTAAAAATTATGGAGGAGGATAAGCAGGGCTGATGAAAAAACTAATTACATATTTTATTAAATATCCGGTTGCCGTAAATATTCTCATCCTGGGTATTATCGTATTAGGAATTATAGGAATGCTATCCTTGAATTCATCCTTTTTCCCTTTGAATGATTCAAGGATGATCAATATTAGTGTAATGTATCCTGGTGCTTCTCCACAGGAGATGGAAGAGGGGATTGTACTAAAAATTGAGGACAACATACGTGGATTGGTCGGTATTGACCGTTTTACATCTGTTTCTTCTGAGAATTCGGCGAGGATTCAGGTAGAGGTTCTGAAAGGATACGATGTAGATGTAGTGCTCGCCGATATAAAAAATGCTGTCGATCGCGTTCCGTCTTATCCGGTTGGAATGGAGCCACCAGTGATCTCAAAACTTATTTTCCGTACTGAAGCTGTGTCTTTTGTACTTAGTGGCTCGGATGTTTCTTTGAAATCATTGAAAGAAATTGGTCGGGAAGTAGAAGCGGATCTTCGGATAATGGATGGCATTTCGCAGGTAGAAATTAGTGGATTTCCAGCCGAAGAAATAGAGATTGCAGTTGATGAAGATAGATTAAGGGCCTATAATCTTACATTCCGGGAGGTTGCAGATGCAGTATCAAGTACAAATATCTTAATGACCGGAGGGCGTATTAAAACAGATACTGAGGAATATCTAATACGGGTCAATAACCGTGTGTATCACGGCGATGAGCTGGATCATATTGTGGTGAAAGCCGATCAGACAGGAAATAAAATCAGATTGATCGATGTCGCTACGGTGCGTGACCGGTGGTCAGAAAATCCGGACAGGTCTTATTATAATGGGAAGCCTTCGATTAATATTACAATTAGTACTACTAACTCTGAAGATTTGATCTCAGTGGCAGAAAAAACGAAGAACTATATAAATGAATTCAACAGTACTCACAACAATGTTAAGCTGTATATTACCAGAGATGCTTCTAAAACCATCCTTGAACGTACCAAATTGTTGTTGAGAAATGGCACACAGGGTATTTTACTGGTATTATTCTTTTTAGCCTTGTTCCTGAAACCGAGAATTGCCTTTTGGGTGGCATTAGGTTTGCCAATCTCTTTTATGGGCATGTTCATCTTTGCGAGTAGTTTTGGAGTAACTATTAATGTGCTTTCACTTTTTGGGATGATTATCGTGATCGGGATTTTGGTAGATGATGGGATCGTTATAGGTGAAAATATCTATAATCACTATGAAAAAGGGAAAAAACCTATCCGAGCGGCAATCGATGGCACAATGGAGGTGTTATCTCCTATTACTTCGGCTATTTTAACAACACTTGTGGCATTTTCGACCTTTTTCTTTCTGGATGGAAGGATAGGTGAGTTTTTTGGTGAGGTGGCCATAATCGTATTACTTACCTTGAGTATTTCGTTGGTTGAGGCTCTTATCATTCTTCCGGCTCACATTGCTCATTCAAAAGCCTTGACGAAAGAACAGAAAACATATTGGTTCAACCGGTATGCAGACCGTTTTATCAGTTGGATAAAAGAAAAAGTTTACGGACCCTATTTGCATTTCTTTTTAGAGCATAAGTTTTTGGGTTTGGCTATTCCTTTAACGTTACTTATCATCACTCTCGGGGCTATGATGAGCGGAATTATTAAGTTTAGCTTCTTTCCTATGGTTGCAAGTGACCGGGTAGCTATTACCCTGAAAATGCCTCAGGGTACTAATGAAAATATTACGGATTCACTGATTACTCATATAGAAACATCAGTGTGGAAGGTTAATGATAGGTTTACAGAAAAGCAGGAAGGAAACAAGGATGTTATCGAAAGTGTGATCAGGCGTATTGGCCCAGGCACCGCTAATGCCTCGCTTAGAGTCAATTTGTTGCCGGGGGAAGAACGGAGTTTCCCTTCGTATGAAATTGCAACAGCAATCAACGATGAAGTGGGTGAAGTACATGGTGTAGAATCGCTGGAATTTGGTTCCGGCTCTAATTTTGGAGGGAAGCCTGTGTCTGTTGCACTAATGAGTAATAACATTGACGAACTTAAAGGGGCCAAAGAAACTTTAAAAGCCATATTGAGGAATAACCCTATTCTTAAGGATGTGCAGGATAACGATCCTGCCGGAATCAAGGAAATAGAAGTTCAATTGAAAGAGACTGCCTATGCTATGGGATTTAACCTGAGAAATGTTATCAGTCAGGTACGTAGTGGGTTTTTTGGTTATCAGGTACAGAGGTTTCAGCGCAGACGGGACGAGATCCGGGTATGGGTGCGTTACAATCGTGATGAACGCTCGTCCATAAAGAATCTTGATCAGATGCGTGTAGTAAGTCCTACAGGACAGCGAGTGCCGTTGAGTGAAATTGCCACTTATAAAATTGCCAGGGGAGAGATTTCCATCAACCATCTCGATGGCCGTCGTGAAATTCAGGTTGAAGCAGATTTAAAGGATCCGGATGACAGCCCAACAGATATAATGACAGAAATCAAAGATGAGATAATGCCGGAGATTCAGGCAAAGTTCCCGACAGTTACGGCTTCTTATGAAGGGCAAAACCGGGAGGCATCTAAAACGATGGATTCTGCAAAAATCGTATTGCCAATTATCATCTTTTTGATATTTATTATCATTGCTTTTACCTTCAGGACTATCAGTCAGCCCCTATTGCTTATGTTTATGGTCCCGTTCAGTTTGATAGGTGTTGCATGGGGGCATTGGATTCATAATTTCCCTATTAACATACTTTCTTTCCTGGGTATAATTGCGCTTGTGGGAATTATTGTAAATGATGGTCTGGTATTGATTGGGAAGTTTAATGATAATTTGAAAAGAGGGATGAAATTCAACGATGCCTTGCTAGGAGCCGGAAAGGCAAGGTTCAGGGCTATTTTTCTTACCTCGATAACTACAATAGCCGGTCTCTCCCCATTGATCTTTGAGAAGAGCAGGCAAGCTCAATTTCTTATCCCTATGGGTATATCCATTGCATATGGTATTTTGATATCAACGGTGTTAACACTGGTTATGCTTCCCTTGCTTCTGTCTATAGGAAATAGCACAAAAGTTTATTGGAAGTGGTGGTGGAATGGAAAGAAGCCATCGAGAGAGGAAGTGGAGAGGGCAATAATTGAATTAAAATTTGAAGATGATGAACTACATTAAATATACAGGATGGTTATGGCTGGTTTTTTTGTATGCCGGCAACGGCATAGCACAGCCTATACTTCCTAAAATGCAGGCAGTGGAAATTACCCTGGAAAATAATTTCGATATCCGGATGACGCGCAATGATATAGAGCGGGCACGCAATAATGCCGATATTTTGAATTCAGGATACTTGCCTGCCGTTTCTGCAAAAGCGGGTATGAATTACACTTTGCGTAATACTCATTCGGAATTGCAGGATGGCTCATCCAATAATATAACAGGTGCCGATACATATTTGTACAGTTCTTCAATCGGATTAAACTATACTCTGTTTGATGGAATGGGAAGAAAATACAATTTTGATAAACTAAAAGAAAGCTATGGTCTTTCTGAATTGCAACTCCGCCAAACCATAGAAATTACAGTGTTAAGGCTGTTCTCAGTTTATTATGAGGTTGCAAGGCTTTCACAAAACAAGATCAATCAGGCAGAAACTGTAGATATTTCCAGGAATCGTTTACTTCGGGCAGGCTACGGATATGAATATGGTCAAAACACCCAGCTGGATGTACTCAATGCAGAGGTAGATTTTAATAATGATAGCATTGCATATCTCAATATCTCGCAGGAACTGGACAATACAAAAAGAGATTTGAATGTTTTGTTAGGCAGGGATGTTAACGAGATATTTGTAGTTGATACGGCAATTGTATATCAAAAGGGACTGACTTTGGAAATGCTTAGAGAGGAAGCTTTGAAAAACAATGTGTCTGTACTTCAAAGTGAGAGCTTGTTGCAAAATTCAAAATATGATTTGGGCATAAGTAAATCCGGTTATGTGCCAAAGGTATATTTGAATGCGGGGTATAATTGGGATAAATCAAATTTTGATCAAACCAATACCCTTAAATACCGGGCACTGGTTGGCCCGGTGGCAGGTGTAAATTTATCCTGGAATGTGTTTGACGGGGGATATACCAAGACACGTGTGCAGAATGCTAAAATCTCTATTGAGAACCAAAAGATTGGTGTAGATCAGACCAAACAATATCTGGAACGTGATTTGAATAACGCCTGGGGTTTTTATCAAAATGCCCTGTTCGTCCTGGAAGCGGAGAAAAAGAACCTGGATACCAATCAGCGAAATTTTGAACGTACCATGGATCAAAATAAATTGGGGCAAATTACAAACATTGAATTTCGCCAGGCACAATTGAATCTGTTACGGGCAAAATTGAACTACAATAAGGCAAAGTACCTGGCCAAGACAGCCGAACTGGCTTTGTTGAAATTGAGTGGTGATTTGATGTTTGCACAGTTTTAAGATGTAAAATAAAGATAAATTCAAAGCCTCTCCCCGGGAGGAGATATAGATATGGGTTCGTTTTTTAATAATTGGGACACTTCGTTTTGTTTAATATGGGTTTCTTTTTTTCAGAACTCTTCTATTAAAAGATAAGAAATTACTATCGTAAAATATTTGTTAAGGTGAGGCGGATAAAATTTTGAGAATGATGAATTTCTCCATAAATTTGTCCTCCATTTGAAAAGGGGCATTAGCTCAGTTGGCTAGAGCATCTCGAACTAGCTTCGGGAGGGTCAACGAGGTAAAGTCGATCAGATAAAGGGGCATTAGCTCAGTTGGCTAGAGCATCACGCTGGCAGCGTGGGGGTCAACGGTTCGA
>Ga0164313_10002781_pt1 | contig 15630 bp, 12 predicted proteins | sample GuaBasSedimGuay4_FD_113735 | JGI IMG/M metagenome (GOLD analysis project Ga0164313, IMG submission 113735) | Subseafloor sediment microbial communities from Guaymas Basin, Gulf of California, Mexico - Guay4, Core 4569-4, 0-3 cm | ecosystem: Environmental > Aquatic > Marine > Hydrothermal vents... | reverse complement strand
TGTAGGTTGTAGGTTGTAGGTTGTAGGTTGTAGGTTGTAGGTTGTAGGTGAAATTAGAAAAATAATGAGCATTATATATATTCCAATATTTTCTTTAAACAAAAATCGACATTCAGTATTGGCAATTCGTTATTCGTTATTCGTTATTTAAAAAATGTCAATTTAATATTAACACTTAATAAAGTATTTAAAACTAAAAATATTTATGAGTAATTATCTTAAAACAACACACGACATATATAAAGAAGCAGCATTAACACCAGACGTAGGGTTATGCTGTACTACCAATCCCATTTGGGAGTTGCCTGGTTTAAAAATTCCTACAATCATGCAAGAAATGAATTACGGCTGTGGGAGTACAGTAAATGCCCGGGACCTCACTAATAACCCAAAAACCCTGTATGTTGGTGTTGGAGGAGGTATGGAATTATTACAGTTTTCTTATTTCAACAGACAAAAAGGAGGTGTCATCGGGATCGATGTAGTAGATGAAATGCTTGAAGCTTCCAGAGAAAATTTTAAAGAAGCTGAATTATTGAATCCCTGGTTTAAAAGTGAATTCATTAAGCTTAAAAAGGGAGATGCTTTAAACCTACCCCTTGATGATAACACCATAGATGTTGCCGCACAAAACTGTCTGTTTAATATTTTTAAGGAAGCTGACCTCAAAAGGGCTATTGAAGAGATGTATCGAGTGCTAAAACCACATGGAAGATTAGTGATGAGCGACCCTACTTGTGAACAAGCTATGAATGAAACATTAAGAAATGATGAACGATTAAGAGCTTTGTGTTTAAGCGGAAGTCTACCCATTAAGGAATATGTAAAAGCACTTACAGATGTCGGATTTGGAACGATTGAAATTAGAGCCCGAAAACCCTACCGAATCCTTGATCCCAGCAATTATAAAACAGATGAATTAATATTTATAGAAAGTATTGAAGTTGCTGCCATTAAAGATCCTATGCTAGGGGATGGGCCTTGTGTTTTTACTGGAAAAGCTGCTATTTATTTTGGTAAAGAGGAATACTTTGATGATAAAAAAGGACATATACTTTTAAAAAATCAGCCCTTAGCAATTTGCGACAAAACCGCAGGCCAATTTAAGGCACTTAACAGAAACGACATTTTTATTTCGGAATCCACTTATCATTATGATGGGGGTGGCTGTTGTTAAAAAAATTCCTGCGAAGGCAGGAATTTTATAAATCATTTTCGAAATTGAAAAATAAACATAAAAAATAAACCCAAATGAAAAAATTAATAACTCTTTTTCTTATAGCATTTGTATTCCAAGGATGTCAAGGTAATTCTGGGAAAACAGAAAAATTAGCTATCAAACAAGTTCAGGGTAATTTAACATATACCATTAAAGCTGCAACACAAAAAGCAGATCATAAAGCTTGGGATGAATTAGTGAAAAAATATGTTGACGAACATGGTTTTGTGAATTATAAAGGATTCAAAAATGATCAAGAACAATTAACTAGTTATTTAAATTATCTTTCTACAACGTATCCTAATGAAAGTTGGACTGTTCAAGAACAATTAGCTTATTATATCAATCTTTATAATGCTGCTACTGTTGGATTAATACTAGACAACTACCCTATTGAAAGCATTAAAGAAATTAGTAAGCCCTGGGGGATTACAATTATAAAATTAGGTGATGAACGATTTTCATTAGGAGATATAGAGCATGTTATTTTGCGAAAAATGAATGAACCCAGAATTCATTTTGCTATTAATTGCGCCTCCTTTTCATGCCCAAACCTATTGAATGAAGCCTTTACTGCTGCAACAATTGAAGAGCAGTTAGAAAGAGTCTCTTTTAGTTTTATCAATGGAAATAAAAATGATATTTCTACCGATAACCCGCAACTTTCTAAAATATTTAAATGGTACAAAAACGATTTTTTATTTGAAGGTGAAAAAGACCTAATTGGTTTTATAAATCAATACAGTAACATCAAGATTGAAAGAAAGGCCGATATAGATTATAAAGAATATAACTGGAATCTCAACGAAAAATAAGTATTTTGCTTATTGAATGTATTGTTGATTAAATTAACTATTTCTATTATATGTTCACTTCGCCTCCACTCAGCGAACAACTTCTACTGCACCCTGAGCGTCCCGAAATTTCGGGAGAAGGGTACAAACTAAATATATGATAAGCATTATTATCCCTGTATATAACGAAGCCAATACTATTGGCAGATTGCTTACACACCTAATTGAAAATTCTTCACAAAAAAACATTTCTGAAATTATTGTAGTCGATGGGGGAAGTATTGATGGGACTCAGGAGGTTATTTTAGATTTTAAAAAATATAGCGATACAGAAATAAGTTCAGAATTACTTCGATTAATTGACTCCAAAAAAGGGCGTGCCATCCAAATGAATACAGGCACAAATCAAACTACAGGAAGTATTCTATATTTTCTACATGCCGATTGTATGCCTCCACAAAATTTTGACCAGCATATTATAAATGAAGTAGAAAAAGGAAATTTAGCGGGTTGTTTTAAAATGAAATTCGATCATAACCACTGGTGGTTGCGCTTGGCATCATGGCTAACTCATTTTCGATGGCGAGCTTGCCGGGGAGGAGATCAAAGTCAGTTTATCACCAGAAAATTATTCGAAGAAATTGGCGGCTATGATGAGCAATATATTATTTATGAAGACAATATTTTAATCAACGAGCTTTTTAAGAGGAAGCAATTTGTAGTGATACAAGAGTGGATAACAACATCGGCAAGATTATACGAACGCAAAGGAGTTTGGACCTTACAATATCATTTTTGGACTATTTATGTAAAGCGATGGTTTGGAGCTTCTGCAGATGATATTTATAATTATTATAAGAAGCATATTGCCACTTAAGTTATTACACAAAATCACATAGAGAAACACGGAGTTTCGTAGAAAACATATCCTTTACTTTCTGTGGAAACCTGTAGAATCATCATACTCTATTTTTTTTACGCAGAATTCACAGAATTAAACAGAAATATAAATCTGTTTTGAGACAATTCCTGATGTTAGAATTAGTAATAAGTTCTCTGTGAAAATCTGTGGAATCAGTGTGCTCTTTTTTTTAGGCAGAATTCACAGAATTACACAGAAATATAAATCTGTTTTGAGACAATTCCTGATGTTAGAATTAGTATTAAGTTCTCTGTGGAAATCTGTGGAATCAGCATACTCTTTTTTTTTACGCAGAATTCACAGAATTACACAGAAATATATATTTATTTTGACATTATTATTGATGTTAGAAGTATTAAAAGTTCTCTGTGGAAATCTGTGGAATCAGTGTGCTCTTTTTTTTTGGCAGAATTCACATAAACACACAGAGACACAAAAAAAATCACAGAGCAACTCAGGGAATCTTTTGCTATATTAATTTTTCTCAAAATAATAACTCCGAATTATTTTTTCAACAGGCTTGTTTTGAGGAGTGAACTGATTGTCTTTTTCGCCTCCTACCTCTTTATGATTAATGTGCCATTTCCAGAGGTAACCTCCTGCGAACCAATCTTCGTTCCAAATTTCTTCAAATAAAGCTGTTGTTAAATTGGACTGAGCTTCCAGATTTATATTGGCGATAGTATGATCGCTTTCCCAAGGTTCTTTCCCTGCGTAGTTGATGGCTCGGTAACCAAATTCAGTAAATAAAATCTCTTTATCAATGGAGTCTGAAATAGCTTCCATTTCTTTTTTCCAAGATCCCCAACCAATTCGGGAATCTTTTACAGTTGGTGTTTTAACTTCTGAAACAGGAAAATAAGCATCAACACCTATATAATCTAACTGCTTCCAGAAGGGTACTCGTTTGTATTCATCCCAATTGGCAGCATACGTTAGCTTTCCCTTGTAAATCTTTTTAATTTCAGAAATAAGACGATTCCAAAATTCTGGACGATGAATGATAAATTGCTCTAATTCGGTTCCTATACAGAAAACTTCAACATTAGTTTCTTGAGCTAATTTGGCAAAATCTAAAATAAAATCGCCATACGATTCTTCTAGTGTCATCCAATCTTCATTGGTATCCATCTTTAGGTAACCAGTATATTCACCATGCCAGATCCAAATTTGAGGTTTTAACATAACGTGAAGGTTATTTTGATGAAGCATGTTAATATATTGTTTTGCGCCAACTCTAGTCTCTCCAAACCATTGTCTTTCTGTGTTGAAAACAACTTCTGGATGATTCAAGTTTCTAATAAAGCCAAAAGGCATAATCGATGCGTGATTTGCATGGATGTTTTTAAGAGGTATAATGTTTTCTTGTAAAAGTTTATTCGGGGAAGCAACAAAACTGATTCCATTAATGTTAGCTTGTTTTACTCCAATTTTTCTGGCTGAAGATTGAACACAACTTATAATAAAAACAGCTATAACAAAAGTCCCAACTAGATAGATTCTGAATTTCATTGGAATAAAGATACTATTAATAAAATTTCAGAGCCAAATCGTGCTCCCACAACTTGTCAGCATTTTTTATAAAAGCTGACAAGCGGGAAGAAACCTTAAAACTTATTCATAAATTTTGTTTTAATTAAGTGGGAATAATTCTGAAAAACTTACAATGCCATTAATAAATCTTCCGATTTCAAATTTACTAGGCTGTATAAAACAACAATACGGATTTATCTAGGGATCAATTAACTCTTTAGAAGATGACAAATAGTTTCTCAAAGGAATTTGAAATAAAATCTCAAGGTTAGCTAATGTATTAATATAGGATTTATAGAGTAAGTGCTCAGATTTTAATACTGCTATCCTTTTCTTGTTTTGTAAATTTTTCAATCTTAATAGTTGTAATGGCGGGATTCCTTCCATTTTCTTATAAGCTTCTAAGATTAATAAAACACTGCTTTCATCAATTTGTTTTTTAAGAATTTGATAATTTGTTTTGGCTTCATTAAATTCTTTAAAAACTTGTTTTTCCATCACATCATTTTTTTCTGTTAAAGAAGCTAATTTGCTTTCTTCATTTAGAATTTTAATGTAATAATCTCCTTTTCTTGATCTGGTATCTCCGAAAAAAGGTAAATTTATACCAAAGCCTAAAGAAAAATTTTCATCAAAGAGATCGTTTTTTTTGCCTCCATATCTTGCTTGCACATACTCTAAAATCTGTTTAGATTTCGCAGCAGTAAGCTCCATTTCATTTTCTAGCACATACAATTTTAGTTTTTGAAGAGTGATATTTAATTGCTCATTTGAAATGGAATCTTGAATGGGCTTATCAATAATTTCAACTGGTGTAATTAAATCATTAAATATAATTTTAACTGAATCACTTTGAATATTTAATGCTTGTTTTATTAATGATAATTGATTTATTCTAGATTCTTTTAGATTTATAAGCTTTAAATTAGTTTCTATTAATTCATCTTCTGCTTCGATCAAATCTTTTACATCAAAATTTATTTCAAATATACTCTGACTTAAAACCTGTAATTTATCTGTAATTTGAATATGCTTTTCAGTGTTTAATTCAATTAACTTATCTGTAAAATAATAATCTACTAAAAGAAGATACCGTCTCTTTAATTCTTCATTGAATTTTAATTGGTTCTTAATTATTATTTCTTCAATTTTATTCTGATATGTTTTTTTTTGATTAGATATTGCTCTAAGACTATTTGGTTTAACCCTCAAAGTATATTCCTGCCTGTCCAATATCAAATCACTAGTTTCGGTGCGAAATTGAACATTTCTTATAATGGGCAAATTGTAATTATAATCCTTTAATAAGGTCACTGTATTTGAATCCATTTTAACTTGATTGGATTCTTTAATAGATTTTAAAAAATTAGTGATTGTAATTTCAGATTGAGCTGTTGCTGTATATGAATACGTTATCAATATAAAAAATAACAAGTAGATAGATCTTTTAGTAATTGATGTTATATTAGAATCTTTCATAATAAACTACTTATTCTCAATCTTTTAAGTTTAATATTACTTTTTCCTTTTGAAGAAATGGATTGTCTGGAGGGATCTCAATTATAATTTCCCTACCAAAAGTCTTAATCTCTTTAATTTTACGCAGTCGGGGTGGTATTTCTACGATTCGTGATCCCAAGTTTTTAACGATACCTTTATTTTGAATATCTGGACGAGAGCTAGAATATATTTCTATAACATCATCAATATTAATCTTTAATATGAGTTCTTCATGTATATATCCGACTACCAAGGTTGGGCTTTCTTCATAAAATGTTATCAATGTCCCAAAAGATGATATTTTTTCTCCTTCTTTACAATGAACATTGCCAACTAAGCCATCTGTAGGTGCTATTATAGTGTGTTTCTCTTTTTCTTTTCTATAATATTCCAATTCTTTTTCAAGGCTTTTAATTTGGGATAAAATTGGATTATTATTAGCAAGACGTTCCCTTTTTAAATTATTAATTTCAGCATTAATCATATTCTCTGTAAAATTCAATTCCTCTTTTAATGCTTCTACTTTTAAAAATATTGGATTTGTTTTATCTCCCTCTTCGATGGTTTCATTTGAAATACTTTGAAGGTTTGCCGCTAATTTTTTATTTAATTCTAATTGAGCATAAAAATGGTCTATTTGGTATTGAATCTTACTGGTTTTTTCTTTTAATTCAATAGTATACTGATTAATTCTCCAGTCTAAGTCAATTTCCCAAAGTTGATACTTGGTTTGTAATTCTTCAATTTTAAACTCAGTATTACTAATTTGAATAGGTAAGTTTGGGGAGATAACATCTAATAATATAGTTCCTTTTTTTACTTTTTGTCCAGTTGTAACGTAAACATCCTTTACTTCGATTGGATATTCCATGCTAATTTCGGTCTCTTTGTTTTCAGTAAAGCCATAAAATGTAACAGACGTATCAATTTTCACAAACAATGGCACTAATAAAATTATTAGTACTATAAAGGCAACTATGTAAATGAGGCTAAATTTTTTCATAATCATCTTTAAAATTTATTCTCACATTAAATATCCCGTTTTTTTCTGATAATTCATTCACCAATTCTATTGACTTTTGTTTTCCGTCAATCTTAATTTTATATTCAAAAGCAACCATTTCAACAATACCTTCAAGTCCTTTTTTGCTATTAATACTATATTTAATCAGTGTAACTTTTTTACAATAACTCTCAACTATTTCAATAATTTGATCTTTCATATTAGTGCTTGAAAAATCACTATTAGGAATTTCAAATTGCAAATAACCTACAATAACAGTACTCCTACTTATTGAAGAGAAATGGATGGCTACAACAACTAAACAAAAGCCCAAAGTCCCTACTACGGCTATAGCGATACCATAAACCCCTGCTGAAATTCCCACTGCAATAGAAGTAAACATGAACACCATGTTTCGAGGATTTCTTAACGTGGTTCGAAACCTAATAATCGCCAAAGCACCTAACATCCCTAATCCTCGTGCTAAACTATCGCCAATTGCTTGCATAACAGTTGCAACTGGTATAGAAATTAAAATTAAAGATTGAATAAAATAACGCGGGGTTTCTATTCCTCGAGAAGTCTTTTGATAAGTTAATGCTATCAAAGATGATAACACAAAAGAAACTAATGCAATAATTATAATATTAGTTAAACTATAACCCTCAAGATTATTTGTTAAGCTGGAAAAATCAAACATAAAAAATTATTTTACTATAATTTTTTCAGATAAAATATAATCTTCACTTATTAATTTTACAATGTACAAGCCGCTCTTCCAAGTTGAAGCATTTATAACTAAATCTGAATTATTATTTTCTAAACGAAATACTTCATTTCCTATTATATTATAAATAATAATATTTGAAGCAATAGAGTTTGTGAAATTTATTTTAAAAATATCCTCTGTAGGATTTGGGTAAAGGATCACTCCAGAAAAACTTAAATCATTTACTTCTAAAATAGATGAATTCTCTGCATTAAATGTCACTTCAGCAACTTCGAAATCACCTGTACCATTAGGTATTCTGGAGAGACTTTTATTTTCGGCTTGCTCTTCTGTATAATCTAAACTATCTATAATGGTTCCATCTAAATAAGATAAAATCAACTCATCACCGTCTTTATCTAAATTAAACTTAGTATGCAAACCTGTTTGCTGAGGATCTTTATCTGCCCAAACAATTAAATAACCATTTGCTGGAATTACAGCGTTTTCCGGAAATTCCCATTTGTGTATAAAACTCGGACTATCACTTAAAAAATAATTGGTTAAATCTATAGGGCTATTTGTGTTATTAAAAAGTTCTATCCAATCGTCATTTTCTCCATCTAAATCTTCCCAAGGACTGCCTTCCATATTTTGAGCCATAAACTCATTGATAACAACATCTTGGATATTAATAGGTGGTGTCAAAGAATTACAAGTATAATTTTGATTAGAAATTTCATCTTCCATCACTAATGTTCTTTCATCAATAAATACTTTAAAACCTTGCAATGGGTTATCAAAAGGTTCTCCATTCCAAGTTTCTCCATTTATAGCGTCTTGAACATCGCTTAGATTAAAAAAATTGTTGGTTGCCGTACTCCAATCATCATCTATTAAATCGAGTTGATTGTCTAACTTTATAAATAATCTATCATCTGTAAAATTCACCTCCAAAATTTCGCACATATAGTTTAAATATCTTTGTCTAAATTCAGGTATTTGAAAGATTCTATGTATTAATACTTTCTGTGGATTATCTAATAAAATATTAAAATCTCCATACCCACTAGGTCTTCTATCAAAAGCAAAATTATAATCCCAAGGAAGCCAGTGAATTTTATCTGTTTTGGGCTCATGATACAAATACCAATTTCTTCCATGTTCTATATACGAATCCCAATTATTTGTCAATATATCTATGGCCAAAATTCGTAGGTATTCATCTAAATCAAAGATTTCCTCCAGTTCATTTTCAAAATCTAAAATAGAAGAGTTATTAATAAAGTCAACAAATTCAATAAACTTTGTCCAATCGTTTTCTTCTTCATTAGTTTGTAACTCAAATGAGTAACTATTTGGATTAGTTCCAAGCCAATCTAAATCTGAATTGCTCTTATTTTTCCATAGATTACCATCATTATCTGCAAAATTACGCTTTAGATAACGTTTGTCTATTTGTTCTATCATAGCGTAAATACCCCAATAAGTATCATTAATATACAACTTTGTATGAGCAACTCTAGGACCCGGGATTCCGTGTTGTCTGTACATATCGTAAACAACTTTGTCTTTAATTATTGCTGGATCACCTATGCCATTTGCTAAATTTAATTTCCTAACACCATCATACTCACGATCGTCAACAAACTTTCCAAAATTAAGTTTTAAAGGTTTTTTATTTGTAGGGCAAAAGAAATTCGAAGAAAATCCTTTTTGTCTAACTCCTACTTCGTCTAAAAGAGTTCCATCAATCTCAACTGTTGCAGATGTATAAGGAACATCTGGATAATAATTTTCATAATCGTCTGCTAAATTTTGCCAAAAGTTTGGATCATCAGATGTTATTCTAATTTCATGTAATAAACTATCATCAAACAGTGATTGTGCATTTGTTAAAAAACAAACAAACACAATAAAAAATATGGTGACTAAATTTTTAGTTTTCATAGTAATTCTTTGAAATAGTTACTCAACGATTAGTCTTTTTGTTTCTATTACGGATATATCGTCAGTAATAAATTTTAATAAATAAACACCCGCATCTAAATTTTCCTTTTCTATAATAAATTTATTATTATCGGTTTTAAAGGAATTTATTTCTCTACCTAAAATATCGAAAATTTCTAATCGTAACTGTGATCCAAAATAATTTGATACAATTACTGTTGCAGATGTTTTCATTGGGTTTGGATATATTTTTACAGAAATACTTTCAAATTCATCTACTCCTAAAGAACAATCAGTATTAAGCAATCCAGGTGTGCCATGTTCTGCTCCTGGAGCAGCACAAGCATCCCAACTCGAAGCTAGAGTATTGTCTAGACTTGGGTTAATAAGCTCAAGAGTTGGCCCGTTACCATCAGGCTCTATGGGCCAGGGAGCTTCATCATCATATTCTACAAAATCCACCAGCACTTCATTTTCATCAAATAAACGTATCATTTCACCCCCTCCGCTTAATCCAAATTGGAAATCTCCTATAACAGGACTCACTGCCGGAAATAAAGATTGGAAATCAACTAAACTTTGAGCTAATACTAAATAAGAATTTGCTTGCATTACTGTACCGTTTGGTATAATAAATTCGTGTAAATCATCGCTATCTTTAAAAACCCAATTCGATAAGTTAACAGCATCTCCAGAATTATTATACAATTCTATCCAATCTTTTACCTCAAAACTTGGGGAGTCTTTATAATTAATCTCATTAATAACAATATTTGGAACGCCGCTAGAAATAAACACAGCTGTTAAATTATCATTCTGTGAAAGCATAAATGAAATACTGGTATCATTTGGATTTGGTAAGCTTTGATTATCCATTTCCCAATGATCAAATACGAAACCAGAGTTACTTTGTACGGCTTTAGCGAGCATATCTACTCCTCCATGGTATATGCCTGTCCATGGATAATCGGCAAAATCGGGTGTTATAGAGTTAAACATTATTTGCCCTGCATTTGCAGGCTCAACATTTAAAGTAATTTCATAGGGTCCTGTTAGCGTGTAACAATCGTTAAGTCCTTCTGGAAGATAGTCAATTCTATCACTTATAAAATCTTTTATTTTTTGAACATTTCCTTGCCATTGCGTCATATTTCCTCCCCAACGAGAAAAATGTTGAGGCATATCTGGTGTGATAGAGTTTTCAATTCCTTCCAAAAGAGCTATCATATCTTCTTCCTGAAAAGCAGTATTCATAAGATCCATATATCTTGTAATATAGTACTGCCTGAATTCTTCATTCTCCAATAGTTTATTTAGCAAAACAATATGTTCTTCGGGATCTTGTGTGATTCCTTCAGGATAACAGGGCTCTGCATCTGCATTTTCATTGGGGACATTAGTATAATTAATATAATGATTAAATGTTGCATCTTCATCCCATAGTACATACCCCCATTTTAAATGACTCCCCTCCGGATCTAATCCACGCCACCATGATGTATTCCAATTTATCCAATCTGTACAAACAACAAATGAGTTTATCAAAATATAATCTGTCAAACTGGTCACATCTATTTCATCAGCTACATGCTCATAATTCGATTGAATCGACAAGTCATTGGCTAAGGCAAAATCATGAATTTCATGCCAGTCATCAAAAGCATCCTGACCCCCATATTGAGCCCAGGTAGTACCCCAATTCATTAGATACTGAATGTTATATTTATCTTGATCATAATAAAACTTCGTATAATCTGCATCACTTACTTTTTCTCTTATGGAATATACTCCCCAAAACTCTCCATTTGCATATACAACACAACGTTCTCCCCTTCGCATATCAACTTTCATCTTATTCTTATTTGCTAATTTTTGAATAAAAATATCTCGTGTATGTGCACTGGAATCAATACCAGGATAATTATCATCCCCAGAGGCTCTAATTATAATTCTCTGAAAACTGTTTCTTTCAGATAAGGTCATCAATTTTTCATTTACGGCATCATGGTAACCCATTTCATCTCTGGCGATATAATCGAAACTTCGCTGTGGAAATACCCAAGAGTCCTGTCCATGTTTATTATACTCACCATATCCAAAATCTTTTCTGATTCCGTCTGCATCAAAATACTCTATTGTTCCATGTGGTTTTAATGACTGATTTCCATTAAGCAATGCTGTTAACTGGTTTGCTGAAGTAGATAATATAGGTAAGGAATGGTTTTCATTAATAAAATAAGTGTTAAAAGTTATAAAACTTGGTAATAAATTTGAATTATTAGAAATAACTATTGCTTTTACAACTTGTGTGTTTCCAATAGATAAGGGACTAGAATAGGTTGTTGACCCACCTGTAGGAAGTAGCCCATTTAAAGTATAGTGTATTGACGAATTAGGTTCGCTTGTTGTTATCTCTAAAGATTGGCTTCCATTATAAAAACCAGCTTCAATACTCATCTCAGGAATCTGAGCATATGCCTCATAGCTTGCCCCCGTATTTGAAGTTCCATTAGTTGGATTTGTAAAGACTTTCCAGGTTGAAGATCCATTTGGACTTCTACCCATAGAATGTTCTAATTGGGTTTTTTGTAATTCTAAATCATTTATTATAACACCATTTGTGTCTGAAAAGACAACATGTTCTGGTGTAATTTTGGTTTGCTTTAATTTAAAATTAGTGTGATAATTTCCTCCTGAAGATTCATCTCGTCCAGAGCACCAAAAGACTAAATAACCATTTGCAGGTATCATAGTTCCAGATGGGATTTCCCATTTTGTAGGATTTTCTTCATTATCACTTAAAAAGTAACCACTAAGATTAACACTAGAGCCTCCAGCATTAAATAATTCAATCCAATCTTCTTCTTTATTATAATTATCTAGATATCCAGATAAATTGGAAGCAGAATATTCATTTATAATTACTTGACTAAAAACGGGTGTTAAGAACATAAAAAGCCCAAAAACAAGTATTAATTTTTTCATATTAGAAACACATAATTTTATTTAACAATAAGCTTTTGGGTATGAAAAGCAGAATGACCATCTGTAGTTAACTTCAAAATATATACACCGGCTTTTAAATCATTTCTTTCAATTATAATCTTATTAGAATCCGATTTTATCTTTTTCACTTCTCTACCTAACATATCATAAATAAACAATTCTAAAGAAGAAGTTTCATTTGAAAACAAAATGGTGGAGTTTCTTATTAATGGATTCGGGTAAATAGAAATAATACTTGTATGAACATCTTCCAGTCCAAGAAGAGAAGTGCTATTTATATCTCCAGGAGTACCATGCACTCCATCAGGAGGAATTGAAGCAGCCCAACTAGAAGCTAAATTATTATCTAAATTTGGGCTTAGTAATTCTAAAGTGGGGCCATTCCCATCTGGCTCTGTAGGCCAAGGGTCTTCGTCATCGTATTCTACAAAATCAACAAGCACTTCATTATCATCAAACAATCTTATTAATTCACCACCGCCACTTAAGCCAAAATCAAAATCACCTAAAACAGGAGAAACTGCTGGAAAAAGTGCCTGAAAATCTACCAAACTATTAACTAACACTAAATATGAACTAGCTTGCATAATTGTTCCATTAGGAATTACAAACTCATGTAAATCATCTTCATCTTTAAAAACCCAGTTAGAAACATCAACCGATGAACCCCCATTATTATAGAGCTCTATCCAATCTTTTGTTTCAAAATCTATGGCATCCTTATAATTAATTTCATTGATAATTATTTGAGCATTTGCATTTAGTAAGAATAAGATCAGACTAAAAGGGAGTAATAATTTTTTCATAATTTCATAGTTTATATTTAATGCGTTAAATTACTAAAAATAAAACGGCTTTTATTATTGTTTTGAAGGTTTAATAGTAATAAAACAACAATATTTATTTAAACCCTACCTTTACCAAAATACATACATTTTAAATTATTATTTCTTTTTTTAAGGTATTATATTTATTACCGACATACCCTACACTAATAAAGATTTATGCAACACATTGTAATTATCGGCAACGGAATCTCTGGAGTTACTGCTGCTAGGCATATTCGAAAACTTTCAGATTACAAAATCACCATCATTTCTGCCGAAACCGATTATTTCTTTTCCCGAACTGCTTTAATGTACGTCTATATGGGGCATATGAAATTTGAACACACTCAAGCCTATGAAAACTGGTTTTGGAAGAAAAACAATATCGATCTTAAAAAGGGATTTGTTCAAACAGTCAATCATAATTCTAAAGAACTTCTTTTTTCTACTGGTGAAAAAATGAGCTATGACAAATTGATATTTGCAGTAGGATCAAAACCCAATAAATTTGGATGGCCTGGACAAGATTTAGAAGGAGTACAGGGCTTGTACTCAAAACAAGATCTGGACACATTAGAGCAGCATACACCCAATAACAAAATCTGTAAACGTGCTGTTATAGTTGGTGGAGGGCTAATAGGAATTGAATTAGCCGAAATGTTGCGTTCCCGAAATATACCAGTTACATTTTTAATTAGGGAAGAAAGTTTTTGGGATGTAGTTTTACCTGAAGGCGAAAGTGAAATGATCAACCAGCATATTAAAAAGCATCATATTGATTTAAAACTTGGACTTAATTTAAAAGAGATTCTTTCAGATGAAAACGGAAAGGCAAGAGCTGTTGTAATTGAAGAAACCGGTGAAGAAATCCCTTGTAACTTTGTGGGTCTAACAGCAGGTGTCTCTCCTAATATTTCATTTTTAAAAGATTCTGGAATCGAATTAGGAAAGGGAATTAAAGTAAATCGATTTTTAGAGACTAACATTAAGGATATTTATGCAATTGGCGATTGTGCAGAGCAAATTGAGCCAATTAGAAATAGGCGGCCTATTGAAGCAGTTTGGTATACGGGAAGAATGATGGGTGAAACATTGGCTCAAACTATTTGTGGAAATCGCTTGAAATACAAACCTGGAATATGGTTTAATTCTGCAAAATTTTTAGATATAGAATACCAAACTTACGGCTGGGTTCATGGAAAGGTTGGACGCCCTGAATATGAGGCTCATTTTCATTGGAAACATCAAGACAATACAAAATGTATTACCCTAGCCTATCACAAAGAGACCAAAGAATTTTTAGGGATTAATACTTTTGGAATACGAATGCGTCACGAAGTATTTAATTCCTGGCTTTCTGAAAAACAAGATGTAGAGTATGTTATCAATCACTTGGCTGAAGCTAATTTCGATCCAGAATTTTTCAAAAAATATGAAACCGAAATCCGTAAGGTGTTTTCCAATAAACCGCTAACTGTTTCTTAATTTATGAGTACTTCAAACCAACAAAGCTATGCTATATCAAATCCTCACTCAATTGGGCTTGATGCAATTCAAAAAGCTGGGATGTTATTAGCTCTTACTGGTGTCGCTATTTTATTTGTTGCCTGGTTTGGAATACATGTACCCAAGCCAGAGTGGTTTTTAGCTGCCTCATTAGGGATGATGGTCTTAGGAGTATTTATTTATTCTAGACGAACCTATTTAATTCATCCCGAAGGAATAAAAAACAACCATGTTTGGTTTAATTCTCTATCAAACAGAGGTGTATTAGGCTGGTTTTTAGCAATCATTTTAACAGGCTTTTATATACTGTTGTATTGGTATCCACACGTATTAGGCTATCAATCTGGGGAAAACGGTGTCAATCAAGGTTTGATTGCTTTATTTGATCCTTTAAGTATATTTTTTAAAGGAACCCATGCAAGTCAGTGGTTTGTTTATGGAACTTTATATACTGTATTAATCATTACACTTGGGATTAAATTTATTTATAAATACCGCCATAACAGATATCAAGTTATTAGAACGCTAGTTGTGATGATTTCTCAAACTTTTTTAGCCTATTTAATTCCTGAAATATTAGCTGGACTTAATTATAATGACACTACTAATTCTCAAGGGGAATATTTGGGCTGGTATGATACCGATCTAAAAAATACCTGGC
>Ga0164313_10002780_pt1 | contig 15630 bp, 15 predicted proteins | sample GuaBasSedimGuay4_FD_113735 | JGI IMG/M metagenome (GOLD analysis project Ga0164313, IMG submission 113735) | Subseafloor sediment microbial communities from Guaymas Basin, Gulf of California, Mexico - Guay4, Core 4569-4, 0-3 cm | ecosystem: Environmental > Aquatic > Marine > Hydrothermal vents... | reverse complement strand
TGCTTTTCGCAAATCGTGCTCCTCAACGTAGTGCGACTACGCCTGCGTCGCCCGATTCGCAAAAAATCCAACATCTGACTACCCTTCGCAACCCTCGTCACGAAACCCGGTGAGAAAACCGGGCTGGCCTCAACGCCGATGCGGCGGGCTCCGTAGACAGGGATGAGTGAGACGTAAGATCGTTTCAACTCCTCCTCCTTCCTAGCCGCCCCGCCGGAACAACCCGGCGGGGTTGGTGTTTGTGTACGATTCCCGTCTCCGTCTCCGTCTCCGTTTCCGTGCCCGCGTCCGTGATTGTCCCCCGGGGAAGCGCTGCCACGAGAGGATGCCAGGCACGCCGAAATGACGTTGAGGACAACGTCATGTCGGGATGCCAGGCACCTCCGGTGAAAGCGCCTTTGCCACGCCGATTGTGGTTTCCGGGGAGAATATTCAAGTCGGGGTTGGGTGGCTGGGAACTCAAAACTCAAAATTCAAAACTAAGAACTCAACCCGGCGGTGGCTGGGAAACCCGAATATGAAATCCCTGGAACGATCCTCATAGTCGGCAGCCGCTGCTCGTTATATCCTTGTCCCGCGGGAGGTCACCCTGATGCGTATCGCCGTCGCCCAGCTCGACTACACCATCGGCGCATTCGACGCTAATCTCGAGGCCATGACTGCGGCCGTGGCGCAGGCACGGCAGCAGGACGTAAACCTCGTGATCTTCACCGAGCTCGCGACGACCGGATATCCGCCCGGCGATCTCCTCGAACGACTGGACTTCATCGATCGCAACCTCGAACAGTTGGAGAAGATCGCCCGCCTCTCTGATGATCATCTCGGGATCCTGGTGGGCTTTGTGGACCGTAACGACACGGGCACGGGCAAGGCGCTGTACAACGCCGTCGCCCTGTGCGATGGCGGTGAGGTGGTGGACCGCTACCGCAAGTGCCTGCTTCCCACCTACGACGTCTTTGATGAGGCGCGCTACTTCGAGGCGGGAGTCGATGTGCGCCCGATGGACTTTCGCGGCCTCAAGATCGGGGTCTCGGTGTGTGAGGACGTGTGGGCCGACCCCGACCTCGACGGCCGCAGCCTCTACCATCGCGACCCGGTGCTCGAGCTCATCCATCGTGGCGCCCGGCTTCTGGTGAACTTGTCGGCGAGCCCCTTTGTGCTCGGTAAGGCCGGCGAGCGACGGGAGCTGGTCCGCCGCTACGCCGAGGACTCGGGGCGGTTCTTCGTCTATGCCAACCAGGTCGGCGGCAACGACGACCTGGTCTTCGACGGCCACTCCATGATCTTCGACGGGCGGGGACGGGTGGTGGCAAGAGCGAACGATTTCGAAGAGGATCTGCTCATCTACGAGGTGCCCGACGAGGCCCTCGGTGATGCGCGGGGCGTCGAGGGAGTGCTCGGCGAGATTCGCCCGGTCGCCGAGTCCACCGAGGCCGAGGCGCTGGCGGCGCTCGAGCTCGGCCTCCGCGACTATGTGAAGAAATGCGGCTTCGACAGTGTGCTGTTGGGGCTGTCCGGCGGCATCGACTCGGCGCTCACAGCTGTCATCGCCGCGCGCGCCCTCGGGCCGGACAAGGTGCTCGGGGTGGCGATGCCGACCCGATACTCGTCCCAGGGCAGCGTCACAGACGCTGAGGCGCTGGCCGACAACCTCGGCATCGGCTTTCGAGTGATCCCGATCGACAAGATCTTCCAGTCCTACCTCGACGAGCTGGCGCCGGTGTTCAGCGATCTCGAGGAAGATGTCACCGAGGAGAACATCCAGGCCCGCGTTCGTGCGGGAGTGCTGATGGCGATGTCCAACAAGTCCGGCAGCCTGCTCCTCGCCACCGGCAACAAGTCCGAGCTCGCGGTCGGCTACTGCACGCTGTACGGCGATATGGCGGGCGGGCTGGCAGTGATTGCAGATGTGCCCAAGACTCTGGTCTACCGGCTCGCCCGGTATCTCAACTCCGAGCGGGAGGTCATCCCCTCCTCGACGATCTCGAAAGCGCCGTCGGCCGAGTTGCGCCCGGACCAGGCCGACCAGGACTCGCTGCCCCCGTACGAGGTGTTGGACCGGATCGTCGAGGCGTGGGTCGAGGAGCAACGCTCGATCGACGAGATCATCGCCGAGGGTCTCGACGAGGAGATCGTGCGCGAGGTGGTGCGTCTGATCACGAGCAACGAGTACAAGCGCCGTCAGGCCGCCCCTGGCATCAAGATCACCGCCAAGGCCTTCGGCGTCGGCCGCCGCTACCCGATCGCAGCCAAGTACTGACGGTAGCCCGGATTCCAGATGCCAGATGCCAGATATCAGATACCAGAAACCAGATATCAGATACCAGATCGACCCTTTTACCCCTTGACAATGGAATGGGGAAATTGATGATTTCGTCGCATCCGGCATCCAGCCCCCTGCCCCGCGATCGCCACACTCCGCCTTTGAGATTCCCAGCCTGAGCTCTTGTGTCGCCACCTCCGGGTCCGATTCTGGAAACGGGCGGATCGGACAACGACTCGGAGGTGGATCATGGCGCACAGTTTTTTTGCAGCGGGGTTTGCGGTGGTGTTGCTCGTCGTTCCGACGGTGGTGCACTCACAACATGAGGAAATGTCTGAGACTGTCGGTCTCGCCGATGTCGGTCAGGGAAGCCTGTTGCTCGAGACCGATACTCCGGGCCGCTACCTGCCGGTTCCGGTGCAGTCGACCGAGGTCGAGATCACCGTCCGCGGGCTGGTGGTCGAAACCGTAGTTCGGCAACGTTTCAGCAATCCCGGAGACGAGTGGCTGGAGGGGGTGTACGTTTTTCCGCTGCCACAGCGGGCGGCAGTGTATGCCATGCGTCTCGAGATCGGCGAACGGATCATCGAAGGGCAGATCCACGAGCGGGAGCAGGCGAAGGCGATCTACCGGAAGGCGAAGGCAGCGGGCAAGAAAGCGTCGCTCGTGGAGCAGGAAAGGCCCAATATCTTCACCACCTCGATCGCCAACATCGGTCCGGGCGAAGCGGTGGTGGTGCGAATCGCCTACCAGGAAATTCTCGACTACGACTCTGGGCGTTTCGAGCTCCGTTTCCCCATGGTGGTGGGCCCTCGATACATACCCGGCCTCCCGACATCAATCGGGAAAACCGGTACCGGTTGGGCCTTCGATACGGATGACGTTGAAGACGCCTCGCGAATCACGCCGCCGGTCCTCCACCCCGACCGTGGTGCGATCAACCCGGTCCGGTTGTCTGTGACTCTCGATGCCGGGATGCCCCTGGAACGGCTCCATTGCCCGTCGCACGCGGCGCAGATCTCGAAGACCTCTGAGGATGTTCATCGCATCGTCCTCGACGGTGTCCCGGCTGACCGTGACTTTGTCCTCGAGTGGTCGCCGGCGCGAGGGAGATCACCGACAGCGGCGGTTTTCACCGAGGAGCTCGACGGCTCCCATTACGTGCTGGCGATGGTGATGCCGCCGGATGACGCATTCATCGAAGCGGTGCGCCTACCTAGGGAGACGGTCTTCGTCATCGATACCTCGGGCTCGATGGGCGGGACATCCATCATCCAGGCGCGGCAGGCGCTTCTGCTGGCCCTCGACGAGCTGCACCCGGAGGACTTCTTCAACATCATCGAGTTCGACTCGAGCTTCAGCATTCTTTTTCCGCACAGTCGCCCGGCGATGCCGGCGGCCATCTCCGAGGCCAAGGTGTGGGTTGGGAGGCTGCAGGCGAACGGCGGAACCGAGATGATGGCGCCTCTGTTGGCCGCGCTCGGGGACAGCGAGGAGCTCACGCCGCTGCGCCAGGTCATATTCATCACCGACGGTTGCGTGGGCAATGAGGACGCGCTCTTTGGTGCGATCGAGCGGGAGCTCGGCCGCAGCCGGCTCTTCACGGTCGGCATCGGGTCGGCGCCCAACTCGCACTTCATGGAGCGGGCGGCCAGCTTTGGCCGCGGCAGCTTCACCCACATCGGCACACCGGTGGAGGTGCGGCTGCGTATGCGTGAGCTCTTCGCCAAGCTCGAGAACCCGGTGATGGCCGACATCGAGCTCCAGTGGCCGGATCCAAATGCCGAGATGTGGCCGGACCCGGTGCCGGATCTCTATGCCGGCGAGCCGGTGGTGGTGGTGGCCAGGCTCGGTACCATCCACGGCGAGGTGGTGGCGACCGGTGTCCGCGCCGACGAGTCGTGGGAATCGTCTGTTCCCCTCTCCATCAGCTCCTCGCGCGCCGGGATCAACCGGTTGTGGGCGCGACGCAAGATTTCGTCGCTGATGGATGAGAAGGCTCGCGGGACGCCGGAGGACGAGGTGCGCCCGCAAGTCATCGAGGTGGCGATGACCCATCATCTGGTTTCCAAGTACACCAGCCTGGTGGCGGTTGACGTGACACCGTCTCGGCCCGATGGGACGGATCTGAAGAGCGGCGCTGTGCCGACCAATCTTCCCGCGGGTTGGCAGCACGCCAAGGTCTTCGGCACCCTGCCCAAGGGAGGGACCTCACGACGGCTGTACTTGCTGACCTCGCTGCTCGCGCTCGTCCTCGGGATCCTCGTTCGCCAGGCGAGGGGTTGGTTCTGATGTGGCGACGGGCGGCGTCTGCTCTTTCCGTCCTGCTCCTCGTCGCCGGGGCGGTGCAGGGCGGGCGCGGCGGGTGGATTTACGCCAAGGCGGAGCTCGCACAGATCCTGCTCCACCACTCCTGGGAGCGGACCCTGGCAGGAGAGGGGCGTGTGCGGCCGTGGCCGTGGGCGGACGCGTGGCCGGTCGCCCGGCTCGTCATTCCGGGACTGGACGACATCGTTGTTCTCGAGGGCGCCAGCGGCCGCAACCTGGCCTTCGCCCCCGGGCATCTCGACGGCACGGCCCGGCCGGGCGGTGACGGCACCTGTGTCATCGCCGGCCACCGCGACACCCACTTTGCCTTCCTCGAGGGGCTCGCGCCGGGAGATGCCATAGGTCTCGAGGATGCAGATGGTGCGCTCCACAGATTCCGGGTGACCGCCGCCGCGGTCGTCGACGAGCACGAGACCGGGGCAATCGCGGGCGGCGAGAGTCCGACCCTGATCCTCGTCACCTGCTGGCCGTTCGACTTGCTGGTGACGGGCGGTCCGCTGCGGTATGTCGTCTGGGCGGAGGACGTTACACGTTAGAACGTTCAAACGTTTCAACGTCTTACGCTTGCGGTGAATCGTTATCTTTCAGGTCGTGCTCCTTCATCGGATCGAGCTGCAGGTATCCCTTGAGATAGTGGACGCCGATGTAGAAGGGGATGGTGTCGAAGGCGGCGATGACGAACTTGAAGGCGTAGCCGGTGAGGATGAAGAGAGCCAGCTGGCGCGCCAGTGGCTGCGCCGGATCGATCGGAAGGGCGTGGGCGTAGTAGTGGGTGATGAGGATGACCGCTGTGGTGTCGACGAGCTGGCTGACCATCGTCGAACCGTTGTTGCGCAGCCACAGCATGCGCCCCCGGGTGACCCGCTTCCAGAAGTGAAAGACATAGACGTCGCAGAACTGGGCCGCCATGTAGGCGATCATCGACGCCGTCACCGCGCCGAAGGCGAGGGCACGGATCTCGAAGAAGACCGGCAGGCGACCCGCGGCATCGCGGACGATTGCGCCGGTTGCCGGGTTGATGGTCTCGAATCCGGGCAGCGCCCCGCCGAGCCAGAGGATGAAAACCACCCAGATGTTCAGCAACAATCCCACGAAGACCACGAAGTTCGCCCGCTTGCGGCCGTAAAACTCGCTGATGAAATCGGTGCAGAGGAAGGTCAGGGGATAGGGCAGGACGCCGACCGCGATGGCAAAGACGAGCGGAGCGCCGCCTGCGGTCTCGAGCTCGAGGAGCTTGATAAAGCGACTGATGCCGAGGATGTTGAGCATTGCGAGGGTGCCGAGGAAGAGACCTGAGAGGACGATGAACACGCGCTCACGCCGGGCGTGGAGGTGCGACGCCTCCACCGGATGTAACGTTTTCGCATCGGCAGTCATGCGACGAGGATACCGGATCTCAGAACAACGCCGTTGTCAGTTTTGGGTTTTGAGTTTTAAGTTTTGAGTTACGGACGCCTTTTTCGGATGGATGGGCGGAATTCAAAACTCAAAACTAAGAACTGAAAACTAATTCATGAGGTCTTCGTCTTCCTCGAGTCCGCGGAATTGCCGCTCCCACGCATGCATCTCATCGTCTGAAAGCCCGAAGTGGTGACCGATTTCGTGCAGTAACGTGAGCTGGATCTGGCGAACCAGCCGGCCGCGCGTGCTGCAGGCGGCGAGTAGCGACTGCCGGTACAGGACGATCACGTCAGGGAGGACGTTGCCATACCAGCCGCCGCGCTGATCGAGCGGAACCCCCGCGTAGAGACCGTAAAGGGTATCGAAGCGAGGGTCGAGATCGAGCTCGGCGAGGGTCTCCTCGTCCGGGACCTCGCGCACCTGGATCGAGACGTTGGACATCAGCTCGGCGAACTCGGGTGGGAGGTGGTCGAGCGCCTCGGCCACGGCGGATTCAAAATCTTCACGGTCCATGGTGAGGGGTCAACGGTGGCGGGCTACTTGTGAGCTCGGCCCTTGAAGAAATCGACGGTGTTCCATCCGATGATGGCGCCGATCACGATCCCGCCGATCGCGCCGGCCATTTCGAAGTATTTGAAGCCTGCGGCAGCGCCGATCGCCGCCCCGACAAAGGCGAACAAAATCCTCATGAATTTCACGGTCTCGAAATCCATCGCCATGAGAACCCCCAACTTGTCGCCGCGGCGCCAATTCCTGCCGCGACCTGCACATTATAACCAGAACGGTAGGTTTGGGGATTGGGAGATGACCGAAAGCTCAATCCCTCCCCGCGCGGGTTAGGCACCGGGGCAGTGTAAAGTGTCAGCGCGGGAGGACTCTCGATGAGGTTTATCGGCGTGCTCGGGATGTTGGTGCTGCTGGGGCTGGCCTGGTCCATGTCCTATCACCGCCGCGACGTGAGACTCCGAATCGTGTTCTGGGGCCTCGGGCTGCAGTTCCTCTTTGCGGTCATCATCTTGCGCCAGGATTATTGGAGTTTCATCGGCATGGGCGTTCTCGGCCTCCTGGTGGCCGTTTTCCTCCTGCGCCACGACACGGCAAACCCGGAACGTGGAATCGGGGTGCTGGCCATGATGCTCGCCGGGGCATGCGCGATAGGCGTGGTCCTCGGATCGCTGCCATCCTCGGTGGCTGGAATTGCCGCAATCACTATCATCGTGCTTCTTCTGGCCAACAGTCGCTTCCGCCTGGCGCCGTGGCTGCAGGCGTCGCTGGGGGTTCTCCTGGTGGTTGCGGCCATCGCCTGGTTGGTGGCCGCCGGTCTGCACGGGCAGGTGATCTTCAGTGCCCTCAGCGACAAGGTGGCGGCCTTCCTCAGCCTCTCCGACTACGGTGCCCGGTTCCTCTTCGGTAACCTCGCTGATCGCCAGTACTTTTTCCCGGGCGGCGCCGCATCATGGCCGGGTTTCGGCTTCCAGTTCGCGTTCAAGGTCCTACCGACGATCATCTTCTTCGGTGGGTTCATGGCGATCCTCTACTACCTCGGGATCATGCAGATCGTGATCGTGGCCCTGGCCAGGTTCATGGGTTGGACCGTGGGCACGAGCGGCGCCGAGACCCTCTCCTGCACCGCCAACATCTTTGTCGGTCAGACCGAGGCGCCGTTGCTCATCAAACCGTTTCTCGATGAGATGACGAATTCCGAACTCCTCACCATTATGGTGGGTGGTTTTGCGACGATTGCCGGCGGGGTCCTTGCGGCATACATTGCGATGGGGATTCCTGCTGGGCACCTGATTGCTGCGAGTGTGATGTCGGCGCCGGCTGCGCTGCTCATCGGCAACATCATCTACCCGGAGCTCGAGCACTCGGCCACCGCCGGTGACGTGGACATGCCCGACATCGATTCCGGAGCGAATGTAATCGAGGCGGCCTCCAACGGCATCACCGACGGCCTCAAGCTGGCGGTCAACGTGGGTGCGATGCTGATTGGCTTCATCGCCCTCATCGCGGTCTTAGATGTGACTCTCAACTGGTTCGACTCGCTGATCGACGGTTCGCTTCTCCACGGCGCCTGGGTGGCCTATGGATCGGGTGGGATGTCGCCGGTGACGGGCGAGTACTCGGGGATCTTCCCCGGTTCGTTACAGACCCTCTTCGGCACCCTCCTGAAACCGCTGGCATTTCTCATGGGCGTGCCGTGGGCCGATGCCGCAAAGGTCGGGAATCTGCTCGGGATCAAGATCTCGCTCAACGAGTTGGTGGCGTACGGCGTGCTCGGTTCGTACATGCAGGAGGGCGTCATCTCCGACAGGGCGATGATCATCTCGACCTACGCCCTGTGCGGATTCGCAAACTTCTCGTCGATCGGCATTCAAATCGGGGGTATTTCAGCGGTGGCGCCCCGGCGACGATCCGATCTTGCCAAGCTCGGCCTCAAGGCGATGTTCGGCGGCGCCATCGCTTCCTGGTTGACGGCATCGGTTGCGGGTATTCTCCTATGATTGGAAAGGGAGGCACCATGCGTCTTTTGAGCACGACCTTGATGATGATTGCAATGGTGGTCGCGACGGCTTGCGATTTGGTGGATCCCTCTCGGCCCACCGTGCAGCCGGATGAGGAGGTGTTCGGTAACCTGCTCGATGCGGAGAGATCACCGGATGACGCGTCGCAGTGGATCGTGCGGATCCAGGCCGGGACCCCGCGCGCACTGCGAGCGGCCGAGGTGGAGTCGGGCAGACCGACGCCGACTGTTGAAAAGGGCCTCATTGTAACGGTGACGGTCGGCGCGGACGCCATTGTGGTTGCGGGTGACCGGCCGGCGATCCTGGACGAGATCGATCCGGGTACCGAGGTCGTGGTCATCCCGGTTGCCGGTACGACCCGCATGTATGGTTCCTCCGACCTCCGTCTCGAGGCTGCCACCCTGATGGATTTCACGACCTTCCGGCGGTGGCGATTGCCGAATCTAGCGTCGACGGAAATTGTAGTGGTTGAAGATCCAGAACTAATCAACTCGGATGGCGCCGAAATCGCTCCAATACCGGTCGGAGATGGCGGGATACTTTATTTTTCTGCCCACCTCCGCCCACCTGCCAAAGAGGGCGACAGTTGGCACGGAGCACACCGTGAGGGTCTGGTGAATTTCGACGAGGAGATCATTCCACGCGAACGAACCTTCAGGACCGAGCTTGTCGGAGGTGATTGGACGCAGCCCCGACTCGTGGAGTTTCAAGGTCTCGAGGAAGCGGCCAGGGTGCGCGTCACATGGGTGAGCGACGACGAAAAAACGTGCTTGGTGACCGTGGCATCGCCTGGTGAGCCGCCGTGGATCGGGCGTGCGACCCGGTCGAAACCTGGCGTTGCCTGGGGCGCACCGGAGCGGCTCGAATACCTCGGGAACGATGCCCAGGACGGGGTCTACCTTACCGGCAGCGGGACCAAAATCGTGTTTTCCTCCATGCGAGACAGTCGCGACCGGAGCGATCTCTTCCTCTACGATCCCAAAAACGAGGACAGCCCATTACCGCTGGAACCACAGATTTGCACTCTGGGCGCCGAGTGGAGCCCTCGGACGGGGCCACTGGGTGAGTTGTTCTTCTGCCGGGAGGACCGACAACTCATCTTTAGTGGCGGCCAGCTGCGTCCCCTTCGTTTGCCCGGCCGGCACCGAATCCCCTTCACCCAGGCGACACCGACCTCGGATGGTCGGTGGCTGTTCTTCTGCATGCCGAAGTACAGACCGCTCGACCCCGACCAGGACATTTATGTTGCTCCATTCGGAGAGGATCTGAACATCGGCGAGCCGATTCCCGTGGACGCCTGGAGGCCCTGACCGACAGTCTTGGTGAAAAATGCGAGCTGATCTACTCGGGCGCGGCTGGGGCCGGTGGCGAGGCGGATGGCAAAGCGCCCGCCGCCTCCTCGTACGGGCCGGGCGGTGGGTTCTCGAGGATGCGGGGCGCGAGGTCGGGCGTTGGGACACCCTGGCCGACGCCCTGATGGACGTCTGGCCCGATCGCAGGACTCGCGACTCCTCGCCGTGGGCGGTGGGGTTCATCGGTTACGAAGAAGTGGCGCGGTTGGCCGAGGAGTTGCCTGCTCGGGAGAGGTCCGACGCAGCGCCGGCCGGCCTTCTCCTGCTCGAACCCGAGCCGGTCTCAGCGGCGATGCCCGCTGGAGGCCTGCCCGTGATGCCCCTCGGAGGGGCGAGATGGAGCCTCGACGCGGCATCGTTTCGCGACGGTGTCGAGAAGATTCGGGAGCGAATCGCAGCCGGTGATGTGTACCAGGTGAACCTGTGCAGGCGGCTGACGGTCGAGGGCTGGCAGGGATCGCTGGGGGTCTTTGCCGAGGTTGCCAGCGACGGTGGCGTGCCCGACTACCTGGCGCGGATCGATCTTGATGGGGGAGAGCTCCTCTGCGCATCCATGGAGATGCTGTTGCGCCGCCGCGGTGTCGAGCTCGAGACCCGCCCCATCAAAGGGACCCGACCGCGCGGAACGACGCCCGAGGAGGACCAGAGGTTGGCCGTCGAGCTCGATGCGGATCCCAAGGAGCGAGCCGAGCTCGCCATGGTGGTCGATCTCGAACGCAACGATCTCGGACGGGTCTCCGAGACTGGCACGGTGACGGTTCCGGATCCGGGCTCGGTCCAAGCCTACGCCATGGTCCACCACCGGGTGGCGCGGGTGAGAGGACGTGTCCGCCAGGGCCTCGAGTGGTGGGAGATCCTGGCGGCAATGGCGCCCGGTGGTTCGGTCACCGGCTGCCCGAAGCGGGCGGCGATGTCTGTCATCGCGGAACTCGAGCCGGTTCCCAGGGGCCCGTTCACGGGTGCTCTCGGGGTGGTGGCCGGCAACGGCGACCTCGAGATGGCGCTGCCGATCCGCACCGCCTGGCTGATGGGATCGACCCTCGAGCTCGCAGCCGGATGTGGCGTTGTCTGGCAGTCTGACCCAGCGGCGGAGGAGGAGGAGTCGCGGCTCAAGGTGGCGCGATGGCTCGATCTGGTGGGGGGTGCTCAGTGACGACGGTGTGGCGCAACGGGCGCCTGATGGAGTCTGAGCCCGGGACCGCTCCGGTCGAGGCGGGCTGGGGCGCCTTTACCACCGTCGGCTGTGATCGAGGCCATCCCCTGCTGTGGACGCGCCACCGGTTGCGTCTAGCGGCGAGCCTTCGGTTCTTGGGTGCTGACAACGACGTGACGCTCCCGGATGAACCTGCCCTCTGCGAGCTGTTGCGCGCCGGCGGCCTCGATGGCGCCGCGCGGCTCAGGGTCGTGGGTCGAAGAACACAGGGCCTGGGGTGGACGATCGAAGCATCGGCTTGGGTCGCTGAGGCGGTTGGTCCGGATGCGCCGCCTGTGCGGCTATGTCTCCAGCAATGGCCAGCCGCCCCGCCTCTCGTAGGCCACAAGACCCTGGCCCGTTTACCGTGGGACTTGGCGCGCGAGGTCGCTCGCCGCGAGGGTGCCGACGACGCCCTGCTGGTGGACGAGGCGGGGCACGTCCTGGAGACCGCGATTGCCAATATTTGGCTTTGCCGGGGCCGTGATGTATGGACACCGCCGGCGCCGGCGCGGTGTCTGCCGGGGATCATGCGCGGTTGGCTCCTCGAGCACGCAGCGGCATTGGGGCTTCAGGTGCTTGAGTGCGATCTCACCGAGGCAGACCTTCTCGGTGCGGACGAGCTCTGGATCAGCAACGCGGTGGGTGGTGTGCGGAGGGTGGCCAGTGTCGCCGGCCGGGAGTGGCGGAGCTGGTCGTTCTTCGAAGATCTCACAAAGCTCGGTGTGCCGGCTCCGGGGTGGTGAGATGCGGGCTCACGCGGCAGGCAGCCGATGGCGATTCCTCGCGATGAGCCGGTAGAGGGTCGGGCCGACCCAGCTCACGGGCGGCAGCGCGCTCAACCGCGCCAACCAGCGCCAGCCGGGGAGCTCGGCGATGATGCGCCGCCAGGCGTCGAAGCCTGCGAGCAGGTGGCCGTCCCCATCCCGCACCCACATCGATTCCTCGAGGTCCCTGCGCGCAACCGGTATGCTGCGGTCGTCCAAGATCCGAAAATCGTGGAATTGCACGCGTCCCTCCGGGTCATGCTGCTCGCACCACCTCTGTGAGCGCTGACAGATGTGGCAGTCGCCGTCCATCCAGACATCCAGGGTCTCCGACGTTTTCACAGGGCCTCCGCATGCTGAAACCGGAGAGCAGGTCTTGACATTCCTTAAGAAAATACTAAAATAGCGATATGATGATGAGTTGTGATTGCCGACGGCAATTCTCCGGATCGTGATGGCGAGCGTGAAAGCACCCCACCTCGACAGCGTTTCTCCCGACCGAACATCGGAGGATTTGCTGGCCCTTAGAGCCCGACTGGTGGTCCAAGCGCGGAAGTTGCGGATCGCTTCCGATCATTATGCCCTTCTGGCCGGCGAAACCCGGCTCAAGATCATAGTCCTTCTCGACGAGACCTCAGAGCTCTGCGTCTGCGACCTCGCGACCATCCTCGAGATGACTCCGGCGGCGGTGTCTCAGCACCTCAGTCGTCTGCGGTCCGGACGCCTCGTCCAATCGCGACGCGACGGGATGACCATCTACTATCGGCTCGTGGATTCGATAGATCGAACCCTGCTGGCGCCCATTCTGGAGGTGGAGTAATCCATGCGAGTTCTCGTTCGAAATCTGGCTGTTGTTTTCGCGCTTCTAGCCCTGGAGGCGCCGCTGGCTGCCGATAGCCCTCCCGATACGGTGCGCACCACCTTTCAGGTCGAGGGCATGCACTGCGGTGGCTGCTCCTCGGCCATCATCGCCACCCTCGAAAAGGCTGATGGCGTCATCGAGGTTTCTGCGGACCACGAGAAAGGCGTTGCCAAGGTGGTCTACCGGCCGCGAAAGGTCGAGGTCGACGAACTCAAGGCGGAGATCGAGAAGCTCGGCTACACGGTGACCGGGATGGAGACCGAGGCCGTCGACGGGTGAATTTGGAATTCGAATTTCGAATTTCGAATTTTCGGACCCGTCCCCTGTGTTGCCTGAAAGCGGGATAAACTCTCACCGTGCCGCGAAGAGCATTCCTTGATCCGAACATGCGGTTCGCTTACGTCGCCACCAAGGTGGGGGTCTTCGTGATCGCGGCGATCGCAACCTGGCCCCTGGCGCGGGTGGTTGGCCCCAAGGCGTGGATCGGTCTTGCAGTGTTTGGGCTTGTGCTCACCGTTTTGACGGTCGTGGTGTTGTCCGCCGGTTCCACCATGGTCACGGAAGACGCTGAGGACGCAGATGAGCCCGATCCAACCCAGCCTTTCAAGATTGAAGTGGAGGACAGCATCGACCTCCACTCATTTCCACCCCGTGACGTTCCCGACGTCGTCGATGCCTACCTGGAAGAAGCCGTGGAGAAGGGCTTCACCGAGGTGCGTCTGATCCACGGTCGCGGCATAGGAGTGCAGCGCGACCGGGTGCAGAAACTCCTCGCGCGCCATCCCATGGTGTCGGGATTCCACGACGCCCCGCCCGCCCGAGGAGGCTGGGGCGCCACAATCGCCTACCTCAAGAATAGTTTTGAGTTATGAGTTTTGAGTTTTGAGTTGTCCCCCAACCCAGCCCTCTGCGCAGGGGAGGGGGGTGGAGACTCAAAATTCAAAACTAAGACCTCAAAACTGATTACGGATTGAGCCGATTGATCAACCTCGGATAAGGAATCGCCTCCCGCAGATGCGGGACCCCACAGATCCACGCCACGCAGCGCTCGATACCCATGCCGAAGCCCGCGTGTGGGAACGACCCATAGCGGCGGAGGTCGAGGTACCACTCGAAGGATTCGCGCGGTAGGCCATGGGCCGCGATCTGGCGCTCGAGGTGCTCGAGCGAGTCGGAGCGCTCGGAGCCGCCGATGATCTCGCCGCAGCCTTCCGGGGCGAGCACGTCGACCGCCAGTGCGCGGCTCGGGTCGGACGGGTCGGGCTGCATGTAGAAGGCCTTGAGGTCGGCGGGGTAGCGCGTGATCAACACCGGCCGGTCGAACTGCTCGGTGAGCATGGTCTCGTCGTCGCCGCCAAGGTCGTCGCCGAACTGGATGTCGGATCCGAGCGCCTGCAGCTTGGCCACCGCCTCGGCGTAATCGAGGCGTGGGAAATCGCCGTCCGCTGTCGGCCGGAGCTTCGAGACGTCGCGTTCGAGGCGTTCGAAATCCTCGCCGCAGCGGTCGAGAACCCGGGCTACGATCTCGGAGAGGAACTCCTCGCAGAGATCGAGGAGACCGTCGAAGCGCATCCACGCCACCTCCGGTTCGACCATCCAGAACTCGGTCAGGTGGCGGCGGGTCTTCGATTTCTCAGCCCGGAAGGTGGGGCCGAAGCAGTAGACCTTGCCGAGGGCGGCGGCGGCGGGTTCGAGGTAAAGCTGCCCCGACTGGGAGAGAAACGCCGTCTCTCCGAAGTACTCGGTCTCGAAAAGGGTTGATGTTCCCTCGCACGCGGCCGGAGTGAGAATGGGCGAATCGATCAGGGTGTAGTCGCGGCTCTGGAAGAACTCCCGGATCGCAAACTCGAGCTCGGAACGGACCCGCATGATGGCGTGCTGGCGCTTGGAGCGCAGCCACAGATGGCGGTGGTTGAGGAGAAAGTCGGGCCCATGGTCCTTCTTGCCGATCGGGAACTCGGGGGCGATCTGGATGATCTCGAGGCCGGACACCTTGAGCTCGAAGCCGCCCGGCGCCCGTTCGTCCGCCGCCACCACGCCGGTGATCTCCACCGACGACTCCTGGGTCAGCTCGACCGCGGTGTCCCACACCGACTCGTCCACCTCGGGCCGGAAGACCACGCACTGCAGATAGCCGAAGCCGTCGCGCAGAATGATGAAGCGGAGCTTGCCCTTCTTGCGCCAGTTGTAGACCCAGCCGCGGATGGTGACCTCTTCGCCGGCATGATCGGCAAGTTTGGTTATGGTGATGATCGGGCGGGACATGAGTTCCTCCTGAATTAGGAATTGTACACGAGGGCGGTCTCGCATCCCTGGCAGACCCCAGCAAGTTGAAAAGTTGAACGATGTTGGTGATTTCAGTTCGACTATCCGATAGAATGGACCCATGAGGACGACTGCAGCTAAACGAAGAATGATCTTCTGTTTAGCTGCGGTCTCCTGCCTCACCCTTCACCTCATCCCCCCTGCCGCCGAAGCCTCACGCAAGCTGGCGAGCTCGCTGGAGCCCTCGCTCACGCAGGCGGTGCCTGAGGCCGCCATATTCAAACCCGCGACCGCGATCGACCGCTCTCTGCCTCTATTTTCGGGTGATGACCTCGAGACCTTGGCCTACGACCTGCTGCTGTACCGGTACGACGACCGGGCCAGCTTCAACGAACCCACATTCTGCATCTACGACGGAACCGTCCGATCTCTCTCGACAGGTAGACCTACCGGCTTAGGTCACGTACATGTCTTCCAGGGCCTTTGGACTGATCCGGTTACCGGGATCGCCTATGCGCGGAATCGGTGGTATGACGCGAGGAATGCGAGCTGGTTGAGTGACGATCCCTTGGGGGCGATCGACAGCCCGAACCTGTATGCGTTCGTGGGGTGGGGGCCGCAGGTCAACCGTGATCCTTACGGTCAGTGCGTGTTGGATGCGCTGTGTCCTGAGTG
>Ga0164313_10002779_pt1 | contig 15632 bp, 12 predicted proteins | sample GuaBasSedimGuay4_FD_113735 | JGI IMG/M metagenome (GOLD analysis project Ga0164313, IMG submission 113735) | Subseafloor sediment microbial communities from Guaymas Basin, Gulf of California, Mexico - Guay4, Core 4569-4, 0-3 cm | ecosystem: Environmental > Aquatic > Marine > Hydrothermal vents... | reverse complement strand
TTTATTAATTATGGCAAAAAAGTCTAAAAAAAATGTATCCAAAAAACGGATACGAAAGAATATTTCAACAGGCATTGTACATATTCAATCTACTTTTAACAATACAATCGTTACAATTGCCGATGAAAATGGAAATACTATTTCATGGTCCAGTGCTGGTGTGCAGGGATTTAAAGGTTCCCGAAAGAGTACCCCTTTTGCGGCCAAACTGGTTGCAGAAGACGCGGGTGCAAAAGCAATGGAACATGGCATGAAGAATATTGGTGTATATGTTAAAGGGCCCGGGCCTGGTCGAGAATCTGCTTTAAGGGCATTGCATGCACTTGGATTTACTATATCCATGATCAAAGATGTTACACCGGTTCCACATAATGGATGCCGTCCACCAAAAAGAAGAAGAGTATAAAAATACCTGTTTGATAAAGGAGAGAAACATTGTCACGTTATAGAGGTTCTGTTTGCCGACAATGCAGACGCGAAAATATGAAGCTTTTTTTGAAAGGTGATCGATGCTTTTCAGATAAATGCAGTTTTGATAGAAGAGGCTATCCCCCTGGACAGCATGGGCAGAGAAGAAGTAAACTGTCAGATTATGGGATTCAGCTCAGAGAAAAACAGAAAGTCAGAAGACTTTATGGAATATCAGAAAAACAGTTTAGAATTTCATTCAAAAGAGCGGACAGGAAAAAAGGAATTACAGGTACAAACCTCTTAAGCCTTTTGGAAACACGCCTTGATAATACTGTTTTTAGAATGGGATTTGTGAATTCCAGAAATCAGGGTAGACACTTTGTAAGACACAATCATTTTACAGTAAATGAAAAAAAAGTAAATATTCCGTCTTACCAGGTCAAGAAAGGTGATGTGATTGAACTTCGTGAGAAAAGTAAAAAAATTCAAACAATTTCAGATTCTCTGGATGCCATTGTAAGACGCGGTATTCCCCAATGGATTGAAATTGAAAAAGAGAATTTTAAAGGTATAGTCGTTGGTGTTCCCGCACGTGAAGATATTACTCTTCCCATTCAGGAACAATTAATTGTAGAGCTTTATTCAAAATAGGCAAACCATCTATGGTTTATCAAAATATTTATTCAGGAGATATAAATGTCATCTGAAAAACTTGCATATGTGAACTGGCGAGAGATGATCAGGCCTGAACAGCTTGATGTTACCACAACTTCTACATATGGTAAATTTGTATGTGAACCCCTTGAGAGGGGATATGGTATTACTATCGGTAACTCTCTTCGGCGTATTATTCTTTCATCCATTTATAGTGCAGCTATTGTATCTGTTAAATTTGATGATGCTCTTCATGAATATAGTGTGATATCTGATGTTAGAGAAGATGTTTCCGAAATCATTTTAAATCTGAAAGAACTGAAGCTCAAAGTTGATGACATCGAAGATAAAATATTAACATTGAGTGTTAAGGGTGAATGTGACGTCACGGGTGCAGATATTGTAAGCCCGGACGGTAAAGTTGAAGTCCTTAACCCGGGGCAGCATATAGCCACTATGTCTAAAAATGGTGTGTTAAATATGACCATGGTTGTAAAAATCGGGAAAGGTTATGCTCTAGCTTCGGCTAATAAGGATGATGATTCTCCTATTGGAACCATTCCTGTTGATAGTGTGTTTTCTCCCATTAAGCGCGTGAAGTATGTAGTGGGAACCACTAGAGTCGGGCATAAAACCGATTATGACAAACTCACCTTTGAAGTATGGACGGATGGTTCTGTAACCCCGGATGATTCTGTTGCATATGCTGCAAAAATTCTTAAAGAGCAGATGAACCCATTTATAAATTTTGATGAGAATCTGGAACCAGATCATACTGCTGAGAATTCAGACGACTCCGATATCGGTCTTAATGAAAATATTTATAGATCTGTAGACGAGCTTGAATTATCCGTTAGAAGTTCTAATTGTTTGAAAAATGCCAGAATCCATACCATCTATCAATTGGTTCAAAAAACAGACAGTGAAATGCTGAAAACCAAAAATTTTGGTCGAAAATCCTTAAATGAAATAAAGGAAGTCCTCACTACCATGGATCTTTCACTTGGTATGGATCTTGAAGGCTTTGAACCACCAGAGGAAGAGAACAATCAGGAAGGAGAATAATATTCCATGAAACATAGAAAATCAGTATTAAAATTAAACAGGACCTCGAGCCATAGAAAGGCTATGTTCAGAAACATGGTAACCTCTCTGTTCAAGCATGATAAAATTAAAACCACTGAAGCAAAAGCAAAAGGCTTAAGGTCGATAGCCGATAAAATGGTAACGCTTGCTAAAAGAGGGGACTTGCATGCTAGGAGACAGGCTCTTGCTGTGATTCGAGAAAAAGATGTTGTTCACACGCTATTTAATGATGTATCCGAAAAATTTAATTCAAGACAGGGTGGGTATACAAGAATTATTAAACTTGGCCCAAGAAAAGGGGATGTTGCCCCAATGGTACAGATTGAATTGATTTTTGATTAATATCCACTACTCAAAACTCAAAATTAAAAACTAAGAACTAAAAATTCAAAATCCCTGGCAGATATAATTTGCCAGGGATTTTTGTATTAAAAAATCATTTATTCTGTTTGGCTTGATAAAGTCTTTTGTCTGCCGCTTTTAAAAGAATTGCTGATGAATCCATCCCTTTTTCAAACACAGAAGAAAGGCCATGACTCAATTTGACATAAAAAGTGGTATTGTTGGCAGACAGAGCGTTGTCTGCAAGCTTTTGTTTTATTCTTTTGATATAGTTTTCAGCCTGATCCTTATTTGTCGAAGGCAGAATGACCACAAATTCATCTCCCGCAAATCGGGCTACAATATCAGAATCCCGTTTAAGGCTGCGCAGGCATTCTGCTGTATGGCATAAGGCCATATCTCCAATATCATGTCCAAAAGTATCATTGATGGATTTAAAGTCATCCAGGTCCAGAAATAGTACTGTCAAATCAACATGATACCGTTTAGAGCGTTGAAATTCCCTTTCAAGAACCCTTTCCATGACTCCCCGATTTAAAAGCCCTGTTAATGGATCATGAAAGGCAAGAAATTTTAATTGTTCATGTGCTGTTACATTGGAAAGACATAAAGATACTTTAAGTGCCAGTTGTTCCAATAAAGATGTGTCAATACCCGGTTCAAATCTGGAAATATCTTTATCAGCCTGGTTAAAACTGCCCACAATTTCGCCATCCAGGGTGATGGGTGCAATGGCAATGGAACCGATTTCATATTTTGATGCCTCAGGGATCAAAGCATGGAACCCATTTAGATTTTTATTGGATAGCAATGGTCTCAGGCGGTTTCGAGTGATATCAGAAAATTGTTTTTTGGATAAAAATGCCGTTGATGTTCTTAGAAGTTTTGAGTTTTGAATATTTTGAAGATATTTTGAGATACTGCTTTCTTCAATAATGGAGAGCCATGTATAAGGAACAGAGAATTTTGAACTGATTTCAAATAATAATTTTTCAATAAAATCCTGAAAATTTAAAATAGTTAAAATACTGACTTCGATTTCATGGAACTTTCTTGCAATAATTTCATTATTTTTAAGTCGTTCTAAAACTGAATTCGGGATTGCCATATGATTTTTTTACACAGTTATTATTTTTATTATTTCTTTTTTTAAGTTGAACAGCAATGAAAGTCAATATGAATTGTTAAAATCACACCCAGCCAAAAGATCTTTCAATAGCTTTTTTCCATTTGAAATACAGATCTTCTCGATTTTTTTCAGGCATGGAAGGAAGCCATCTTTTGCCCTCTGACCAGTTTGCTTTCAAATCCTGGGTATTATTCCAGAACCCCGTAGCAAGTCCTGCAGCATATGCAGCACCCAATGCAGTTGTTTCGGTTACCGATGGTCGTATAATGGGTACATTTAGAATGTCAGACTGAAACTGCATGAGCAATTCGTTGAGTACCATTCCGCCGTCAACTTTGAGCAGTGTAAGGTCTGTTTTGGAATCTTTTTTCATTGCAGTCGTGATATCACGGGTCTGATAGGCATTTGCCTCCAGAATTGCTCTTGCCAGGTGGCCTTTATTGGTAAACCTGGTTATTCCGGCAATAATCCCTCTTGCATCGGATCGCCAGTATGGGGCAAACAGTCCGGAAAATGCAGGAACAAAATAGATATCGCCATTATCCTCCACGGTTTTTGCCAGGTCTTCGATTTGTGAAGCAGATTTGATAATACCCAGATTGTCCCGCATCCACTGCACCATGGCTCCGGCAATGGCAATGGAGCCCTCCAGACAGTAAACCACTTTTTCATTATTGATCTGATATCCCACAGTGGTCAAAAGACCGTGCTGAGAGATAATGGGCGTACACCCTGTATTCATCAATAAACAGCAACCCGTACCATAGGTGTTTTTAGCTTCTCCCTTGGAAAAACAGGTTTGACCGAAAAGTGCTGCCTGTTGATCACCCAGCGCACCGCAAACAAATATTTCTCCTTTGAAAGGGCCGTCTTTTTGAGTTCTTCCCCAGGTATTACTGTCGATGGAAGGCTTGATATCCGGTAGTATGGATACTGGAATACCTATCGCACCTAAAAGTTCTTTATCCCACTCAAGAGAGTTGATATTCATCATCATGGTCCGGCTGGCATTGGAAACATCTGTAATATGTGATCCTTTTTTCGGCCCTCCTGTCAGCCACCAGATAATCCAGGTTTCAATTGTTCCAAACAAAACATCACCGGAAAAAATATCTTTTTTTGCCTCAGGGATATTATCAATTATCCATTTTACTTTTGGTCCTGAAAAATAGGTTGCTACGGGAAGCCCTGTTCTTTCAGTGAAAAAGACTTTTCCGGTCTCAGCTACAAGATTTTTACAAATATCATCTGTTCTTGTACATTGCCAGACAATTGCATTATAATATGGTCTCCCTGTTTTCCGGTTCCAGACAACACTTGTTTCTCTTTGATTGGTTATTCCAATTGAGTCAATCGATTCTACAGAAATTCCAGTTTTTTCCATCACTTCTTCAATGACGGAACATGTGTTTTTCCAGATTTCAACAGGGTCATGCTCTACCCAGCCGGGTTTGGGAAAAATCTGCTGGTGTTCTTTTTGTGCAGAACTAAAGATATTCCCTCTTTTGTCAAAGAGAATGAACCTGATACTGGTTGTTCCAAGATCGATCGAACCGACATATTTTGGCATGATTTTGTTTCCGAATATTTGATTATCACAAAAAATAACTCAACCAGAGAAGCCGCTTTATGAAAAAATTATCACAGATTTGGTTTGAAGAGCAAGAGGTTCTTTCCCCTGGGACATAAAAATAAAAGTGGCCGTTTAGTTATTATTATCGACCATTGCATTAAAGGTATTGATATTTACTCTGCAAGGATGAACTTGTTTAAAAGCTCTTTGGGATCGGAGAGCGCCAGTCAACAGAAGATTCAGAAAAAAGATAGATTAAAAAGGATTGATTTTTCCATCAATAGACGTTAACCTGCGAGCAAGATTTGGGAAATTAAGTATGATCATCAGAGCACAGCTTATTATATGGGGCTATAGATCAAAAAAATGATTCCAGTTTGAAGAGATCTATCTTCGCGTATTATGACTAATACCAACGGTTTAATATGATTGGACTGTTTCGTGTGAAAAGAATGAATAAAACAATTTCATTGCTGCCATTTGTTGAATCAGAGACAGATGGTTTTTGTCTTGATATTCCAGTGCTTGATCAAGACAGAACAGTGTCACAGGGATATTCATACCCTTTTCAAATTGCTGATGAGGGACAAAACTTTTCAATTATAGTGAAGGCAGGATTAAAGGTAACGGATTCAGGCCAGTTTAAATCCCTCTTCTTACTTATTCAGAGGGATCATTATCCCATTCGTTCTGATCATTTGCTCCCTTTTACAAATGCCGGTATCGACAGGATATGGTATGAAACAATATTGTCATATTCTACAGATAAAAATGTTTTTATTGTTCCAAAACAGTTAAGTCGGGATGGCAAAGCAACACCGTTCAGATCGCTTTTTTTTTGCAAAAAAGAAAAAAAATTTTTTCACCCACCATGCCCTGAATGTGGAGAAGAACTTGATCTTTGCACAGATGATGACCTTTTGATAAGCGCAGCTCTTTCTCCGTATTCTACATCGTTAAAGCGATATCTCTTTTGCCCCGCCTGCTATGGTTCCAACGGTCATCATGAATTTTACCAGTTTTCGCGCTCAGCTGAAGATTCCATTTTTGTTAAAGACAGATTCGGCCTTATTAAGAATTTCAATAAATTGAGAAGCACTTCATCAGGCAGTTTTCCCTGTCTTAATTGCCCTGGGCACGCCGAGTGCTATATAACCGGAGAAAAAGCTGCCTCATATATTAGTTTTTTTTCTTTTTATCCTTTTCACATGCTTTTTTTTGATGCAGAGCCCATAAAAGCAATTGATTTTATCCCACTTATTTCAGGGGCATCCTATAAAGAAGTCAATGCATTTTCCACCACACCTTTAGGAGCCGACTGGAAAAATATCCTCGCTTCCCAAGGCAGAGCCCATTTTTTCTTTAAAGAGGATGAGAGGTTTTATCTGGAAGTCCTTTTTTTAAAACTTTCCTTTTTTGAAGAATTTACCCGTTCTCTGTATCAGAGGATTGAGAAAAATATATATTCCCTGGTCAATTTATCTGCACAAAGCATCTGGATAAGACCCAAAACCCCAGGAAACATGCTTCCCTTTTTTTGGGATTTTAAGTTGAGTATTATTGACCTGATTGTCAATTCGCCTAAAAATTACATTGAATCTACCCTCACAAAGAACATTAGTTTACATTTTATTGCTTCTCTTTGGTTTTATATTTTTTTTGTCAATAAGAATCAGGGTCAGGCGGCAGTGTATAAGGCAGTTGGAAGATTAGTTGAGAAAGGTTCGAAAGATTCACTTTTTTCTGATTACAACAAATTGATAAAGGATTCTCCATCTGTGGCCATGGAAAATATTTTTTGGAATCCTGATTCCAGGGCTATTCCCCAGAAATGGCATGAATTTGGGTTGAAGACTATTTTGACAGGTATTGCCCTTTTTGATGCAGGAAAAGAACAAGATCTAAAAAATGACTTGAATAAATTATTATATAAAATTGAAAACCTGAAACAGGATGTAAAAGAGGAATTGTTTTCAAAGAGGATGGATACTGTATCGGCAGCTCAAAATGTGGTTGCAGGGCCAATGGATGTTCGACCAAAAGAAGATACCGGCCATGTGCAATCGCAGATTGAAAATCAGGCAGTTTCTTTGATCCTTAAAAAGCTAAAAACTAAGTGGGCTGCTCAGAATGAAAAATTCTCGGATTTTGATGATGATGTGCTTGAGACAGTGGTGCTCTCATCCCCGGAGATGGACAATGATACGGATTTTGATGATACAGTTGAAAAAACTATGATTATCCCTGGACCTGAAATAGAACAAAGCATGGAGAGTGAATTTAACGATATGGAAAAAACCGTTATTATATCTTCAACAGGAGATACACACCAGGATTCCGGCTTTTTTGATGAAAATGATAACCTTGATAAAACTGTTGTGATAAACCCTAAAAAATAGCGATTAATGGATTTGAGGAATGACTGACCCTATTCAATATGAAAAGATGGAAGATAGTATGATAAAGATTTTTCAGGAACAAAGCGATAATGCTGATCTTCCAATAAACGATTATCTTGAAAATGAGTTAAAGGCACTTGATCCTGAAGATAGGATAGATGTGTTGGACAGACTGATTGATCGGTTTGACTCACCTGACAATGAAGATGCAAAGAGGGGAGTTGAGAAACAAAATGCTCTGACAATTGATGATCATGTATTAGCCAGAGTGATCAAGCTTCTTTTAGGCCATGATATAGCCAAGGTAAATCTTAGTTCAGAAGAGCTTCTAGAAAGTCTGGTGGAGTCAATAAACACAGTTTTTGAATCATTGAATCAACTGATTAGTGTTATAAACACTACCCTGGTAGGAAAACAGGATTCAGATGAAACAATACGGCAGGTAATTGGATATCACCTTGAAGGGAGTAGTCAGGCAAAAACTTTGGAAAGTTATATTGGCCAGATTGGCAAAGCTTTTTTTGCTTCCCAGGAGGCTTCCAAAAAAGCAGCACATGCCAAAGTGATGCAGATCTTAGAAGAACTTTCACCTGAGAAAATTAAAAAAGAAGCTGATGTTTCAATACTCAGCCCAATGCGTAAATCCAAGTATTATGAAGTATATGAATTAAAATTTAGGAAATTTGAGAAATGGTTTGAATCAGGACGATTTATGGAATCGTTTTTAAGAGAATTCGAAAGAAATTGTCAAAAGATATCGCTTTAAAGGAGGAAAAATTGAAAAAAATTATTAAGATGTTGCTACCTGTTTTTTTTATCTTGTTTCTGTTTTCATGTTCTGGGAAAGTTCTGCCTCCTCCCCAGTGGACTTATGAAAAGGATGCAATTAAACTTCAGGTCATTGCAGATCCCATGTTGAACCTTGATGAAGGAAAGGCACATACACTCCATGTCTGCGTTTATCAGTTAAAGGATCCCAATGCATACAATCAGCTTTTAAATGACCAGAGCGGACTTTACAAGCTGCTTGACTGTAAATTGTTTGACCAGGGAGTTGCGGCATCTAAACGCCTGATCGTGCATCCGGGAGAGAATACTACCATGATCCTTGACCGTGCAGAAGATGCAAAATATCTGGCTGTTGTGGCAGGGTACTATGACATCTCAAAGGAACGGATTACACGGCTTGTTGAAATTCCTGTAATTATTGAAGAAAAAGGTTTTATTAGTAAAGAAAGACGAAAAATTCCTGGTTTGCTTGATGTGAAGCTTCTATTAGGTCCTCAACAGATAGAAAAAATTGAAGGCAATACTAATGGTTAAACCACTTTTCTGGCATCAGGGGCTTTTTCTCCAGCCACACCATTTTCAGTTGAATGATCTTTATAACAGATCATTGATGGAACCCTGGTATAATTTTATGGTGCCTCATTTTTGGGGAACAGGCAGTTTTGATATCCAAAAATCTTCCCTGGCCAATTATGTTTTTGACATCCAGGCTGGTGAGTTTCTTTTTCCTGACAATTCCCATGTTGTCATTGGTGAAAATGGTGTGATTCAGGCCAGATCATTTGAAAAGGCATGGGAGGACGGTGGGAAACCTTTCTCTGTCTATCTTGGGATAAAAAAGTGGGATGAGACCGGAGAAAATGTATCCATGGTAACAGATTTTAATGATCTGTCTCATGTGTCAAACCGGTTTGTTTCTTTAACAGATCCTGAAGAGATGGCAGATCTTCACGGAAATGGACCCAAAGCTGATGTCAAACGAATGAGCTTTCTTATCAAAATATTCTGGGAGACAGAGCTTGAACAACTGGGGGATTATCAGCTCATTCCCATTGCCGTACTAAAAAGAAACCTGGAAGAAATTGTTGTTTCTACTGATTTTATTCCTCCCTGTCTGGCGATCTCAGGATCAGATATTCTGGCAGGTATTGTAAAAGAGGTAAAGGATCAACTCTTTTCAAAGACCCGGCAGCTTGAATCCGTTAAAAGGGCAAAAGGAGTTCATACCTCTGAATTTGGTTCACGAGATATGGTCTATATGCTGGCATTACGCTCTTTGAACAGATATGTGCCACTTTTAACCCATATGACTGCCACAAGCCAGAGTCATCCTTGGGCTATTTTCGGTGTTATGAGGCAGATAGTTGGAGAGCTTTCTTCTTTTTCAGCTGAAATCTCTGCCAATGGTGAACTTGAGAATGGTACGATTCTTTTACCGGAATACGATCATAAAAAATTATGGGAATGCTTCTCCGGCGCACAAAATCTCATCACACGACTCTTAGACGAGATAACATCTGGTCCTGAGTATATCATCATTCTTCATTTTGACGGCACCTATTTCGCTTCTGAAATACCGCCCGGGATATTCGAGGGAAGGAATCGTTTTTATCTTGTTGTGGAATCTGAAGAAAATAGTGATACCATCATTGAATCAATGAAAAATATTGCAAAGATCAGTGCCAGAGAGTCTCTGCCCATTCTCATTGCCCAATCTCTTCCCGGCGTGAAACTCACTCATCTTGAAATACCACCTCAGGAACTTCCCCACAAATCGGGTGCAACCTATTTCCAGGTTGATCATCATGGCAAGCAGTGGGACCATGTGAAACAAGGAAATAATGTGGCCCTTTACTGGGATACAGCCCCTGAAGATTTGAAAGCAGAGCTTATGGTTGTGAGGAGGAATTAAAAAAATGAGACTTGCAGACTGCTTTACCGATATCATCACGTATACGATTTTGCTTCAAAAAAAAGAGGGGCTGGAAGGAATGTCATTTGACCAGGCCGGCGCTGATATGGACAGGCTTAACAGAGATAGCGAATCTCTTTTTGAAAAAAGTGAATACACCAGGGAAGATTATGATCTGGCTCGATTTGCTGTTTTTGCCTGGATTGATGAAACAATTATGAGCGGATCCTGGGAGGGTAAGCGTCAGTGGCAGGGGGAACAACTCCAACGGAAATATTTCCAGACGTCTGATGCAGGGGAACTCTTTTTCCAAAAACTCAATACCATCGGTCCTCATCAAAATCACGTAAGAGAGGTCTATTATATCTGCCTGGCACTTGGGTTTACAGGACAGTATTGCAACCAGGGAGATGATATGCTTCTGGATCAACTGAAAACATCGAATTTGAAACTTTTAACAGGAAGTTCAGTGGATTTACCCTCAATAGATAAAATGAAACTCTTTCCAGAGTCTTATGTAATGGATCATGAGATTTCTGAAACAGCAACAAAAAAAGGTTTTTCCCTATTTACCATTGCAGCATTTCTCGCTCCAGTGGGGTTGTACGGCGTGTTGCTTTTAATTTACAAATTTGTTTTAAATAATATTGGCGAGACATTAATCAGCAGGATACCATAAATGAAAAATCGGCTTGCTTTTATATTCAAAATTTTTATGATTATCGCTCTGTTAGTTTTTATCGGAATAGCTATTTTTGCAGGGGTTGTATGGGCCAAGTGGCCCTTATGGGTTTGTTTTTTTATTGCAGCCGGAATCGTTGGACTCTTTCTTGGGGCGCTTTTTTTCCACAAATTATTGCTAAGGAAGAAAGAGCAGAAATTTGTAAACCAGATCATTGAACAGGACAACGCATCCCTGAAGTCGGCAAATAAAAAAGAAAAGGAAGTTTCACATGAGATGCAGGTTAAATGGAAAGAAGCCATGGCGTCCTTGCAAAAGTCTCATTTAAAACATCAAGGTAATCCCCTGTATGTTCTTCCCTGGTATATGATGATAGGAAAGAGTGGAACCGGAAAAACGACTGCTATTACGAGTGCAAGGCTATCTTCTTCCTTTTCTGAAGTTAGCAGCGTTTCCGGTATTTCAGGTACACGAAACTGTGACTGGTGGTTTTTTGAGCAGGCAATTCTCATTGATACTGCCGGGCGTTATGCAATTCCGGTGGATGAGGACAGGGACAAAGATGAATGGCAGAAATTTTTAAGTATTCTTGCAAAATACAGAAAAAAAGAACCCCTCAATGGCTTGATTGTAACGGTTTCAGCTGACTCATTAAATGACATGGGGATAGAAGGACTTGAAAAATACGGCCGGGATATAAGAAAGCGGTTAGACGAGCTGATGCGTGTATTAGATGCAAAGTTTCCTGTTTATATAATGGTAACAAAATGTGATCTTATTCAGGGTATGACCCAATTTTCCGATTGTTTTAGTGATGATGTTTTAGGCCAGACCATGGGGATGGTGAATCATAACCTTGAGAAAGATCCCATGGGATTGGTATCAGACTGTTTCAAAACCATGGGAGAGAGGATTCGGGATATCAGGCTGCTGATTATGCAAAAGCTTCAGAGCAGCAAAATCAGTCCGGAACTAATCCTTTTCCCCAATGAACTAGAGAAAATAAAATCCGGTCTTGAGGCATTTATAAAGGAGGTATTTCAAGAAAATCCATATCAGGAAACCCCATTTTTTCGTGGGATTCATTTTAGCAGCGGTCGTCAGGAAGGAACACCCTTTTCCCATTTTTTAAAAGACTTGAAGCTCATCGGTGAGCAGGAGGTTTTGCCCGGTACCAGCAGGGGACTTTTTCTCCATGATTTCTTTTCATTACTTCTTCCATCTGACCGAGGGCTATTCCAAGTGACACAAAGAGGTGCTGCCTGGAAAAAATTGACCAGAAATATTGGGTTTGCAGCCTGGACTGCCATTATTATTGCTATCTGCGGTATCTTAAGTTTTTCCTTTGTGAAGAATCTTCATACGATAAAAACAGCTTCTGTTCAGTTTGCAGGTCCCCAGATTCTTCAGGGAGAATTGGTTTCAGACGTTTTTATACTGGAGAAATTTGGAACAGCCATACGAAATGTTGAAAAAAGTAATGACAGGTGGTGGATTCCAAGGCTCGGTCTTAATGAGAGTATTGAGGTTGAAGTTGAACTTAAGAAAAAATATTGTACCCTTATGGAGAAAAGGTTTATTGCCCCGTTTGATAAAAGGATGGCTGACAATATGGCCTTTTTCAGTCTATCTACACCGGTTGATCTCTCCATCAAGCATGTAGAGCATCTGGTTAAACGGATCAACCTCATTGAAGCAAAACTTTTAAAAGAGCCTATTGAGACGCTTGAAAAGATGGGGCAGCCTGTTTTCAGCATTGTGGAAATTGAGGCAGAGAAGGATATTGCCGATGATATCGTATTAAAAATTAAGGATCTCTATATTAATTATCTTATCTGGCAAGATGATACCCAGACCATGAATCGGAAAATGAACGATTTGCAGAAATGGCTGGCACGTATTCTCTCCATTAAAGGATCTAACCTGAACTGGCTTGCTATCTGGGCAGATTCAGATCCTGACCTAAATTCATATACATTGGCAGATTTTTGGGGAAAATCTGCCCAGGAGGTTGTATCTAAAGCACTTGCTCCCAGTTTTACCCTTAAAGGAAAAGAGAAGATTGATGGGTTTGTCAATGAAATTGAAACCGCATTGACAGACCCTCTCATACTGGCAGGCCGGAAACGTGAATTCTACAAATGGTACAAATCAGCTTATCTTACAGGATGGTTGAATTTTATCACTGAATTTGCCGGTGGGGAAAAAACTTTGGTAACCCGGGAACAATGGCAGAATATTTCCAATAGTGTCTGGCATAAAAAAGGCCCCTATTTTTCTTTTCTCCAAACCATATCCAATGAACTGAAACCCTTTTTTGATCAGGGAGAACTGCCGGACTGGACCAGTCTGGTACAGGATATCAACAATCTGCATGGTCAGGCCGCAGCAATTAGAGCCCGGAAAGCGGGTTCAACGGGTGTTCTGGGCCAGGCCGCTTTAAAGGTCAAATCAAAACTGACAAATGTGTCCAGGGCTGCCGACAAAATTAATACTCATCTGGATGCTGAGGAAATGATGAGGGCAGGCAAGCTTTTTATGACCTATCAGGATGCCCTTGCCAGCCTATCTCCATCTGTTTCATCTCAAAGGTCGGCATTTGAGCTTGCAACGTCCATTTATACAGAAGATCCAGCTACAAGTACAATAGCCTTTTTCGCAGCCCATCAGGCAGTCAACAAACTCAAGGGTATCCTGGTATATCCTGGTAAAGAGCCCTCGTATATCTGGAAAATTTTAAAAGGTCCCCTGAATTTTTATCATGAATATTCATTAAAAGAGGCATCCTGCCAACTTCAGAAAAAATGGGAAGAAGACGTCTTAATGGAGATTAAGGATATCTCAGATAAGAAAAATCTTAACACTCTTCTTATGGGGCCCGAAGGATTTGTAACAACCTTTTTAAAAGGTCCTGGAAAACCATTTATAAAAAGGGGATTGAAAAAGGGATTTTATTCAACCAAGGTAAATGGAAAAGGTATGGAATTTAATCGATTTTTTTATAAATTTCTTGTCCAGGGTGCTGCTGTTTCCAGGCCTTCACAAAAAAGCTATAGTGTAAAGATAAAAGGCTATCCAACCGGTGCCAATGATGATGCCCAGCTGCCGCCCCATGCAACTATTCTTGAACTTGTGTGTGCAGAAGACACAAAAGTTCTGGAGAACCGTAATTACCCGGTCAGAAAGGTGTTCTCCTGGTCTCCTCAATCAGAATGTGAAGTGATTTTCAGCATCAAGATCGGCAGTCTTAACCTGGTTAAAAAATATCAGGGTCCCCTTTCTTTTCCAAAATTTCTCAAAGATTTTACCAATGGGCAGAGGTCGTTTTCTCCGTCTGATTTCCCCGATTTTGAAGATGATCTGATTCGAATGAAGGTTAAATCTATCAAGGTAAAGTATGGATTTAAAGGGCATGAGCCTGTTGCAAAATTATTAAGAACCGGGCTTGGGAAAGTTCCCATGGAGATTGTTAAATGCTGGGAATAGGAAGACAAAAATTAAATTTTGAATTGTCTGCCCACGGAAAGCACCCGGCTTTTAGCGATTACTTTAGTTTGAATACGGATTTTCCTTTGGTCAATGCCTTGTTAGGCTGGGTTGAAAAAGGTGTAAAATTTAAGACAGACACTAAAGAAAATAGAATGTCTCACTCTTTTCGTTTCTGGGTAAGGGGAATTAAAAAGGGAGAGCTTGTCCTGGGGATTATCAGGGACAGCAGTGACCGGCTGGGACGGCCTTATCCCCTACTCATAATGGGGAGCGGTTTTGTGAAAGACTGGGAAAAAAGATGGCAGTATATCTTTAATAGTTTTGAGACTGTTTTCAGGGCATTTGAAGACAGTGTCGCCTCACGATACGAAAGCTTTAAAGAGTTTGAAACAAAATTGGCACGAATTAATTTTCCCGAGTCTTTATCTGTTAAGGAATCAAATGTGGGGATGGAACAACCTGGGCTGTTCAGTAGAAAGGCAGATGTGCCTGGTGCAGTTTTCCAGGGAGGCCTGCCTGAGAATCCTGTACTGACCATTTATACCAGGCCGTTAAAAACGAATGATTTTCTTGATCTTTTTAATATATCACATGGAGAACAAAATTCCATGGGCGGCCAAAACCAATAAAGGAGAAAAGTCTGATGGATATTGATGTGATTCTGGAGCCGATACCCGGAGATAATCCATCTGGTGAGAATCTGCGATACACAATAGTATACGATGAGATTCAAGAGGCCAGAAAGGCGGACGATGTTCTGGATCAGGGCGATTGGCAGCATGAAGTCAAAAGTTCAGACTGGGACCTGGTTTTTTCCCTTTCCGTGGATGCTCTGACGACCAAAACAAAGGATTTGCAGATTGCGGCCTGGCTTTTGGAATCCCTAACTATCACCAAAGGATTTAAGGGTGTAAGCCTTGGGCTTACCATAATAAACAAACTGTTTGATATCTTCTGGGAAACATTTTATCCGGAAATTGAGGAAGATGATCTTGATTACAGGGCAGGCCCACTTGAGTTTATAAATGACAAACTCTGGCTTCCGATAAAAAATATCCCTATTACTGATCCGGACAAGACCCATGGATATTCCTGGATGAAATGGCAGGAATCCAGAAAGGTGGGTTTTGAAAAGGATACCTTGAATCAATATGGCGATGTGGAGG
>Ga0164313_10002778_pt1 | contig 15633 bp, 21 predicted proteins | sample GuaBasSedimGuay4_FD_113735 | JGI IMG/M metagenome (GOLD analysis project Ga0164313, IMG submission 113735) | Subseafloor sediment microbial communities from Guaymas Basin, Gulf of California, Mexico - Guay4, Core 4569-4, 0-3 cm | ecosystem: Environmental > Aquatic > Marine > Hydrothermal vents... | reverse complement strand
CCCTTCCCGTTGTCCTCAAAAACTGCTCCCCGCCCGCCGGGGCGAGCCCGCGCCGCGGACGTCTCGATCTCACCGGCTCGACGCCCCTGTACTGAGCGATCGCGATCCGATCGGACCCCCCCGCCTTTCGACCGTTGCAAGCCGTACAGATAGCGGCGAGGTTGTCGGGGTCCCATATCGAGCCCCCCGCGGCCCGGGGGATCTTGTGATCGACCGCGTTAGCTGGACGTCCGCATAGGTAGCAACGATGGGAATCCCTGTCGAGTATGCCCCGGCGTAGCTTCTGCCACCGCCTCGAGCGCATAGGATCCGGAGCCATTACCCCCCCCGGGGTTTCGCATCGCGGGCTAGGGCGTCGAGCGTCGTGTCACCCGCGCCTACACGAGAGCGGCGGAGGAGCTCGAGCGCCGCCTCGCTGCTACCCGTAGCCCGAGCCTCCGCCTCCGCCTCCTCCCTCTCTACACGTTCTACGATCGGGTGCGTTCGATACCACTCCGCTTCGTCTAGCTCGAGCCCCTCCTCATCGAGACGTTGCCGAGCCTCAACTACCTTCGCTGCGAGCTCCTCGAACTTCGTCTCACGAGCCGCCCCCTCGATCCGATCCTTGAGGACGATCGTCGTCGTCCTCGCCCCCACGTAGAACCCTGCCACGAGCCCGAGCCCGAGAGCCACCGCGTACCGCTTCGTCCGTGTCATCGTCTACCTCCGTCGAACTCGATTGTTGCGTCCCCGTCAATTATCGCCCGGATCTGTGCGGACGTCATCCCGTGTCTCGTGAGTATCTCCTCGAGTATCCACTCGAGACGGTACGCCTTACGCACCGAGAGGATCCATAGGGCGATCATTATCAAGAGAGCGAATAGGAGGAGGATCCCCGCCGTGAGGATCTCGCCGTCGAGTCCCATTACATGACCTCGATAGCTGACGCCTGATAGACGTCGTTCCCGTCCTTGATCGTGTGAGTGACCTTGACAATCTCGAACTCGAGCGCCCCGCACCCCGGAACCCGATCGCGGTCCCCGACGTCGAGCCGATCCCCGGCGTCAACGAACGTCGTCCGCTCGAGTACGTACCGGATCGTCTGCATGATCTGGCGTTCCGGCATCCCGTCGAGCTCCCGCGCCTTGAGAGCGATCTCCGCGTTCGTCGCCTTTTTCGTCATCTCATACCCTCCGCTAGATCGTCAACGTACGTGAGATCAATCGTCTGCCCCGGGCGTACCGGGAGCGGAGGCGGGAGACGTTGCTCGAGGAGATCGAGATAGTCCCGTTGTAGACGGATCCACTCCCGCTGAGCCTCAACGGGGTCCGTGTAATCCGTCGAGCTCACGACGGAGATCCCGGCATACTCCGTGACCTGATAGAGACGATGGCCCCGTTGCTCCCGGGCGATCATCTTCCCGTCGCTATTCCACGATCCTACGTGACGCCGCGGAGCCCACCGCTCCGATCTGCTCATCGTGTACCTCCCATGACGACCCGGACGATCGGGATCCTATCCCACTCCGCCGCGGCGATCTCGAACGCGAGCATTACATCGAGGAGTATCACCGCGAGAATCAACCCGCCGATCGCGTGCTGTAGAAACGTCAACGCGGACCCCCGATCCTGTACGTCCCGGCGAGCAATAGCTCGAGCCGTAGACCGTCGATGAATGAGCGGATCCTCCGCATCGTGTGACCTCCCGTTACTAGGTACGGGACGGAGCATAGCGGGACGATCCGGAACGCGAGAACGCCCGCCCCATGATCGACCCGGGCGGGCGTTTCGCGGATCCTCCGCTATTGTGCGAAGTGTGCATGACCGTAACCTAGATTCTAACCACGTTTCGCCGGTTCCGCGCGCTCGATCGCCCCCGGCGGATCGTCCCATTACCGCCGATGCTCGCGAGGCGGGAAACACGCGAGCGAAATGTCACCACCACTGACGGAGACGATCGAACCCGGACGATGGGACCGTTGACGCCTCGAGCGTTGTATCGGATACCCGCGGGAGTCGATTCGGGAGTGAGAGCTCCCGCGCCGATCGGCCCGCCGAGCATCCCCTACGGGATGGACGGGAGCGGGAGAGCGTGGACGCCCTAACCCATACGGGGCGTTTGGTGTGAGCATCGGATAGGAGCCCCGGGGGACGCCATAGCTACGGGGAGTAGTCGAGGACGGAGGATCCCGGACCACCGGACGGGATCTTGAGCGGAGCGCGTCCCGGGACGTTTCGGTACACTCCGGAACATGAACGATGAACTAACCCACGCCGCCGAGCTCCCCGCCGAGCTCCTCGAGCCCGCGTCCGACCTACCGATGCGGGGCGAGGAGTTTCTCCGCCTCGCGACCCGTCTAGGGATCGACTGTCCCGTGACGTACGAAATCACGATCGCCGCCACGATCAACGCCGTAGGCGAGCGTGATCCGATCGAGGCGATCGTCACGGAGTACGTAACCGATGACGACGGACTGATCCTGTTCGCTCAAGACGGGGAGCCGATGAGACGGAGCCGCGTCGTCGTCCTCCGTAGCCTCGAGGCGTCCGTATGAGCGCCGGGGACCGCCCGGAGTATTACGGACCGCGTGACGTCGCCCGCCTCCTCGAGATCGACCGTAGGACTGTCTCCCGTCTGATCGAGGACGGGGATCTCGAGGCGTACCGTATCGGTCCGAAACTGATCCGGATCTCGCGGTCCTCGCTCGAGTCGTTTCTCGAGGATCGCCGCATCGTGTGAGCCCGTAGGATCGCCGTAGAGGACCCCCCGGGGAGCTTGGGGTCGGTAGACCCCCCCGGGGGGTTCGTTGATCCTGTACGCCGTCTCCGCTCGCTGCGGGGCGTCTAGCTCCCTCTGTGTTTCAAGATCCACCCGATGACGATGAGCGCTCCCGCCACGAGTCCGATAACGAACTCGATCCCTGTCTCATCGAGCCACCGCATCGTTACGGAGCGATCTCGATCGACGTCCACGTATTGACCCCGGCGATCCCATCGACCGTTAGCCCGTGGTCGCGCTGATACGCCTCGAGGCGTCCCCGCGTCTCCGGACCGAATACGCCGTCCACGCCATGCCGCTCGAGCGAATAGCCGTGACTGATTAGGAGCCCTTGCAAGATCGAAACGTCCGGGGCGTAATCGTTCGTTGACTGAGAGACGAGAACGCGGGAGACGTCGATCGGGAAAGAGTCCGGATCCGGATCTGTGGGGGGGACTGATCCGGACCCGGAGATCCGTGAGAGATCGAGGACGCCCGTATCCCAATGGGTCTGATACGGGACGCCTCCGTGAGCCGTTAGACCGTTGAACATATCCCAATCGACGGAGCTCAACCGATGAGGAGAACCCGTTCCGTACCGCCAACCCCCCGCCGGGGTCGGAGTCACGCCGGGACCGATCCCTGTCTCCTCGCGAACCCACGCTACCCACGAGCCGAGATCCGCGTAGCCGTCCGCCGAGAGATCCCCGATCCATAGGCGAGACGGATCGGCGTCCGCGATCGACTGATCTGAGTAGGCGAGGATCTCAAGCTGGATCGCCTTGCAATTCGTGTGACCGCCGGAGGAGTGTCCCCGCATCGTCCCGACGTATTCGCTCATCGAGGCGTGACGGTAGAACTTGCGGGAGGCGGGATCGTACGTGTAATGAGGAGCAACGTCCCCATTCGAGTATCCCGGCATCCCGACTGTCTCCGTCGTGTGCAGAACGATCGCGAGAGCGGGGCGATTGTGAACGTTGATCGGCCCATACGTCGTCGCCGCTGCTCCGTCCACGGATCCCGGATACCTATCGCTCATCGTGTGTCTCCTCGAGTAGTTCGCCGGTTTCGTCCGTCTGATACTCCGCCTCGAGCTCGATCGCCGCCTTGAGCATCTGCGTGACGATCGCCCGGAGGCGGAGGAGCTCGATCGAGAGCTCCCGTATCTGTACCTCGAGCGTCTCAATGTACGCCCCGGGGTCGATCTCGATATGTTGAGGATCCGGATCCATCTATGCGCCTCCCGCTAGTCGATCATTGTGCAACGAATACAGTAACCCACTGGTCCGAGGCGGGATAGGACGGCGGACCGTACCTAGCGAACCGCCACGCACCCGTCTGATCTTTGATGAACATACGGCACACGAGATCCGCCGACCCCGTCTGTGGGAGTTGTCGCCACGTGGTCGCGTCGTACTTGACGTAAATACCCGGATCGTATCCCGCCCCGTTGTAGAGGGCGATAACGGGTTCCCACGTAACCGCCGCCGATCCCGGCTGATCTAGATTGAATTGATCGACGCCGAAATGACCCGCCGGGAGCGGGATCGGACCAACCGGCATATCGAGCCTCCCGTCCTACGCGTTGACCTGTAAGTAGACGTCGCCTACGGAGCCGAGCCCCGAGTCCGGGGGCGTCGTCCCCGTGTAAATGTTGCGGACTACGCCCTCATTCGTTGGTGCGTATCCAAACGTTGATCCGATGCGTACCGTCCCGTCGATCAGAGACGCCCGTATCAGATAATCCGCGGAAGCCGTGCCGATGTAAACGTGATTGAGAACGTCATCGCCTCCCGCGAGAAGCATCCCGCCAAGTGGTACAGTATCGGCCGCGTTCCTTGCCCCTATCGCTCGTTCCCAACCTCCGCCCCGAGCGTACGCCCCAAGATTCGCCGCGGACATCTGTCCGATTACTTTCGTATTTGCATCGAGCTCGAGCGATCCCTCCTCCTTGATCGTGACCCGCGCGATCTGAGCCGAATCGTAGAGGATCGTTTCGTCTGAGATCCGTATCCGAATCAAGTGAGTCGAGACGCCGCCGCGGATATCGAACACTGCGCCGTCGAGCGCCCGGAGACTGATCGCGTCGCGAATGTTGAACCCGGCGAGATAGAGATCCCCCGTCATCGCGCCGTCTCGTGTCGGTAGGTACGGGATCCACGCCGCCCCGTTGTAGAGCTCGAGCGAGGCGGAACCCTCGAGATAGGACGGATCTCCCACGATCGGGACGGGGACCAGAGTCGCCCGCTCCGTCGCGTCCGCATAGCGGGATATGACCCGATCGCGGATCGGGTTCCCCCAACTCGTGAGGATCGTCTCGCCGCCTACAACGTCCGGTATCTCTGACACTATGCGCCTCCTATCCGAAACCCGCTTGAGAAACCTTGATCGAATGAGCCCGCGTCCGGCGGCGGGATCGTCTGAGAGTCATCGAGACGGAGCGTCATCTCCCAATCGGACGCCGTTACTACGTGGTCGATCCGCATTACGTGAGCCTCCGCCGTGTAGCCCCACCCCGCGCCCGTTGAGACTGTCGCCTCGATGAGATCCCCTAGCCTCGTTTCGAGAGCGATCGCCGCCCGCTGAGCATCCTTCGGCCATACATCGACGGACTCGATCCGGATCCGATCGTATGCGAACGCCGCGAGGAACCGATCCGCGAGCTCGAGAACGTCCGTGTCGTTGTCGTTTTCGAGCCCCGTCCGCTTGAACGTGCGCCGGAAGTAGCGCGACCAGGACGTTGTATCCGTCGCCCGCTGCATGATCCCGTCGCGTCTCGTTAGCTGGACGTCGTTGTAGATCCGTTGCGCGGACCAATCAACGATGTAATCGAGCGGATCTATGTCCGATCCGGGACCGCCAATCCGATACTGGACGTTCACGGACCGGGGATCGAGCTTGAGCCACTCCCGCGCCTTGAACGTCGGGATCGCCGCCTGATCGAAGAAGATCCCGCCGCCCTCCGCCTCCGCTGCTTTCTGCATCTCATCGAGCGTCGAGCCCGGGATATCGGACGCCGCGAGTGTCGCTGTCCCTGTCTGTATGTTCCGGAAATCATCGGGCCAACCCCACCGATCGAGGAGCCATATCACGCGATCGCTCGAGAGCTCCCCGGCGGGGAGCGGAGTCTCGAGAGGCGGGAGTCGATCCATCTGCATTACGCCGGAGAATCCGTACCCGGAAACGATCGTGTCGATCCCGAAACCGCCGCTCGTGTAGGCGTCGTTGATCGCGTCCACGTAGCCCGTGAACATCGGGAGCCATCCCGTGATATCCGTGTACGCCTCAACCTTGAACCACCGCCCCGGGCGGAGCGAGAGCTTGAAGTTAGGGGACTGTCCCGCGATCGGGTTCCATATCCCCGTTTGATTGTCGAGTATGAGCTTGAACCGTCCCGTCCGGAACGCCTCCTCGAAACGATCCTTTCCGAAAGACGTCTCGACCCGGAGCGCGTACGCCGTGACGTCATACCAATACGCCTCGCCTACACCCCCGGACGACCACTCGTTGAGATCCCACTGAGCGTCGTCCCATAGGGCGGGACTGTCGGGGCCGTCCACGAGTCCTAGCGAGAGCGATACGCGGAACTGTACGTCGCCGCCCGCCCACATCGAGATAGGGCGGGACCTGTTGAGCCGCCGGGGGACGGGAGGCATTAGCCGAGCCCGCCCCGGACGACCACCGGGATAGCGCCGTTCGTCCTGTTGTAGACGGAGAGGAGATCAACGATCCTCGAGGCGATCGCTTGAGGATCTGAGAGTGTCGCATCGACGTAGACGTTCACGACGTTACCGCCGCCGCCTCCGCCGCCCGTCGCCTGTTGGGAGGCGTTACTGATCGTCTCGCCGCCGTGGACGACCGCGAGCGTAGGAGCTCCGGGAGCGCCCGGGACCCGCCCGCCCGTCGCGAACCCGGGGAGCTTGAAACTAGGCATCTTCCAATTCGCGAACGGGTTCCGGATCGTTGTCGGGATCCTCCGGATCGACGCCACTAGGCGATTGATCCAATCCCGTACGGAGCGGATCCCGCGTCCCCATATCTCGAGCTCCTCGCGGACGTCTCTGGTCGCGATCGAGAACTGTCCCGCCGTCGCGTCCCACGCGTCCCCGAGAGCCCCGATCTTGATCCGCCACCCGTTCGTATCGTCCGCGAGCTTCGCGAGCGCGTCGTAGAAATCAATCGTGTGCTGTGTCGCCGTGTTGAGGATCGGCGTGACGTACGTCCCGAGCTCGATCTGTAAGTCCTCTTGAGCCGCGACGAGCTCGTTCGTTTTCCCCGCCGCCGTTTCCGATGCGTCCCCGAGAGCCCCGATAGCGGGAGCCGCCGCCGTCGTGATGATGTCAGTAATCACGATCATTCGCTTTTCGCCCTCGCTGAGAGTCGCGAATAGCGGATCCACCCCCTCACGCGTCGCGATCTCCGCCTTGATCTTTGCCTCATTGAGCTTGACGCCCCACTGCTCGAGCGGATCGAACTCGCCCCTAATCGCCGCCGTCACCGCGTCGATCGCCCGCTCCGTGTTCCCGACGTCACCCGCGAACGTGGCGAGATCCCCGCCGAGCGTCGTGAGATCCCCGATGTAGCCCGCCGCCGCCTCCTGTCCAACGCCCATCCCCGTGACCAGTAGACCTTGCTTCGCGATTAGCTGATCGAACTCCCCGGCGTTGAACCCCATCGTCCTACGGAGATCCTCGAAATCGTCCCGGAGTCCTTGAGCCGCGGGGCCGAGAGCCTTATCCGCCGACTCCGCCGCTATGCGAGCCGAGTCCGCCATCTTCCCCGCTTCGACCGCCCAATCGAACATTTCGCGAGCGCCGAGAGCGAGCCCGACCGCCCCGAGCGCTTTCTGCATATCGGAGAAACCGCGCGTAGCTTTCCCCGCCGCTTTCTCCGTCGATGAGAGATCCCGGTTAGCTTGCCGCGTCCCCTTTTCGAGCCCCTTTGTGTCGGAGAAGAACCGAAACCAGAGATCCGCCGTCGTCTTAGCCATTAGACCGAGCTCCTCCCCGCCGTCGTTTTCGTCTCTACGCCCTCTTGCTTGAGGAGCTTCGTCACGACCCGGAGCGCCCCGTCCGCCGTCTCATCTTCCCACCGTGGGAGCTCCGCCCGGATCGCCGGGAGTACCGCCGTCCCCACGGATCCCTTATCGAGCCGATCCGGGAATCCCCGATACTGGGCGTAGTGGGGTTTGCTGATCTTCGTGTTCGGCATCCCTCGCCCGAATACCTGCGAGACGTAGCTCCCGAGCTCCGCCCCTACCGCCGTGTGATTGTAGAGCGAGCGCATCAGCTTGATCGAGGCGGACGATTGATTCGTTACGGATCGGATCTGAGCCGCCCGCCTCGAGTACGTACCTCCGAACGGACGCCCCATCATTCGACGTCGGGAAGTGTCCCGGATCTCGTTCGTCTCCGCCCGCATGATCCGGCGGACCTCGTTCGACGCCTCACGATCGAACCGGCGGAGCGCCGTAATCGACCCCGATAGACCGTCTACCTCGAGCCCGCCCTCCCCGAACGATGCTTTCTCCGCCACGAAATACCCCCCGGGGTCTAGACCGGCGGGACCGGGGGCGTGTAGAGAACCGCGCCGTCCGTGTCTCCGTCGAACGTCCACTCCCATTCGCCTTGAGCGTCGTCTGAGTGTCCCATCCCCGTAGGCGATAGGAGCCCCGAGTACTCCCCGGCGTCGATCGTCCCGCCCGTCTCGCCTACCACGATATTGAACGCGAGCGGGACGTCGGACTCGAATAGTGGGAGGAGCTCCGGGAGGATCTCGACGGAGATATGACCACCGGCTGAGAGCGTCCCGCTGATCTGTCCCGGGATCGTGTTCACGTACTTTTGACCGAACACGGGTTTCGGGAGCGATACCCGCGACCAATCGAGCGAGAGGACCCGCCCAACGACCGTGAGATCCTGCGTTCCGATCTCGATCGCCGCCATGTACCCCGGAACGAATGTTGGTGTCGTTGTCATACTCCGTCGTCTCCCATCCTGATAGTTACTGTGACTGTACCGCCGATCGCTTTGACGCCCGCGACCTCCGCCTCGCCTATGTCCACGAACGCTATCCACTGAGCCCCGGCGATCTGAGCGAGAGCGTCCGTTATCTCTTTCCGTCGATCCTCGAGGCGATCGAGCGCTACCTCCGGGATCGCCCTCGACTCGAGGATCTGGATCCGGAACCCGATCCGTACCGCCTCCGCCCGCCCGTCGCGACCGAACGAAATCGGGACGATGTACTCCCCGCCGTCCGGAGCCACCACCACCGCGGGAATCACGTTTACCTCAACCGGCGAGGCATAGACCGCTACCGGCTGAGTGAGCTCCGCCTCGAGGATCCCGGCGATAACGTCGCGAATCCCCATTATGAGAGCCCGAACGAGACTTGAAACCCTCGAATGAGCGGGGACCGCCTGATCGTCTGAGAGGCTACATCCGCTATCGAGAGCGCCCCGAACCACTCCTCCGATCCCGCCGTCCCTACCGGGGCGTCCGCCGCCTTGTAGACCGCGATCGCCGCCGACGTACAGAGCATCGAGATAGAGCGAGGAACGAACGCGTATTGCGGATTCGATCCCGTATCCGGAAACGATCGCCCGAGCTCGAAATCGAGCGCTATCTCTGACGCGACGATCGCCTCTGTTAGATCCTCATCGAACCCCGTTTCCGTGTCCGGGATCCGGAGGCGTCTCCGTACCGTGGCGAGCGTCGTGTAACGGGGAGTGTCCGCATCTGCCCGCGGTGGCCCATACGTGTACGGGACCGTGAGATCCGCGACCGTTATCGGGGACGCCTCGATCGGCCCGCCGCCGTCGAGATCCTCAACCGTGTAGACCACTACCGCGCCCTGGGGGACGTCATCGAGTGTCGAGTCCGTGAACGCCGAGAACTCCCCGGACGTCGCTCCGATGATCTTCGGCGGAGATACGTCCACGATGCGGGCGATCTCGAAACCGCCGATCGGAGGCGGATCCGCTACCCACGAAACGAGCGCCGTCACGTTCGATATCTGTTGAGCTTGAACGAGTGAGATCGTCATACCGGGGGCTCCTCATACGCTCGTGAAATGACCTCGAGCCCCGCCTCATACACGATGAGAGATCCACCGCTCGTTGTGTTGCGGACCACGAGAGCTAAGTACTCCGTCCCGTCCATCGCCATTCGATGTTCCGATGCAAACGGGATGACCTGTACCTCTGCATTTCCGTCGATAACGAACGGGATCCGGGCGTCCTCATCGACCACGCCGCCGTAACTGAGAGCGAGCTCGAACGTGTCATTCGCCGCCCCTGACGGATCGAGCGAGAGTCTCGCCGTCGTCCTCGAGGAGCGGAGAAACCCCGGCGTTACCGTGACGTCGGGACCCCACGCCGGTACGGGACGGATCGAACCGTCGTTGATCCACCGCACCGCTGTAGACGGAGGAATCATCCCCGGGAGCGTCGTCCCGTTGAGCTCGAGCCATACGTTCTGAACGAGCGGGAGCGTGACCGGACCGACCTCCGCCGGATACGAATAGCCGCCCCGATCGGGCTCGAGCGCGAGGAGATACTCGCGTACGTCCTGCGGACTCACGAGATTCGAGGCGTTGTCCGGGAGGAGCGCCCGGGCGTCCGCTAGGTGTCTGAGCGTATCCGCCACTCGTTACCCCTTCGTCTTTTTCGCTCCGGATCCCGTCTCCGTCTTTTTGGTCCGCTTGGGAGCGGACGCCTTACGCGTCCGCTCCGTAGCGTTGTAGACCTTACGTGTCGCCATTACGGGACCGTGATACCCGAGAGCACCGCGAACGCCGCGGGACGTCGGATAAATAGGCTCGAGAACCCGTACACCGAGACGTCCGTCGTGAGGACGTCGGGATACGTGAGCGCGATCTGAGCGGGGGTTCCGGAGTCCTCGAATAGCAACGCGTCCCGGAACGAGCCGAGAATCACGAGATCCGCCGGAGCGGAGTCATCGAGGACGACGGGGATCGAGCGGAGCGTACCGGCGATCGACGCCGCGTTACCGATACCGGCGGGGTTCGCCGGGGCGTCCGTCGTCACGAGCGGACGTCCGTCCGTATCGACCGCATCGAGGAACGCGCCCCATATCGTGCTGTGCATGATCGCGGCGATCGGGGACCGCCTCGAGCCTGCATAGACCGCCGCCCAACCTGTACCCACGAGAGCGAGCGCCGCCTTGACGTCGCCCGTAACCGGGATGTCTGTCGCTCCGGCGTTGAGAATCCCCGTGTAGCCCGTGAGCGAGGCGGGAGTATCCACCGTGGGATCGCCGTTGATCGTCTGTCCGTCGAGAAACTCGCTGTAGTCCGCGAGGAGATCCCGCACCACTTCGTCCATGTAGGACGGGTTCGACCACATCTGAGCTTGCAACGTGACGCCCTGACCTCCGGCGATCGTTGCTTTCGGACGATCGTCGAGGATCCATGTCTGTTTCTGATCCTCGACCGTCGTCCCCTCGCCGTCCTGATAGCCGACCTTCGAGCCGACCGATACCTCCGGGAGCTCGATCTTATTCCCATCGGCGGGGAGCGCCCTACCGTCGAATAGGTCCGCCGTGGGGCGTCCCTCGCGGAGCAACGTGAGGAGCTCCGGGATGTAGACCTCGTTCGGAGTCGAATCACCGATCGAATTACCGACCTCCGCGAACGCCCGGAGATTGATCGCGGATCCGTCCTCGTTCACGAGCCCGAGCTCGATCGAACGAGTGAGCCGCTCCGTCGCCGCTTCGTGTCCCGGGGAGCGTCTCCGGCGGGCGATCGTGTCCGTGAGAACGTCGCCTACCGTCCGGTAGTTGTGGCCCCGATGCTCCGCCTCGATGACCGGGGGCGCGACTACTGCCGCGGTCCGGATCTCATCGACCGCCGCATCGACCGCCGAGCGAACGAGCTCCGCTACCTCTGTCGCCTGATCCACCGTGTTTTCGTTTTCCATCTCCGGATCCTCCCGGTTTGTTGAGCGGACCGCGATCGGCTCCGCTGACTGATACACGGGGGTTCCCGTGAGTGTTACCTCGCGGAGATCCACTGATCGGATCTCCGTCGTCTCGATCCCGTCGTTAACTGATCTCGAGGCGTCCCCGATGAGGAAACCGACCGAGATCCCTACCGCCCCGTCACGAGCGAGAGCGAGAGCGTCGTCGCCGTCCCGCGTCGCTGAGATCCGGAGCGTCCCGTACACTGCATCGGATCGCTCCTCGAGCGCCTCGAGGCGTCCTACAACGGGGCCCGCGTGACCGTGACCCGTCTCGAGCTTGACCGCGATCCGTCCGTCGTTGAGTCCCGAGCGCGTGAACGAGCCCGGGAGAAACATCTCCGCTACCCCGGGATAGAGCTCGTGAGGTTCGTTGATCGGAGCGATACGCGCCTCGATGATTCGCTCCTCCGCGGGAGCCTCGAGGAGCTCAATAGCCCGTAGCCTTAGATCATCCATCGACCGTCGCCTCCTGAATAGCGGGATCCTCCGTCGTTGTACCGTCCACCGTCTCTACGATCTCCTCCTCGCGGAAATCGAGACGATCGCCGCCGGGGAGCGGATCCCGCCCCTCGAGCTCGCGGATCTCGTTCGTCGTGTAAATCCCATTCTGTCGAGCTACCGCGTAGGTATTGAAACGTGTTTGTACGTCCGCCCGGAGGAGCTTCGAGTAATCGTGTCGGATCTCCCGAGTGGACGGGAGGAGCTCACCGAACGCCTCCTCGATCCGCTCCGTTAGGGGCTCGACCCCTGTCCGCTGATACTCCGTCCATACGCCCTCGAGGTTCCGGTACGTGATAGAGCCGCCTTCCGCGACCGCGTTGAGCATCGCCGCGGGGATCCGGAGTAACCGGGAGACGTCCCGGATACCGAATTCGCGTTGCTCGAGAAACTGCATATCTTGATTCGATAGCCGCGTGGACGTCCACTGCATACCGCCCGTGAGGAACGCGACACCGCGTTTCCCTTCGTGACGTTCGTCCCATCCCTGACGTATGAGATCCGCCTCCGGCTCCGTCATCTTCCCCGGGACCGTCACGATCCCATCGGGGACGCCGCCCGACGTCGCCGCCTCCGCCGCCTTCCCCTCCTCCGCGATCATCGTTGATAGCGAGAGTCGAGCCGCCTGTACCGGACCGAGCCCGAGGAGCTCCCCGGGGGCGTCCATCATCTTGATATGCAGGATCCCGACGTTCGCCTCGAGCTCGAGCCCGCGCCACCGATAGAGAGCCCGAGTCTGAGTGTCATTCCATCGGACGTTGACCTCGTGATTCGGGATCGGGATCGCGACCGTAGGGCGTCCCTCCCGATCGGGAGCCGTGAGATAGCAATAGGCGTTCCCGTGTAGGAGGAGCATCGTCGTGATACGCCGCCGCGTGACTTGAACATTCGAGAACGGATCCGGACGCCGGAGGATCGCCGGTTTCGGATCCGATGGGACGTTTCCCCGGTAGCTGTTCCACGGGAGAGCGGAGACGGTATCCGCCAACATATTTACGCCCGCGTACATCGTGGGGACCGCCATCGACGCCGATGGGCGTCCGATCAACCCGGAGCCGTCCGGGATCGAGAGCGTGAGCGTGGACGGTACAACGACGGAGACGTTTCGAGTCTCAACGCCGATGATCCTACGGAGTGTTGAGCGAATCACGCCCCGAGCGTACCGCACAACGTACGGATCTGTCGAGCTTTTCCCGAACGAAACAGAGCGCCGGCAGCTCCTTTTCCTCTCTTTTGTTCGGCTGATCCCCGTCCGGAGCCGTAGAACGTACGGATCCCGGGGCGTCCCGGTATCGCCGCCGGTATGAAATCGCCTCATATCGACGCCTACACGATCGAATCCCCGCCCCAATCCGTAACGGGGCGGATCGGGGCGGGGACGCCTTGAGGTTAGAGGATCTCGAACCGTCTCCGTGGACGGAGCGAGAGATAGAGAGCCCGAGCGAGCGCCATAACGCCCGGGATCGCGATCGCTGAGTTGAGGCGGGCGATCCGAAACGTCCCGTCGCCTACGTCCCGCCGTCCCGCCGATGCGATCTGAGCATCGAGATAGGGATCGGAGGCGTGGACGATCGACTCGTTCGCCGCTGCGTCCCATAGCGAGGAGCACGCGTTCACCCACTTAACGCCCGTGACCGGCTCCGTGGGATACGTATCCGGCGGGAGACGTTCGATGAGCCCCGAGCACGTATAGGGATCGAACCCGATCGCCTCCGGGGACCAATGATCCGCCCATCCCTGTAACGCCCGGGCGATCGCCGTCTCATCGACGCCCCACTCGCTCACCCATCGTTGAGCTACGCCGATCAACGTCGGGGGACCGATCGGCTCGCCCGTGTCCTCATCTATCGGGGCGTCCGGGGCGGGGGGTTTCGTCACCGCGATTACGATCGCCGCCTCGAGGCGGGCGGGGTCGATATCGACCGCCATCATTACCCGATCCCCGAGCGCCGGAGCCGTGAGCTTGAGCTCCGGATCTCCGCATAGGATCCACTTGTCGAGCGGGACCGCCGTCTCCGTCGCCGTCTCTACCCACTGGCATAGCGCCTCTGTCCGGAACTTCTGAGGATCGTCTGATCGGAGCTCCTCGATAATCGCGTCCGCCCCGATCGAGATCCCGAGCGCCGGATTCGCCTCCCGCCATCCCTCCGGATCCTCAACGGAGCGCTCCGGATCCGCCGAATACTCGATGAGAGCGATCGCCGGATCGGATCCGGGATCGTCCACCGCGGCGAGCCCACGATCCCGGTATCGGCGGAGAATCACGGAGTCCGGATCCCCGGCGTTACTCACGAGCCACATTTGCGGATTCGGGACCGCCCGCTGCATATAGATACCCGCTGAGAGCATCGCGTCGTCCCGCTGCTCCCGAGCCTCATCGACGATGAACGTATCGACCGTCCACCCCCTCATCGCCTGTTGACGGGGAGCCATGATCCGATACGCCGATCCGTCCTTGAGCGTGAGCTCCTCATTACCGTTCGTGAGACGTACCGTGTCGATCTCCTCGCGGAGCATCGGTACGTCCTGGATAGCGTCCACGAGCTCACCGAATATATGCCGCGGGAGCGCCCGATCCGCCGCCGTATGGACGATGAGTTTCTCCGGAAAGAGAAAGAGCCCCGCGAGGATCCGGAGGAGTAGGACCCGTGTCTTACCGTTCTGTCGAGCCACGAGGAGGACGATCGACCGGCGGAGCCACCGCCCCGTAGCTGGATCCGTACAGAGAGCGAGATCGAGCGTGAGGCGTTGCCACTCCCACGGGGCCATCCCCGCTATCTCTGCGAGCGCCTCAACCCTCGAGCCCTGAGACGGACCGTTACCCCGCGGGGTCTGGATCCGGGGAGTCGAGATCCCCGATAGGTCCCGGAGCTCCTCCGTCGTCCACGTTTTGTACGTCGGGAGCGTCTCCTCCGTCTCCGGGGACGTCTCCGGGCGAGGACTCAACGAGTCGCCGAAGGATAGCGAGAGCATCCTGTCCGTCATCGTCGCCGCCCCGTCGAGTCTCCGGCGTGAGCCCAAGCTGACGGAGATACGGGAGGAGCGTACCGGCGAGATACGCCCGCTTCCCGATGAGATCGTTTAGGACTTTCGGATCTCCGAACATAGACCCGCGATCTATCTCCGCGAGAACGTGGTCGATCCTGTCGAGATCGTCCGCCAACCTCACCGCCGTCTTGTGAGCCCCTTCGTCCGTCGCCTCGATCCACGGAGCCGCCTTGATTGATCGCTCGAGCGCCGGGACGATCGTCCGCGGGCGTCGTTTTCGTGTCATTCGTCATCGTCCACAACTACACCCGCGGGGACCGCGAACGTCTCCGGACGTTTCGAGGCGTCCCGACCGTTCACGAGTCGATCCCGATTAACTCGAGCCCCCCCGTCCGTTTTCGCGTCAATAAGCGTGGGGGGGGGGAGGCGGT
>Ga0164313_10002777_pt1 | contig 15634 bp, 12 predicted proteins | sample GuaBasSedimGuay4_FD_113735 | JGI IMG/M metagenome (GOLD analysis project Ga0164313, IMG submission 113735) | Subseafloor sediment microbial communities from Guaymas Basin, Gulf of California, Mexico - Guay4, Core 4569-4, 0-3 cm | ecosystem: Environmental > Aquatic > Marine > Hydrothermal vents... | reverse complement strand
GGTTAAGGGCCCGTTTTATATCGTTTGTGGCCGACTGGTTCAATACCCATTTCATATCTCGGACAGCACGTATCGGTAATTTGCTCAACCGGTTTGCTACCCGGTGCGCTTCATCCATCAGGGATTCATCGCTCATCACACGCCACGCCACGCCAATTTTTAGCAGCTCAGAAGCGCCGTAGTGCTCGCCCAGCAGTAGCATCTCACGCGCCTTGTTCAGGCCAACCAGGGCTGGCAGCAGTGAAGTGACTGCGCCCGTTACAAACAAGTTTAGTGATACTTCCGGGAAGAATCCTTTAGCGCTTTGTGCCCAGATAGGAAAATCACAATTGATGGCCCATTCAAAGCCACCGCCCACCGCCCAGCCGTTAATTGCGCCTACCACCGGCTTGCCGCCCAGTACAATGGATTTTGTTGCTCGCTGGATAGCTTCAACCAGGTCTCGCGCTTCGGCTTCATTTTCGGGGTGAACATGTTCACGGCGGTCGTCACCTGCACAAAAGGCGCGCCCGGTTCCGGTGAAAATGATGGCTCGGGTAGCCGCGTCCTTGTTCGCATCATCGAATGCAAGTGTCACATCATCAATCAATTGCCGATTCATGGCATTGAGGCTATCCGGCCGGTTCAGGGCGATGGTTCGAACTCCGTTTTCATTCACCAGGCTGCTGATGGTTTCATATTCAAATACACTCATTGGTATGCCCTCACAACACGTTTTGTTTTACCTTCAGTGACGGGGAAACTCGCCGCTGGCAGGACGCTAACCCGGGCCGTTGCACCTAGCTTTGATTTAATCGCCTGTTCAACAAACGCCCCGATCTCATCCCCGCCAGTTTGCCCCTTCGCCAGTTCGACCTGCACGGTCAGGAAATTATAGGGGGGTGGTTGATCGAGGATAATACGATATTCACCTGACAATTCAGAGAATTTATTGATCACCGCGGCGATCATGGAGGGGAATAGATTCAGCCCCCGGACCACAACCATATCGTCGCTACGCCCGATAACCCGAAAGCGCATACCCGCCCGACCACACTCACAAGCTTCGGTTTCATCAACAGAAATGATATCTCCGGTGCGAAATCGTACCAGGGGCTGGCAATCACGTGCCAGGTGCGTGAGCACCAGCTCACCCTTTTGCCCGGCAATGATGGGCAGCGGCGTTTCAAGTTCGGCATCAATTAGTTCTGGATATAACACGTCGCCCGCAAGGAAGTGTAGTCGCGTATCATGCTCACACTGCGCCGCAAAATTACAAAACACATCGGATACACCATAGTTAGCATTGCGCGGTTCCATGCCCCAGGTTTGCCTGATTCGCTGTCGCAAGCTGGAATCATCAAGGCCGGGTTCGCCGCCGAATAAACCCAGTTTCAGACCCAGGTCTACCGGTTGCAGGCCGGGGAATTTTTCCTGCAATACGCGTTCGATAACGGCAGGATAGGATGGTGTACAGGAGATCGCATTTGCGCCAATTTCGCGTATGCTTCGAATAAGCAATTCTGTACCTCCCACTCCAAATGGAATAACGGTTGCCCCGGTTCGCTCCAGTGTTAGATGGTCGGTCAGCCCTCCCATCCACATCTGGTAATTGAGGCAATGAACAACTGTGTATCCGGGCCCTAAACCGGCAGCGGACTGACAACGTCCGCCGACGATTTCAGTAATCTCACAATCACGCGCTGATAGCGCAAGGTTCATTGCCTGTCCGCTAGTGCCAGAGGTGCGATGCAGGCGATTGACTTTTTTACGTTCTGAGGCGAGATAATTGCCAAAGGGTGGATGGCACTCCTGTGAGATTCTTATTTGCGCCTTTTCTGAGAGCGGAAGTTCGGCCAGGTCACGCAGATCAGTTGGGGGCGTTTTTCCTTCCCAGAGTTGTATATAGAAATCGGAGTGCTGGCTGACATAGTGTCGCTGCTTTTCCCATGCAGTCTGTTGATGGGGCCGCAGTTCAATCGTACTCAGAGACGTTGCATCCTTGATAATTGTCATTCGCCCATACCTCTACCCTGTAAGTCAGAGAGGCATTATCTCTTAAATCAGAGACAAATGCTCTTCAGCTCAGATTTTTTAGCCTATCACCATGCCCGTGCCGGTTTAACGCCGCCTAATGGAGCAATCAAGCACATAGAAAGCCATGATCATCCGTTATCGAGCGGATGGTGAAAACGGCCTCGATGAGACAAAAATTAACAGGGCTGGAGTGGGTGTATTATTCGTGAACGGTAAACCAGCCGGTCTCTTGCGATATGCGCAGCTTGATGGCGTGTGTTTGATCACTGCTGCCCAGCTAAAGCGTCTTACTTGCGCAGGCGAGGATGACGCTCGGCCGGTATTTCAACACTCCGTAATACTAACCGCCAGACCACCCAGGGCGGTTTCCTTGTATTTATGTGACATTTCTTCGCCGGTTTTTTTCATCGCGGCAATGCAACTGTCCAGCGGCATGAAATGTGAACCGCTGCCGCGTAAGGCGAGTGATGCGGCTGTGTAGGCCTTGATAGCGCCAAAACCGTTTCTCTCAATGCATGGCACCTGTACCAGGCCGGCGACCGGGTCGCAGGTTAAACCAAGGTGATGTTCCAGGGCAATTTCGGCGGCATTTTCGATTTGTTCCGGCGTACCACCCCGTATCGCGCATAAACCAGCGGCTGCCATGGATGCCGCAGAGCCGACCTCGCCCTGACAACCCACTTCTGCGCCGGAGATGGAGCTGCGATGTTTGATCAGGCCACCAATCGCTGCAGCGGTCAGTAAAAAGGTTCGAACCTGTTCGATATTGCCATGGTCGTGTTTGATAAAATGGTATAAAACGGCGGGAATGACGCCCGCGGCACCATTGGTTGGGGCGGTGACAACAGCATGCCCGGCGGCATTTTCTTCATTCACCGCCATGGCATAGGCGCATAACCACTCAGAGACATCCACGTTACCGACGTGATCCATTAACTGTTTATAGAGCGAACAGGCACGGCGTTCAATCGCCAGTTTTCCGGGTAAGATCCCTTGCGTATGCAGGCCTTTAACCACGCAGGATTCCATCGCTTCCCAGATCGCATCCAGGCCATGGGCAAGCTGCTCATCATTCAGTTGCACCAGTTCATTGTTTCGTTTCATCTGCGCAATGGATAGACCGCTATCAGCGGCCATGGATAACATCTGCCTGGCTGAACTGAAGGGGAAGGGGCAGTTTGCCAGTTCTTCCATAGCCAGGGGCGCGACCGTTTGATTTATTTCCTCCTCGGTTGCGATAAAACCCCCGCCGATCGAGTAAATAGTCTCACTCAATACGGTCTGGCCGGTAGATTGCAACAGTGTAAAGATCATTCCATTGGGATGAGCTTCAAGCGGTTTACCATAGTTGAATACAATGTCTTCTTCGGGAGAGAACGTGAGCGTATGCTGGTCGGGGAAAAGTGTATGGGGTCGCCACAGAGATTCGATCAGTTCACTAACATCGAGTTTGGTTAGCTGTTGTGGAAGATAACCATGCAACCCGAGTGTGATGCCCTGATCCGTAGCGTGTCCTTTGCCAGTTGCGGCGAGCGATCCCCTTAAGGTACAGCGAATGAAGTACTGCCCACGGGTGTTTTCACTGTGTAAATAAGCATCCACTTTTTCACGAAAGGCCAGCGCAGCCACCATCGGCCCGACGGTGTGTGAGCTTGATGGGCCGATGCCGAGCTTGAATAGATCCAGGATGCTAATGAACATGGTTTATGATGATAAAGCAGGTACTGTGTTGGAGACACATTTTTTTAACAGATCTTTAAAACTTTCCTCCCTCTTTAGCAAAAAGAGGAAGCTTATATTTGAGTGCACTACTACGCAATATTAGAATCTGGAAAAGCCGCTTTACGCTGATCCATATACGCGATTAATGCTTCATCAATCGCGGGATCGATTGCGGGCGGCTCGTATTCGGCGAGTTGTTTTTTGTAGTATGCATTGGCGCGCTGTACATGGCTCATTTCCCCATCTTCTTTCCACTGCTCATAGCTGTTGTTATCGGTGATGGGTGAGCGGTAAAAGGCGTTGCGAAAGTTGGCCTTGGTGTGCGCGCAGCCCAGGTAGTGATTACCCGGCCCGACCTCCGCGATGGCATCCATGGCCTGGCCGTTTTCGGAAACATCCACGCCGTTGAGCAATACCGCCGCCATGCCTGCCTGATCACAATCCATGATAAATTTCTCATACCCCATGACTAGACCGCCTTCCAGCCAGCCTGCGGTGTGCAGCACAAAGTTCACGCCGGCATACAAGGCAGGCATCAGGGAGCTAGCGGCTTCATAACCCGCTTGTGCATCCGCGATTTTGGCAGAATCAAAGCCCCCGCCCGAACGAAAGGGCAGGCCGAGTCTACGCGACAATGCCGCCATTACGTAAAGCACCAGCGTCGGTTCAGGAGTGCCGAAAGTCGGTGCGCCGGATTGCATGGAGATCGAACTGGCAAAGGTGCCAAATACCACCGGTGCACCGGGCTTGACCAGTTGTGAAAATGCGATTCCAGCAAGGCCTTCCGCCAGCGCCTGGGCTGCCGTGCCCATAACCGTGACGGGTGACATTGCGCCGGCGAGGATAAATGGTGAGATCAAACAAGCCTGATTATTACGTGCATAAACCTTGAGCGCGCCGAGCATGGTGGCATCATAGGTCAATGGTGAGTTCGCATTAATCAGGCTGATGGTGATAGTTTTCGGTTCACCGGAAAGCGGATCCAGGTAATCGTCACCAAATAGTATTTTGCACATCTCCACGGTATCTTCTGCACGCTCTGGTGCCGTGACCGACCCCATGAAGGGCTTGTCAGAAAGATGCATGTGCGCATAGAGCATATCCAGGTGGCGTTTATTCACCGGCAGGTCGACCGGTTCACAGACTGTGCCTCCCGAATGATGCAGGTGTGGCGTAATATAGGCCAGTTTTACAAAATTTTTAAAATCTTCGATCGTGGCATAACGCCGACCTTCGTCCAGGTTGCGTATGAAGGGGCTGCCATACGCTGGCGCGAGTACCGTATTGTTGCCGCCTAATATGACGCTGCGCTTTTCGTTGCGTGCGTGCTGCGTAAACTGACTCGGTGCGTTATGGGTGATGAGCTGACGGCAAAACCCTTTGGGAATGCGTACGCGTTCGCCCTGTACATCAGCGCCGGCCTGTAGCCAGATATCCAGTGCTTCAGGGTCATCACGAAATTCAACGCCGATCTCCTCGAGAATAGTTTCCGCATTGTTTTCAATGATCACCAGGCCTTCTTCTCCCAGCACTTCGTACAGTGGGATTTTACGTGTCAGGTAGGGCGGTGCAGTGGGTGCGCTGTTTTCGGAGGAATTACCGCCGCGAGGGCGGCGAGAGCGGCGTTGTCGACGAGCTTCGGGCATAGTAACGGTATCAAGGAAACAATATTTACGAAGTATCCTTTGTAACGATGGTGGGTGATAGCATGCGCGCGACGCGAGCATATGTTTTAGCGCCACAATTTATTGAGGGGAAATATGTAGTGGCCTGGTATTGAAGGCAAAATCGCACCTCTCATAATAGCAAGGAAGATGCATACGACTTACAATCGGGTCTTTGAAATTTTGAGTAGCCTTATGTTTGATGTGTCCATGTTGTTAATGCTGGTCGCCCTGGGAGCGGTGGTGGGCGTGGCTGCTGGTTTATTGGGTATTGGCGGCGGCGGTATTATGGTGCCTGCTTTTACCGGGCTGTTTTTAGCCTACGGCGTGCCGGACACCCAGGTTGTTCACCTGGCGCTGGGCACCTCGATGGCATCGATCATTGCGACCTCCTTTTCCAGCCTTCGCGCGCATCATGCCAAAAATGGCGTGTCGTGGGAAGTGGTAAAGCGCATGGCGCCCGGTGTATTGGCCGGCACATTTTTCGGAGCCTTGATCACCGGCTGGTTTGATACCCTGTTTCTGGCAGGATTTTTCTCGCTGTTTATGTTGTACGTCGCTTTTTCGATGTTTCGAAATGCCCCGCCTAAAGCCGGCCAGACTCTTCCTGGTACGCCCGCTTTATTGCGCGCAGGAGCGGGTATTGGTGTGATATCAGCACTGGTGTCTATCGGTGGTGGTTCGCTTACCGTTCCCTATCTCGCGAGTCGGGGTGTCGAGCTAAAAAAAGCTATTGGTACCTCTGCAGCGGTGGGCTTGCCCATCGCGCTTGCGGGCACTCTAGGTTATGTTTTAAGTGGCTGGGAAAATACGGATGTGTCTGAGATGACGTTCGGGTTTGTCTATCTTCCCGCAGTCTTATGCGTGTCGCTGGTGAGTTTTTTTACCGCGCCGATTGGGGTGAGTATTGCTTACAGATTACCAGTAGCTATACTGAAAAAAATATTCGGGGTGCTGGTGTTTAGCCTCAGCGCTAAAATGTTCTGGTCCGTGCTTTGATGCGTTCTCACAGCGACACTGGATTACTTCTTAGCCTGGCCATGATGACGAATTGATAAGAACTGGTGTAGGATATCTCCTTATGTTCAAACATATATTCACCCCTACCCGTTTACGTCATCTTACACTGCAAAACCGCATTGTCTTTGGCGCGCACACAACTAATATGTCCGTGAGCGGCCTGCCTGCTGAGCAGCATATTGCCTACTACCGTGAGCGAGCGCTGGGTGGCGCGGCTATGATTGTCGTGGAGCCCGTGCCGGTACATGCTGCTGCGGTACTGACGCGCGGCAATTTTTTACATTCTACCGATACGGTAATCCCCCACTTCAGGAAAGTGACCGCAGCCATTAAGCAGCACGGCAGCATTGCGATACAGCAGCTTTATCATGTTGGGCAACACGGTGATGCGGATAACTCTTTTCATGCCAGCTGGTCGCCTTCGGGTATGCCCAGCTATCACGATAGTGATGGCAGCCATTGCATGAGCGAAGCGGAAATAGAAGAGACCATTGAGGCTTTTGTTCAAGCGGCTCGACGTTGTCGTGAGGCTGGTTTCGATGGAGTTGAAGTGTGGGCCGCCTACCACAGCCTGCTGGATCAATTCTGGACACCCTGGTCGAACCGACGTGATGATCAGTGGGGCGGCAGTCTCGAGAACCGGACGCGCCTGTCACGTGAGATTATTTCACGCATACGCAAGGTGTGCGGTGAAGATTTCATTATAGGCCTGTCAGTGAGTGATGAGTCTGATGTGGATGTCATGCTATCACGAGAGTCAATGGCAGAGATCGTGGCCCTTCATGATCAGCAACAGCTTATAGACTATGTGACGTGCGGGGTGGGGGGGTATCTTGATTTTTATAAGCTGATGCCCACTTTTTTATACCCGGACAATATGGGCGGCGATCTCGCCGCGACACTGAAGGGGGTAGTCAAGCATGCATTGGTCATTGCCGAAGCTCACATACGCACCCCGGCCAACGCCGAAACCGTGCTGGGTGAAGGAGTGTGTGATCTTGTCTCTATTGTGCGCGGTCAGATCGCAGACCCGCACCTGGTTAGCAAGGCCCGGGAAGGTCGGCCCGAGGATATTCGTGGTTGCCTGTCATGTAACCAGATGTGCTGGGGGCGGCGCTCCCGCGACTACTGGATTTCCTGCGTGATCAACCCTTCGGTGGGACGCGAATGGGAATGGGGTGGAGATCGCTTTAGACCTGCCAGCGAAAGCAAAAAGGTGTTGATTGTGGGGGCTGGGCCAGCTGGCCTGGAGGCAGCCAGGGTGGCGGCAGAACGCGGCCATCAGGTGACGCTATGTGAAGCGGGTCCGCGTTTGGGTGGCGCTTTTCGGCTTGCGGGCGAGCAACCGCGTCGCGCACAAATCCTGGATTTGATCGACTGGTACGAGCTTCAATTAACACAATTGCAGGTCGACGTTCGTCTCAACACCTTTATGGAAGCCGATGAAGTGATCGAGGTCGGCGCGGATGAGGTTGTGGTTGCTACCGGGTCGTGGCCGTCAGCAACAGGCTTTCAAAAAGCGCTGCCGGGTTTTGACGAGCTACCCGGGCTGGCGCATGGAAATGTGTATCCGGCCGAAGATATTATGGCTCGATCAGAACGCCCGGGTAATCGCGTGATTGTGCTGGATGAAGGCGGCAACTGGAAAGGCTGCGGTACCGCCTGGAAACTGGCCGAGATGGGGCACGAGGTGACGATTGTGACGCCGGATGCCATGGTGGCCAAGGAGTTACAACGAGCTGCCGCCGATTTTCCGCTCCGAAGAAACCTGGCGCGGCTTGGTGTCAAATTTATGACCGATAGTGGCATCCTGGAATGGACGGGGAGCGCGGCTTGCGTGGTCTCTTTTTTATCAGGAGAACAACAAATGATCACGGCCGATACGCTTGTCACCGCTACGGCCAACAGGGCTTTTGATGAATTGACACGCGAACTGCAAGCACGAGGGGTTGCCTGCAGGACAATCGGCGATGCGGTTGCGGCGCGACAGGCGGCCTATGCTATTTACGATGGTCGACGCGTAGCGCTGGAGCTATAAATTAATATTTCATCAAATACCCTGTGTGATCTGATTGTACGCGTACTCAGGCGCAAAGGTTTTTCGTCTGCCAATGCCAGCGCACTGGCACGGCAAACGGTACTTAGTGAGGAGCTCGGTCAACGCAGTGTTGGTGTGGCACATCTGTTTGACTATATTGATGGCCTGGATGCGGGGCGTATTGATGGTAAGGCGATTCCGATTATTTCCAGCCCGGTGCCTACCATGATTTGCGTTGATGGTCAGGGCGGGCTAGCGCAAGCCGGGTTTGATTTAGCCTTTGACGATTTTGTTGCCAGCACACGTCTGTTAGGACTCAGCATTTTTCTACAGAAAAATACGATGTTATGCGGCTCGCTTGGTACCTACGCCTTGCGATTGGCTGAAGCCGGGCTGGTCACTTTTGCGGCTAGCAATGGATCTCCCCTGCTGGCCGGTTCGGGTTCCAGCAAACCGGTTTTTTGCACCAATCCCATGGCCTTTTCTGCCCCGCAAGAGGGTGCACCTCCTTTGTTGATCGATCAATCTTCCAGCGCAACTGCCTATGTAAATGTCCGTAGCGCGGCCGAGCGTGGCGATGATATTCCACCGGGTTGGGCCATTGATAAAGATGGTAATCCGACGACCGATGCGCGTGCAGCGCTTACAGGCACTCTGCTCGCCTTTGGTGGATCACGTGGCGCCAATATTGCACTGATGGTTGATGTTCTGGCTGCTGGTCTGACCGGAGCGAACTGGTCTCTTGATGCGCCTTCATTTGTGGAGGGTGATCGGAACCCGGGAACCGGTTTGTTTGTGCTGGCAATAGATCCGTCACTAATCGAACCTGATTTTCCCATTCGTATGGCGGCCCAAATCAAGCGACTGTCCAGTGAGTATGGCGTTTATATTCCGGGCATGTCAAAGGCCCTCACGCGTCAGCGTACCGAACGTGAGGGGATTCACATTGATGAGACCATGATCGCTCGTTTGCAGGCGATGGCTAGATAAGTAGCATTTTTTGAAAGGGGGAGCGAGCCTACCCAGGGAAGCAATCAGCCCTGCCCAACATTTATAGCCCCATTTCCTATAGGTCTTTACACAACCTCAGGGCGTCGTAGATTGCGGCGTGGGTATTGCGCGCTGAAACAGCATCACCGATCCTGAATAGCTGAAACGTACCTTGCGGATTTTTAGCGACTTGCTGGGGGCGGCCGGCAATCAGGTCTGACTGGTTAACTTCACCAAGATTGCTGGACAGTGATTTCAGCTCAAAATAGACCTCATCCAGCGGTATGGTGCCATGATTGACCACCACCTGATCTACGTAACGTTCTTTGATGGCATCGCCATAATCGCTGCCGAGCTGCACATATAAGCGATCCTCTTCGCGTTCGACGCTTTTTAGCCGGTAGGTGACGGTAAAGGTGACATCTTTTTTCTGCAGGGTACGCATATACGGTACCAGGTTCATCGCCATGACCTCGGGGGCAAAAGAGCGATCCGGCGTGATGATTTCAAGCTGTGCACCGGTATCTGCAATGACCTCTGCAGCCTGTAAGGCCGGGTGGTCACCCGCGTCATCAAATAACAGCACGGCCTTGCCCGGTTTAACATCACCGGCAATAATATCCCAGCTTGATACGAGCAGGTCGTTGTTGCTCTCAAGTACCTCAGTGTGCGGCAGACCGCCGCTGGCAATAATCACCAGGTCCGGATTTTCGGCCGTTACATCGCCGGCCTCGGCATAGCTGTTAAAGCGAAACTCGACACCCTGTTTGGTACATTGCTCAAGGCGCCAGTCGATGATTGAAATCATTTCACGGCGGCGCGCGCTCTGTGCGGTTAAGCGTATCTGCCCACCAGCATCCGGTGCGGCTTCAAACACGATGACCTTATGCCCTCTTTCGGCCAGAACCCGGGCCGCTTCCAGGCCGGCAGGGCCGGCACCGACCACCACAGCCTTACGTTGTGTTTCAGCACGGGGTATATCATGTGGCATGCTGAGTTCGCGTCCGGTGGCGGCATTATGAATACAAAAGGCATCGCCACCCTGGTAGATCCGATCCAGGCAATAGGTTGCGCCAACGCAGGGGCGTATGTCTTCTTCACGGCCTTCGGTGATTTTGCGCACGATATGCGGGTCCGTCATGTGCGCGCGCGTCATACCGATCATGTCGAGTTTGCCCGAGGCAATCGCGTGACGTGCGGTGGCTACGTCCGGAATTTTGGCCGCGTGGAACGTGGGAAAGTTGGTCGCTGCGCGGACCTCACCCGCGAAGTCCAGATGCGGTGAATTGGCCATGCCCATAACGGGTATTACGTCGGTCAGGCCGGGGTCGGTATCAATGTGCCCTCGAATGACATTGAGAAAATCCACTTGACCGGTGGCCTTCAGGCGTTTTGATATCTCGATGCCCTCATCATAGTTGATTCCGCCTTTGCACACTTCATCGGCGGTGTAGCGTATGCCCAAAATAAACTCATCACCGATACGTTTTCGGATTGCGCTTAGTACTTCCATGGTAAATCGTAGGCGGTTGTCGAGATCTCCACCATAGGGCCCTTCCAGCGTATTGGTCAGGGGTGACCAGAACTGATCCATCAGGTGTCCATATGCCTGTAGTTCAATGCCGTCGAGCCCCGCCGCTTTCATACGCTCCGCAGCATCAGCATAGTCGGTGATAATACGTTGTATATCCCAGTCTTCCATTTTTTTAGGAAAGGCTCGGTGCGCGGCTTCACGACGATGCGATGGAGAGACCACGGGCAGCCAGTCACCTTTTGACCAGCCGGTTCGGCGGCCCAGATGCGTCAGTTGAATCATCACCGCTGTGCCGTGTTCGTGACAGGCATCCACGACATTTTTCATCCAGGGCACAACCTCGTCCTTGTAGGCGAGAATATTATTAAAGACTGGTGGACTGTCCCGGGATACGGTGGCGGAGCCGGCCGTCATGGTCAGGGCGACCCCGGCCTTTGCACGCTCTTCGTGGTAGGCACGATAGCGCTCAGTGGGCATGCCATTCTCAGGGTATGCAGGCTCGTGTGAGGTGGTCATGATGCGATTTTTCAGCGTCAGGTGTTTGAGCTGATATGGCTGTAGTAGAGGGTCTTTATTTGTCATGATTCAAGGTGCCAGTGTATTTAGCTTAGTACCACGCATCCTCAGATGCGACTTTCTTTTCAGCAATGAAGGCGAGTAGCGCTTCATCGATGGCTTCATCGAGGGGGGGCGCTTCGTACTCATCCAGTTGTTGTTTCCAGCGTTTGTTGGCGCGACTTGCACTGTCCTCAGAACCGTTTTCCTGCCAGTTCTCAAAGGCATCATTGTCGGAAAGTTCTGATTCCCAGAAAGCGGTCTCATAATTCGCCATGGTATGTGCACAACCAAAAAAATGTTGCCCGGGCCCGACTTCGTGGAAAGCATCCAGCGCCAGTGTATTGGCATCCACCTGGATGCCTCCCAGGTAGGTGTGCATGGCCCCGCAAAAGTCGGTATCCATCACAAATTTTTCATAGCTCATAGACAACAGGCTATCTAAAAAACCGGCCGAGTGCAAAATAAAATTGGCGCCGCACTGCACCGCCGCCAACATTGACATCGCGCTTTCCCGTGCGGACTGTGCATCGGGTAGCTTGGAGGTGGTGAATGAGCCTGAGCAGCGTAGCGGTAATTTGAGGCGCCTTGCCAACTGGCCGATTACGAGTGATCCAAGTGCCGGCTCGGGGGTGCCGAAGGTAGGTGAGCCAGAACGTAAAGAAGTCGAAGACAGAAACGTCCCAAAAACGACGGGCGCGCCGGGGCGCTCCAGCTGTGAGATCGCACAGCCGACCATGGTCTCAGCCAGCGCTTGTGCGATGGCGCCGGCATTGGTGACAGGCCCCATTGCGCCGCCCAGTATAAAAGGTACGATGACGGATGCCTGATTGGCGCGTGCATAGCTGCGAATGACCTGAGTGGTGACCCCATCCCATACCAGGGGGGAGTTCACATTGACATTGCCCATGATCACGCAATCGCTTTCGAGTCGTTGCTCCCCATACAGGATACGGCACATTTCAATTGAGTCTTCTGCGCGTTCAGGTGAGGTGATTGAGCCGAGAAAGGCTTTATCTGAATAGCGCATGTGTGCGTACACCATGTCCAGATGGCGCTTATTAACCGGCGCATCCACGGGCTCGCATACCGTGCCCCCGGAATGGTGCAACCAGGGCGATATATAGGCGAGCTTAACAAAGTTCTGGAAGTCTTCCAGTGTGCCATAGCGCCGCCCTTTGTCGAGGTCCATGACAAAAGGTGAGCCGTAGGACGGGGCCATCACCACGTTGTTGCCTCCTATTTGAACCGAGCGGTCAGGATTACGTGCATGCTGAGTGAATTCGGCGGGGGCACTCTTGAGTACCTGGCGCACCAGTCCGGGTTCAAAGCGCACGCGCTCTCCATCCACTTCAGCACCGGCTTCGGACCATAGCCGGATAGTTTCATCGTCACCACGGAAATCAATGCCAACTTCAGCCAGTATGCGCTCAGCGGTTTGTTCAATTTGTACCAGGCCCTCCTCTGAAAGTAACTCATAGCAGGGTATCTGGCGCTTAATGTATGCGGGGCCCCGTTGTGCGGATCCCTTACGGCGTTGCGCGCGCTTGCTCTGTCTAGCGCTTCTGGAGGTTCTGGCCATTATAAATCTCTCTCATATACTGATATTGTCTAGAAGTCTAGCAGGCTTATAAACGTTTGTGATCTGGATAAAAATTCATATATGGCATAAACTAGATTCATGGCAAGCAAGCGAAACATACTGTCTTCAGCAAACTTGTTGCTGATTTTTGAATCGGCTGGTCGGTGTCTGAGTTTTTCCCGTGCGGCGGAAGAACTGAGGGTGAGCCAACCGGCGGTCGGCCACGCGATAAAAAACCTGGAACAGCAACTCGGTGTGCGCCTGTTTGATCGCCAGCATCGGGGGGTCGCTTTAAGCCGGACCGGTAAAACATTTTTTAACCAGGTCTCCACCTCGCTGGATGATATTTATCGCGCGGCGGATGCCTTGAAGCACAGCAACAATCAAAAAGATGTCACGCTTTCGGTATCCACGGCATTTGCCACACACTGGCTAATGCCCCGGATCGCGCGTTTTAAGCAGTATTACCCGTCCATCAATCTGCGCTGCTTAACCACGGAAACCGATACCGAATTTAATCAGCAAGATATTGATTTGCGCATACCGCAGGCCGGGGGTGACTGGCCGGGTTGCGAGCGCTGGCATTTTACCGATGAATCCGTTATCGCCGTGTGTTCAAAAGCGTATTTACAGCAAGCCGGTAAAATAAGGCGCCCTGCTGATCTGCTGGAGCATAACCTGTTGCACCTCGAGGCCAATTACCCGCAACGCGAAGATTGGCAAGGCTGGTTGAAATACCATGGGGTGAGTGTCGGAACGGGAGGCGAGCAGTTACGTTTTAATGATTACTCTGTGGTATTGCAGGCCGCGTTGGAAGGCCAGGGTATTGCGTTGGGGTGGTTACACATTGTCGAGCCGCTATTGACCCAGGGTCGGTTAGTGCAGGCTCTGCCAGACGTTCGAACGACAAACAACCCGTTTTACATACTTGCACCACAAAATAAACCGCTCAACCATGCGTCCGAATGTTTGCGAAACTGGTTGATTACCGAGGTCAATTCCGGCCCGTTGACAGGTCAGAGTAGAGCTGATTAAAAGCCGATGAATATTGGCGGAATATGATCTGTATCAATGTAGCTCTTTGGCACAGGGACTAGCATCACCACCCGATAAGAATATTATTAATTAATGCGCTAATGTTTGCTAAAATCGTCATCATCGTTACACATAAGGCACACCATGTCTGAGGTCGTCATTAGCAGAACGCGTAATGTTGTTATCGTATTTTCGACGTTGCTCCTTTTCTGGGTAATGTTGCAAGGCTCGCTGGAGCGTGATGTGCTGATTGTGGGTGCTGTGGTATCCTTTTGTATTGCGCTGATATACCGCGATGGGCTCTCTTTCTTTACGGAATTTCGTGCTACACCACAGGCCTTTGTCGCTGGTTTTCGCTATTACGGTTACTTTTTCAAAGAGCTGGTGGTATCCAACGTCAAGCTAGCGGCGATCGTGCTTTCACCGTCATTGCCGATTAATCCGGGTATCGTTAAGGTGCGCACCAGGCTGAAAAGTCGCATGGGTCGCCTGATGCTGGCCAATTCAATTACCCTGACGCCCGGCACGCTGACCGTAGAACTTGAGGGTGAATGGATATACGTTCACTGGGTTACCGTGGATTCAGTCGATGTAGAAGCCGCAACACAACGCATTGTTGCCGGTTTTGAGTCCTATCTCGAGGTGATGTATGGTTGAGATACTTATTGTCATCGCGGCGATCTTATCCGGACTCGCATTTTTATTGGCGCTGGCCCGTTTTGCACTGGGCCCGAGCCGCCTGGATCGTGTTGTTGCCTTTGACGTGTTGACGATTATTTGTATCACCTTCATCGTGTTGGCGGCGATTATTCAGGGGCGTGGTATTTACCTGGACGTGGCGCTGGTCTATGCCCTGTTGTCGTTTCTGGGGGTAATTGCTATTGCCCGCTACCTTGAAGGGCGATTCTGATGGCATCACTTATCGATGTGCTTGGGGGGGTATTACTGGTCGCTGGCTCGGCATTTTTACTGCTGGGCAGCCTTGGTTTACTGCGCATGCCCGATACCTTTAACCGTATTCAGGCCGGCACCAAGACCACGACGCTGGGAACGTTGTTGACCCTCGGCGGCGCAGCGTGTTTAGCGCCCGGGTGGGGCTGGAAACTATTGCTCATTGGTGTGTTTCTGATTTTCACTAATCCGATTTCATCACAGGTACTTGCGAGTACGGCGCATCGCAGAGGTGCGAAGCAAACAGAACTTTCCAGGGTTGACCGTCTACAGGAGGATGAATCATGAACATGGTAATGCTGGGCATTGCCCTGTTACTGGCGGTGGCCATGGTCGGTGCCGCAATCGTGACTATTCGCGTCCGGCGGCCCGCCACGGCGATGCTAGCCGCCGGCATGATCAGCCTGTTTGCTTCGGTGCTGTTCCTGTTTCTGGCCGCGCCGGACGTGGCGATGACTGAAGCCGCCATCGGAAGTGGTTTAACCACCTTTTTGTTTTTCTTCGTACTCGGGCGTGTGCGCGGTGGT
>Ga0164313_10002776_pt1 | contig 15635 bp, 12 predicted proteins | sample GuaBasSedimGuay4_FD_113735 | JGI IMG/M metagenome (GOLD analysis project Ga0164313, IMG submission 113735) | Subseafloor sediment microbial communities from Guaymas Basin, Gulf of California, Mexico - Guay4, Core 4569-4, 0-3 cm | ecosystem: Environmental > Aquatic > Marine > Hydrothermal vents... | reverse complement strand
GTCGGCGCCGACTCGCGCGCGCAGGCCCGCGTCGAGCAGCCTCGCCGGCAGGGCGAGCGCCTCGCGCCCGGTCGCGGCGTCGCGCCACGCGGCGGTCCAGCTCTCGCGGTCCGCGCTGGACACATGCTCAAAGGCCGATGCGTGGATGCTGAGGGTCAGGGCCAGGCCGAGCGAGCCGACCGCGGCGGGGCCTGCCTGCGTGCCGAGCCCGACGAGCTGCCGGACGCCCCGGGCCCGCGCCTCGCGATCGATGTTCGAGGTGAAGGTCGCGACGATGAGCGCAGCCAGGGCGCCGCCGCGGTCCTCGGCCGAGGTCGCCTGTCTGAAGGCCGTCTCGCGCCCGGCGTCGTCTGCGATCGACAGCGTCGCCGTGTCGCGGAGCGGCCCGCCGAAGCGCTGCGCCTCACCCTGCTGCTCCTCTTGCTGCCGTGCTGGCGTCTGCTCTGCGCCCGTTCCGGCGCTCTGCTCCGCGCGCTCGTAGCCGTCACGCAACAGCCCGACCAGCGCGCGCAGCTGCTCGGGCTCCGTGCCCCCCGCGTCGACGCACAGGCGCAGCAGGAGATCGGCGGGCTCATAGCGAGACTGCCTGCCTTGGCTCGACGACACGACGACGGCTTTCTCGCGCAGCACTTTGAGCTGGCTGGCGGCGGTCTGCTGCGAGATGAACAGGGCCTCGGCGATGGTTTTGACCGACACCGTGTGAGCGTTGCGGCACAGGAACTCGACGATGGCACGTTGTTGGTCGGGCAGGCCGGCGAGGCGCTGTCGCATGCTGGGCGTGAGCTCATCGAGCAGCGACTCGACCAGCGGCGTGAGCGCGGTGAGCCCGGCGCGTGTGGCGTCGCGCCCGATCGACACGAACGCGCGCGGGTTGCCGCCGGTCAGGTGCTGGAGGGCGCGCACCCGCGCGCGGCCCGTTGGCGAGCGAACGAACTCGGCCAACGCCTCGTCGCCGCGCCGATCCGCGATCCGCGCGAGCAGCTCGCGGCTCTGTTCGATGCTCAGCTCCGGCAAGTGCTCGAGCTGAAAGAAGTTGAAGAACGCTCGCTCCCGGTCCGACAGGTCGGGCGTGAGCCGTCGCGAGGTGGCCAGGGTGGCGGCCACGCGGTTGTCCTGGAGGAACGCGCGCCAGCGCTTGCAGCCCTCGTCGCCCAGGCCCGCCAACACGTCGTCGAGACCTTCGACAACGACGATCAGCGTGCGCTCGCCGAGCTGCGTGAGCAGGTGCTCCACCAGCAGCGCCGCGCGCGCTTCCCTCGTGCTGTCGCGCAGCGCGTCGTTTGCTGGCAACGCGAACGCGGGGCCGTACGACGCGTGCAGCGCCCGCAGGATGCGCAGCAGGAACCCGTCCCACGACGACGTCGTCTCGTCCTCTGGTAGCCAGGCGATGGCCGCGCGCTTGGCGACGCCCTTGTGCGCCCGCAACCTGGCGACGAGCAGCGCGACCAGATGGCTCTTGCCGCTGCCCTCGGGCCCGATCGCGAGCAGGTGCTGCTTGGCCGTCGTGAGCGCGGAGTCGCGCAGCCGCTCGTACCATGACCTGGTGAGCGTGCGCGGCCGCACCCAGAGCGCATCCAGCAGCGCCGGGTCGCTGCGCCGCGGGCGATGCTTCGAGAGCGACGTAAGCATGGGCGCTTGCGCGGGCAAGGAGCTGCGCGCGGACGCCTTCGCGCGTGTCACGCCAGCCCCCGTTCCAGGCGCCACCAGCGCCGCAGCAACGCATGCCGGAAGCGGTAGCGCCCGTCGTCGCCTCGCGCGAGGTAGTGATCGACGGCCAGCAGTCGCAGCAGGTCGCGCGTGGCCTGGGCGTCGACGTCGCCGACGCTCTTGGCGACGTTGACGAATTCGTCGGTCTCGATGGGGCCCTCCGTCGCCGCGGCGTGGTCCAGCAGCGCCAGTGCCGTGCGCTCGTCACCAGGATAGTAGGTACCGATCCGGTCTCGGAAGTGTCGCAGGCTGCACGGGTCGTGGGGGGCGGTGAGCATCCATTGCAGCACGGCGTCCACGTCCGCGATGGTGGCGCTCCGATCGTCACTGCGCAGCCGGCTCACGATCCAGTGGATGTAGTACGGGAAACAGCCCGACACCGTCGCGATGTGCGCCGCGACCGCGCCGTCTCTGTCGCCGCAGAAGCCCTCGCCGTCGAGCAGTCTCGCGGCCAGTTCACGTGCGTCACGTGGCTCGAGCGGCGGCACCTCCACCAACACCATGTCGTTGACGGGTTGGTTGCGGTGGCCCTTCTCGCGCAGGCTGGCGAGGGCATGGTGCATGCCGACCGATCCGCACAGCACCATGCGGAAGCCCGCGCCTGTGGCGGTGGACTGCCGCAGCCGCCGCAGCACGTCGAGCACCTCCATCGCCGCGTGCTCGCCGTCGGGGTCGCGCTCGGCGATGGCTGCGATCATCCACGGCATCTCGTCGAGCAAGAACACGACACGCTTGCCGGTCTGCGCCTGCTGCTCCACCAGGTCGTTGATCGCGCTGGTGAGCAGCGTCTTCCAGTAGCCGGAGGGGCGATCGGCCGCCCGCGGAAAGCGCAGCGGGCCGACCTTGCCGCCGCCGCCGTACTGCGCGAGCACATCACCGATGCGCCGGGCCTTCTTCTTCCAGCCGGTGAGCCGCTGGTGTACCGCCCCGCCGATGCGCTCGGCAAACTCGATGGCCGAGTGCACCTCTTCGAGGTCGAGCTTGATGACCTCCCAGTTGCCAGAGGGCTCGCCCTCCATCTTGTTGAGGACGTGCGTCTTGCCGACGCGACGCTCGGCCTCGAGCCGGATGCTGTTCGTCTCGAGAGTGCGCCACAGCTCAGCGATGAACGCATCGCGTCCGTGGATCTCGTCGATGGGGAGCTGGCCGCCAGGTGAGGCTCTCATGCGGGCTCTCTGTCTGTGGGAATGTGTACATACGACGGAAGCAGCGTACGTTTATAGCAACGTAAATCAAGGAGGGCGCATGATGGAGCGGTGCCCTCGTCCCCGGGAACGTAGCGCAAACTAGGCAATGGGGCCCGAATTGACGATGGGCGCCCCGTGCCCCAAGGGCCAAGGGCGCGGGTTGTAGTGGGGGCTGATGGCTGGGGGCTGCGTGACCCTGGACAGTGCGCCGGCTGGCTCGCGTTCTGTCATCCGCGCCGAGCGTTCGGCTTGCCACGCCCGCTGCCGCCCGCTGCCGCCCGCTGCTGCCCGCTGCTGCCCGATGCCGCCCGATGCCGCCCGACGCCGCCCGACGCCACGCCCGACGCCGCCCGACGCCACGCCCGGCGGCCGACGGCCCCACGCCGGGCGTTACATCGGAGGTAGGATCGAGTCGGTCCAGGGAACCGGAGGCTCGTCATGCGTATTCACGATGCTTGGAGACGTCTGTCTGAGGACGAGCGCCGGGTCGTAGCCAGCGAGTTGGCTGTGCTGCGGGCGGGGGCGGGCTGGCCCAGCGGGGTCGGGCTGGCCCTCGCCAAGCTGCTCAGCTTTCGACCCCAGCGGGTGGCCACCCTGCCGGATGAGGCCTTGGCCGACCTGCTGCTGCGGCACCTGGTGCGCTTGCCGGCCAACGCCTTGGCGTCGCTGCTGAGTCAGCTGCACGTCTCGGGTCGCGTCGAGTTGCTGTCCGCTGTCTACGACGCGCTGGGGGTGGATCACGCGGGCGGCGACGTCGAGGACGTGCGCTTCGAACTCCCGCTGGACGAGGCGGCGGCCGTGGCCGGTATTGACGCGTTGGTCGCTGGCCGCGAGCACAGCGTTCAGCGCGTGACCTTCTGCATGGAGGTCATGTCGTGCGTGACCTCGTCCGTGTGGTGGCCCGTGGTCGACCGCATCTGCGAGCGGCTCGTTACGTGTGCCCAGGACGCTGCGCGCGAGGCTGCGCGCGAGGCTACGCGCAACGCAGAGCGAGAGGCAGAGCGAGAGGCTGAGCGAGAGGCTGAGCGCGAGGCTGAACGAGACGTTGAGCGCGAGGCTGAGCGAGACGTTGAGCGCGAGGCTGGCGCCGCGAGTGCCACCGGGCAGCAGGCGCGCCGTACGCACGCAGCGATCGCCGACGAAGCGCTGCAGCCGGAGGAGGCTGCCCCGGCCGACGTGCCCGAGCCGGCCAGCGTGCTCAAACACGCCGACGGGAGCGCTGGCGCCGACCTGGGCGATCGAACCCGCCGCGACGAACGCTCCGGCTTGGCCCCTGACCCCAGCGCGGGCGACGGACGCGGCCAAGTCGAGCACGGCGGGCTGGCCAGTTCCGTCGAGCCACCCGCTGCGACCGACTCCGCCGAGCAGCTTGAGCGCCCCGAGCCAGCTGCAGCGCACGAGCCACGCGCCGCGCACGAGCCTCCCGCCGCGGGCCCACCCTCCAACGCCGGCCCCGAGCACCGCGCCGGGTTCACGCAGCTCGACCACCTGTTGATCGACACGGCCGTGGCTTCGGCGGCGCGTTCGGCGGGCGCCCTGTCGGTCGATGAGCTCGACGCCCTGGTGCGTGAGGTGCTCGCGCTCAACGCCAAGCGCACGATCTCGTGGTTCCATCGCGGGTACGTGGATGCTCTGCGGCGGCGGGATCTGGCGGCGCTGAGCAAGGGCGGCAACGCGGAGAGTCGCGCCTGGTACCTGTGCGGCTACGTGCAGGGGGCCGTGCGCGAGGACGCCTCGCCCGAGACGGTGGCGCGCATCGTCGAGGTGGAGTTGGGGGACGCGGACCGCGAGGCGCTGCTGGGCCCGTCGGGCGGCGAGGCCGGGGCGCTCATGGCGGAGACCATCATCCTGCCGCTGCTGCGCTCGGAGGCCGTCGATCAGGTCTTGCCGTGGCTGGAGGCGTACCTGCCGCGGGTGGCCGGCCGCATGTTGGAACCGATCCTGCGCTGGGCCAAGGACGGTCTGGTGCACGCCGATCCCGAGCCCGTGCGGCGCGTGCTCGAGGCCATCGTGCGGCTGCGTCCCCGGATTGAGCAGCGCGACGGGCCGCTGCCGGACTCCATCGACCACGACCTGCGCCGGCGCATGGCGGTCTGCTGGCGTCGCGCCGGGCGTTTTCCGGAGGCTCGCCACGCGGTCGACAAGCTGCTGGCCGAGGAGCAGCTCAGCAGCTACGAGCGCGGGCGGCTGCTGGCCGACCGGGCGCTGATCGCCATGGGCGTCAAGGCCATCGAGGACCTGGAGCTGCCGTCGCCGGACGGGCGCGAGGCGTTTCTGGAGGGGCTCGCCGCCCAGCGCGAGGTGCTCGAGCAGGCCGTCGGCGTCAACGAGGCCGTGCCCTCAGCGCTGGTGGCCCTGGCCCTGCCGGCGGTGGCCGACGACGAGGCTCCCGACGACGAGCGCGCGCGCGCCGCCGAGCGCCTGCGTCGCGCACTGGCCGCCATGCACGACGACGCGCCGGAGTTCTGGCGTCGCACGGGTCTGCTGCGCCGCTGCCGCTTCTACGTCACGCTGCTGGTGCTGCGCGAGGCCGACCAGGCGGTGCTGTCGCCGGCGGTCTCGACCCTGCTGCAGATGCTGCAGGACGGCGACGACCTGGCCGACGACCTGCCGCGCGACCTGGTGGAGGAGGCCGTGTCCCTGGCCGTGCTGGCCGATGCCCGCGCCAGCCCCGAGGTGGCGCTGCACGCCCTGCGCCGCCGCCCCCACGACATGCTGCGCATCCTCGACCTGCGCCACCTGGCCTCCGTCGGTCGCGAGAGCCGCAAGGCCGTGCTCGACGCGTTGGGTGCGGCGTCACCCCAGCTCACGGTGCAGGAGCGCTGGAGCGCTTGGCGCGACCTGCTGCGCGGCAGCCTGTACGGCGGCGATCGCGGACTGGGCGCCGCCGAGCGCGCGCTTGACGCGCTCGAGGAGCTGGCCGAGCGCCACGGTCGCGAGCGGGAGTTCCTCGAGCTGCTCGACGACGAGAGCGCCTGGTCGCCGGCCTGGGATCGCGAGGACGCCTTCGACGCCGGCCTGCGCCTGCGCCTCAACCTGGGCCGCACCGACGAGGCCATCACCGTGCTGAACAAGCTGGCCCACCGCGCCATCACCGTGGGCGATCAGTGCGCCGGCGACCTGATCGAACGGCTCGAGGCGCTGGGCGCCGACGCCATCCAGGTGGGCGGCCTGCGCCAGCGCCTCGACACCGCGCGAGCGCCCGAGTCGCCCGCCGAGAGCGCCAAGAGCGCCAAGAGCGCCAAGACCGGCCGCGCCGCGCCGGTGTCGGTGCTGTTCGTGGGCGGCAACGAGACGCAGCAGGCCTACGAGCAGTCCCTGCGCCAGTGGTTCGCGGCCACCTACCCGGGCGCCTGCAAGCTCGACTTCCGCTTCCCCGGCTGGAGCAGCAACTGGGGCCGCACCACCGACGAGCTCAAGAGCCGCCTGCACGAGGCTGACGTGCTGGTGCTGATGCGCTTCGTGCGCACCGGCCTCGGCCGCGCCATGCGCCGCGCCGCCAGCGAGCAGGCCAAGCCCTGGGTCTCCTGCGGCGGCCACGGCCGCGACGCCATGCGCCGAGCGATCGAAGCCGCCGTCGAGCGCGCGAGGTCGAGGTCTCAGCCGGGGTGAGGGGGTGGCGAGCGGGGGTGCGGTTGGGGAGCAGTCGGGGAGCAGTCGTGACCGGGGGGCGCGGCTGACGGGGGGGGACGCGCTTCTCTCCGGGAAGACGGCGTCGCTCCCCGCGCGCGCTGTTCTCATGACACGCACGGCGCTTCCCAGCTTTCCGGGCCCGGGATACAATGCTCCTCAGCATCAAGAACGATGGGCTCGCGGCAGCGCGGGCGCATCGGCCAACCTGGCTCGGAAGGCCAAGGTGGTGTCCTCTGGCGGCGTTCGCCAGGGGGATGCGCGCGGGGCGCTGGAGCCCTGGCGAACGAAGCTTCCGGCGGCGTGTCCCTGCGCCGTGTGCTTGGTGCGTTCGAAAGGACCACGTTCCATGCAGAGCGCTTGGCTCTCCATCCGCGTCGACGCGGAGAACCCCATCCATCACCTGTGGAACAACCACGGCATCTGGTGGATCCACTACACCCTCAACACCGCCGACGGACGCATCCGCCGCGTGCGTCGCTCGCTCGGCACACGCGATCGCGAGCAGGCCCGCAGCAGCCGGGACGGCGTGCTCGCGCGGCTGTCGGAGGGCGTGCGATGAACATCCCGCCTGAGTTCGAGCTCGACTTCCGTCCGGACAGCTATCGGGCCAGCGACGACCCGCTCATAGCGATCCTGTCGGGCATCAAGGGGACCGCGCGGCGCGCCATGATCCGCGACTACTGGGAGGCGGGCAGGTTCGACGAGCTTGAGCCGCTTCTGCTCGATGTCACCGGTGATGCCAACCAGTCGCTCGGCAGGATCCACCCGTTCTTCATGGGCGGTGAGTTCCTGCCCGACGTCGCTCCCGGCGAGGCCGTTCTCGTGCGCATCGAGCTGCAGTCGACGACGCATGACGTGATCGAACTGCGTGCGCGGCCCTTGAAGCACGGCGGCATCCGCGTGCGCTGGGTGGATGAGTACGAGGGCGAGATCAAGGCGCCTCTCGATCGTATCGAGCGGCCCTTCAGCTTCGGCGAGTTGACCGAGTTCATCGAGGCCACCGCGACCGACTACGGGCAGGCGTTCCCGCTGGCCTACAACGACGCGAATTTCGCGGGGGGCGACCTGTTGGCCGAGGAGCTGCGGGACTTCACGAGCCTGCACTCGGACCACTACCCGCAGCTGAGCGATTGGTTCCTCTGGAAGCTGGAGCTGTGGCTTGAGGCCAACAGGCCCCCGAGCGACGAGGGGGGAGGTGAGTAGCTGGCGAGGGGGTGCGTAGAGCGTAAGTGCCATGAAGCGTCCCCAAACCCGTGATTCTACGCCGATGGCGGCTTCTCTCGACGGCCTGGGTTGCGATCGGCGGAATCCAAAGTAACGTTTGGCGCTCTCCAAAGTTGCATTTCGCGGATCCTAGAGTTTCAATCGGCGGCATGCTGGGCGGGCCCACCTATCGCCGCGATGTCGAGCCGCGGCTCCGGGCGGCTCTCGCGGACTCGCCGGTTGTCCTGATCCACGGGCCCCGCCAGTGCGGCAAGACCACCCTGGCCCAGATGGTGGGGGACGAGCTCGGCTACCGTTTCGTGAGCTTCGATGATCCAGAGCTGCGATCCGTGGCGATCGAGGACCCCATGGGCTTCGTGGCCGAGCTGCCCGAGCGGGTCATCTTGGACGAGGTCCAGCACGTCCCCGCGCTGTTCTCCACGCTCAAGCTGCTGGTGGACAGAGACCGCGTTCCCGGCCGCTTCCTGCTGACCGGCTCGACCGATGTGCTGCTGTTGCCCAAGCTGGCCGACTCGCTCGCCGGCCGCATGGAGATCGTTCGGCTGCACCCGCTGTCCCAGGCCGAGCTGAGCGGATCCGCCTCGGGCTTCCTGGACGCGCTGTTTGGTGACGGTCTGGAGTCGGCGGGCGGAGGCCGGCTGGGGGGCGAACTGCTGGAGCGCGTCGTCTCGGGGGGCTACCCCGCGGCGCTTGAGCGCGGAACGCAGGCCCGGCGCAGGGCTTGGTACGAGGCCTACATCAACACCATCGTCCAGCGTGACGTGCGCGAGGTGCGCTCGGTGATGCGGCTGGACGACCTGGCGAGGCTGTTGACGCTCGCGGCCGAACGCACCGCGCAGACGCTCAACATCAACGCCTTGGCGGCCCCCTTCCAGCTCAGCCGGCCGACCATCAATCAGTACCTGACCGTGCTCGAGCGCGTCTTCCTGTTGGAGCGGCTGCCTCCCTGGCACTCCAGCAAGCTGCGCCGGCTCATCCGGTCGCCCAAGCTGCACCTGGGCGACAGCGGTCTGGCCTGTGCCCTGCTCGACCACGACCGCGACAGCTTGGCCGCAGATCGCTCAGCTCTTGGCCCGCTGGTGGAGACCTTCGTGTTCCAGGAGCTGCGCAGGCTGGCCAGCGCGACACAGGGCCCCGCCACCTTCCTGCACTACCGTGAGCGCGACGGCGCCGCCGAGGTCGACATCGTGATCGAGCGCGGCGCGCGCCAGTTGGCCGGCGTCGAGGTGAAGGCCGGTGCGACCATCACCCCCGCCGACTTCAAGGGCCTGAAGAAGCTACGAGACGCCACGGGGGAGCGCTTCGCCGCCGGCGTGGTGCTCTACGACGGCGAGCACAACCTGCCGTTCGGCCCCAAGCTCCGCGGCGTGCCGATCCGGTCGTTGTGGGAGACGCCCGCGATGGGGTGAGAGCGGTTCGGTTCGCTTTCCTTTCACCCGGGGTGACAGCTCTGGGCTCGCGCGCTGCCGGTCGCTGGACAGGAGTGGCCGAGCGGGGGGAAGCCGCGCCCCTACCCGCGCGCCTCCGCGATGGCCCGCGCGGCCTACGCCAACTCGCGCCGCAGCGAGGCCGCCTGGATGACCTGTACACGGCCTTGGAAGCGCAGCACCCGCCACGGCGGTCTAGAACAGGGCGGCGCTCTACGCGTCAGGCAGCACGCACACGACCGCGCCAGCGAGCACCGGCAAGCCGAACACGCCCGCCTCGGGCACGTCGAGCAACATGACGCGTTGCGTCAGGAGGATGCCGCCGAGGCCGCGAGGATCCGTGACCCCCGCGTCGACGGGCCGCCCATCGATCGTTCGCAGCGTCCACCGCCAGCGCTGTCCGCCGAGCACCTGCAGCAGCAGCGGGTCGCTCAAGTTGCCCGGGATGGCGGTGCGCCCAGCCGGTGGGGGGGACTTCTTGGGCGGGATGGGTGATGGGTTGCCGCCGCCAGCACCGCCAAGAACCGAGGCCGACGGCTCGCGTGCCCCGCCAGCTTGGGGGCCACGGCCAGGAGTTCCCGATGGACCTTCATCCCGGGACCGCAGCGACTGACGGCTGCCTATCGCCCGGCGCGTGGCGTTGGACGTGTGCGTCGCGTGGCCGAGGACGGGGGCGGAGCCCGGCGTCGCCTGGCGCGGTGGGGTCGGTGATGGGCAGCTTCCGCCGCCGCCATGGTGTGGCGGAGTTGGATTTGGGTTGCTTCCACCTGCGCCGCCGGTGGTGAACCCCTGATGAGGCTCGCGTGCCATGGCAGGCGCGAGCAACGAGACCAACACCAGGGCAACCAACGGCAGGCGGGCTGTTCGGGTCGTCTGAGGGTGCAACACTGATCTCCTGTATGGAATGACCGCGTCAAGCTGAGTCGGAGCGCCGACTCAAGCCCCCGCTGCTCCGGATGCGCCTCAATACGTGCTGCACTCTGTGCGTCAGGAGTCCGGAGCAACCTGGACGATCACTCCCCAGCAGACCGGCAATCCGAACACACCCGCCTCGGGCACGTCGAGCAGCATGACGCGCTGCGTCAGGAGGATGCCGCCGAGGCCACGAGTATCCGTGATTCCCGCATCGACGGGCCGCCCATCGATCGTACGCAGCGTCCACCGCCAGCGCTGTCCGCCGAGCACCTGCAGCAGCAGCAGCGGGTCGCTCAAGTTGCCGGGGGTGGCGGTGCGCCCGGCCGGTGGGGGTGGCTGCTTGGGCGGGTTGGGTGACGGGTTGCCGCCCATGCCTCCGGCCGCCAGTGTGGGTGCTCGGCCGCTCAGTGGGAAGGCCAACCCCATTGTGAGGGCGAGTGCCGTGAGCCAGATTGCAAACACTCGACTCGCCCCAAGGCGGCTCGTCCTTCGTCGCTTTCGCATGCTCACGACCGCTGTCTCCCCAGGAGGTCTGCGAGCCGTGCCAACTGTGTGCGGGCGAGTGGATTCGTATCGCCGAGGGCAGTAAGACGAGTCACGAGGTACGCCCCCCATTGCTCCGCGTCGGTTGGCGTCCACGTACTCACGGCGTCGGTGAGCGCGAGAATCGCCTGGCTTGCAGCTTGTGCTGCCCCGAGTCGCGTATGCGACTCAACGTGGAGGATGAGCGGCGCCATGTCGTCCCTGTGCGATTCCTGGATGCTCCCAGCGATGTGCAGGGCCTGGCGCCAATCCTGTGACCGCAGGGCAAGATGCGCGGCGTTCCGGAGTGCCCAGTAGCGCAGTCTTGGCTCGTCGGTTCCTGCCTCGACCCGACCGAGCACGTCCGCCGCAGCTTCGCAATCGTCTCGCACGAGAAGAACGTGCGCCCGCTCAAACTCCACCCACTTCCAGCCCGGGGCGAATCGCTCGGCCAGGTCGAGGCAGCGGTCGGCGGTGTTCGCTGAGGCGTCCACCGTCGGTGTCGCGGCGGGCAGGCCGTCGAGTTTGCCCTCGCCGTCGGTCAGGCGCTTGCTGAGGGTGCAGACGTCGGCGCGCAGGTCCATGAAGGGGGCGGGCATCTCCGTCCACTCGATCTCGCTGGCGTAGGGCTTGATCTGGCGCAGGCTGGCGCGGGCCATCTCATAGAGCAGCACGGCGGCTTGGCCGTCGCCGTCGGACAGGGCGCGGGCCAGGACGTTCTCGATCAGGGCCGGGCCGCTGCGCTCCTTGCGGGCCAGGCGGGCGCCGGGGCGTGGGTCGAGCAGCGTCTCGTGCAGGCTCGCGGCGCAGGGGGCGCAGGCCTGGAGGTGGCGAATGATCTGTGGGTGCGTGATCCGCGCCGGGTCGACGGGCCAGCGCTCGGGGGCGTGACTCTCAGTCATCGCTGGCGTCCTTTGGTGGTGGGGCGGAGGCACAGGGCGGCCAGCCGGCGGCGGGCGCCCGCCATGATGTCGATGACCTGGTCCTCGGTGAGCGACAGGCGCTCCGCTACATCAGCGGGCAGCATCCTGTCCACGTCGGTGGAGCGCAGGATCGTTCGGTCCAACTTGTCGAGGCGATGGAAAGCGACGTTCGTCACGTAGATCTGCTCGGCGTCTGCAGGCGCGCATGGGGCGTCGGTGCTGGTGCCAGCCGACGGGGTCTGATTCAGCCCGTCATGGTAGCCCCACTCCCCAGGGAGGGGGCGCGCGGCGATGACTGCAGTCATCTCCCGCGCGCGGTCGTGGATCCACTGCTCGGCCTGGGCCACGGGCTGGCCGGGCATCACGACCGGGCGGCGCGTATCGATGAATACGGCCGAGAACCACTCGCCTGCGATGTCCTTCGGGTCCGCCAGCAAGCCCTGGTCGCTCACGGCGGCTTGGGCTGCCTGTGCCAGGGTCGGCGCGAGGCGATGGACCAAGCGCTCGAAGGCCGCGCGATCGTTGCCGTCGAGGAACGCGAACAGCAGCCGGGCCACGTCCTGCTCAAGGCTCGGGGCGGTCGACACGGGGTCCGGCGTGGCGGTAGGTTCGCGTTGAGGTTGCCCGGGCGACACGCAGCAGGTCTCCTCAGGTCCTCGCGATGCAGCTTGCCCGCGGGGCGCGCCGCAGGCATCCGCCGTTCCATCCGGGCCTGCCCGAAGCGCCCAGAGCGCCCTCCGCCGAGCGCGACGAGATGGTAGGCGATTCCCGGTAGCTGTCAAAGAAGAGCCCTCATCGGGCGGCGGGTCGAACGCTTGGCTGACGGTAGTGGAGCCGTTGGTGGCGTCCGGACTGTCGCCTGCTCGACGTCCGGGGTGGGCGGATATCACCGGCGTACCAAGAGCCCTGATCGACACGACGAGCGCGCATGCGGAACGCCCCGACGGATGGGGCTGCTGGTTTCGCGTGTCCGGCTCCCCGCGCCCCGCTGCCGAGCGGCGGAGGGCGGTCCATCTGGCCATTTCGCAGATTTATCCTTTTGAAAAGGATAAATACCGGCGATATTCTCCTTCTCAGAAGGAGAAATCAGACGCCCCATGCGACAGGTCCTCATTGACAAGCTCACCGAGTCCCTGGCTCGCCAGCCGCCCACGCTGACGCGGCGGGAGATCGAGCTGCCTGGGGTGCCGGGCAAGGCGCTGGTTGTGATCGGCATGCGTCGCAGCGGCAAGACGTCGTTCCTCTGGCAGTGCCTGGGGGACCGCCTGGCGGCCGACGCGCCCCGGGAGTCCCTGGTGTTCCTCAACTTCGAGGATGAGCGGCTGGTGGGGCTGGGCGCCGCGGATGTGGGCTGGCTGATCTCGCAGCACGGCCGGCTGTACCCCGAGTTGGCCGAGACGCGCTGTACCTGGTTCCTGGACGAGATCCAGCTGGTGACCGGCTGGGAGTCGCTGACGCGCAGGCTGCTCGACGAGGGGCGCGTCGAGTTGTTCCTGTCGGGTAGCTCGGCCAAGCTGCTCAGCAGCGAGGTCGCGACGTCCATGCGGGGCCGGGCGCTCGAGGTGCTCATGCAGCCCTTCGGATTCCGTGAGTGGCTGCGGCACAGCGGGCATGAGCCCAGCCGTTCGTGGGCCCGGCTGCCCAGGTCCGAGCGTGCGTCGCTCGACCAGCGCCTGGGCCGCTACCTGGTCGAGGGTGGCTTCCCCGAGACGGTGGGCGTGAGCCAGCGCGACCGACATGCCTTGCTGAAGAGCTACGTCGATGTCGTTGTCCTGCGGGACGTGATCGAGCGCCACGCCGTGAGCAATCCCGTCGCCCTGCGCTGGATCCAGCGCCACCTGCTGGCCAACCCCGCGGGCGCGTTCAGCGCGCAGAAGCACTTCGATGCGCTCAAGTCCCAGGGTGTGCCCGTGGCCAAGGACACCGTGCACGCCTACCTCGCGCACCTGGAGGACGCGTTCCTGGTGCATACCGTGAGCCTGCACACCGCCTCCGAGCGCCAGCGCATGGTCAATCCGCGCAAGGCCTACCCCGTCGACCCCGGCCTGATCCCGCTGTTCGAGCGCGCGGGCAGACCTCAGACCGGCCACGCGCTGGAGACGGTCGTGCTGCACGAGCTGCGCCGTCGCGGCGCCGAGGTCGCCTACCTCAAGACCAAGGAGGGCTGGGAGGTCGACTTCATGGCCCGCATCCCGGGTGCGGCGCCCTTGCTGGTGCAGGTCTGCGCCACGCTGGGCGATCAGGCGACCTTCGAGCGCGAGCTGCGCAGCCTGCGCACAGCGCTGGCCGAACACGCCGGCGCTCATGCGCAGCTGGTGACGTTGGACGCGACCCCGCCGACCCAGGAGTTGCCTGATGACGTGAGCTGGTGGCCCGCGGTGCGCTGGTTGCTGGAACCGTGGGGGCAGGGCTGATGGGGTTGTTAGACCCATAGGTGTAGTGAGGTTGAAGTCCGTTCGTCTCTGGCGGCTGGCAGCGCGCTGGCTGGAACTTCCATTTGGACAGCCTCTGAGTTTCATTTGGGGACATCGGAGTTTGCGATTGGGGCATGCCCGACCCCGCCATGAAGCCTCGCGCTGCAGCCGCTCGGCTCGGGGAGGCGCTGGCGGAGAGCCCCGTGATGCTGATCCACGGGCCACGGCAAGCGGGCAAGACCTCCTTGGCGCGCATGGTCGGGGAGCCTGAGCAGCGGACGTTCCTGAGCCTCGATGACCCCGCGGTGCCCGAGTTCGCCGTCGAGGACCCCATGGGCTTCGTGGCGAACCTGCCGGAGCGTGTGACGCTCGATGAGGTGCAGCGGGCGCCTGGCCTGTTCACCTCGATCAAGTTGGCTGTGGACCGCGAGCGGACGCCGGGGCGATTCCTGCTCACCGGGTCCACGAACGTGCTGCTGCTGCCGTCACTCTCCGATTCGCTGGCGGGGCGCATGGCCATCGTGCGCCTGCACCCGTTCAGCCAAGCGGAGCTCGCCGGCGGCGGGACAAGCCTGCTGGAACGCTTGCTGGCCGGAGAGGTCGGTCCGCTTCAGGGCCGCCACCTGGGAGCTGAGCTGGCCGAACGGGTGGCGGCCGGGGGCTACCCCGCTGCCCTGGCGCGCAAGAGCGTTCGAGGACGACAGACGTGGTACGCGGACTACGTCGAGACCCTCGTGCAGCGCGACGTGCGTGACGTGCGGCAGATCCGCAACCTGCAGGTCATTCCCGACCTGCTGCAGCTGCTGGCCGGGCAGACCGGACGGCTGATCAACGTGGCGGACCTCGCGGCGCCGTTCCAGCTCAGTCGGCCCACCATCGCTGAGTACGTCACGCTGCTTGAGCGCCTGTTCCTCATGGAGCGCCTGCCACCGTGGTTCAGCAACCGGCTCAGCCGGCTGATCAAGGGCCCCAAGCTCCACCTCGGCGACACCGGCTTGGCCTGCGCCTTGCTCGGCCTGGATGGCTAGGCGCTGCTCGCCGACCGCTCGCTGCTCGGCCAGCTTGTCGAGACGTTTGTGTTCCAGGAGCTGCGGCGTCAGGCCAGCGTGCTCGGCCAGCGTCTGGCCTTCCATCACGTCCGCGAGAAGAACGGTGCCTCCGAAGTCGACATCGTCATCGAGCACGGGGCCCGGGCCCAGATCGGCATCGAGGTGAAGGCGGGCAGCACGCCCCGGACCCGGGATCTCAAGGGCCTGAAGAAGCTGCGCGACGCGGTCGGCGAGCGCTTCGTCGTCGGGGTGCTCCTGTACGACGGCGAGCACCGGCTGCCCATGGGGGACCGGCTGTGGGCCGTGCCGATGTGCTCGTTGTGGGAGTGACCGGCGCCACCCCTCACTCCGCATGCGCCATTGCGATGGCTCGCGCTGCATCCGCCAACTCGCGGCGACGCGACGGCAGGTGCGCTACCAGGAACCAGTCGCGGTCGCGCGCAAGCAGCGACGGCGGCGCGGCCCCCCATGGGGGGCCCAGGCAGGGCCTGGCGGCCCTGCAACAGCAACCCACCAACCACCTGGCTCGGGGACACCTCCCGCTCGGTCCAGGCCCTGATCACGGGAGGAACCCACCGCTCGGGGTGGGTCAACTTTGGCTGATCAAGTGGGTCACTTTTGGATGGACATCTCC